>ERZ795041.61-NODE-61-length-42442-cov-5.793191_pt1 | contig 42442 bp, 36 predicted proteins | sample MGYA00375125_ERZ795041 | MGnify/ENA primary metagenome ERZ795041 (study PRJEB30170, sample SAMN03074214) | activated sludge metagenome | biome: Common Effluent Treatment Plant; feature: Wastewater; material: Activated sludge; isolation source: activated biomass in a...
CCTGGGGGGGCGGGGGGCCCGCGGTCGCTTCAGAAATAACAACACCGTCGCGATTGTATGGACTGGTGGCGTGCGGGCGCGGCGGGGGGCGCTGAGGCGGCCGGCATGGAAGGGGAAACCATCATGCGGCTGCTCCTTAGCGTTTGATGACGCGGCGCAAGCGAACCTCGAAATCACCGCGGCGGCGCACAATCGCGTCGCAGCCTCATCAAGACGCGTCTTCCCGACGGCCGTCAAACAACAAGACCTGAGAAGCATTGCATCCGGATGGCATAGCCCCGCCTTCTGCGATGGATCCCGCGCGGCCAACGGGAGTTCCCAGTCCTGGGGGCGGGGGATGGTGCTCCGGAAATCCGGATCGGGCGGCTTTGACCGGCCAGTATGTGCCGGAGGCGTTCATAAGCTCTGCATTTCTTCTTGGTTCGCCCCCGCAGGGCGGATGCTTACCGTGCCGATTCAGTCAAGCCTGCTGAAGAGGAATGTCTCATGTCGATCGCCCGTTTCACCCGCCGCACCGCGCTGGCGCTCAGCCTTTCGGTGAGCCTCGCCGGGCTCTCTGCCGCCGCGTCCGCGGCCGAGCTCCTGAACGTGTCCTATGACCCGACCCGTGAGCTCTATGTCGAGTTCAATGCCGCTTTCGCCAAGCATTGGAAGGAGAAGACCGGCGAGGACGTCACCATCAAGCAGTCGCACGGCGGCTCCGGAAAGCAGGCGCGCGCCGTAATCGACGGCCTCGGAGCCGACGTGGTGACGCTCGCGCTCGCCCGCGATGTCGATGCGGTGAGCAAGAAAGGCGGTCTGATCAACGAGGGCTGGCAGAGCCGTCTCAAGGACAACTCGGCCCCTTACACCTCGACCATCGTCTTCCTGGTGCGCAAGGGGAATCCGAAGTCCATCAAGGACTGGGACGATCTCGCCAAGCCCGGCGTCTCGGTCATCACGCCGAACCCCAAGACTTCGGGCGGCGCCCAATGGAACTACCTGGCCGCCTGGCACTATGCCGACCAGAAATACGGCGGCGCGGAGAAGGCCAAGGAGTTCGTCGCCAACCTCTACAGGAACGTGGCGGTGCTCGACAGCGGCGCGCGCGGCTCGACCACGACGTTCGTCGAGCGTGGCGTGGGTGATGTGTTCATTTCGTGGGAGAACGAGGCTCACCTGGCCATCAAGGAGCTTGGCCCCGACAAGTTCGAGATCGTGATTCCCTCTCTGTCGATCCTGGCCGAGCCGACCGTCGCGGTCGTCGACAAGAACGTCGACAAGCACGGCACGCGCAAGGTGGCTGAGGCATACCTCGACTATCTTTACAGCGACGAGGGCCAGGATATTGCCGGCCGAAACTTCTATCGCCCGCGTAACCCGAAGTTCGCTGAAAAGTACAAGGCGCAGCTCGTGCCGGTAACGCTGTTCACCATCGACGAGGCTTTCGGCGGCTGGACCAAAGCCTACGAGGAGCACTTCAAGGACGGCGGCACCTTCGACCAGATCTACAGCTCGAAGAGCTGAGCCCCGGTCGCAGGACGGCCACGGCGGATAACGCGCGCGGCTTTGTTGCCAAAGAGCGTGGAACGCAGTCACGATTTCTCATTGCGACAGGACGAAGGCTCCAGACGTGAGCCTTCGTAGAAAACAAAGAAAATCTATTAAATCTCAACTCGCTATGACGGAGTTTCCGTCGAGCATAACGGAGAAGGTCGCATGGTTGGGGGACATTTGGGACGGACCGGAGGGGTGGCCGCGATCGCGGCCGGCCTCCTCGTCACGACAAGCTGGGCGCCGTCGTTCGCAGCCGATCTCGGGGGAGATTGCTGCGCAGACCTCGAGGAGCGGATTGCGGAGCTCGAGGCGACGACGGCGCGCAAAGGTAACCGCAAACTTTCGCTCGAGGTCTACGGTCAGATCAATCAATCGATTATCTATTGGGATGACGGCTTCGAGGACAATGCCTACGTCGTCACCAACGATAACGCCCGTACGCGCGTCGGCTTCCGCGGCAAGGCGAAGATCGATGCCGATTGGGAGGCGGGCTACCGCATCGAGATCGGCATCCGCACGGCGAACTCGAAACGCTTCACGCAGAGCAATCCCACGGGCAACGACAACCCGAACGATGTCGGGCTCGATCTGCGCGACAGCTATTGGTTTCTGAAGAGCAAGTCGTACGGCGCGGTCTCGGTCGGCACGCAGGCGGCCGCCACGGATGCGATCACCGAGTCCAACCTCACGCAGACCCGCGATTTCGCCAAGTATTCCGACGTGGAGGATACGGGCCTCGGCCTCTACTTGCGATCGAGCGTCACCGGCGATCTCTCGACGCTGTCGTGGCGCCGTCTCCTGATCGACTCCGGTGACCAGCCCGGCGACGGCGACCGCCGTCAGGACTCGGTGAAATACGAAAGCCCGACCTTTGCCGGCTTCTCGGCGTCGGCGTCCTGGGGCGGGGACGATTATTGGGATGCAGCGCTCCGCTATGCGGGCGAGATCGGCGGTTTCGAGGTCGCGGCCGGTAGCGGATACCTGCAGATCACCGATGGCCCGGAAACGAAGCACGAATGCCCGGCTCGCGGCACCGGCCTGTCCAAGGATGAGGATTGCCGTCACCTCGGTGGCTCGGTAAGCGTCCTGCACCAGGCGACAGGTCTCTTCGTGAACGTCGGTGCCGGCCGGGTGAAGGACGACGTTCTGCTAACGACCCCGGCGTTCTCTGCCGCGGCCGCCAACAAGCCGGACGACACGTCGCACTTCTGGGCGATCCAGGCGGGCATCGAGAAGAAGTTCTTCTCGCTCGGCAAGACCACCGTCTACGGCGAGTATTACGATTATGACGGCGGCGGCATCGCCCGCAGCATCAACGGAACGAGCGCCTCGTCTCCCGATCCGCTCAATCCCTTCTCCTCGTCCGCGTCCATTTTCAGCAGCGACGTCGAAGTCTACGGGTTCGGCTTCGCTCAGGGGCTCGATGCGGCGTCGATGGTCCTTTATCTCTCCTATCGCCATGTGGAGGGCGATCTGACGCTACGTCAGAACAGCACCGGCGCACTCGCCGGCGTCCCACTCGAAGATCTCGATCTTGTGCAGACGGGGGCCATCATCAAGTTCTGATCCCGCGCGTCTCTCATCTATCGGGTTGCGGAAGGGCCGTCCCTCGGGGCGGCCCTTGTCGTGACCGGACCGCCTCACCGGCCCCCTCTATTTCACGAATTCGAATAAGGATCGAAGTTCTTCTTCGTTTTGGTTCGAAAGGCGCGGCCGTAGGGTGCGAGCATGAGTTCCGGAGAAACGACCGTGCCATCGAAACTGACACATATCGAGACGCTCATCTCCTGGACGGCTCTTCTGTGTTCCCTTGCCGTGGTTGTCGCCCTGACGATTGCGCACTGACCGGGACGCGGAGGACATGGCTTACGCACGCGCTGAGAGAGTTCTGCCCGGATTCGGGCTGTCGCTCGGGTTCACGCTCGCCTATCTGTCGCTGATCGTTCTGATCCCGCTGTCGGCCGTCTTCATCAAGTCGGCCGGAATGGGATGGCAGGCGTTTTTCGACGCCGCCACCTCGCCCCGGGTCCTCGCCTCCTATCGGCTGAGCTTCGGCGCCTCGCTGCTCGCGGCAGCCATCAACGTCGTCTTCGGTCTGATCCTGGCCTGGAGCCTGGTTCGCTACACCTTCCCCGGCAGGAAGCTGGTGGACGCTTTGATCGATCTTCCGTTCGCGCTCCCCACCGCCGTTGCCGGCATCGCTCTGACGGCGATCTACGCCAGGAACGGTTGGGTTGGCCAGCTCCTGGAGCCGATGGGCATCCGCGTCGCGTTCACGCCCTTGGGCATCCTGGTCGCGCTGACGTTCATCGGGCTGCCCTTCATCGTGAGAACGGTGCAGCCGATCATCGAGGATCTCGACGCGGAGTTCGAGGAGGCGGCCGCGAGCCTCGGCGCGAACCGCCTCCAGACGTTCCGCCGCGTGGTGTTTCCCGCACTCCTGCCCGCGCTTCTGACCGGCTTCGCCTTGGCATTCGCCCGCGCCGTCGGCGAATACGGCTCGGTGATCTTCATCGCCGGCAACATCCCGTTCGTCTCGGAGATCACGCCGCTGATGATCATCACCAAGCTCGAGCAATACGACTACGAGGGCGCCACCGCGGTCGCATCCGTAATGCTGATCGTGTCCTTCGCCCTGCTGCTCGTGATCAACGGCTTGCAGGCGTGGACCGCGCGGCGCACGGGGAGGACTGTCTGATGGCAGGCGCGGCAGCACGCCGTGCGCCCCACTCGGGGTCTGCAACCCGCTTCGAGGCCAACGTCGCCACGCGCGACCGGCCCTATGCGAAATATACGCTGCTCGCGATCGGGCTGACGTACTTCGCGCTCTTTCTGGTTCTGCCGCTGGTTGCCGTGTTCGCCGAGGCGTTCCGCAAGGGCTGGGAGGCCTACATCGCCGCCCTGGTCGAGCCGGACGCGCTCGCGGCCATAAGGCTCACGCTGCTCGCGGCCGCCATCGCGGTGCCGCTCAATCTGGTCTTCGGCGTCGCGGCCGCATGGGCCATCGCCAAGTTCGACTTTCCGGGCAAGCATGTCCTCGTCACCTTCATCGACCTCCCGTTCTCGGTCTCCCCCGTCGTCGCCGGCTTCGTCTACGTGCTGATCTTCGGCGCCCAGGGCTGGATCGGGCCATGGCTCTCGGAGCACGACATCAAGATCATCTTCGCCGTGCCGGGCATCGTTCTGGCGACGATTTTCGTCACCTTCCCCTTCGTCGCGCGCGAGCTCATTGCGTTGATGCAGGCCCAGGGCAGGGACGAGGAGGAAGCCGCCGTCACGCTCGGCGCGTCGGGATGGCAGATGTTCTGGCGCGTGACGCTGCCGAACATCAAGTGGGCGCTGCTCTACGGCGTGATCCTCTGCAACGCGCGCGCCATGGGCGAGTTCGGTGCCGTCTCGGTCGTCTCGGGCCACATTCGCGGCGAGACGAACACCATGCCGCTGCATGTGGAAATCCTATATAATGAATATCAGTTCGCGGCCGCCTTCGCTGTGGCGTCGCTGCTTGCGCTGCTGGCGCTCGTAACGCTCGCCATCAAGATCGGCATCGAATGGCGGACGGGTCTCGTTACCGAGGAGAAGGCGTCGTGAGCATCGAGGTCCGCAACGTCTCGAAGTCCTTCGGCGCGTTCAAGGCGCTGGACGATATCTCTCTCGATCTTCCGCGCGGCGAGCTGATCGCTCTTCTCGGGCCGTCGGGATGCGGAAAGACCACCTTGCTGCGCATCATCGCCGGCCTCGACTATGCCGACGAGGGCTCGGTCATCCTCTCGGGCGAGGATGCCTCCCGCAAGCATGTGCGCGAGCGTCATGTCGGATTCGTCTTCCAGCATTACGCCCTGTTCCGTCACATGACCGTGTTCGAGAACGTCGCCTTCGGCTTGCGCGTCAAGCCGAGGTCCGAGCGTCCGTCGGAGAAAGAGATCCGCTCCAGGGTGCTGCGTCTCCTCGAGCTCGTGCAGCTCGACTGGCTGGCCGACCGCTTCCCCTCGCAGCTTTCAGGCGGCCAGCGCCAGCGCATCGCGCTCGCCCGCGCGCTTGCCGTCGAGCCGCAGGTGCTGCTGCTCGACGAGCCGTTCGGCGCGCTCGATGCCAAGGTGCGGAAGGAGCTGCGCCGCTGGCTGCGCCGCCTCCACGACGAGCTGCACATTTCCTCGGTGTTCGTAACCCACGACCAGGAGGAGGCGCTCGAGGTCGCCGACCGCATCGTGCTGATGAACAAGGGGCGCATCGAGCAGATCGGCTCCCCGCGCGAGATCTACAACGAGCCGGCGACGTCGTTCGCCTGCGGCTTCATCGGCACGGTCAACGAGTTCCGCGGACGCGTCGAAGGCGGCTATGTGCGCGTCGGTGACGATCTGCTGGCGCACGGTCGCTCCGACTTGAGCGAGGGCAGCCCGGTGGTCGCCTTCGCCCGGCCGCATGAGACCGAGATCGTCACGGACGGATCCGGAGAGGGCGTTGCCGCGAAGGTCAACAGGATCCTGACGAGCGGTGCCGTCACGCGCGTGGAGCTGATCGCGAACGGGGATGCCCGCGAGGGCAGGAAGGACTATTTCGAGGTCGAGGTGACGCCCGATGACCTGGCGACCCTCGGTCTTGCGACGGGAGAGCGCGTTCGCATCAGGAGCAGGCGCCTGAGCCTGTTTGGCGACACGTGAGAGGGAGACGGTTCGGCGACAGGCGACAGCCGGAACCTCGAACGACCGGATTGAGATGATGATCGACGGCAGAGAGCGCGCGAAAGGGCGTAACGCGGAAGGGCGTTTCATCGTACGTATGCAGCGGTGTCGATGCGCCCCTGCGTTCAGGGTCTCCGGTGGCGTTCCGGGTGCCTTCCCTTCACATCCCCAGGGTGGCTGCGGCTGCCCGTCCTTTCGCGACCGCGGGTATTCCAGATGAACTTCCAGCAACTGCGCATCGTCCGCGAGACGGTCAAGCGCAACTTCAACCTGACCGACGTGGCCGGCGCCCTTCACACGTCCCAGTCCGGCGTGTCGAAGCACATCAAGGACCTCGAGGACGAGCTCGGCGTCGAGCTGTTCGTCCGCCGTGGAAAGCGGCTCCTGGGTCTCACCGAGCCGGGACAGGAGCTGATCGGCATCGTCGAGCGCATCCTGCTCGACACGCAGAACATCAAGAAGCTCGGCGAGCAGTTCTCGAACAAGGACAAAGGCCAGCTCGTCGTCGCCACGACCCATACGCAGGCCTGCTACGCCCTGCCGCCGGTCGTGACTGCATTCAAGAAGGAGTTCCCGAAGGTCAACCTCGTGCTGCACGAGGCGAGCCCCGGCGAGATCGTCTCGATGCTGCGCAGCGGCAAGGCGGACATCGGCATCGCCAGCGAGGCCCTGCACGACGTGCCGGAGCTCGCTGCATTTCCTTATTATTCGTGGCATCATGGCGTCGTCGTGCCGAAAGGCCATCCCCTCGACACCAAGAATAAGCTGGCGTTCGAGGCATTGGCCGATCTGCCGATCATCACCTACAGCGAAGGCTTCACCGGCCGCTCCACGATCGATACGGCGTTCCACAACGCCGGCATCGTGCCGGACATCGTGCTCTCCGCCCTTGATGCTGACGTGATCAAGGCCTACGTCGGGCTAGGGCTTGGCATCGGCATCGTCGCCTCCCACGCCTTTGATCCGGCGCGAGACCTCCAGTTGCGCCTGATCGACGCCGACCATCTGTTCGAGGCGAACACGTCGCGCATCGCGGTGCGGCGCGGAACCTATTTGCGGGGTTACGCATTCCGCTTCATTGAGCATTGCTCCCCCAAGCTCACCGAGCAGGTGGTCCGAACGGGTATGGAGATGCCTGCCGAATAAGGTCTCCCGCAGCGGTCCAGCGGCGTTTCCGGCGGGAGGCTACCGCCCTCCTGCGGGCCTTCGCGTCTGTTCACAACGGGCGGTACATGGTCCAGTATCCCGCCTGTCTTGCAGGAGCCGTCGGGACAACCGGCAGGCCCGAGCCCCGGTTTGGATGGCCACGACGGAATGGAACGATCCTTCTCCCTTCGCCCGCCGTGGCCCGTTTCGTTTCTGTTGGCCCTGTCCATCATTGCGCTTGCGGTGCCGCTGCTGGCTCTCCTGGGCGTGGAGGCGGCCCGGCTTATGATGTCGGAGCGGGCGAGGCTCTCAAGCGAGGCACGCCTGACGGCCGAACGGATCGCCGCTGATCTCGATCAGACGCTGAACGGCTATATCGCCATTCTCGAGTCGCTCGCGACGACGCCGGCCCTTGGCGAGGACGATATAGCGACCGTGTATCGGCAAGCCGAGGCGGCGCTGAGTTCGCGCGGCCTCTACGCGTTTCTCCGCGACAAGAGCGGTCAGCAGCTCTTCAATACGCGCGTACCCTACGGATCGACGCTGCCCGTCACCGATCTGGACGAGCATATGCTCGCCGAGAAAAGCCCGTACGTCTCGAACGTCGTGCTCGGCAAAGTTGCCAAGAAGGCGGTGATGTCGGTCAACGTGCCGGTGCTGCGCAACAACAAGTTGCTTTACGTGCTCTCGCTATCGCTCGAGCCGCAGCTCATGAAGGAGCTGCTGGACCGGCAGAAGCTGCCCCAGGAATGGCGGGCCACCATCGCCGACCGCGAGAGCATCGTCATCGCTCGCACCGGGCTTCAGGAGGGGTTCGTCGGCAAGACGCTGACCGACGCTAGAAGTCGGGAGCGCGGAGAGCAGGGCAAGGATCTCGAGGGCCGCGACGTGAAGTGGGAGACGGCCCCGTCCAGGGTGACGGGCTGGACGGTGTACGTGTCGGTTCCCGCAGCCCTCGTCGATGCAGCCGCCCGCGACGCGCTCCTCAACTACGTGCTCATCGTTGCGGCCTTCACCTGTGTCGGCGTCGCCGGCGCCGTCGGCGTGGCCCGCGTCATCACCCGGCCTCTCGATATGGCGGAGGAGGCCGCAAAGGCGCTCGGCGAAGGCCGTCCGGTGGAGTTCAAGCCCACGCTCGTCAGCGAGGCGAACGCCATCGGCACCGCCCTCGTCGAGGCCGCCGAGCTGCGTGCCCAGGCCGAGCAGCAGATCCTCCTCCTGATGCGCGAGGTCAACCACAGGTCGAAGAACATGCTGGCCGTGGTGCAGGCCATCGCGCGCCAGATGCCGTCCAACGATCCCAAGCAGTTCGTGCGCCAGTTCTCCGACCGTATCGTCGGGCTGGCCGCAAGCCAGGATCTGCTGATCGAAAGCAACTGGCAAGGCGTGCGCGTCGCCGATCTGGTCCGCTCGCAGCTCGCCCTCTTCCGTGAGCTGATCGGCACCCGCATCGAGATCTCGGGTCCGCCCGTTCGCCTGCAGCCGCCCGCCGCTCAGGCGATCGGCATGGCGCTCCACGAGCTCGCCACCAACGCCAGCAAATACGGCGCCCTGTCCGATTCCAACGGCCGCCTCTGCGTCTCGTGGCGCATGCAGAGGTCGGGCGAGGAACGGGAGTTCGTACTGGTCTGGACGGAGACGGAGGGGCCGCCCGTCAAACCGCCCGAGCGGCGCGGTTTCGGCTACACGATCATGGTCGCCATGGTCGAGAAGTCGCTCGATGCGACGGTCGACATCGATTACGCGCCGGGCGGCCTCGTGTGGAAGGTGGTGGCTCCGGCGCGCTGCACCTTCGAGGGGCCGGAGACGGCCGGACGGTCCGCGCGGCGCAAAGGCTGAGCGCGGGGCGCGAGATTTGCACGCCGCCTATTTGCAGATGCGCTTGAGCCCGTCCTTGCCGTGCCGTGCGAGGTCGAGATGGAAATGGTCGTTGTGCGCCCGGTCATGGTCGGGCCCGAGCACCGTCGTGAAATACTGGCAGGCCCCGCGGTGGACGGCACGCAGATAAGCCTGGTTGACCTCCGCGCCGTTCCAGTCGCGCTTGACCGAGATCTTGCGGCCGTCCGCCAGCGTGAAGCCCGAGACGTCGAGCGCGTTGGCATAGCCGTGCTCGGAAAGCTTGGCCCCGGACACATGGTTCATCGGCCGGCACGCATAGGATCCCGCGATCGACACCTCGACGATCTCCGAGCCGAGATAGTAGCGCGCCGCGGGGCTCACGCTTTCGCGGATCCATCGTTCGACCTGTGGGATCATGGGGCAGCGCAGCAGCGCCGCGGGCTTGATCGAGACGCGGCCGGCGTTGACGGCGGAAAGCTCGAAGGGGCGTTCCGTCCCGCAGACGCTGGGTCCGCCGAGAGCGGATCGGCTGGCGGCGAAGGTGGTGTGAGCGAGCACGCCGGATTGCAGGCAGGCATTCTCTTCCTGCGCCCGCCAAGGTTCGAGCTTGGCGACGAAATTGGGCCCGGAGCTGCATCCGGAGATCAGGGCCGGCACCAGGGCCGGCAACACGAGAACGCGACTGAAACGCATGACGCTAGGACATTAGGCGGGTTAAGGCTAACGGACCGTGAATGTCCCATCCTCCGGCGGACCATCTTTCTCAGCCCTTCGCGGCGGTTTGCAGCCGGCCATGCGGCGCCTGTTGGACGCGCCCGTGACCGTTTTCCGACGGGAGCGCGACGGTTATCCACAGAGAACAGAGATTCGGTGGAGGAATGCGTACGCCAACGATTTGAGTGTCTGCTACAATTCAACTGTTCAGTGTTCGAGACGCCGAACCGAGCAATGCCCGGCGGTGGCATCCCTTCCCTCTCAGTGGATGCGCCGGGTCGCTGCGACGGACAGTGTGATGCGTACGGCGTCGAACCCTGTCGTGCGTCGAGGCCCCGGCCCGCGGACGCAGCTGCTCGCTCGGCATCCCCCACGATGTTCCCTCGACGAGCACCTTCCGTCCCACCGGGGCCCTTCCGTTCTACCGCCGCTCCCTTCCTTCCAATGACATCTGATGCGCGCCGGCTTCGCCGCCCGGGCCGGGTGGTCAGAGACGATGGCGCGCGAGGAAGTCCTGCGCGGCGGCCTTGAACGTCGGATCGCCGACCGCCTTCATGTGCTCGCGCCCGGCGATCACGAAAGCGCGCGCCCCCGGAATGAGCGCTGCGAGCTCGCCCGCCGAGCCGCCGACGACATCGCGATCGCCGACCGCGACCAGCACCGGAGGCGCGAGCGAGGCCACGGCCTCGGCCGTGATCGGCGCCCGGGCGGAGCGGATGCAGGCCGCCAGCGCCTTGAGATCGCTCCGGGTCTGCTCGGCGAACACGCGGAAAGTGCGCGCCGCCTGGCTCTTCACGTCGTCGGCGCTGGGCGCTTCGAGAGCATGCGCGATCGGGCCCGTCCCCGCCATTCCGCGCACCATGTTGATCCCGAGACCGCCGAACACGAGGCTCGCGACGCGCTCGGGATGCGCCAGCGCCAGGAACGCGGCGATGCGCGCGCCCATCGAATAGCCGATGACGTGCGCACGCCGGATGGCGAGGTGATCGAGCAGACGGCGGGCATCCTCCGCCATGAGCGGAGCGCCGTAATCCTCGAGCCGGTAGAGCTTCTCGCTCTCACCGTGTCCGCGGTTGTCGAACGCCACGACCCGATAGCCGGCGGCCGCGAGCGCGGCGACCCATCCGGTATCGACCCAGTTGACCGCCGCATTGGACGCGAACCCGTGGATCAGGAGCACCGGCTCCGCGTCCGGCTCGGGCGCCGGCTGGTCGAAATACGCGATCGCGACGCCGTCGGAATTGAAGGTCTGCTGGGGCGGTCGCGGATGCATGTCGGGTGCGCTTCGGTAAGGGGGCGAACGGGGCCCGGCCGGGGTGGCCGGAAACCGGTGCCCATGGGCCGCGGTTGCGCACGGCAAAGCCGGAGCGCTGCGATGATTGAACGCCTACCATTTCGCCGCCGCCATCGCTATGGTGCGGCGAGCATTTACCGCTTTGAACGAACGGATGAGGCACGCCCATGGCGAGCGTAGCGACACCCCATTTTGCCAACGACGTCGGCGCCGAGAAGATTTTCGTCGGCGTGAAGGAGCTTCAGTGCATGGGCGCCCGCCCGCCCTTCGATCACCCGCACGTGTTTCTCGACATGGGTGCCGACAGTCAGATCCTGTGCCCCTACTGCTCGACGCTCTACGTCCACGATCCGCGCCTCGAGGCCGGTGAGAGCGACCCGCGCGATTGCCTGGTTTCCTTGACAGACGAAGCGGCATAGAGGCGCGCGCGGCGGCGGAACATGGCCGTTTCATCTCCGCCTTTCCAGTTATCGAGCCTCGAGAAGGTGCTCGTCGCGGGCGGCGGCATCGGTGGCTTGGCGACGGCGCTGGCGCTCGCCCGGCGCGGCATCGCCTCGTCCGTGCTCGAAAGGCGGCTCCTGTTCGGCGAGGATGGTGCCGGCATCCAGATCGGCCCCAACGGCACGCGCATCCTTGAAGCGCTCGGCGTGGCGGACGGTCTCAAGGCGCGCGTCACGGCGCCGGACGCCCTGCGCATTCTGGATGCGGCGACCGCCCGCCCGCTGGCAACCTTTCCCCTGGGCCGCTGGATGGCGGAGCGCCACGGCGCGCCCTACTGGGTGGCGCACCGGCGCGACCTCCATAACGCCTTGCTGACGGCCGCCGAGCGCCAGCCGCTGATCCGGATCCGGATGGGCTTCGACGTCACGGCCGTGGATGAGGCGCCTGACGGCAGAGTCACGGCCACGTCGGCGAATGCCGATGAGGCGCCGGGCGACGCGCTGATCGCGGCCGACGGCGCGTGGTCGGTTCTGCGTGGCCGCGTGTTTTCTGGTGACGGTCCCGTCTATTCTGGCAAGTGCGCCGTTCGCGCGGTGCTGCCGATCGACGACGTTCCCGACGAGCTGCATCGCACCGAAGTGCACCTCTGGCTCGGTTCCGACGTGCACGTGGTGCATTATCCCGTGAGCGCCGGACACGCCGTGGCGCTGGTCGCGATCTTCGACGATCGCCGGGTCGCCTCGGACTGGAGTGCGGCGTGCGATCCCGCCTGGGTCTCGGGTCGGGCGGCAGGCTTCGCCCCGCTCTTGCGTGAGCTGCTTGCGCGGCCGGATGCCTGGCGGCGCTGGTCGCTGATGACGCTGCCGCACGCCCCCCGCACGGCGCAGGGACGGCTGGCGCTGCTCGGCGATGCCGCCCATCCCGTGCTGCCGTTCCTGGCGCAGGGCGGCGTGATGGCGCTGGAGGATGCCATGGTGGCAGCCGATGCGCTCGCCGCCGATCCGGGCCATCCCGCGCGCGCGCTCGAGGCGTACGCCGCCGCCCGGCGATCCCGCGTGCGCCGCGTGGCCCGCATGTCGCGGATGAACGGCATGATCTACCATCTCGGCGGCCCGCTGGCGTCCCTGCGCAACACGGCGTTGGCGCAGATCCCGCCCGACCGCTTCATGAAGAGCTACGACTGGCTCTACGGCTGGACCCCGCCGCGCACGCGCCCGTGATCGCGCGCCGCCCTCACAGCGAGTTGACGAACGCCACCAGCGCTGCGCGCTCCTCGGCGCTGAGCGCGGCATAGGCATCGCGCGCGCCCTGCGCTTCTCCGCCATGCCACAGGATGGCTTCCTCGACGTTCCGCGCCCGCCCGTCGTGCAGAAGGAACGTATGATCGCTCACCGTCTTGGTGAGCCCGACGCCCCACAGCGGCGCGGTGCGCCACTCGCGTCCGTCCGCGTCCCCTTCGGGCCGTCCGTCCGCCAGCCCCTCGCCCATGTCGTGCAGCAGGAAATCGCTATAGGGCCAGATCTTCTGTCGGCTGAGATGCGGCTGTCCGGGCGCGTCTCCGGTCATGAACGACGGCGTGTGGCAGGCCGCGCATCCCGACGCGTGGAACAACGCCTTGCCCTTGAGCACGGTCGCATCCGACGCTCCGCGCCGGGCCGGCACCGCGAGGTTGTGGGAATAGAATGACACGAGATCGAGCAGGTCGCCGGGAAGCTCGAACCCGCCGGCGCGCTCCGAGTTTCCGTTTGGTGCCGCAAGGCACGCCGTCTGCGCATCTGTGCAATCGCCGGACGGCTTCGGCACCAGCGGGGTGGAAAGACCCATGTCGCCGGCCGCCGCCGACGCCGATTGATCGAGGATGGTGGGCACGCCCGCCTTCCATCCGAACCGTCCGAGCATCACTTTGTCCTGCGAGAGCGACCAGACCTCGTTGACGCGTCCGGAGATGCCGTCGCCGTCGGCATCGTCTGGATCGGCGCGCGCGCGGATGTCCGCCTCGGGGATGGCCTCGACGAGCCCGAGCCCGATCATCGGCGGCGCGATGCGCGGAGAAAGCATGACGTGGGGGCTGAGCGGTCCGTACTTGAGATCGGTCACCGAGTAGGCGGGCTCCCTAAGCGTCACGGTCTCGCCGCCCGCGAGCGTCACCGGCACGTCCGAATAGGCGATATGCATCTGCCCTTCGCCGTCGTGGCCCTGGATGGCGATGTTCTGCAGCTGCTCGCCGTACACGGGATCGGGGATGGTGTTCACGCGCCGCTCGGCGAGGAGCCGCTTCTGCTCGTCCGTCTCCGGCGGAATGGAGAGCCTGAGGAACATCGAGACGGCGGTCTCGTCCGGCCAGTTGGCGAGCGGGGGCCGTCCGCGGCCGTCCTTCAAGTGGCAGTTCTGGCATCCGCGCGCGTTATAGAGCGGCCCGAGCCCGTCGGAGGCCTTCGTGGAGGCGGGCGCTGCGACCCACAGCTTGCGGAAGATCGCGTTGCCGACCTTGAAGCGCGCTTCGCCCTCGAAGCCGATGCCGTGCGAGAAATGGGAGAACGCGTCACGATCCGTGACGTTTTCGCGCGAGGTCGCCGCGCCGCCTGGCATGTCCTCGCCGGGCTCGAGCCCGACGGCGGGATCGCCCGTGGGTGCGGCGGCCGGCCGAACCACGCCTGCCACCAGCGGCACGAGGGCCGCGAACGCAATCGTCCAGACGTGAGGGCCGGGGCGCAGGACCATGGTGGCGACGCTCTTCTTCGGGCTGCTCTAGAGGCTGCGCCAGTCAGCACGCCGAACGGCCGACTTCAAGGCGAAAGCCGTCGTTTGGACCGTTCGCCGCGCGGCGCTGACCTACGGCAGGCCGCGCGATCCCGAAAGTTGTCCCCCCGGGGACACCACGGGTCACCGCCGGCCTTGTCAGACTCATCGAGGCTTGCCGCCGCTCCCGAGGAACGCCGTGGCCGATCCAGCACGCATGCGAACTCAGTTGCAATCCATTCGCAATAAGGCTTGCGCCACCCGGGAACCCATGCGATCAAATACTAGGAATAATTCGCAACTAGAGCTGAGGGGGCCGGGGATGCGGTGTGCGACGAACGCGCGAAGAGCGGCCTGCGCAGCGCTGTTGATCGCGCCGCCCGCGACCGCCACCGCCGCAGACAAGAGCGCCTATTCGCTCCTTCGGCCGACGCCCGACGCCCACCTCCGCGACTTGGCGACCGACCGCCCGGACAAGACCGAGAGCCCCTATACGGTCGATGCAGGCCATTTTCAGATCGAGATGGACCTCGTGGCGTATACTCGCGACACGGCGGATGGCATCACCACACGCACGCTCGACGTGGTGCCGTTCAATCTCAAGGTCGGCCTGACGAACCGCACCGATCTCCAGATCGGCTACGACACCTTCGGTCGCGTGCGCACGAGAGCTGCCGGCCTCGATGAGCGGGATCGCGGCTCCGGCGACGTCGCAGTGCGCCTGAAGCACAACGTCTGGGGCAACGACGGCGGGGCGACCGCGCTCGCCGTCATGCCGTTCGTCAAGCTGCCGGCGGGCACGCGTTCGGATCTCAACGACGATGTCGAGGGCGGCGTGGTCGTACCCTTCGCCATCGATCTCGGCGGCGGTTTCGATCTCGCCCTGATGACCGAGGCCGACATCCTGCGTCGCGAGAACGGCAGCGGCTATGCGCCAGTCTTCGTCAATTCGGCGGCGCTGGGGTTCGAGCTGACCGAGCACATCGGGCTCTTTGCGGAGGTGTTCGTCGAGCGGAGTGCCGAGCGCGGCTCCCAGACCGTCGTCACGCTCGGCGGCGGCGTGACGTATGCGGCAACGGAGAACCTGCAGCTCGACACCGCCGTCAACTTCGGAGCCACCGAGGCCGCGGACGATCTCAATATTCAGGTCGGGCTCTCACAGCGCTTCTGACGACAGGAAAGCGGCCGGGGCAGCGCGGAAGCTACGCGCGAAGCGCCTGGCGGTCAGGGCGCACTCTCGACGACGCCCGGATTGTCGAGGCTGTCCGAGCCTTCGAACTTGATGCCTCTGAGGTCGAGCACCGCGATGGCGCGCTCGAGCTCCTTGGCCTGGGCGATCAACGCGTCGATGCCGGCTTGCACGACGGCATTCCCCTCGGGGTTGTCGAGCCCGATCATCTGGTCGTAGCGCTCGACCTTTTCCGCGCGCTCGACCAGCGCCGCCATCCGGCTCAGTGTCGTCTCGAGCGCGGCGCGCACCGCCGCGTCGGCCTCCGGAGACTTGTCCTTGACGAGATCCGAGGCGGAGGGGCCCGAGACCACGCTGCCGTCGGTGCGCGTATAGTGTCCGAGGTAGACGTTGCGGATGCCCACCACGTCGCCGTAGTAGGCGTTGTGCGTGTTGTCGGAGAAGCAGTCCTGCTCCTCCTCGGGGTCGTGGATCATGAGGCCGAGCTTCATGCGCTCGCCGGCGAGCTCGCCGTAGGAGAGGCTGCCGAGGCCGGTGAAGACCGAGGTCAGTCCGGCCGTCTCGTCACGGGTGATGAAGCGCCGCGCATCGCCCGTGGGCCCCCATTGCCGCACCATCCAGTCGAGGTCCTCGATCAGGAGGTCGGTGACGGTCGCGAGATAGGCGGCGCGGCGGTCGCAGTTGCCGTTGGTGCACGCCTTGAGGTCGTAGTCCGTGGCCGGCCGGTTTCCCGCGCCCGGCTCGGTGCCATTGAGATCCTGCCCCCAGAGCAGGAATTCGACGGCATGATAGCCGGTGGCGACGTTGGCCTCGATGCCGCCCGCTTCCTGCAGCGACCGGATCAGCTCGGGTGTGATCCGCGAGGCGTCGACCGTTTCGCCGGCGATCTTGAGCGACGTGTTGGCGATCACGTTGGCGGCATAGTACTCGTTCTCGGGGTTGTCCGTGCCGTAGGCTTCGGCCACGTAGTCGATCAGCCCTTCGTCGAGCGGCCAGGAGTTCACGCGGCCTTCCCAGGAATCGACGACCGGGTTGCCGAAGCGGAACGCCTCGGTCTGCATATAGGGCACGCGCGCCGTCCGCCACGCCTCGCGCGCACGCGCAAGCGTCGCTTCACTCGGCGAAGCGATCAGGGCGTCGACGGCGGTTTTGAGATCGCGCGCCGCCGTGAGGCTGTCCCCGTAGGCCGCCTCCGCAATGTCGGAATAGGTCGCGAGCACGTCCTTGACGGCTGGCGCTTCGGCCCCGGCCGGGCCGGACGCCAGCATCGCCGCCGAGGCCGCGGCCGCGAGCACGAGAGACCGCAATGCGGCTGGATAACCCTTCGACAAGAACCGTCTCCTCGGTTGGCAATTTCGGGCAAATCGACTAGGCTTATTGACGCACGCAGTCAAGAATGCTTAACGGTACAGAGGGCCGCGATTGTTCTGGAATTCTTTATCGATGCGGAGCGTCGATCATAGTCTGATTGTGGCTTCGTGAGGTCGCTACGGCGGTTGCCGCATGCCATCCGATCATTTGGGCCAGGCTGATAATCTGAAAAATCTTTGAAAGAAAACGGATGATCTCTTGCTGAAGGATCTAGTTTGGAATTAGTCTAGATCGAGCTATGATAAAAAGATAATCGTGAGGCCCGCGTTCGGGCTGACCAGCGCGGGTGGAGAACCAGACAGATCATGCGCCTCAGCAAAACCACGAACTACGCGATCCGCATCCTCCTCGACTGCGCGTTCGCAGAGCCGAACCTCGTGAAAGTCGCTGAAATTTCTGAACGTTGCGACATCACGCTGCAGAATACGTTCAAGATCGTGCATCTCCTGTCGCGCGCGGGCTTCATTCGCGCCGTGCGCGGTCGCCACGGCGGCGTCCGGCTCGCCAGGCCCGCCTCCGAGATTCGGATCGGCGACGTCGTTCGCGCCGTGGAGATCCTGCACCTCGAGATCGAGCGCGAGACCGCGCAGGGCTCGGCGGAGCAAGGGCAGCTCGCGGCGCTCGATCAACTGTTCGACGACGCTTTGGGCGCCTTCATCAGCGTGCTCGACGAGCATACGCTGGAGCAGATGCTCAAGGCGCAGCGTAAGGAAACGCCCGCCGCGCGCGCGAAAACGAAGCTTCAGCGTCGCAGCAAGCCGCTCTCCGTGAGCGGCAGCGGCGCACGCCGCCAGCAGGCGAGCCACGGCTGATACCGCTTCTTTACTTTGGAATTCTTCAAAAGAGAATTTTTGAATGATTCCAACTGGCTGATGCTTCATCAGCACGCTTGACTCCGTCCATCGAAAAGGGTTGCTTAGGCGCAACGACCGCAGGCTTGCGGTCGTGCACCGTGTCCTTTTCGGGGCCTTGAACCCCGACAATAGGAAGGCTGATCCGATGGTTCGCGAATTGCGCCCGCGCCGGGTGTCGCACGCATGCCGTGCGCTCGCGCGTTCTTCTCGAAATCCCGTTGCCCTAAGCCCCGTTGCAGAGCTGTGCCGGTGGGAGGTTTGCCATGCGCAGATCTAGCCCCGCGCTTGAACTCGTCGAGAGGCCGTGTCGCGACGGCACGGTCGCAGTCGCACGGGGCCCCGAGCGCCTGATCGGTCTCGGCTTCCGCTACTGGGTCGCCGGCTACAAATCCGGCGACATTGACCGTTGGGAGGACGCCTGGCGGATCTATGCGCATGCGCTCGGTCCCAACGCGGCCCGCACGGCGGTGTCCGAGCTCTCCGCCTGGGTTCGTGCCGTGAGCGCGGCCGCCCGTCGCGAGATCGAGGTCAAGAGCGGTGACTGCGACGGCTTCTGCCGCGACGAGTGCCTGGCGCTGTCGATGATTGCCGCCTGCCAGCACAACACCTGCCCCGCCATGCGCGCCTGCGCCTTCGCGCTGATCGAAAGCTCGCTGATCGACGAGGTTGTCCATCACGCCGAAAGCTTCGCTGTCACCATGCGCGGTCTCGATCAGGTGCTGCCGCCGGCATTGATCGTCAACGCGGCCGCTTACGCGTCCGCGTCGCACGGCGCAGCGTTGAGACAGTAGGGCAGGGACGCGTCATGATTGTCTGTTCCTGTCAGCAGGTCTCCGATTTCGACATCGAGCTCGCGCTGCTCGACATCCTGAACCAGCCGGAAGCGCCGATCCCGACGCCCGGCGTCGTCTACCGCTACATGCAGCGGCGCATGCAGTGCTGCGGCTGCGCGCCGGTGGCCGTCGATGTGATTTACGCCAAGCTCGAGGATCTCGCGACGCGCGGGCTGATCTGCCCCTACCTCAGCCTCTCGACGCGCGAGCGTCTCCAGCGCATCCAGCAGCAGACGCGCGGCAAGCGGGTGGTGCTGCTCGAGGCGGCGGAGTAGCCCGCTCCGGCGGGCTGCTCGTAATCCCTTTCCCATCCGGCAGTCTCGGCATAAGCATCGGGGCCTATCGCACCCCGTGGAGTTCCGTGTGATTTCCGTCCTGCTGCCGAGAGTTCTGAGGGCGGTCTCTCTCGCGACCGCGATGCTTGCCGTCGTAGGCGCCCCGGCCGAGGCACTCCCCGTCCGAAAGACCCACGCCACGATGGTGCTCGACGCCATCGACACGTTTCTCCTGCCCCGCTTCGAGACGCTGACCGAGACGACGGGCACGCTCGCGACCGCCGTCGAGGCCGTCTGCAAGACGGGAGACGAGGCGTCCCGCAAGGCGGCCCGCGCGGCATTCGCCGACACCGTCCGCGCCTGGGGCGCGCTCGATTTCATCCGCTTCGGCCCGTCCGCACGCGCCCACCGCCTCGAGCGCATCTTCTTCTGGCCCGACCCGCGCGGGTTCACGTCGCGGCAGTTGAACGCGCTTCTGGCCGCGCGGAAGCCCGAGCTCATCGCGCCCGGCGCGCTCGCGTCGCAAAGCGTCGCCGTCCAGGGATTGACGCCGCTCGAGATCCTGCTCTTCGACGAGAAGATGCCGCTCGGCTCCGGCGCGGACGAGGCGGCGCGCTACCGTTGCGCGATGGCCGGCGCCATGGCGGCCAACATCCATGCCGTCGCAGGTGAGATCCAGGCGGGCTGGATCGGCGAGGACGGGTTCCGCATCAAGATGCTGACCCCGGGCTCCGACAACCCGCTCTACAAGGACGCCTCGGAGACCGTGCGCGAGGTCCTGAAGGCGTTCGTCGCGGGGATCGAGCTCGGCCGCGACCGGTTCATTCTGCCCGAGCTGACCGCGGTGACCGCCACGCCCCCGCGGCGCGTGCGCCTCGCGTTCGAGACCTCCGGCCTCACCGGTGCCTACCTGAAGTCCTCCCTCGTCGCCTTGAAGGAGCTCTACGAAGCGATCGGCCTCGACGCCTACGTCCCCCCAGACAAGCCGTGGATGACGAGCTTCCTATCCACGTCGTGGAACAGCCTGCTCGCCGACGTGGAGCGGCTCGACGGCCTGCGCGCGGACGAGCGCGGATCGGAAGCTCACCTGCACGCCTTGCGCAAGATGCGCTTCGACCTCTCCGGCATCCGCCAGATCGTCGTCAAGGAGCTGGCGCCCGCTGCGGACATCGTCATGGGGTTCAACGAGCTCGATGGTGATTGATCGGCGCCAGTTTCTGGTCGGCTCCCTGGTGACGCTCGCCGCCGCCGGCGAGGCGTGGGCGTCCTCCGAGGACCTGGCCGGCGCCGCGCCCTGCCTCTACGCATCCGGCGCGCGATTGGCCGATGGCACGTATGCCGTGCTCGTCGTCGGCGACGACGGCCGCATCCTGCGCGAGATCCCGATGTCCGCGCGCGGCCACGACATCGCCGTCGATCGTGTGGCGCGCCGCGCCGTCATCTTCGCGCGGCGGCCGGGCCTCTTCGCGCTCGCTTTCGACGTCGCGGGGCGCCGCGCGCCGGAGGTCTTCGTGCCTCCGCCGGACCGGCATTTCTACGGACACGGCGTGTTTTCCGGGGACGGTCGCCTCGTCTACGCGACCGAGCACGACGTCGACACCGGCGAGGGCGTGATCGGCATCTACGACGCGACCGGGAGCTGGCGGCGCGTCGGCGAGTTTCCGTCCTACGGCGTGGGCCCCCACGAGGCGATCCTGCTGTCGGATGGCCGCACGCTTGCGGTCGCCAACGGCGGCTTCGGCAACGATCCCGCGACGGGGCGCGAAAGCATCGGCGTCGCCGACATGCAGCCGAACGTCGCCTTCGTCGACCTTTCGACCGGCGCGCTCAAGGCGCGTCACGGCGTGCCGGCCGCCATCAACCTCCTGTCGCTGCGCCACCTCGCCGAGACGCCCAGCGGCGATATCTGGTTCGGCGCACAATGGCTGGGCGGCCTCGAGGACGCCCCGGCGCTGCTCGGACGCGTCGGTCTCGAGAGACCGATCGCCATGCTCGAGACGGCCGATCCCATGGGCATCGCCTTGAAGGGCTATATCGGCGCTGTGGCGGTGAGTGGCGACGGCCGCCTGCTCGCCGCATCGGCGCCCCTCGCCGGCCGGATCGTCTGCCTGGACACCGAAACCGGCCGCATCGCGCACGAGATCGCGATCAAGGACAGCTCCGGTATCACGGTCGGCGGGGGAGCGGGCGAGTTCGCGATGAGCACGGGCGAGGGTGTGGTGCGCGTCGAGGATCGGGACGGCCGCGCGAGCGTGCGGGAATTTCCCGGGACGGAGTTCGACAATCACCTGCGCCGCGTTTGACGGCTCGCGCATCCGACCTTAGAAGCGTCGAAGTCCTCCGCCGCGGCCGAGACGACATGCGCCTTTCCTCACTGATGACGGATACCGGGATCGCCGCCGCACCGGCGGGCGCTGATGCGATCGATATCGCGCGCATCACCGCCGACAGCCGGCAGGCGTCGCCGGGCGCGTTGTTCGTCGCCCTCGCCGGGACCAAGGCGGACGGCAGCAGGTTCATTGCGGACGCCGTCGCGAAAGGCGCCGTGGCGGTGCTGGCGGGAGAAGGCGCCGCGGTCCCCGAAGAGCTCGCCGTCCCCGTGCTGCGCGCCAGGGAGCCGCGCCGCGCGCTCGCGCGGATGGCGGCCCGCTTCTACGGCGCCCAGCCCGAAACCGCCGTCGCCGTCACGGGCACCAGCGGCAAGACCTCCGTCGCCGAGTTCACGCGCCAGCTCTTCGCCGCCGCCGGACGCCGCGCGGCCTCCCTCGGCACCATCGGCGTCGTCAAGCCGGACGGCGCGGTCTACGGGTCGCTGACCACGCCCGATCCGGTGACGCTGCACGAGACGCTGGCCGGCCTTGCGCGCGAAGGCGTCACCCATCTCGCGTTCGAAGCCTCGTCCCACGGCCTGGATCAATACCGCCTCGACGGCGTGAGGATCGCCGCCGCTGCCTTTACGAACCTCGGCCGCGATCATCTCGACTATCACCCGACCACAGAAGCCTACCTCGCCGCCAAGCTGCGTCTCTTCGAGGAGCTATTGCCGGACGGCGCGCCCGCCGTCGTCAACGTCGACGGACCGTGCGCCGGGGATGTGGTGCGCGTCGTGGAGAGACGCGGGCTGCCCCTGATCACGGTCGGCGCGGCGGGCGAGACGGTGCGCCTTGCGAAGCTCGACCGCGATGGCTTCGCGCAGCGACTCATCATCGCGCACGCCGGCCGCACCTACGATGTCCGTCTGCCGCTGATCGGCACCTATCAGGCCGCCAATGCGCTCGTTGCCGTCGGGCTCGCACTTGCCGTCGGCGAGGATCCCGCCGTCGTCATCCCCGCGCTCGCGCACCTCTCCGGCGTCAAGGGACGTCTCGAGATCGTCGGCGAGCGCAACGGCGGCCTCGCCGTCGTCGACTACGCCCACAAGCCCGAGGCGCTCGAGGCGGCGCTCGACGGCGTGCGCCCGTTCGCGACCGGAAAGCTCATCTGCGTCTTCGGCTGCGGCGGCGACCGCGACCGCGGCAAGCGCCCGATCATGGGCGCCATCTCCGTGAAACGCGCCGACGTGACGATCGTGACGGACGACAATCCGCGCAACGAGGATCCGGCCGCCATCCGCGCCGCGATCCTGGCGGGCGCGCCCGGTGCGGCCGAGATCGGCGACCGCGGGGAGGCCATCCGCGCCGCCGTGGCGATGATGCGGCCCGGCGACGTCGTTCTGGTCGCCGGAAAAGGCCACGAAACGGGCCAGATCGTCGGCCAGAGGGTAGTCCCGTTTTCGGATCACGACTGCCTGCGCCAGGCGTTGCAAACCCCCTGAGCATAAACAGCAAGACGGCGTCGTCGAGACGCGTGGAGCATGATCGATGTCGGACGCTCCCCTGTGGACCTTTGACGAGCTGGTGCACGCCGCGGCGGCCCGCCCCGAGCGGGCGACGGGCGCTGCGGTTACCGGTCTCTCCATCGACACGCGCACGCTGGCGCCCGGCGATCTCTTCGTCGCCCTCAAGGACCAGCGCGACGGTCACGCGTTCGTCGCCGATGCCTTCGCTGCGGGCGCCGCTGCCGCGCTCGTGTCGGAGGGCTATGAGGCCCGGCCCGACGACGGCCCGCTGATCCGCGTCCCCGATACGCTGGCCGGTCTCGAAGCCATCGGCCGCGCCGCCCGCGCCCGCCTCGCGCCCGAGGCGCGCGTCATCGCGGTCACGGGCAGCGCCGGCAAGACCGGCACCAAGGACATGCTGCGTGCGGCCCTCTCCCGCATCGGACCCACGCACGGCGCCGACAAGTCCTTCAACAACCACTGGGGCGTGCCGCTGACGCTCGCGCGCATGCCGGCCGCAACGCGCTTCGGCGTGTTCGAGATCGGCATGAACCACCCCGGCGAGATCACGCCGCTGGTCCGGTTGGTCCGGCCGCATGTCGCCATCGTCACGACCGTCGAGCCGGTGCATCTCGCGCAGTTCCCGAGCGTCGAGGCGATTGCGGAAGCGAAGGCGGAGATCTTCCTCGGCCTCGAGCCCGGCGGCACCGCCGTCATCAACCGCGACAACACGTATTTCGACATCCTGCGCCTCCGCGCTGAGGCTGCGGGCGCCCGTGTCGTCTCGTTCGGCCAGGATGCCCGCGCCGACGTGCGGCCGAAGGCGCTGGAGCTGTCGTCGGAGGGGACGGTGATCGATCTCGCCCTCGGCGGCCGCGACGTTCGCGTCCGCCTCGCCGTGCCGGGTGTCCACATCGCCTTGAACGCGCTCGCCGTCGCCGCGGCCGTGCACGCGGCAGGCGCGGACGTGGAGGAGGCGTTGTCCGTCCTTGCGGCACTGCCGCCCCCGCCGGGGCGCGGCGTGCGCACCGAGCTGCCGCTCGCGGGCGGCAAAATCCTTCTGATCGACGAGAGCTACAACGCCAACCCGGCATCCATGCGCGCAGCCCTCGCCGTGCTCGGCACCGTGCCGCGATCCGCCTTCGGACGCCGCATCGCCGTGCTCGGCGACATGCTGGAGCTCGGCCCGCAGGAGAAAAGCCTCCACGTCGCGCTCAAGGAAGCTGTTGACGCTGCCGGCATGGATCTGGTTTTTGCCTGTGGACCCAATATGGCTCACCTTTTCGAGGCGCTTGCGCCCGAACGGCGGGGCGCCTGGGCCTCGGACTCGGCCACGCTGGGCGCGCGGCTGCTGGAAGAGCTGAGACCGGGCGACGTTGTCATGGTCAAGGGCTCGAACGGCAGCCGCATGGGGCCGCTCGCCGATCTCCTGCGCCGGACGTTGAAGTGAGGACGCCGAGTTGGGTAATGTCGGGTCCGGGGGACGGCCGAGGCCGGGCCGGGGGAAGGGGTGACATGCTGTACGAGCTCGTGGCTTTCAGCGACCAGATCGGCATCCTGAACGTCTTCCGCTACATCACCTTCCGCACCGGCGGCGCCGTCTTCACCGCGCTTCTCTTCGTGCTTCTCTTCGGCCCCGGCATCATCGACCTCCTGAGGTTGAAGCAGGGCAAGGGCCAGCCCATCCGCGAGGACGGCCCCCAGTCGCACTTCTCGAAAAAGGGCACGCCCACCATGGGCGGCCTGATGATCCTCGCCAGCGTCACCGTGGCGACGCTGCTCTGGTCGGATCTCTCGAACGGCTACGTCTGGGTCGTGCTTCTGGTCACGCTCGCCTACGGCGGCATCGGCTTCTACGATGACTATCTGAAGGTCACCAAGCAGCAGTCGAGCGGCTTCGGCGGCAAGGCACGGCTCGGGCTCGAAATGCTGGTGGCGGCGCTCGCGGTCTACGTCATCATGGGTCTGTCCGTGCCCGAGCTCTCGGGCAAGCTCGCGCTGCCGTTCTTCAAGACGGCGCTGATCGATCTCGGTGCCATGTTCATCATCGTCGGCATGTTCGTGATCGTCGGCGCCGGCAATGCGGTCAACCTGACCGACGGCCTCGACGGACTGGCGATCGTTCCCGTCATGATCGCGGCCGCCACCTTCGGCCTCATCTCCTATCTGATCGGCAACTACAAGTTCGCGGGCTATCTGCAGATCCACCACGTCGCCGGCACCGGCGAGCTGGCGGTGATCTGCGGCGCCCTGATCGGCGCGGGCCTGGGCTTCCTGTGGTTCAACGCGCCGCCCGCCATGATCTTCATGGGCGACACCGGCTCGCTCGCGCTCGGCGGCGCGCTCGGCGCCATCGCGGTCGCGACCAAGCACGAGGTCGTGCTGGCCATCGTCGGCGGCCTGTTCGTGCTGGAGACGCTGTCGGTCATCATCCAGGTGACCTCGTACAAGCTCACGGGCAAGCGTGTCTTTCGCATGGCCCCGTTGCACCATCACTACGAGCAGAAGGGCTGGAAGGAGAGCACCGTCGTCGTGCGCTTCTGGATCATCGCCGTGATCCTGGCCCTGATCGGCCTTGCCACCCTGAAGTTGCGCTGATGCCCGGCACCGCAATGCGGCATCGCATCTGGACCCCGACCTCCGTCGGGGTGACGCACCATTTTGAGGCGTGCGGCGAGACTGACACGCGCCGTCATCCCGGCGCAGGCCGGGATCCAGACACCCATCCGAATGATGCAAACAGGGCCCCGTTCGCCGCGCACCCGATTCAACCGCTCTCAAAAAGGCATTAGCCTCACTCCATGATTCGCGTGACGGCCTTCAAGGATCGGACGGTCGCGGTGTTCGGGCTCGGCGCCTCGGGCCTCGCCACCGTGCGCGCGCTCGAGGCGGGCGGCGCGCGTGTCGCCGCCTGGGACGACAGCGTCGCGGGCCGCGCCGCCGCTGAGGAAGCGGGCGTGCCGCTCGTCGACCTCGCCTCCGCCGACTGGTCCCTGTTCGCGGCGCTCGTGCTGGCACCCGGGGTTCCGCTGACGCATCCCGAGCCGCATTGGACGGTGGAGAAGGCAAAAGCCGCCGGCATCGAGGTGATCGGCGACGTCGAGCTGTTCTTCCGCGAGCGGGCTGCAACCTGCCCCCATGCACCCGTCGTCGCCATCACCGGCACCAACGGCAAGTCCACCACGACTGCGCTCATCGCCCACATCCTGGGCAGCTTCGGCAACGACGTGCAACTCGGTGGCAACATCGGCCGCGCCGTGCTGACGCTGGAGGCGCCCGCCCCGGACCGCATCCACGTGCTCGAGCTGTCGAGCTTCCAGATCGACCTCGCGCCGGGCGCAGCCCCGACCGTCGCCGTGCTCTTGAACGTCACGCCCGACCACATCGACCGCCACGGCACCGTGGAGCACTACGCGGAGGTCAAAAGCCGCCTCGTCGCCAATGCCGGGGCGACCGCCGTGATCGGCGTCGACGACGACTGGTGCCGGCGCATCGCGGATACGCTTGAGGTGCGCGGGCGGCCGAAAGTGCGCCGCATCTCCGTGCGCGCCGCCGTGGCGGACGGCATCTACGCGCAAGACGCGAAGCTCTACGAGAACGGCCGCGAGCGCGCCGACCTCGATGGCATCGCTACGCTGCGCGGCGCGCACAATTGGCAGAACGCGGCCGCCGCCGTCGCCGCCGTGGAGGCACTGCCCGAGAGGTTCCACGCCGGCGGCGATCTGCAAGCGGCGCTTCGAAGCTTTCCCGGTCTCGCGCACCGCCTCGAGGTGGTGGACAAAATCGGCCCCGTCGACTTCATCAACGACAGCAAGGCGACCAACGCCGACAGCACCGAGAAGGCCCTCGCGTCCTTCGCCGGCGACATCTACTGGATCCTCGGCGGCAGGCCGAAGGCCGGCGGCATCGCCACACTTGCCGCCTACTTCCCGCGCATCGCCCGGGCCTATCTGATCGGCGAGGCGACGGACGCGTTCGCGGCCACTCTCGGCGAATCTGTTCCCTTCGAGCGTTGCGGCACGCTCGGCGCCGCCGTCCGCCGCGCCGCCGACGATGCGCTTGCCGCCAACCGGCCGGGAAGCGTCGTGCTGCTTTCGCCGGCCTGCGCCTCCTACGATCAGTTCAGGAACTTCGAGGAGCGCGGCGACGCCTTCAGGCACCTCGTGGCCGAGCGCGTCGCCGGAAGGGCCAGCGCATGAAGTTCTCGCGCGCCGACAGGAGCCGGCTCGCCGAATGGTGGTTCACGGTCGACCATGTGCTGCTCTACGCCATCCTGATCGTGGTCGCGACCGGGCTCGTGCTGTCCATTGCGGCGAGCCCCGCCGTCGCCCTGAAGAAGGGATTTCCGGCCTATTATTTCGTCGAGCGCCACGTGGTCTTCTCGGTGATCGGCATGGGGCTCATGCTCGCCGTGTCGCTGCTGGCGCCCGCTTCCGTGCGCCGCCTCTCGCTCGCGGTGCTCGCGGTTTCGATGATCGGTCTCGTCGCCGTCCTTCTCGTTGGTGAGGAGATCAACGGCGCCCGCCGCTGGCTCTCCATCGAAGGCCGCTCGATCCAGCCGTCGGAGTTCGCCAAGCCCGCCTTCGTGGTGGTCTCGGCTTGGCTCCTGGCGGAGGCGCGCCGCCGCCCCGACATGCCGGCCTCGGCGCTGGCGCTGGCGCTGTTCGCGGTCTTCGCTGGCCTCCTCGTCGTGCAGCCGGACGTCGGCCAGACCATGCTCGTGACGTTGGTCTGGACCGCGATGCTGTTCGTTTCGGGACTGGCGCTGAAAGGGGCGGCCCTTGCGGCCGTCATGGGCGCGGTCGGCCTCTACGGCGCCTATCTCTACTTCCCGCACGTCGCCTTCCGCATCGACCGCTTCTTCGGCCCCCAGACGAGCAGCGACTACAGCCAGGGCGCGCGCGCCATCCAGTCCTTCGTCGAAGGGGGCTTCCTCGGCCGCGGGCCGGGCGAGGGCACCATCAAGACCTCGCTGCCCGACGCCCATACCGACTACATCTTCGCCGTCGTCGCCGAGGAGTACGGTGCGCTCGCCTGCCTCGCGCTTCTCGCGCTGTTCGCGTTCGTCGTCCTGCGTGCGCTCCGCCACGCCGAGAGCGAGCCGGATCCGCCGACGCGCCTCGCCGTCATCGGGCTTGCCTTGATGTTCGGCTTCCAGGCCCTGATCAACATGGGCGTCAACGTCGGCCTGCTGCCGGCCAAGGGCATGACGCTGCCCTTCCTTTCGGCCGGCGGCTCGTCCATGCTGGCGATCTCCCTGACGCTCGGTATGCTGCTGGCGCTCACTCGCCGTCGTCCGGATGCGGACCGCCTCAAAAAGCCCCCATTGATGCCGAGCCTTCCGAGCCTCAAACCATGATCGTCTTCCCCTTCGCCGGAACTCCCACGTGACGCGTGAGCCGCCCTCGATCCTGCTAGCTGCCGGTGGAACCGGCGGCCACCTGTTCCCCGCCTTCGCGCTTGCCGAGGAATTGGGCCGCCGCGGCTTCCCCGTCGATCTGGTGACGGACATGCGCGGCGACCGCTACGGCACCGGCTTTCCCGCGCGCGCGGTCTATCAGCTCCCCGCCGCGACACCCGGCAGCAAGCGCAATCCGATCGCGCTTGCGAAGGCGAGCTTGACGCTCCTGCGCGGCATCCGCCAAGCGAGAGCCCTCCTGCGCACGCTGAAGCCCGCCGCGGTGGTGGGCTTCGGTGGCTATCCGACCATTCCGCCCCTGGTCGGCGCGTGGATGCTCGGCATCCCGTCGATCATCCACGAGCAGAACGCCGTGCTGGGCCGCGCCAACCGCGCGCTCGCGCGCCCGGCCGCGGCCATCGCCACGTCGTTCCGCAAGACCCGGAAGCTCGATGGGCCGCTGGCCGAGAAAGCGCGCTTCACCGGCAACCCCGTCCGCGGCGCCGTCATCGAGGCGGCGAAGATCCCCTATCCGCCGCTCGCGCCCGAGGGCCCGCTCCGGCTCCTGGTGTTCGGCGGCAGCCAGGGCGCCCGCTTCTTCTCGGACGCCGTGCCCCCCGCGCTCGCGGTGCTCCCCGAGCCGCTCCGCCGGCGCCTGAAGCTCGTGCAGCAGGCCCGCCCCGAGGACATCGACGCGGTGAGGACCGCGATCGCGGCCGCCGGCATCGACGCCGAGATCGCGCCGTTTTTCAAAGGCTTGCCAGAGATCATGGCCGAGAGTCACCTGATCGTCGCGCGGGCCGGCGCCTCCTCGGTCGCGGAGCTGGCCGTCATCGGCCGCCCGTCGATCCTCGTACCTTTGCCGCATTCTCTCGACAGTGATCAGCTTGAGAACGCGACCAATCTTGCCGAATCGGGGGGTAGTTGGTGTATCGAGCAGAAGGATCTGTCGTCGGCGCGGCTGGCGACGGAGATCGGCCGGCTGCTCGGCTCGCCTGAAACGCTCACCGCGGCGGCCGCCCGCGCGAAAGCCCAGGGCCAGGCGCAGGCGGTGGGTTTGCTGGCCGATCTCGTGCAAGACGTGATCGGCGGCGAAAGCGCGTTGCGGCGCTGACGGAAGGCCGCGCGGGACGCCTGTTGCGGCAGGCCGAACGCAGGCTCGATCGCACCGTTACGCCGGGCGCCAGAGACAGGAAGCACCACGCATGCAGTTGCCGAGCGACATCGGGCCATTCCACATCATCGGCATCGGCGGCATCGGCATGAGCGCCATCGCCGAGATCCTGCTCGCGAAAGGCTATCGGGTCCAGGGCAGCGACCAGAAGGAGAGCGCGAACGTGCGCCGCCTTCGCGCCAAGGGCATCCGCGTCTCGGTCGGCCATGACGCGGCGAACCTGGAAGGCGCCGGCCAGGTCGTCATCTCGACGGCCGTCAAGGAGACCAACCCCGAGCTCGAAGCCGCACGCGCCAAGGGCCTTCCCATCATTCGCCGGGCCGAGATGCTGGCCGAGCTGATGCGCCTCTACGCGACCGTTTCGGTGACCGGCACGCACGGCAAGACGACGACGACCTCGCTTGTCAGCTCCATCTTCGAGCAGGCGGCGCTCGATCCCACCGTGATCACCGGCGGCATCATCAACGCCTGGGGATCGAACGCGCGCCTCGGCAAGGGCCGCTGGATGATCGTCGAAGCCGACGAGAGCGACGGCACGTTCACGCGCCTCCCGACGGAGATCGGCGTCGTCACCAATATCGATGCCGAGCATCTCGATTACTTCGGCACCGTCGAGGCCATGTATCGCGAGTACGAAGCCTTCTTGCGCAACATCCCCTTCTACGGCTTGACCGTCGCCTGCATCGATCACCCGGTCGTGCGCGGGATGGTCGAGCGGCTCCACCTTCGCCGCGACGGCCGCCGCCTCTTGACCTACGGCACGCGCGAGGATGCCGATCTCGTGCTGCGCCAGATCGTGAGCGACGGGCACACGATCGTGATGGATGCGGATCTGGGTAAGCGGGTGAAGGGCGGGCCGCGCGCCATTCGAGGCTGGGTCGTGCCCATGCCGGGCCAGCACAACGCGCTGAACGCGCTCGCCGCCATCGCCGTCGCCGCCGAGGCCGGCCTCTCCGACGCGGTGATCCGCGCTGGGCTCGCGGCCTTTTCCGGCGTCAAGCGCCGCTTCCAGCTCACCGGCACCTGGAACGGCGTCGAGATCTTCGACGACTACGGCCATCATCCGGCCGAGATCGCGGCCGTCCTCGCGGCGGCCCGCGCCGGCGCCAAGGGCAATGTCGTCGCCGTCGTCGAGCCGCACCGCTATACGCGCGTGCGCGACCTCTTCGGCGAGTTCTCGGCCTGCTTCCGCGCCGCCGACAGCGTCGTCGTGGCCCCGCTCTATAGCGCCGGCGAGGCGCCGATCGACGGCATCGATCCGGAGGCGCTGGCGGAGGGCATTCGCGCGACCGGACATAGGGCCGTCGCCACCATCGGTGACCCGCGGGAGCTCGTCGGCATCGTGCAGCGTCTGACCCGCCCCGGCGACATGGTGATCTGCCTCGGCGCCGGCAACTCGACCGAATGGGCGCACGCACTCCCCGAGTGGCTCGCCGCCGCCGAGCCCCGCCGCGCCGGGAGCGCGCTGTGATCTCTTTCGGCGTCGACATTACGCACCGGATCCCACTTCTCCTCCCCCCTTGTGGGGGAGGTCGGGAGGGGGGGATTGCAGAACGGCTATTGTCGTGGTTCCCCCCACCCCTAACCCCTCCCCACAAGGGGGAGGGGAAGCCATGACCTTCCCCGACATCACGGCTGACCTCACCCGACGCATGCCCGAGCTGCGCGGCCGCCTCGCCGCCAACGTCGCGCTCGCCGACATCACGTGGTTCCGCGCCGGCGGCCCCGCACAGGTGCTCTTCACGCCCGCCGATGAAGCCGACCTCGCCTATTTCCTGAAGCACAAGCCGAGCGACCTGCCGGTGTTCGTCATCGGCCTCGGCTCGAACCTGCTCGTACGCGACGGCGGCGTGCCGGGCATCGTCATCCGCCTCGGCCGTGGCTTCGCCGAGATCAAGGTCGAGCCGAACCATCGCCTGCGCGCCGGCACGGCCTGCCCGGACGTCAAGGTCGCCCGCGCGGCGGCCGACGCCGGCATCGTCGGCCTCGCGTTCTACCGCGGCATTCCCGGTTCCATCGGCGGCGCGCTGCGCATGAACGCCGGCGCCCATGGCAGCGAGACCAAGGACGTGCTGATCGAGGCCCGCGCCGTCGATCCGAAAGGCAACATCCACGTGCTCTCGCTCACCGACATGGGCTTCACGTATCGTCACAGCGCCATTCCCGCCGACTGGATATTCACGGAAGCGACCTACCAAGGCACGCCCGGCAACCCCGCCGACATCCTGCGCGACATGGAGGCCGTCGCCGCCTACCGCGAGCAGAACCAGCCCATCAAGGAGCGCACCGGCGGCTCGACGTTCAAGAACCCGCCCGGTCACAGCGCCTGGAAGCTGATCGACGACGCGGGCTGTCGCGGCTTTCGCGTCGGCGGCGCGCAGGTGTCGGAGAAACACTGCAACTTTCTGATCAACACTGAAGGCGCCTCCGGCGAGGACATTGAGCGCCTCGGCGAAACCGTACGCGCGCGCGTCAAGGCCAAGGCAGGCGTGACGCTCGAATGGGAGATCATCCGCCTCGGGCGCCCGTTGGACGGCCGCCCCGTGGGCGAGGCACTGGCAGAGACCGCAGCATCATGCCCGATAAGCTTCCCGCCGCCCCGCCGCGCACGTTCGGTCACGTCGCCGTGCTGATGGGCGGCCTCTCCGCGGAGCGCGCCGTGAGCCTCCGCTCGGGCGAGGCCGTGGCGGCCGCGCTCGAAGGCGAGGGCTATCGCGTGACGCGCATCGACGTCGGGCGCGACATCGCGCGGCGCCTCGACGAGATCCGCCCCGATGTCTGCTTCAACGCCCTGCATGGCTGCTTCGGCGAGGACGGGCTGATCCAGGGCGTGCTCGAGACGATGGCCATCCCCTACACGCATTCGGGCGTTCTCGCCTCCGCGCTCGCCATGCACAAGGAGAAGGCCAAGGCGATCATGAAGCCGGCCGGCGTGCCGGTGGCCGAGGCGAAGCTCCTCTCGCGCGCGGACGCCGCCGCCCACGCGCTCCCGCCGCCCTATGTCGTGAAGCCCGTCGACGAGGGCTCGAGCGTGGGTGTGCTCATCATCCGCGCCGGAACGAACGACTGGGCGAAGCTTATCCGCGACGGCGGCCCGGCGGAGCAGATCGTCATGGTCGAGCGCTTCATCCCCGGCCGCGAGCTGACCTGCGCCGTCATCGGCGACTTCGTGACCGAGGTGATCGAGATCGTCCCCGAGAAGGGCCTCGCCTTCTACGATTTCGAGGCGAAATACGCTCCCGGCGGCTCCCGCCACGAGCTTCCGGCCGACATTTTACCGGATGTTTACCGATTGATCCGGAAATACACCCTGGCGGCCCATGCGTCGCTCGGCTGTCGTGGCGTCTCGCGCGCGGATTTCCGCTTCGACGACACGGCAGGGGGGACCGGCGAGCTGATCTGCCTGGAGGTGAACACGCAGCCGGGCATGACCGGGACCTCTCTGGTTCCGGAGCTGGCGGCATACGCGGGCTGGTCGTTTGGCGAGCTCGTCCGATGGATCGTCGAGGACGCGAGTTGTTCGAGGTAGGCCAGAGCGGAACGAACCGGCGGCAGGCGCACGATGCGCTCCTGCTCTCCCGCGCTCACGCCCCGGCGCCTCCCGACGAGAGACCCCGCCTCACGGCCAAGGAACCCTACCAGGTCGACGCCGATCTCGAGGCAGCCCCGGGCCCTCAAGCCGCCCCCCGCACGCCGCGCCTTGCGCGCCTCCTGCTCGCGGCGCTTGGCATCGGCCTTGCCCTCGGCGCCGTCGAGGAGGCGGCCCGCCACGCCGGACATGCCCCGAAGCTCGAGCGTCTCGCGCGTCTCATGGGCTTCGGCATCGATCAGGTGGCGCTGGTCGGCCATCGCTACGCCTATGACCGCGATGTCTTCGATGCGCTCGACCTCGCCAACGTCCGCACCTTCGCCGCGCTCGACACGGCCGCCGTGAAGGCGCGCATCGAGCGGCTGTCCTGGATCGATACCGCCGAGCTGACCCGCGTCTTCCCGGGACGCCTCGACATCCGCGTCACGGAGCGCAAGCCCTACGCCGTCTGGTCGCGCGCCGATCGCGTCTACCTGATCGACCGCACGGGGCGCGTGCTGGCGGCCGTCAACGGCACGGCTCTTCCCGATCTGCCGCGCGTTTCTGGCGAGGGAGCCGCATCGGAAGCGGCCGGTTTTCTCGCCACGCTCGCCCGCTACCCCGAGATTGCCGCGCGTTTTGTCGAGGCCGAGCGCGTCTCGGACCGCCGCTGGCGCCTGAAGCTCGCCAACAAGGCGACCATCGAGCTGCCGGCCGACGACGAGGTGGCGGCGCTGGAGGAGCTCACGCGCGATGGCGCGCTGATGCAACGCGTCGCCGCCGGCAGCGCCACGCTCGATTTCCGCGGCCCCGGCCGCGCAGCCGTCCGCTCCGAGCCGGAGGCCGCGGTGGCGGTGTCCGCCTCGGCCTCCACTCCCGGCTCTTGAGGGAGGACACCATGGGGCGGGACAGGGCGAGGCCGCACAGCGGATCGAAGGGCGTCACCGGGGTGCTCGACATCGGCACCAGCAAGATCGCGTGCCTGATCGCGGCTTCCGGGCCCGCAGGCGTGCGCGTGATCGGCGTCGGCCACCAGCGGGCAGAAGGCGTCAAGGGCGGCGTCGTGATCGACCTCGACCGCGCCGAGCAGGCGGCCCGTGCCGCCGTGGCAGCGGCCGAGCGCATGGCCGGCGTCGAGCTCTCCGAGGTGCACGTCGCCGTCTCCTGCGGCCGCCTCAAGTCGCAGAATTTTTCCGCCCGGGCCGAGATCGCAAGCGGTGTTGTCCGGGAGGACGACGTCCGCCGCCTGATGACGGCGGGCCAGGCGTACGTCGAGCAGGGTGGTCGCGCGCTCGTGCACATGAACGAGGTGGCGCTCAGGCTCGACGGCGCGCCGGGCGTCCGCGATCCGCGGGGCCTCGCCGCGCGCGAGCTGGCCTTCGACCTCCATGCCGTGACGGCCGACGAGGCGCCGCTCCGCAACCTGCTGATGGTCGTCGGGCGCTGCTATCTGGAGCCCGCGACCCACGTCCCGACCCCGCTCGCGAGCGCGATCGCCGTTGCAACCGAGGACGAGCGCCGTCTCGGCGTGACGGTCGTCGATATCGGCGCCGGCACGGCGAGCCTCGCCATGTTCGCCGAGGACCGCTTCGTCTATGCCTGCGCCGCGCCGATCGGCGGCACGCAGATCACTTTCGACATCGCCCGCGCGTTGCATACGCCCCTTGCGGAAGCCGAGCGAATCAAAGCGCTTTATGGCACAGTCGTCTGCGCTCCGTCGGACGAGCACGATGCCTTCACCTACTCGTCTGCGGGCGAGGACGACGGCATCCTGTATCACATGACGAAAGCCGAGCTTGCCGAGGTGATCCGGCCGCGTATCACGGCCATGTGCCACCACATCCGGCAGCGCTTGGAGGAGTGTGAGATGACGGCATATGCCGGCCGCTGTCTTGTGCTCACGGGGGGCACGAGCCAGTTGACCGGCTTGGCTGATTTCATGGCCGCCGAGCTGGGGCGGCCGGTGCGCGTAGCGGGTCCGCAGGCGGTTGCCGGCCTGCCGCCCGCATGTTCGAGTCCGGCATTCTCGACCGCCGTCGGGCTGCTTGTCGCGGAAACGCACGAAGCGGCTGGCCGGCGGATCTATCGCAGCCGCGACGGCGAGGCGGAGAGCTATCTGAAGCGCGTCGGCTCCTGGTTGCGCGAAGGGTTCTGAGCCCCCATGAGCGGAGGCGCCAGCACGGGTCAGCCTGGCGGGAGCAGGGCCAGTAACATGCCGGGGAGCCGCGCTGCGGAGGCATCTCCCGCGCGGGAATGGGGCAGGACGAGATGGCGGCACATCCGGATCCTTCGGATCTAAAACCCAGACTCACGGTGATCGGCGTCGGCGGCGCCGGCTGCAACGCCGTCAACAACATGATCGCGACGGGTCTCGAGGGCGTCGATTTCATCGTCGCCAACACGGACGCCCAGGCGCTCATCAACGCCACCGCCGAGCATCGAATCCAGCTCGGCGTCGAGCTCACCGAGGGCTTGGGCGCAGGCTCGCGCCCCGAGATCGGCGAGGCGGCGGCCGAGGAGGCGATCGAGGACATCCGCAACCAGATCAAGGGCTCGCACATGGTCTTCATCGCCGCCGGGATGGGCGGCGGCACGGGGACCGGCGCGGCGTCCGTCATCGCGCGCGCCGCGCGCGAGCTCGGCATCCTGACGGTGGGCGTCGTGACGAAGCCGTTCCTCTTCGAGGGCGTGCGGCGCATGCGCATTGCGGAAGCCGGCGTTGCCGAGCTGCGCAACTACGTCGATACGCTGATCGTCATCCCGAATCAGAACCTGTTCCGCATCGCCAGCGAGAAGACCACCTTCTCCGAAGCCTTCGTCATGGCCGACCAGGTGCTTTACTCGGGCGTCGCCTGCATCGTCGATCTCATTCTCAAGGAAGGTCTGATCAACCTCGACTTCGCGGATGTTCGCACCGTGATGACCGGCATGGGCACAGCCATGATGGGCACCGGCGAGGCGGAGGGCGAGCGCCGCGCCACCGTTGCGGCCGAGGAGGCCATCTCCAATCCCCTGCTCGACGACGTCTCGCTGCGCGGCGCCAAGGGGCTTCTGCTCTCGATCACGGGCGGTAACGGCCTGACGCTCTACGAGGTCGACGAGGCCGCGAGCCGCGTGCGCATGGAGGTCGACCCGGAGGCGAACATCATCGTCGGCGCCACCTACGACCCCTCGCTCGGCGATCGCATCCGCGTCTCGATCGTCGCCTCGGGTATGAGCCGCTCGGGCGAAGCCGAGCGCGCTCCGCCTGCGCCGGCCGAGAACTGGGTTCGCGGGACCAAGGCGGCGGCCGCCGCTGCTCAGGAGGCCGTGCATCCGCCCCAGGCGAGCCGCGCCCCGGCGGGAGGAGGCTTCATCCCCGTCGACCCGCGCGACCATCGCGGCGGGGCTCACGATCTTCAGCAGCGCCTGACCGAGGCGCTTCAGCAGTCCCAGCCCGGTGTCCCGACCACCGCGGGTCGCCCCCCGCAGCCGCCGGCGCACGACCCGCGCGGCCGCGGCGAGCCGTGGCGAGGCCCCGGCAACGTCATGATCGAGAGCGGACCTCCCCAGCTTCAGGGCGCCACGCCGCCGCCGTTGCCGCAAACCCATGCGCCCGCCTACGATCAGGGCGCGTTCGCGCCGCAGCCGCCGTTGGAGGTCCGCCGTCAGGCTCTGCCGCCCCTGCCCGAGGCCGCCGCCGAGGCGCCTCGTCAGCCCGCCTACCGCACACCGGCCGAATCCTACGCCGAGGACGTGGCGCACCGTCATCAGCAGCCGATGCAGCGCCCTCCGCAGCATGCGGAGCCGCGGCGGCGCCTCGGACTGTTCGAGCGCATCACGGGCCGCGCACGCGGCGCGCCTGATTCGGATGCGCGTCCGCGTGATTCGGAAGGCGCCCGCGCAGGCGACGACGCGGGGAGCGCGGGCATGCCTGGCGGTCGCGAAAGCCACCCGCATTATCCGCATGCCGCGCATCCGTATAAGGATGAACGACAAGAGACTGATATACCTGTGTTTTTCAGAGAGAAACGCCGGTAGGTCGGGACGGGATCTAGCCGTGTGTCGACAGGTGTCCGGTACGTAACACAACGTAAGAAAGCGTGATTTGTCCCACCGGGAGACGAAGACTATCGTTTCTTAACGACCGGTTCGCAGGACAACCGACCACCCATCTGCCCATGCGCCCGATAAGGCGCGAGCCACCGTTTTAGAGTTGGCCGGGGCAGACGAAAGACGGGGAACGGGGTGGCGGCAAGCGAGCATTGGCCGGGGGTGGCGGACCGTCCGTGGGGGCGGAGCCGAGGAAGGCATCGAGGGACGGCGCAGCATGTCAAATCGCTTCATCGGCGCGCGACAGACGACGATTGCTCAAGAGATCCAGGTCCACGGCACGGGGGTGCACAGCGGAGCGCCAGTTTCGGTCAGCCTGCATCCGGCAGGGGCCGACACTGGGCTCCGTTTCGTGGTTATGAAGCGCGGTCGGGTGACCGCAGAAATTCCCGCCAAAGTCTGTAACGTCAAGAATCTCACGCTCTGCACGGTCATCGGCGACGAAAGCGGCGCCACTGTTTCCACCGTCGAGCATCTTCTCGCCGCCCTTCGGGGCCTCCACATCGACAACTGCATCATCGAGATCGAGGGCAAGGAAGCCCCGATCATGGACGGCAGCGCCGCGCCGTTCGTCGAGGCGATTGATCGGGTCGGCATTCGCGAGCTGTCCGCGCCGCGCCGCTTCCTCAAGATCCTGAAAACGGTTCGCGTCGAGGAAGGCGGATGCTGGGGAGAGCTTTCGCCCCATGCCGGCTTCCATCTCGATGTCGAGATCGACTTTCCGTCGCCGATCATCGGCCAGCAGCGCCTGTCGCTTGAGATGAGCCCCGGCGTCTTCCGCAACGAGATCGCCCACGCCCGCACCTTCGGCTTCATGAGCGATGTGGAGCGGCTGTGGAAAGCGGGCCTTGCGCTCGGCGCCAATCTCACCAACACGGTGGCCATCGGCGACGACCGCATCATGAACCGCGAAGGTCTGCGCGATCCGCTCGAGTTCGTTCGCCACAAGATGCTGGACGCCGTAGGCGACCTCAGCCTGTCCGGCCATCCGCTGCTCGGCGCCTATCGCTCGGTCAAGGGCGGCCATCGCCTCAACGCGCTGGTGCTGCAGAAGCTGCTCGAGGACAGCTCGGCGTGGTCCATCGTGCAGGCGCCCCGCGTGCGCGAGCCGCGCGCCGTCGCATTCGAGCGCGCGACCGCCGTTGCGGTCGCAGCCGAGTAGGCATCGGTTTCCGTCTCATCCGCTCTGCGCCACCCCTTGAGGGCGGCGATCGGGCCTCGTCCCGAACGGGGCCTGAAGCGTCCGGGCCAAGCCTTTGTCGGCAAAGCCACTTCGGATCTTTTCCCCAGTGCTGGATCGGTCGCCGGGCCTCACATCAACCACAATGTAAACCTAGCCTCGCGCGCAAGCGTGGACGGCGGGGGAAGACGGGCGGTGTCGCCTTCAGGCAGGTGGCGAAGTGTGCTAGACCCTGAGCGCTTGAGGCCCTATCCGTCCGCAGCGTCGTTCAACGGTCTCATCGCGCGCGGTTCCGATTCGGGTACGGACGACCGCGCTCGCGGCAGCGCTCAGAAGTAAGACGGTGGGCTGGGGGGAGTACGGCATTCGATGCGCAAGACGCCAAATTGGGCCGCAGCCATTGTGTGGTGCGCCATGGGCGGCGTCGCGCTGGCGCTTGCGGGGTGCGCGTCGTCGACCGATGCCACCAGCATCCTCAATGCCGATCCGCCCGAGAAGATGTATGCCGACGCCGATGCGCTGATGAACAAGGGCAAGTTCGAGGACGCGGCGCGCAAGTTCGAGGACCTCGACCGCTCGCATCCCTATTCGCCCGAGGCGCGCCGCTCTATCGTGCTGGCGGCGTACGCCTATTACAAGGCCGGCAAGGCGCCTGAGGCCATCGCCTCCGCCGAGCGCTACACCGTCATGCATCCGGGCACCAAGGACGCGCCGCTCGCCCATCACATCATCGCATCCGCCTACTTCGACGACATGAACCCGTCGAACCGCGACCAGGCCGCGACGCGCAAGGCGCTTGAGCAGCTCAAGATCCTGAAGTCGCGCTATCCGGACAGCACCTACGCCCAGAACGCCGACAACCGCATCCGCATCGCCGAGGATACGCTCGCGGCCTCGGAGATGGAGGTCGGCCGCTACTACATGAAGCAGAAGAACTTCGTCGCCGCCATCAACCGCTTCAAGGTGGTGGTGTCCGACTTCCAGACGACGGCCCATGTCGAAGAGGCGCTGATGCGCTTGACCGAATGCTATATGGCGCTCGGCGTCACGCATGAGGCGCAGACCGCGGTCGCCGTCCTCGGCCACAACTTCCCGCAGTCGAAGTGGTATCGGGACGCCTATGCGCTCCTGAAGTCTGACGGCCTCGCGCCCCAGCAGAGCAACGACTCCTGGATCACGAAAGCCTGGAAGGCGGTCCCCAAGCTCGGCCTCGGCGGCCCGGGTTGAGCCCGGAGGCGTCGCGCCTGCTTTTCGACTGGACCACGGCCGCGTCCACCACTATCTGTCCGAAGCGATGAGGCATCGGTCCAGAGAAAGAGCGGAACCGCGATCGCAGAGGTCGCCCGCCGCGAGCCGCGATGGCGAGAAAGAAGCCTGCACCTCCCCCGGTTGAGGATCTGAGCGCCGACGAGGCGTCGGCCGAGCTCGCGCGACTTGCCGCCGAGATCTCCCATCACGATCGGCTCTACTATCAGTCCGACGCGCCCGAGATCTCGGACGCCGACTACGACGAGCTGCGCCGGCGCAACGAGGCCATCGAGGCGCGCTTTCCAGAGCTCGCGCGCCCCGACAGTCCCTCGAAAAGGATAGGCGCTCCGGCCGTCGAGACCTTCGCCAAGGTCCGCCACCGCGTGCCGATGCTGTCGCTCGGCAATGCGTTCGACGACGGGGAGGTGGTCGACTTCGCCGCTCGCGTCCGCCGCTTCCTCTCCCTCAAGGCCGACGATCCGCTCGCCGTAACCGCAGAGCCCAAGATCGACGGCCTCTCCATCTCGATCCGCTACGAGAAGGGCCGCCTTGTCGAGGCGGCGACCCGCGGCGACGGTGCCGAGGGCGAGAACGTGACCGCCAACGTGCGCACCATCCGCGAGATCCCGGCACGCCTCGAAGGCAAGGCCGTCCCCGCCGTTGCCGAGGTGCGCGGCGAGATCTACATGAGCCACGCCGACTTCGCGGCCCTCAACGCGGCCCAGGTCGGGAGCGGCGGCAAGGTGTTCGCCAACCCGCGCAACGCCGCGGCGGGCTCACTGCGCCAGCTCGATCCCACGATCACTGCCGCGCGTCCGCTGCGCTTCTTCGCCTACGCCTGGGGCGAGATGTCGGAAATGCCCGCCGAGACGCAGATGGGCATGGTGGCCGCGTTCGCCGGCTGGGGGCTGCCCGTGAACCCGCTGATGCGCCTCTGCGATGATGCCGACGGGATGCTGGCCTTCTATCGCGAGATCGGCGAGCGCCGCGCCGCCCTCGGCTATGACATCGACGGCGTGGTCTACAAGGTGAACCGCCTCGATCTTCAGGACCGCCTGGGCTTCGTCTCCCGCTCGCCGCGCTGGGCCATCGCCCACAAGTTCCCCGCCGAGCAGGCCACGACCCTCCTGCGCGACATCGAGATCCAGGTCGGCCGCACGGGCGCGCTGACGCCGGTCGCCAAGCTCGAGCCGGTGACGGTGGGCGGTGTCGTCGTCTCCAACGCGACACTGCACAACGAGGACGAGATTGCGCGCAAGGACATCCGCATCGGCGATACGGTCGTCGTTCAGCGCGCAGGCGACGTCATCCCGCAGATCGTGCGCGTCATCGAGGAGAAGCGTCCGCACGGCACCGGGCCGTACGCGTTTCCCAAGCTCTGCCCCGTCTGCGGCAGCCACGCGGTGCGCGAGGCGGACAACGATCCCGAAGCGGGCGGCGTCGTGCGCCGCTGCACCGGAGGGCTCATCTGCCCGGCCCAGGCCAAGGAACGCCTCAAGCATTTCGTCTCGCGTCTCGCCTTCGACATCGAAGGCATGGGCGAGGAGAAGATCGAAGCCTTCTTCGACGAGGGGCTGATTCGCCGTCCGGCCGACATCTTCACGCTCGAGGCGCGGGACGCGGCGAGCGCGAGCCCGCTCGCCGAACGCAAGGGCTTTGGCAAGAAGTCGGTCGAGAACCTGTTCCGGGCCATCGATACACGCCGCACGATCGGGCTCGAGCGTTTCATCTTCGCCCTCGGCATCCGCCACGTCGGCGAGACCACGGCCAAGGATCTCGCCAAGGCGTTCCGCACCATCGACGCGTTCCGAAAGGCCGCAGAGGCCGCCGCCGAGGGCGGCAAGGAGAGCGAGGCATACAGAGACATCGACGACATCGAGGGGATCGGCGAGACGGTCGTGGATGCGCTCGTCGATTTCTTCTCCGAGCCGCACAATACTCAGGCGCTGGACGATCTCCTCGCCCACGTGACGGTGACGCCCTTCGAGCGTCCGGTGGCCGTTCAATCGCCCGTGACCGGCAAGACGGTCGTGTTCACCGGCAAGCTCGAGCGCGTCGGCCGCAGCGAGGCCAAGGCGCAGGCCGAGCGGCTCGGCGCCAAGGTCGCTGGATCCGTGTCGGCGAGGACGGACTACGTGGTCGCCGGTGCGGACGCGGGCTCGAAGCTCGCCAACGCCCGCAAGCTTGGCGTCGCGGTGCTGACCGAGGACGAATGGCTCGCTCTCATCAAGGACTGAAGCGTTTTCAAGCGAAGTGGGCACCACTTCGCGTTAAGAAAACGCGTCAAACCAAAAACAGAGAGCCTCGCCTCTGAGTTTATCAGAGGCGAACAGGCTCTAAGGCCCGCGGCCGCCCCGGTCTTGCGCTGGCCGCCGCCCGCGCAATGACGAAGCGGAGCCGCCCTGCAGCTCCTCTCGCCCGGGTCGGCTCAACGCGCGGCGTACATGTCCACGTAGTGCCGCCAGCCTCTCTTGCCGGCTCCGGTGTGGATGCTGTCGCCTGTGGTGATCGACGTCTTCTTGCGGACGCGGGCGATCGCCTTCGGCGCGTATTCGGACGCGATGTCGAGACCACGGTCGCGGTCGTCCGCGTGCCATGTCTTTTTCGGCTGCTCCGGACCGGCCTTGAGCGCCCCGGCCGTCTTCGCCCCGGCGGCCGTGGCGGCGGCGGCCTGGTGCGGGTGGCGCAATGTCTTCTTCTTGAGGGCTGCCGTCTTCCGCGCCTTCGTTGCGGAGAGGGTGGAGGCTTTGTGCGAGGCGGCGTCGGCATGCGTCGTGAGGGCACCCACGGCGCCGCGCGAGTTGGCGGCCGCGAATGCAGACGGAAGGCTCATGGCTCCGGCGAGAAGTCCGACGAAAACAAGGGAAGTCCTGGCAGGCATGGCCGTACCCCTTTCTCTCTTCGAGGGTGATGCATGAGGGAGGTCGCGCATGCGCGCGGGCCCGGATGATCGGGCTGTCGCCGGCCCGTCTCGCGACGGACCGTCAGCGGTCGATCCCGAGGGAGCATGGCCCGGGCCGCGGCCCGGCGCTGTTCCTTCCGGAACAGGGGC
>ERZ795041.62-NODE-62-length-42059-cov-7.371203_pt1 | contig 42059 bp, 46 predicted proteins | sample MGYA00375125_ERZ795041 | MGnify/ENA primary metagenome ERZ795041 (study PRJEB30170, sample SAMN03074214) | activated sludge metagenome | biome: Common Effluent Treatment Plant; feature: Wastewater; material: Activated sludge; isolation source: activated biomass in a...
TCAACACGGCCACGAAAAGCTAGGAAGATGAGAAGCGCAAAATCTCCAGTTTCTAGGAGGTGAAGAAGAAACTCGAGGCCGGCGAATACAAGGCGGAAAGCATCGCCAACGTGTGACCGCGTTGAATACCCGAACATGGAAAAGCCCGGGGCCACCCCGGGCTTTTCCATGTTGCCCTTTCACGCACTACTGGAACTTCAGCCGGTCCAGGCTGTACTTGCCGCTGCCGATGAAGAAGATGACGATGAACATCATCATGTACACGAAGCCCAGTTCCTGCTTGGCAAAGGGGCCGTCGCCATTGGCCATGAAGGCCGCCACGGCCATGCCGATGATGAGAGGAATGGTAGTGATGCGGGTCCAAAGACCGAACACCACGCACAAGGCACAGAACACCTCGGCAAAGAGGATGAGCACCAGGCTGAAGGCATGGCCCACGCCGATGGGGTCGTAGAACGTGCCGGAAATCTCGCCAAACTTCATGAGCTTCACCAGGCCGTGATGCCAAAAGAGGGTGCCGCCAGCGGTGAGGCGGAGCAGCAAAGCGCCAAGGTCAACGGAAACCTCTTCGGAATTGAGCAGCATGGCCGTAATTGTGGGGGCGAAGGTAAATGCACCGGGTACGCCGCAGCAATTGCCAAAATGGCCAAAATCAATCCTTGCGGCCCGGCCGCCTTTGCCGCACCCACCCGGGGATATCCCCATCTTTGCCCCAACAAATTCCCATCACCATGTTACCGACCAACCCATTGAAGGCCCTTGGGGCAATGCTGCTTTGTGCATCCATCCCGTCAGTTGCAACCGCGCAGTTCGGGGCCGGGGACAACGTATTGGGCGTTGGTGTCGGCCTACTGGGTGGATACAATGTGGGCTGGAGCGGAGGCGATTACAGCCAATCGCCCGCGATCAACCTCCACTTCGACCACGGCATGGGTGAACTGGGCCCGGGCACTTGGGGCCTTGGTGGCTATGTGGGGTACAAGTCCGCCAGCTACAAAGCCAGGTACCTGAACTACTACAATTACGATTACCGCTACACTTGGCTGATCGTTGGTGTGCGAGGCACTTGGCACTACAACGAGTGGCACGGTGACAAATGGGATACCTACGGCGGGCTGATGTTGGCCTACCGCGGTGTCTCGTACAAGGACCATACGGACTATGGCCGATACGGCAACCTGAACACCTACACCTATTCCGGCAGCGGAATCGGTTTCAGCGGCTTCCTCGGTGCCCGGTACTTTTTCTCGGACAAGATCGGGGCTTACGCGGAGCTGGGCTACGGTCTCACCACTTTGCAACTGGGCCTTTCGATCAAACTTTGACCCCCGCGAAGTTTGCGAAGTGCCTTCCGCACCGGGAGGCGCTTTTGCTTGGTGCCATGGCCCACAGGCCCTGCTTACCTTCGCGCCCCCTTTCACCGCCGCTTGTATGGCGGAAAAGCTGAACCTATGCAGATCAAGGTTACCCTACCGGATGGAACTGTCCGGGAATACGAACAAGGCACCACGGCCATGGACGTGGCCAAAAGCATCAGCGAGGGCCTGGCCCGCAATGTGCTCAGCGCAAAAATCAATGGCGAGGTGCGTGATGCCAACCGCCCTTTGCCCGGCGATTGCACCCTGCAACTGCTCACCTGGAACGATGCCGAAGGGAAAGCCACCCTGTGGCACAGCAGCGCCCACCTCATGGCCGAGGCCATTGAAGCGCTTTACCCCGGCACCAAGTTCGGCATCGGCCCGCCCATCGAAAATGGCTTCTACTACGACATCGACCTGGGCGACCAGGTGATCGGCGACGGCGACTTCGCGGCCATCGAGGCCAAGATGAAGGAACTGGCGGGCAAGAAGGAAGTCTTCACGCGCCGCGAGGTGCCCAAGGCCGAGGCCATCCAATACTTCACCGAGAAAGGTGATGAGTACAAGCTGGAGCTGATCGACGGACTGGAAGACGGCACCATCAGCTTTTACACGCAGGGCAACTTCACCGACCTGTGCCGCGGGCCGCACCTGCCGGACACCAGCCCCATCAAGGCCATCAAGGTGATGAGCGTGGCCGGGGCCTACTGGCGCGGCGATGAAAAGCGCAAGCAGCTCACCCGCCTGTACGCCATCACCTTCCCCAAGCAGAAGGAACTGGACGAGTATTTGGCCTTGTTGGAAGAAGCGAAAAAGCGGGACCACCGCAAGCTGGGCAAGGAACTGGACCTGTTCACCTTCAGCGAAAAAGTGGGCGCGGGCCTGCCGCTGTGGCTGCCCAAGGGCACCGCGCTGCGCGAGCGGTTGGTGAACTTCCTGAAGACCGCGCAGGAAAAAGCAGGCTACGTGCAGGTGGCCACGCCCCACATCGGCGGCAAGGCCCTGTACGAAACCAGCGGCCACTGGGAGAAATACGGCAAAGACAGCTTCCAGCCCATCGAGACCCCGCAGGAAGGCGAGATGTTCATGCTCAAGCCCATGAACTGCCCGCACCACTGCGAGATCTTCGCCAGCCGCCCGCGCAGCTACAAGGACCTTCCCCTGCGTTTGGCCGAGTTCGGCACGGTGTACCGCTACGAGCAAAGCGGCGAACTGCACGGCCTCACCCGGGTGCGCGGCTTCACGCAGGACGACGCACACCTCTTCTGCATGCCCGACCAGGTAAAGGAGGAATTCAAGAAAGTGATCGACCTGGTGCTGCTGGTGTTCCGCGCGCTGGACTTCAAGGATTACGAGGTGCAGATCAGCCTGCGTGACAAGGAAGACCGCAGCAAATACATCGGCAGCGAGGAAAACTGGGAGAAGGCCGAGCGCGCCATCACCGAGGCCGTGGCCGAGAAAGGCATGAAGGCCGTGGTGGAATACGGTGAAGCTGCGTTCTACGGTCCCAAGCTGGACTTCATGGTGAAGGACGCCCTGGGCCGCAAATGGCAGTTGGGCACCATCCAAGTGGACTACAACCTGCCGGAGCGTTTCGAGCTGGAATACGTGGGTGCGGACAACCGGAAGCACCGCCCAGTGATGATCCACCGCGCGCCGTTCGGCTCGCTGGAGCGCTTCACCGCCGTGCTGATCGAGCATACCGCCGGGCGCTTCCCGCTGTGGTTAGCCCCGGAGCAGGCCATCATCCTGCCGATCAGCGAAAAATTCAACGCGGCCGCCAAGCAAATGGCAGAATTGCTGAAAGAATCCGATATTCGCGCCATCATCGACGAGCGGAACGAAAAGATCGGTCGCAAGATCCGCGACGCGGAAATGGCCAAAACGCCGTTCATGCTCATCATTGGTGAAAAGGAAGCCGACACGGGCACCCTTTCCGTACGCGAGCACGGCCGGGGCGACATGGGCGCCCTAACACCACAACAATTCCACTCATTGGTCCAGGAGCGCATTCAGGCCAGCCTCTCCGGCCAATAACCTACCGTAACCCTTACCGCAAGCAAGTTGGCAACACGTCCTCCCTTCCGTCCGTTGGGCCCCCGCCCACCCCGCCCCAGTGGCGGCCGCCGTCCGCGCGGCCGCGTGGTCCGCGAAGACCCTCACCGCATCAATGACCGCATATACGGCGTGCCGGAGGTGCGCGTGGTGGGCGAAGGCGTGGAACAGGGCATCTACCCGATCGAGAAAGCCTTGGCCATGGCCAAGGAACGCAGCTTGGACCTGGTGGAGATCAGCCCCACGGCCGACCCGCCGGTGTGCCGGATCATCGACTACAAGAAGTTCCTGTACGACCTCAAGAAGAAGCAGAAGGAGATCAAGGCCAAGCAGGCCGTGATCGAGATGAAGGAGATCCGCTTCGGACCCAACACGGATGAGCACGACCTGAACTTCAAGCTCAAGCACGCCCGCCGCTTTCTGGAGGAAGGCCACAAAGTGAAGGCGTTCGTGTTCTTCAAGGGCCGCACCATCGTGTTCAAGGAGCGCGGCGAGATCCTGCTGCTGAAGTTCGCCCAGGAGCTGGAGGACATCGGCGTGGTGGAGAGCATGCCCAAATTGGAGGGCAAGCGGATGATGATGTACCTGATCCCGAAGAAGAAATAACCCGGCGCCAGGCGCATTCCCCGGTAAAGAGGTGAAAAAATGCACGGCATTCGGGAAAAAGTGCGAAATTCGCGCCCCCGAACGTTCGATCAATACCGAAGAGGCATGCCCAAGATGAAGACCAAGTCCGGTGCCAAGAAGCGCTTTGCGCTCACCGGCACGGGAAAGGTGAAGCGCAAGCACGCGTTCACCAGCCACATCCTTACCAAGAAGCACAAGAAGCGCAAGCGCAACCTGCAGAAGACCGGCCTGATCGCCAGCGTCGATGAGAAGGGGATCTTGGCGCTGCTGAAGTAAGACCGTTTCCCGCCGGGTCCACAGGCGGGGTTAACCAGGGTGTGCAGCACCAAAGACCCCGCCATGCCGGGGCGCTTGCACCCAAAAACAGAACAGAAGAATGCCACGCTCAAAGAACAAGGTAGCCAGTGCGGCGCGCCGCAAGAAGGTCCTCAAGCAGGCCAAAGGGAATTTCGGCCGCAGGAAGAACGTGTACACCGTTGCGAAGAACACGGTGGAAAAGGGATACGAACATGCCTACGTGGGCCGCAAGGTGAAGAAGCGCGACTTCCGGGCCCTGTGGATCCAGCGCATCAACGCCGCCACCCGCATGAACGGCATGAGCTACAGCGTGTTCATGAACAAGCTGAAGGCCGCCAACATCACCCTGGACCGCAAGGCCCTGGCGGAAATCGCTTACACGGATGCCGCTGCATTCACAGCCATTGTGGAGAAGGTGAAGTAGTTTATCCAAGTTCGGGACTTGAAAGCCATTCCGAGAAGGGGTGGCTTTTTTGTTGTCAGTTGTCAGTTGTCAGTTGTCAGTTGTCAGTTGTCTGGTTCGGGCAACCAACAACGGACAACCGACAACTGTTGCCTTACCCCAACACCGTCACCTTCCCCCCGGGCGTGCGGTGGGCCTGCGGGCTAAGGCTGCCCTGCTTCACGTGGCTGCGCCTCAGCAGTTCATCGGTGGAATCCACGTCGGTGGCCCGGCCTGCGCGCAGTACGAGTTCCGCAGCGGCCTCCGCATCATTTCCGGCGCGGTGGTGCTTTAGGCCGATGCCATGCACGCTGCACATCGGCCCGAGGCCATAGCTGCGGTACCCCGGCCACACGCGGCGGCACAGGCTCACGGAACAGAAATAGCTGAAGGTGGGCATTTGTAGCCGGTGGCTGAGCAGGGTGCTGCGCAACACGTTCATGTCAAAGGCGGCATTGTGCGCCACCACTGTGCCTCCATCCATTAGGGGCAGCGCTTCCTCCCATACTTCCGCGAACCCGGGTGCATCGGCCACATCCTGCGGCCGGATGCCATGGACGGCCATGGTGAAAGGCGAGAAGTACGGCCATTGCCGCGGCTTGATCAGCCAGTTGCGCACCTCGCGCACCACCCCGCCGCGCACAATGGCCAGGCCCATTTCGCAAGGGCTGTCGGCCTCGTTGGTGGCGGTCTCGAAGTCGAGGGCGAGGAAGTCCATGAGGGGCGAATGGTTATCAGTTGTCAGTTGTCGGTTGTCTGTTGTCAGTTGTTAGCTGAGTTAACGAGATTGAACTTCGTTGCGGCAAAGCCCAACAACTGACAACCAACAACTACGAACCCATTCACACCTTCACCACCTCCGCGTCCGCCAGTGCCTGGTAGAGCTTCTTTGCGGTCTCCCCACCCACCGGCACCAGGGGTAGCCGCACGTGGTTTTCGCAAAGCCCAAGGATCTTCAGCGCTTCCTTGATGCCGCCGGGATTCCCTTCCGTGAAGAGCAGGTGGATGATGTCGATCAGGCGCAAATGCCCCCGGGCTGCGGCCGCGAAATCGCCTTTCATCGCGGAGTGCACCAGGTGGCCGAATTCCGCCGGAAAGGCGTTGCCCACCACGCTGATCACGCCGTCGCCGCCCAAGGCCAGGATGGGCAGGGTAAGGGCATCATCCCCGCTGATCACCAAAAAGTCCTTGGGCCGGTGCTTGAGGATCTGCCCGATCTGGTCCAGGTTTCCGCTGGCCTCTTTGATGCCGATGATGTTCTTGAAATCACGGGCGAGGCGCAAGGTGGTTTCCGGGGCGATATTGCTCATGGTTCGGCCCGGTACGTTGTAGAGGATGATGGGCCTGGGGCTTGCCCCGGCCAGTGCCTTGTAATGCTGGTAGATGCCCTCCTGCGTCGGCTTGTTGTAGTAAGGGCTCACGCTGAGGATGGCATCCACGCCGTCCAAATTGAAGGTACGCAATTGGTCGATCACCGCTGCCGTATTGTTCCCGCCGATGCCGAACACCACGGGAACGCGCTTGCGCACCACCTCGACCACCTGGGCGAGCACCTGCCCTTTTTCCTCCGTGGAAAGGGTGGCACTTTCACCCGTTGTGCCCATGACCACAATGAAGTCGATGCCTCCGGCCAACTGGTGCTCCACCACCTTGGCCAGTGCGGGGCGGTCTATCGTGCCATCCGCATTGAAGGGCGTTATCAGGGCTACGCCGAGGCCACGAAAACGGTTGTCCATCTATGCAATTGGTTCAATTGTAGTTGGCCATCCGTGGCGCGTTCACCATCATCAGGTAACGGTCCAGGGTGGCAATGAGCTGCGGCAGGCTGTCCGCCCCCGCCGTATCGATCATCATGTCCAGGAAGTGGGCATTGGTTTCACTTTGCCGGCCCACTTTGAAGCGCGCCCGGCTTTTAGCCAGGATGTATTGCAGCGGAAGCAGGTCGTGCACCGTGAGGTCGATGAGGACATCATACTCCTCCGCCATGAAATTCTGCACCACATTGCCGTGCGGGATGCGGTACCAATTGAGGTCCTTCACGCTGAAGACATCGAAGTTGAGCTTGGCGTGCAGGTAGTGGGGCATCACCTTTTCATCGTAGTAGCCCAGGGCCATGATCTTGGTGAGGCCCAGCTCTTCCTTGATCTTCTTCACGTAGTTGCGCACCTGGTTGTGGGCCGTTTCATCGGCAACGAAGTAGATGATGCCCACCTTCACGGACATGGCCAAGTTCTTGGCCACAGGCTTGCGGTCCGGCTGTGCCTCCTTCACCAAGGCACGCCTGCCCAACCATTCCTTGAGCCGGTCCAGCAGTTTCATGCGCCGATCATCCGTCTGAATTCCGTTTCGTCGATCACCTTCACGCCCAATTCGTCGGCCTTGGCCTTTTTCGCCGGCCCCATATCGGCGCCAGCCACCACAAAGTTGGTTTTCCTGCTGATCGATCCGCTCACCTTGCCCCCATTTTGTTCAATGGCCAGTTTGATCCCATCGCGGGTGAAGGTCTCAAAAACGCCGGAAACCACAAAGGAAAGGCCTTGGAGCCTATCGGACCGGGTTGCCGATCCTCCGTGGACCGCAGTGAATTGCAGGCCGGCAGCGCGCAGTCTTTCCACGATGCGCCGGTTGCCTTCGGCCCCGAAGAAGTCGTGGATGCTCGCGGCGATCACGGCGCCCACTTCATCAATGGCGGCCAATTCCTCGCGGGTCATGGCGGCCAGACGGTAAATGCTGCCGGTACTGCGGGCAATTTTCTTGGCCACCACCTCGCCCACGTGGCGGATACCCAATGCGAAGAGCACTTGTTCAAAGGGCACGGACTTGCTCGCCTCTATGCCGGCGATGATCAACTGGGAGCTTCGCTCGCCCCAGCCCTTGCCCAAGGCTAAGAGTTGATCCTGTTTCAGGTCGTACAGGTCGGCCACATTGTGGACCAGGCCAGCTTGGTACAGGGCATCCACGGTCTCCGCGCCCAATCCACCGATGTCCATGGCCTTGCGGCTGACAAAGTGCTCGATGCGCCGGGTGATCTGCGGAGGACAGCCGTGCTCGTTGGGGCAGTAGTGCTGGGCTTCGCCTTCATCGCGCACCAAGGGGGTTCCGCAGGCGGGGCACCGTTCGGGGTATTTCACCGGCCTGGCATGTGGGGGCCGCTGCTGCACGTCCACGGCAGTGATCTTGGGGATGATCTCCCCTCCTTTTTCCACCTGCACCCGGTCGCCGTAGTGGAGGTCCAACTTGGCGATCTGGTCAGCATTGTGGATGCTGGCGCGCTTTACCGTGGTTCCCGCCAGGTCGACCGGCTCCAGCACGGCCACCGGCGTGATGGCCCCGGTGCGGCCCACGTTGAACTCCACGTCCAGCAACGGGGTGTACTTCTGCTCTGCGGGGAATTTGTAGGCAATGGCCCAGCGGGGGCTTTTGGCCCGCAGGCCGAGCTCGTCCTGCAGGTCGAGGCTGTCCACCTTGATCACCACGCCGTCCATGCCGATGTCGATGTGATGGCGCTGCTCTTCCCAGAAGGCAATGAAATCCAAAATGCCCTGCAGGCTGTCGGTCTGTTCGATGAACCGCTTTTGGGGGTCGGGCGTGCGGAATCCCCAGGCATGGCACTGCATGATGTTGGCATACTGGCTCCGTGCGGGAAGCTCATCGGTATGGAGCGAGTAGATGTAGTTCTGCAAATGGCGCTTGGCCACGACCTTGGGGTCTTGCAGTTTGAGCGTTCCGGCGGTGGTGTTCCGGGGGTTGGCGAAGAGTTCCTCCCCTTGTTCGGCGCGTTGCCTGTTCAGTAGGTCAAACTCCTTGCGGCCCATGAGTATCTCGCCGCGAGCCTCCAGTTCGGCGGGCGGGTTTCCGCGCAGCCGCAGCGGAATGGTGCGCACCGTGCGCACGTTGGCGGTGATGTCCTCCCCCTTCTCCCCATCCCCCCGGGTGAGCCCCTGCACCAACTCTCCGTTGCGGTATAGCAGGCTGATGGCCACTCCGTCGTATTTGAGTTCCAGGGTGAAGCGGTTTCGCCCGTGGTCGCGTTCGATGCGCTGCACAAATTCCTGCACCTCCTCCCGACTATAGCTGTTGCTGAGCGACAGCATGGGCCAGCGGTGGGCCACCGTGGGGAACTCCTTGGTGATGTCACCACCCACGCGCTGGGTAGGGCTATTGGGCGACGCGAGGTCCGGGAATTGCCGTTCCATGGCCTCCAGTTCCTTCATCAGGAAGTCGAATTCCTGGTCGGAGATCACCGGCTTGGTGTCCACGTAATAGAGGTGGTTGTGGTGCTCGAGCCTTTCGCTGAGCTCACGCATGCGCTTCTCCGCCTCCTGCCTGTCCATGGTATGCTGCATGGTGGTGCAAAGATCACCTTCGTGCGCGAATGAAGCGGGCGTTCCCACTGAGGTCATGGATCAATTCGCCTTGGGCAAAGCCCATGGCCAGCACCACGGCCAGTGATTCCCGTGCGTGCAGATAGTGCGCCTCGAACCAAAGTTCATCACCGGGCTGCAGGGCGCCAGCCGCAGCCCGGGCAATGGCGCGGTAGAACCGCTGCGGATCGCCGTCGTCCACAAAAAGGGCAAGATGGGGTTCGTGATCAAGCACTTGGCTTTGCATGGAGGCTTTGTCGCCCAGGGGCAAATACGGCGGATTGCTGACGATGAGGGTTGGAGCCTCCTGCGCCTGACGGTGCAGGAAAGGCATGAGTTCCACACCCAGCGCATCCAATTGTACCCATTGCACCTCCAAGCCGTTGACCTTGCTGTTGGAGCGGGCGACGTCCAAGGCTCCCTCGCTGGCATCGATCCCCGTGACGGCAGCATCGGGAAAAGCCTGTTTCAGGGCCAAGGCAATGCATCCGCTTCCGGTGCCCACGTCCACGATGCACGCGGGCCGGTATGGGATCCGGTGTTTGATCAGGTCCACCAGTTCCTCCGTTTCGGGCCGTGGAATAAGGACGCGGGCATCCACGGCCAAGCGCAATCCCATGAAGTGCACATGGCCAAGGACATACTGTACCGGTTCCCCTGCCACCAAGCGCTGCAGGATCCCGGAAAGCTCCTGGGCCTCTGGGGGCGTGAGCAGCCGGTCCGGGTCAAGGGCGGGGACGGGTATGTTCAACTTCCCGCTGAACACCGCACGGGTCAAGGCGCGAACTTCGCCCTCCCCATGCAGAGGCAGCAGGGCGCGCCGGAAGATTCCCTCGAAACTGCGGACGGTGATGGGGTCCATGCGGGTGGGGCGCCCCAAAGATCGCCTTTGTCCATCCACGGGACAGAGTTGGCCGATCCGTGCGATATTTGCGCCCCCGGGGCAATAGCTCAGCTGGCTAGAGCGCCGCGTTCGCAATGCGGAGGTCGAGAGTTCGAATCTCTTTTGCTCCACACCGGGAAAGCCCTGCTGATGCGGGGCTTTTTCTTTGGCCGGATCCCGGTACCTTCGCGCCCCATTGGCCCGAAGCCCTATGGAGAGGTGGCAGAGCGGTTGAATGCGGCGGTCTTGAAAACCGCTTTACCCGCAAGGGTAACGGGGGTTCGAATCCCTCCCTCTCCGCCAACGCGGCCCGCAAAGCGGGCGATGACGCAAGCCTGATCGGTGCGGAGCTTGCTCCAAGCACCGATCAGGCTTGTGGCATCACAGACCGCGCAGCGGACTGGAGCGTTGAAGCCTCCCCCCTCAGGGAAAGCCCGCCCCGGGCAATCCCTCCCTCTCCGCCAACGCGGCCCGCAAAGCGGGCGATGACGCAAGCCTGATCGGTGCGGAGCTTGCTCCAAACACCAATCAGGCTTGTGGCATCACAGACCGCGCAGCGGACTGGAGCGTTGAAGCCTTCCCCCTCAGGGATGGCGCCGCTGAACGAAGCCGAAGCGCGCGCAATCCCGTTGAGCCCCAGGGTCCGCTTTGCGAGACCCTGAGGGAGCTATCAAGCGGGATTGCGCGCGTTGAGGCTTCCCTCCTATTTGATCGGATAATAAATGTTCGTGACCCACTTCGCCGCGTCTGGCTCCTGGCCCGGATCGGTAACGTACTCATCGATCGCGGGGCCGTTCATCTCAAGGCCATTGGCCTTTATCATGTCGTGCGCGGCCTCATGGGCATCACCGCTCTTGTCATAGGCTCCGAGGTACACCACTTTCAGCGCCTTGCCGGCCGGCACTTCCTGCAGTGCAAGGCCATCCACTTTGGTGCCCGGGGCTACTTCAATGGGAATGCCGGCAAACACATCCGTCTGCATGCCTGCCGTGTCCCATTCAAAGTAGAGACCGGAAGGCGCCCCGTTCATTTTTATCCCGGCTTTTCCGGCCGCTTGGGCCACCATGGGAAAAGTCTGGCCGAAGAACTCGGAGAGCTTCGCCCATTTCACCTTCTGCCGTTTGCCGAGGTAGGTCACCGCAGGGCGGTCCACCGTTTCAATGGTGTATCCCCTGAAGGTGCGCGCCTTCAAGTCTGCAGCCTGCTTGGCTACATCGGCTTCGCAAAGTTTCTTCAGGCTCTCCAACCCGCTTGCGAACACCGGTCCCATCATGGCGTCCATGTCCTTGAAGACATGGATGATCCGTGAGATAAAGCCGTTCTCGGAATCGAAGGACCAAGTTACTTCCGTGCTGTCACCTTTCGGCACCAGGTTGATCGCCCCTTTCGCCTTCCCTTCAAACGGTTCGATGAAATGCAGGTCCACGCCAATGTGCTTGCCGGGGTCAACGGCATTCACCACCTGCTCCCCCTTGCCCATCTTCTCACCGGCCCAACTGCTCTTTGAACCAACTTCGCCATCGGTTCCCTCAAAGATCACTTTCGCCGAGGGTTCCATGGCCAGGAACGGGCTCCACTCATTTTCCGCCTTCAGTGTTTTCACATGGTCCCAAACCACGGAAGCCGGGGCCGCGATCACGGTTTTGCTTTCCAAGTGCGAGTGCTTGGGGCCCAGCAAGCCCAGCACCAAGGCCAGCACCACTACTGCCAGCACGATGATCAGGAGGGTTTTGAGCGCTCTCATGTGTGGTTATTTTTCCGAAAGGTGCGAGATCCGGGACCGATTGGGACCAATTGTCAATAAAAGATCGGCATGGTTTCTCTTTGCCTCTGCAATCGCCGGGGTCCCGCGGTGCCATTGAACCCACGATCTTCTTGTGGCGACCCTGCGGGAACAATGGAGATGGCAAGGTTCGTGAACCCCGCCAAGATCCGTTCGGGCCTTGCATGAAAAAAGATCGGCATGGTTTTTCTTTGTTCCACGCAAAAACGACCACCATGCAACTTCATCACCTGCGCATTCGCCACGCCATCGGCCTACTGGCCCTGGCGGTCTTCTCCCTGTCAGCTTGCAAAAGCACCAGTCCCGCCGGGGAAAAGGTGAAAATGCCCTTCACCGGCAGCAAGTACGAAAGCAACAACCGCTGGTTCCGGGGCACGGGTACGGGGGTAAGTGTGAAGCAGAACATCGCCCGCAGCAAAGCCGACCTGGATGCCAAGAACCAGTTGGCCGCACAGGTGGGCACCAACATCCGGGCGGTAACCGACCAGTACCTGGGGCAAACGGAAAACGCCGAGGCTGCCGATGTGGCGGACAAGTTCCAATCGCTGGTGCGCGAGGTGATGAACACCGAGATCGGCGACCTGCGCAAGATCGGCGAGGAGACCCGCTACAACGCCACCACCAAGGAATACACGCAGTATTCCGCTTACGAGATCAAGAAGAACGCCATGTTCCGCTTTCTGAAGAAGCAGGCCAAGACGGACGCCAAGATCAATGATGTGACGCGGAAGAAGATCGAGGAGATCCTTGACGAGGAGATCCGCAAGGCCGACTTGGAAGGCGAGTAGATTTCGGAAGAAAAAGGCATAGAGAGCCCTTCCCTATAAACCACGGACCCGTCCTGGACCATGCCCCAGGAAAAGCAGCCTGCTTCCCGTGCTGTGCAGGTGTCCCAGGCCCTTCCTTCGCCAAGCAGGCCTCACCGCCTGCGTGGCCGGATGCCGATCACGCCCAACAACCCGCGGGTGATCTCGCGCAAGGCCGTGCGGCCCAACTGGCGCACCATGGTGTTCTTGGACGCTTGTTCGACCCAGCCGGGCTCCTCCTTGGGCGCCTTTTTCGGCTTGGGCACATCGGCGGGTTCCACCCGTTCCTGGTGATCGTTCAGCCGCTTGGCGAGCAGTTCACTGGCGCTCTCCCGATCGATCACCTCATTGTACTTCGGCGCCAGTTCGCTTTGCGCCACCAACGCCTGCAGCTCCGCCGGCGCAAGAATGTCCATGCGGGTACCGGGCGCCCGCACCAAGGTGTGGGCCAAGGGCGTGGGCATGCCCTTCTCGTTCAACACGGTCACCATGGCCTCGCCGATGCCCATGGAGGTGAGCAGCGTTTCCGTTTCGTAGAACTCCGATATGGGGTAGTTCTGTGCGGTGCGCTTGATGGTTTGCCTGTCCTTTGCCGTGAACGCCCTCAGGGCGTGCTGCACCTTCATGCCCAACTGCCCCAGGACGCTTTCGGGCACGTCGCTGGGGTCTTGCGTGCAAAAATGGATACCCACGCCCTTGGAGCGGATCAGTTTGATGATGCTTCCGATCTGGTCCAGCAAAGGCTTGGTGGCGTTGTCGAAGATCAGATGGGCCTCGTCAATAAAGATCACGAGCTTGGGTTTGTCCGCATCGCCCACCTCCGGAAGTGTGGAATAAACCTCTGCCAGCAGGCACAGCATGAAGGTGCTGAACAGGCGCGGCTTGTCCTGGATATCGGTGAGGCGAACGATGTGGATGACCCCCTTGCCATCGCGTAACCGGAGCATGTCCGCCGGATCGAAGCTGCGCTCGCCGAAAAAGCTGCCGGCCCCCTGCTGCTCGAGCTCGATCAGTTTGCGCATGATGGTGCTCACGGAGGCCCCGCTGACCCGTCCATACTCCTTTTCCACGGCCTCCTTGCCTTCCCCGCTGGTATAGCGCAGCACGGCCCGCAGATCTTCCAGGTCCAGCAGTGGCCAGCCCCGGTCGTCACAGTATTTGAAGATCAGCGCGAGGATGCTTCCCTGGGTGTCGTTCAGCTCCAGGATGCGGCTGAGCAGCACAGGCCCGAACTCGCTGACGGTGGCCCGCAGCCGGGCGCCGGGCTCATCGCTCAGGCTCAGCAGTTCCACCGGCAGCCGGAGCGGCTCCCATGCCACGCCCATCTTCTGCTGGCGCGCATCGATCTTCGGGTTGGGCAAGGCTGGCGCAGCGATACCGCTGAGGTCGCCCTTGATGTCCATCAGCAAGGTGGGCACCCCGGCCATGCAAAGCTGTTCGGCGATCACCTGCAAGGTTTTGGTTTTGCCCGTGCCCGTGGCCCCGGCGATCAGGCCGTGGCGGTTCATCATCCGCAGGGGCACCCGCACCGCCGTGCCCGGCGGGCATTCGCCATTGAACAGCGGGCCGCCCAGGTCGAAGCTTTGCCCCTTGAAGGTGTAGCCCGCCAGCATGGCCTGTGAGAAGTCGGTGGAATTGCGCATGGTTCTGTTGAATGTGCCCGGCACGAAGGAAGTGAAAAAGCAAAAAAGGGCCGAAGCCCTTTCCTGCCAAAGCGTGCAAGAAGAGGACGGCGCCTATCCGAACAGTTTGCCCAAAGCGCCCTTGGCAATGCCGCCCAGGCCGCCGGACCCGCCCAAGCCTTGCAACAGGCCGCTGAGCTTGCCGCCATCACCTTGCACATGCTTGGCCAACAAGTTCGTCACCAAGGGCAGCAGCATGTCCTTCACGTCACCTGCCTTCGCGGCATCCAGGCCCACTTGGCCGGTGAGCTTGCCTTGCAGCACGGGGCCGAGCTTGGCCAGAATGCCGTCCGCACCGCTGGTGTTGGCGCCACTGCTGAACAGGCTCAGCACATCGTCCATGCCGAAGCCATCGCCCCCGCCAAGCACTTGGGCCATACTGTCCTTGGCGGCGTTCACGGTGCCACCCACCTGGTTGTCATCAAGCCCGAACTTGGATTTCAACACCGGCCCGGCTTCGTGTTGAAGGGTGGAAAGAATCTGGTCCAACATGTGATCTGGGGGTTTTGTGGTGGGCGGCACTTCGGTTATCAACGAAAGCAGGGTCGGATGAACGGCCAGCCCGTTGTCCATCCAACACCGCGAAAGTCTGCCTTCCGTTGCAGCGGGGATGAACTGCTTGGAAAAATTGGGACCTATGCCCCTGCGGTGCACCGGCGCAGACAGGCGATTGTTCAAAAGTATCGCCCCTTGCAGCCCCTCTCCTCCACGGCACATCCGCTACCTTCGTCGCCGTTCAGGCGTTGGCCCAACGGATAATTCGAATTGAACCAGGACGTTGACCATCCGGCACCCCATGAAACTGACCTATTACGGCCAAAGCTGCATCGGTGTGGAAGCCGGGGATGCACACTTGTTGTTCGATCCCTTCATCACCGGCAACACGCTGGCGGCGCACATTGATGTGGAGTCCATTCCGGCCACGCACGTATTGATCACCCATGGGCACGGTGACCACGTCGCCGATGCGGAGGCCATCCTCAAGCGGACGGGCGCCCTGCTGATCAGCAATTTCGAGATCTGCAACTGGTTTGGGGCGAAGGGCATCAACAACAGCTTGGCCATGAACACTGGGGGCCGTGCCGACCTGGGCGGCTTCTCGGTGAAGAGCACCGTGGCCCAGCACAGCAGCACCATGCCCGACGGGGCCTCCGGCGGTTCGCCGGGTGGTTTTGTGGTGTTCACCCCCGAAGGCAACTTCCACCATGCGGGCGATACGGCCCTGATGCTGGATATGCAGCTGCTCAAGCGGCACCAGCTGCGCTTCGCCTGCCTGCCGATCGGCGACAACTTCACCATGGGCATTGAAGACGCCGTGGAGGCCGCGCAGTACATGGGCGCCACCACGGTGGTGGGCATGCACTACGACACCTTTCCGTCCATCACCATAGACAAGGCCAAGGCAACCGAAGCCTTCGCGCATGCCGGCATCAAGCTGCTGCTGCCGGGCATCGGGCAAACCATAGCGATCTGACAAGCAAAACACAACAGGAACACATGGCCAAGATCATCGCCATCGTCAACCAAAAAGGCGGGGTGGGCAAAACCACCAGCGCCATCAATCTCGCGGCCTGCTTAGGCGCCCTGGAGCGGCGCACCCTGGTGGTGGACGCCGATCCGCAGGCCAATGCCACCAGCGGCTTGGGGTTAGACCCGCGCGAAACCAAGACCAGCATCTACGAATGCATTGTCAACGGGACCCCGGCCACGGAAGTGATCCGGCCCACGGACAATCCGAACCTGGACATCCTGCCGGGCAGCATTGACCTGGTGGGCGCGGAGATCGAAATGATCGACATGCCCGACCGCGAACAACAGATGAAGAAGGTGCTGGACCCCCTGCGCGAAGCATACGATTTCATCATCATCGACTGCTCGCCAAGCCTGGGGCTGGTAACGGTGAACGCCTTGGTGGCCGGCGACAGCGTGATCATTCCGGTACAGTGCGAATACTTCGCCCTGGAAGGCTTGGGCAAGCTGCTCACCACCATCAAGATCATCCAGCAGCGGCTCAACCCGGAATTGGTGATCGAGGGCATGCTGCTGACGATGTACGACAGCCGCCTGCGCTTGGCCAACCAAGTCGTGGAGGAAGTGAAGACCCATTTCCAGCAACTGGTGTTCGACACGGTGATCCACCGCAACGTGGCCTTGGGCGAGGCGCCCAGCCATGGCCAGTCCATCATCATGCACGATGCCAGCAGCAAGGGCGCGGTGAACTACCTCAACCTGGCGCGGGAGATCCTGCAGAAAAACGACCTGACGCGCATCAAGGAAGAAGAGCGCACCATCCCCATTGTCCAGGAACCATGACCAAGAAACGCGGCTTAGGGCGCGGATTGAGCGCTTTGCTGGAAGACCCCGGAACGGACATCACCGAGCAACACTCCGTGGGCAACAACGCGGCCCCCCGCGTGGCCGGCCTGGTGGGCACCATTCCCGTCTCACAGATCGAGCCCAACCCGTTCCAACCACGCACGGTCTTCTCCCCCGAGGCCATCCTGGAGCTGGCGCAGAGCATCAAGGAATTGGGCATCATCCAACCGGTAACGGTGCGCAAGCTGGGCTACGACCGTTACCAGTTGATCAGCGGCGAACGCCGGTTCCGCGCCAGCCAAGTGGCCGGGCTCACCGAGATCCCCGCGTACATCCGGATCGCCAACGATGAGAGCATGCTGGAAATGGCCCTGGTGGAAAACATCCAGCGTGAGGAGTTGGATGCCATCGAGGTGGCCATCAGCTTTCAACGCTTGCTGGAGGAAGTGAACCTCACCCAGGAATCACTGAGCGAAAAGGTGGGCAAGGACCGCGCCACCGTGGCCAACTACCTGCGCCTGTTGAAGCTTCCCCCGTCGATACAGCTTGGCTTGCGCCAACGGCAGATCGGCATGGGGCATGCCCGCGCGCTGCTGGCCGTGGCCGACCCGGTGAGGCAGGAGGACTTGTTCCGCCGGATCATCGAAAGCCAACTATCGGTGCGCCAAGTGGAGGAAATGGCGCGTGGCGAGAAGCACGCCGCCGTGCGTACCGGCTCCGGGGCCGGGAAGATGAGCGCGGCCCGACATCGGGAGTTGGGCAAGAACCTCTCCAACATGTTCGGCAGCCGCGTGACCGTGAAGCAGGCTGACACCGGCAAGGGCAAGATCGAGATCACCTTCCGCAACGAGGAGGACTTGGAGCGGATCAAGCGCTTGTTGGAAAGCCGGTGAGCGGCAGTGGGCAGTGAGCAGCAAGCAGTGGGCAGTGGGCAGTGTTGGTGGTAGTGGGCAGGAAGCAGTGGGCAGATGTCAGTCCTACGTGTTCATTCCGGAGTTGCTGTAAATCCCGTCCGGAAAACTGTTGGCCTTGCCCGAACTTCGCGCCATGGAGCACGCCCGCTACATGCAACGCTGCCTTCAACTGGCGCGCAACGGTGCGGGCTTCACCGCACCAAATCCCATGGTGGGTGCGGTGTTGGTGCAGGGCGAACGTATCCTGGCCGAAGGCTGGCACCGTGCGCACGGCCGTGCGCACGCCGAAGTGGAATGCCTGCGTGCATTCGGCAATAGCCCCGTACCACCGGATGCGGTGATGTACGTATCGCTGGAACCCTGCTCACACACGGGCCTTACACCGCCTTGCACGGACCTGCTGATCACACGCGGCATCCGCACCGCGGTGATCGGATGCACCGACCCGGACCCGCGGGTGGCGGGGCGCGGCATTGCCCGTTTGCGTGGAGCGGGGATCACGGTGATCACCGACGTGCTTCGCGACGAGTGCCGTTGGGTGAACCGCCGATTCATCACCGCCCAGGAAGAGCAGCGCCCGTATGTCATTCTGAAATGGGCCCGCACCTCCGATGGCTTTCTCGACCGTCATCCCCGCGATGGCCGGGGGGTGCAGCGCATCAGCTGCTTCACAACGGATGTACTGGTGCATCGCTGGCGAAGCGAAGAACACGCCATCCTCGTTGGCAGCCGCACCGTGCTGAATGACAACCCGAACTTGGGCGTGCGCCATGTGGCAGGCCGCCAACCGCTGCGCGTGGTGTTGGATCGCCAGGGCATCACTCCGCCATCTTCCAACGTTTATAACGGCAACGCCCCTACCCTGCTGTTCACCGGAAAGGTGCGCGGCCTGAAAGGAGTGGAAGAGGTCGTCATTCAGCCGGGGGCGTCTTTGTTGGAAAGCATGATGGCTGAGTTGCACCGCAGAAAGATCCGTTCCCTTCTGGTGGAAGGGGGCGGTGAACTGCTCAGCCATTTCATTGCTGAAGGGTTGTGGGACGAGACCCGCGAGATCGTCGGTGAAGCACTTTTCCTGCAGGGAACACCAGCGCCGCGGCTGGTGCAACAGCCGTTCGATTCCTTCCATTCCGGCATGGACCGCATCCACCTGTTCACGCGCACGGCGCAACCGGACCCCACATGGCCCTGGTGATCCTCTCCTCACTGTTCAATGCGTCGATCTACGTCCTGTTCAAGGTGTTCGGTAAGCGGCACGTAGCACTGCTGCCCGCCCTTGTGGTGAACTACCTGGTGGCTTTCCTGTTCGGCATGGCCTGGTCCCAACCATGGTCCACCGACCTCAGCTTGCTCTGGCTTCCTGCACTGATCGAAGGCGTGCTGTTCATCACCTTGTTCCGGTTGATGGGCCTCTCCACGCAATGGAACGGCATTGCCCCCACCACCATCGCCGCCAAGATGAGCTTGGCGCTCACCGTGCTGGGCACCGTGCTGCTGTTCGGAGAGCAACCCGGAACGCTGGCCTGGATCGGCATATCGCTTGCGCTGGCCGGCGTGTTGCTCGGCAGTTGGGGCGACAAGTCCATGCCGGGCCAGCGGCGTTGGGCACTGCCCGTGATCTTCTTCGCGAGCGCCTTAACTGACCTGCTGCTGGCCGTGGTGCAGCGCGTCCGGCTCACCCCACTCACCGAAACGGCGTTTGCGCCATTGATCTTCGGCTCTGCCGCGCTCATCGGTTTTGGTTGGCTGGTCTTCCGCCCCGAACGTGTAGCCTTGCGCGAACCGCGCACTTGGGCCGGCGGCGGGCTGCTGGGCCTGTTGAACTACGGTTCCATTCATTGCCTGGTGTTGGGATTATCACGCAGTGGGCTCGGGGCCAGCACCGTATTCCCGCTGGCCAACGTGGCGGTCATCCTCTTTGGTGCAGCAGCCTCGGTGCTGCTTTTCCGCGAACGGCTTCGCCCCGTCCACTGGGCGGGGATCGCCGTGTCGGTGGCGTCGTTGTTCCTGCTCATCGATGCGGCAACATGAGCACGGACCAATACAACACACTGTCCGGCGAGAGCACCGGCGAGGTCCGCGAAAAGGCGAGCCGCTTTCTGGCTTACGCCTTTCCCGTTGCGGATGAGGAAGCCTTCAAGTCGCGGTTGGCCGCGGTCGCAAGGGAGCACCACGGCGCGCGGCACATCTGCTACGCGTGGATCATGGGCGTTGTCGGCGATCGGTTCCGCGCCTTCGATGCGGGAGAGCCTGCGGGCAGCGCGGGCCGCCCCATCCTTCGCCAGTTGCAGGGTGCGGGGCTGACGCAATGCGCTATCATCGTGGTGCGCTACTTCGGGGGAACGCTCCTCGGCAAGGCTGGCCTTGCACATGCCTTTGCCGATGCGGCCAAGGAAGCCCTCGCACACAATGGCATTGTTCAGTGCACGGTACTGGCGCGAATGCAGGTGGTCTGCGGATACGCCATGGTGGAGGAAGTGAAGAAGCAGGTTGCACAGGCCGGGGGCACGGTGGAGCAAGCTGCATACACGGAGCAATGCACGTTGACCGTGGCAGTGCCGAAAAGCCAGGCCGATGACCTTGCCGCCCGGTGGAATGCGGCCGGGACAACTGCGCAAGTAATGCCAAGCCCGCAGGCTTGATCACGCCGCAGGCCGGGTGAAGAATGGTGCAAGCGCAGCCAACAGCGCATCGGGCGCGCGGCGCGGTTTGTTCGTCGCGCGGTCGATGAAGACCAGAGTGGTCAGTGCCTCCGTGATCAGGTCGCCGCCCTCGTTGAACACCGCGTATGCAAAGCGGATCCGCACGGAGGGCAACTCCACAATGGTGGTCCGCACGGTCAGCAGGTCATCGTAGAAGGCCGGTTTCCGGAACTCCACCTTCATGTCGTGCACAGGCAGCATCACGCCTTCCTCTTCCATCTTGCGGTACGGCAAACCCAGGCTGCGTAAGGCTTCCACGCGGCCCACCTCGAAATACTGCGCATACGTGCCATAGTACACATAGCCCATGCGGTCGGTTTCGCCGTAGCGCACCCGCATGTTGGTTTCGTGGTGGAACATGGCGCGGAAGTTAGGCATGGAACAGGCCGGCGCAACTGCTCGACAACGGCAACCGGAAGTGCTATCTTCACCGCCATGCGATCCCCTGAACAGCTTCACCCCACCAAACCGAAGTCAGTTTCCGGGAAAACTTCGCGAGAGCCGTTGTACGATCGGCTGATCACGATCTCCGGCACGTGGCACGTCCCATCCCCATTCTTGCCTGCATCTTCTGAAGCCCTTGCCCGGCGCGGCTTTCAGGCACATCCCGCAAAATCCTCATACCAAATAATATTTGATCCGTGCATACCGCGCGGAACTTTTTTTTTCACTTCGCACTGCTCATATTTGCCACCCTTCGCAACGCATCCGGCCATCGTTCCGAACACCGCGCAACCCTCTCTTCCATCTCCCTCTCAATCCACCGAACCCTGCAATGAAGAAAGACCCTGAAGAGATCTGGGGACGGTGCCTTGAGGTGATCAAGGACAACGTAAGCCAGCAGAGCTTCAAGACCTGGTTCGAACCGATCCAGCCCGTGAAGTTCGCGGCCAATGTCCTCACCATCCAGGTACCCTCCCAGTTCTTTTACGAATGGCTCGAAGAGCATTACATCGACCTGTTGAAGAAGATCATCCGCAAGGAGATCGGGGCCGATGGGCGCTTGGAGTACTCCATCATCATGGAGAACAACTACAAGAGCGCGAACCCCTATACGGTGCGCGTGCCCACCAGCAATTCGCGGGAAGTGAAGAACCCGGCGGTGAGCCTGCCGATCGACGTGGAGAACACACCGATCAAGAACCCGTTCATCATTCCCGGCCTTCGGAAGATCAAGATCGAGAGCCACCTCAGCCCGCACTATTCCTTCGAGAACTTCATCGAGGGTGATTGCAACCGCTTGGCGCGCAGCGCCGGTTTTGCCGTGGCCCAAAAACCCGGAGGCACCGCCTTCAATCCCCTGCTGGTCTATGGCGGGGTGGGCTTGGGCAAAACCCACTTGATCCACGCCATCGGGCTCGAGATCAAGCGCAATCACCCGGAAAAGACCGTGCTGTACGTGTCGGCCGAGAAGTTCACCCAGCAGTTCATCGAGGCGGTGAAGAACAACACCATCGGCGACTTCCAGCAGTTCTACCAAATGATGGACGTGCTGATCATTGACGACGTGCAGTTCCTTTCGGGAAAGGAGAAGACGCAGGACGTGTTCTTTCACATCTTCAACCATCTGCACCAGGGCGGCAAGCAATTGGTGATCTCCAGCGACAAGGCACCCGTGGAAATGTCGGGCATGGAGCAGCGGCTGCTCTCCCGGTTCAAATGGGGCCTGAGCGCCGACCTGCAGACGCCGGGGTTGGAAACCCGCATCGCCATCCTGCAGAAGAAGATGTACGCCGAGGGCATCGAACTGCCCAAGGAAGTGGTGGAATACCTGGCCTACAGCATCACCACCAACATCCGCGAACTCGAAGGGGCCATGATCAGCCTGATCGCGCAAAGCTCGCTCAATAAGAAGGCGGTAACGCTGGAGCTGGCCAAGCAGATGATCGACAAGTTCGTGAAGAACACGGCGCGCGAAGTCTCCATCGACTACATCCAGAAAGTGGTGTGCGACTACTTCGACCTGCCAATCGAACTGCTGAAGAGCAAGACCCGCAAGCGCGAAGTGGTGCAGGCCCGCCAGATCGCGATGTACTTCGCCAAGAAGATGACCAAGAGCTCACTGGCCAACATCGGTGCGCACTGCGGCGGCAAGGACCACGCCACGGTACTGCATGCATGCCGCACGGTGAACAACTTGCAGGAGACGGACAAGCAGTTCCGCGGTTACCTGGAAGACCTGGAGAAAAAGCTGAGCATCCACTGACCCGCAGTGGCCATGAATTGTGGAAAGCCCCGGAAACTCCGGGGCTTTTTCATGCCGCCACGTTCTTCCGTTCCGCTTGGCCTGCCAGGCTACAACAGGAGGCCAGTGCCCCACAGCACCCACATCAGCACGGCGGAAGCACCGGCCACCGCGGCCAGCCTGAAGCCCCACAGCGAATGCTTGATGCTGCCTGGACCATAAGCGCCGCCCTTGGCGATCAGGCGGCGGCCCAGGAAATGGAAGGCGATGGCCAGCAACGCCATGATCAAGGCCGGCACGCACAATTGACGCAGGAAGGCCAAGGGGATCCCCAGTGCCCCGAACACCAGTGTCACGGTACTGAGCGGAAGGTTGCGCTGGGCCGTCATGCACGCGCGAGGTTCATCAGCTTATGGTGCACGGCCAACACCTGGGGTATTACCATTGCGCGGTTGTCGTTGGTGATCACGCTTCCGGCCACGGCGAGCCGTGCACGGTCATCGGTTTGGTGCTGCATGCGTGCCCGCACTTGGGCTTCCGTTGCACCGTCTCGTTCCACTACCCGGCGTATTCTTTCCTGCTCGGGCGCGGTAACCACCACCAAGTGGTCCAGTTGTTCATGTCCGCCGGTTTCCACCAGGATGGCGGCCTCATTGATCACATAAGGTGCATGCTGTGCCACGGCCCAAGCGGCAAACGCATTGCGCACGGCGGGATGGACGATGGCATTGAGGCGCTGCAACGCAGCCGGGTTGTTGAACACCCGGGCAGCCAAGGCACGGCGGTCCAGCTTGCCGCCGGCCAACACGCCCTCGCCGAAGGCCGCTGACAACTGCGCGCGCAACCGGTCATCCTCCCCTAGCAGGCGTTTGCCCTCATCGTCCGAACTGAACACGGGGATGCCCAGCACGCTGAAGACGCGGCATACGGTGCTTTTGCCGCTGCCGATGCCACCGGCAACCCCTACGGTGAACATGCCGGCGCCCGGTGATCAGGCCGTCTTGGCCGTTTCCTCGGTAAGCTGCATGCTGTGGTCCATGGCGATGGCGCTTTTTTCAAAGCGCAGCTTCACGCCGTCGGTGGCTTCCAGCAGCACGGTCTTCTCGTTCACTTCCACCACCTTGCCGTGCAGGCCGCCAATGGTCACCACGCGTGCACCCTTCTGGAGGTTCTCGCGGAATTTGCGCGCATCCTTGGCCTTCTTTTGCTGAGGCCGGATCATGAAGAAGTAGAACACGACGAAGAGCAGCAGCATCATGATGATGGTGCTCATGCCGGCGCCGCCTTGGCCGCTTGCCTGCAGCAGAATGGAAAGGGTGTTCATGGGATCAGGGTGAATTTGCAGGGTGGTGAATGAATGGTCAGGGTGTGCCGGGGGCCACTACTTCGCCCGACAAGGTGAGCACCGTGGTGGGCGGGTTGGTGTTGGCCACCACGGTAATGGTCTTGTGCTGTTTACCGGGGCGTCCTTCGCTGTTGAAGTTCACGGTGATGGCCGAACTTGCGCCGGGCGCGATGGGCATGCGCGGCCAGTTTTTGGCCACGGTGCATCCGCAGGAGGCCCGTACGTCGGTGATCACCAGGTCGATCTTCCCGCGGTTGGTGAAGCGGTAGGTTTTTTCCACCTGTGCGCCCTCGGCGATGCGCCCCATGTCCAGCGCGGTGGAATCGAAGGTGATGGTGGGCTGGCGCGATGGATCGGCATCTTGGAACCCGGATGCCGGGATCTGGAAGTCGCGCGTGGAGATCTCGCCGAGATCGTTCTCACTGTGGTCGGTTAGCCGGCAGGCCGCCGTACAGCAGGCCAGGGCAAGCGTCAGCCACATGGTTGAAGGGATGGTCCTGCGTGATCTGGTTTGCATGTGCCCGTCCGTGTTCAGTGCTCCAGCAACCCCCTTCCCACCTTGTGGATGGTGCCGTTCTCCTTCATTTCGGCGAAGAGCTTGTCCAAGATGCCATTGATGAAGTTCTTGCTCTTTGGGGTGCTGTACGCCTTGGCGATCTCGATGTACTCGTTCAGTGTCACCTTCACGGGGATCAGCTCGAAGCTGCGGGCCTCGGTAAGTGCCATGCGCATGAGCAGCATGTCGCTGAGGGTAATGCGGTCCGCTTCCCAGTTGCGCGCGCGCTCGGCGATCAGCCTTTCGTCCTCCTCCTTGTTTTGGATGGTGTTGCGATAAAGCGTGGTGATGAATTCACGCTCTTCGGCCGCATCCTCGCCCGGCCCGTCCAAGTGGATGTCGGCGTCGCGCAGGGCCATGGTTTCCAAGGTGCGTTTCACCATGGTGCAGGCCAGGTCCAGGTCCTCGAGCCAATGGATCGATCGTGCCTCCACATGCTCGTGCAGGCCGGGGTCTTGTGCAATGTGCTCCACGAACAGGTCCACTAGCAGCTTGCGCTCCGCCGCTTCGGACCTGGTGCCTGCCGCCATGTATTCGTTGAACTCGGCACTGGCTTCCACGCGTTTGTACAGTTGGGTCAACAGGTCCTTTTCACCAACCCAGCCCACTTTTCGTTTCTCGCTTTCTTCCAGGAGCACCCTGCTTTCGCTGAGCTTCACCAGAAAGGGGTTGTCCACGAAGTACCTGTTGGGCGCCAGGTCCTCCTGCGTGGGCATGCGCTTGGCCTTCCGGCCGTCGATGCGGTTTTCCGCCAGTCTGCGCATCTCTCCCACCAGCAACAGCAGGTGGATGTAGAGGCCGTAGGTGCGGTCCAGGCCCAGCAGCAGTTCCTTTTCGTGCTTGGCGGCACTTCCTCCCGCACTTTGTTCATGTGCGTAGAGGGCCTGGAACACCTTGGTGCGGAGAAACCGTCGGTTGAGCATGGAGCGTGCACAGGGGGATCAGAAGGACAGGCCGGCCTGTCGCATGCTGCGGATGCGCTGTTCGGCGGCCTGGTTTGCGGCCAAATAGGTGGGAATGCGTTCCTCCCGGCTGCGCACGAAGATGTCCTGCGCGGTGCGGTAGATGTCCTCGGTTTGCGCCAGTGCGGCGTCGCGGTTGTACCCGCGCCGCTCCCAGGCGCAATTGATGATGCCCCCGGCATTGACCAGGAAATCGGGCGCGTAGAGGATGCCTTTGTCCACCAATGCCCTACCGTGCTTCTCCTCGTCGGCCAGTTGGTTGTTGGCCGAACCGGCCACCACGCTGCACTTGAGCTGCGGAAGGGTTTGGTCGTTGATGGTGGCGCCCAGCGCGCAGGGCGAGTAGATATCCACGTCCAAGCCGATGATCTCATCGGGTTTCACGATGTTCACGGCCGCATGCTCCTTCTTAACGGCGGCCAGCTTGTCGTCGTGGATGTCGGTGAGGAACACGGTGGCCCCGTCCTTGATCAGGTAGCCCACCAAATGATGGCCCACGTTGCCTGCACCTTGCACGGCCACCTTGCGCTTGCGCAGGTCGTCGGTGCCGTAGGCGAACTTGGCGGCGGCCTTCATGCCGCAATACACGCCGTAGGCGGTGACCGGTGAGGGGTCGCCGCTGCCGCCCATGCTCACGGGCAGGCCCACCACGTATTGCGTTTCCTTGCGGATGTTGACCATCTCGGTCACGCTCATGCCCACGTCCTCCGCGGTGATGTATCGTCCGTTGAGGCTTTCCACGAAACGGCCGAACCGCCGGAACATGGCCTCGGTTTTGCCGGTGCGTGCGTCACCGATGATGACGGCCTTTCCCCCGCCGAGGTCAAGCCCGGCCAAGGCGCTTTTATAGGTCATGCCGCGGCTGAGACGCAGCACGTCCTCCAGTGCCTCGGCCTCGCTGGCGTATGGCCACATGCGCGTGCCGCCCAGGGCCGGGCCCAAGGTGGTGTCGTGCAGGGCGATGATGCTGCGCAGGCCAGTGGCCGCATCATTGCAGAACAAGACTTCCTCATGGCCGTGTTCCTTCATTCGTTCGATGACCGCGCCACTGGTGGCCGGCTTTTCCGCTGTTGTCAAACTCATGGCTTGATCGAGTGCTTTGTTGGATGGGGCACGGCGTGCGTGCAACTATTCTGGTGGTAGTGGCCCGCCGCCCCATGGACCGTCCTTGGGGGCTTGGCTGGCACCGGGTTCATCATTTTCGCACCGGCCCATGCCGGTCTACTTTTGCGCGGCCTGCTGCCGCCTTGTCCTTTCGGGCGGGCAAATGTAGCACCCCTCCGGCATGCGCCCATTGCTTTCCACCCTGCCCTACTTCAGCCGTTACCGGGGGCGCATGCTGTTGGGCTTCCTGTTCATCTTCCTGACCGGCCTCTTCACGGTGTACACCCCCCAGGTGGTCCGCGAAGCCTTCAACCTGATCGGCAACGGCATCGCACAGATGGAACTGCCCGTGGGCGAGCGCCACATGGAAGTGCCGGAGCGGCTGCAAAGCTGGACAGGCTGGACGGGCATCGACCTGCAGGCCAAGCTGGACGGGCCCATGGATGATGCCGCGTTGAAGGCCAAGGTGCTTTGGTTCGCCGTGTTCTATGCGGGCCTGTTCCTGGTCTTTACCCTGCTGAGCGGGTTTTTCCTGTTCCTCACCCGCCAAACCATCATTGTGGTGAGCCGGCTGATCGAGTACGACCTGAAGAACGATGTGTATGCACACTACCAACGGCTGGAGCGTGCATTCTACAAGCACAACAGCACCGGCGACCTGATGAACCGCATCAGCGAGGATCTCAGCAAGGTGCGCCAGTTCATCGGTCCCGCAGTGATGTACATCAGCAACCTCGTGGTGCTCTCCGCGATGATCGTGTGGGTGATGCTGGACGTGAACGTTGAGCTTACGCTGTGGTCCCTGGCGCCACTGCCGCTGTTGAGCGTGGCGATCTACATGGTGAGCGAAACCATCAACCAGCGCAGCATGGCCACCCAGCGCCAACAGAGCCGATTGAGCGCAATGGCCCAGGAATCCTTCAGCGGCATGCGGGTGATCAAGGCCTACGCGAAAGAGGACCAGGTGGTGGCGCGGTTCAGGCTGGCGGCCAAGGATTACCGCAAAACGAGCCTGGCACAGGCCAAGGTGGACGCCTTGTTCATGCCTTCCATCATGCTGCTGGTGGGGCTCAGCAGCGCGCTGGTGATCTTTGTGGGCGGCATCCTGCTGATCCAAGGCGGCAGCGGGGTGACCATCGGCAACCTGGCGGAGTTCACCCTGTACGTGAACAAGCTCACGTGGCCCTTTGCCAGCTTGGGCATGATCACCTCCCAGGTGCAGCAGGCCGCCGTGAGCATGGAGCGGGTGAACGAGTTCCTCGGCACCCGCCCGACGATCACCACCCAAGCCGACCACCTGCCGGCCGTCAAGGGTGCCATCACCTTCCGCAACGTGGGCTTCACCTATCCCGAAACCGGGATCGAGGCGTTGAAGAACATCAGCTTCCACGTGCCAGCAGGCAGCACCTTGGCCATTACCGGCCACACCGGCAGCGGCAAGAGCACCTTAGTGGACCTGATGTGCCGCCTGTACGACCCCACCTCGGGCGAAGTGCTCCTGGACGGCACGCCCCTGCGCGAGGTCTCATTGGACAAGTTGCGCACGGCCTTGGGCGTGGTACCTCAAGACGTCTTCTTGTTCAGCGACACCATCACCAACAACATTGCTTTCAGCCTGGACCCCGCCCCGGACATCAAGGAACGCGTGGAACGGGCAGCGCGCACCGCGCAAGTACACCAGGACATCCGCCATTTCCCCAACGGGTACGAAACCCTGTTGGGCGAACGCGGCGTAACGCTCAGCGGCGGGCAGAAACAGCGGGTGAGCATCGCACGCGCCCTGGTCCGCGAGCCGCACATTCTGATCATGGACGATGCGTTGAGCGCCGTGGACACCGCCACGGAAGAAGCCATCCTCAGCGGGCTCAGGCACGCGGGAAAAGGCGTCACCACCACCATCATCATCAGCCACCGCATCAGTGCGGTGCAGGCAGCGGACAACATCCTCGTGCTCCGTCATGGCCGCATCGTGGAGCAAGGCAACCACCAGGAGCTGCTGGCACTGCGGGGCGAATATGCCACCATGCACGAGGAACAGCTGCTGGAGGAAGCCCGGGGGAAATAACCCGCCAAAACCCGCCGCACCCCGCAATTTCGGACAGGGAACACGCATCCATGGCCGTGCATGTGCCGAATTGAATACACGATACTGTGTTCCGCGCATCCTTCTATCTTTGGAAATCAAAGTTGGAAGGCATGACAGAGGAGGAACGCGAGGATGTTTATTCCAAGGTGGTACGTGCGGGCAAGCGCACCTATTACTTCGACGTGCGGAGCACCCGTGGCAATGACCTGTTCCTGACGATCACGGAACGGAAGAAACGCAGTGATGCCGACGGCCGGGTGAGCTACGAAAAGCACAAGATCTTCCTGTACAAGGAGGATTTCGAGAAGTTCGTGGAAGGCCTTCAGGACAGCCTTGCCGCATTGGAACGGATCAGGGCCACGGGTGAGTTTCCACCCAAGCCCGAAGGCCAAAGCCCGGCTGATGGCGGCGATATCCCCCCTTCACCTTATGACGACCTGCGGTTTGAGGACCTGGACCGCCCGGAATGATCGCCGTGCCGCACGGCAGGGCAAACCGCCCAAGGATGGAATCCCTGCAACGGCACGGGGCTATTGCGCCCTGATGCGGCGCCCCAGTTCGTGCTTTGCCTCGTGCTCACGCACCACCTCCTGGCGCAACTGGTCCACCTTGGCCAGTTGCTCCTTGGTCAACACCTTGGTCTCCCGTTGGCCGCGTTCCTGCAACAGTGCCTTTACCTTGGGGCTTCGTACGTCGGGAGCATCCTGTTCGATGTTGCGCAGCCGGTCGTTAATGTCGGTCTCGATCGCACGGAGCTGTTCGGCCTGTTCCGCAGTGGCCCCCACCTCTTGGGCTAGATAATCGGCACCAAAGAACACAAACGCCGGGTCCATGTCGGGTTCATCCGCCGCTTGTGCCGAAGATGGGGCCGTACCCGGGGGCGGTGTAGGAGATCCTTGGGCCAGTGCGCTCCCGGCCACGGCCATGGTAGCGGCAAACATCAGATAGCGGGCATGGGTCTTCATCGGGGATCGGGTTGGGGTTCCGGTCTGCTTGTTCAGGGCCGGAACCCAAAAGTACGGCAAGCCACCGATCCCGCAAGCGGCCCTGCCGGCGGACCCATGCCCAGGGTTTTGCACGGTAGCCCGCCGAACAGGCAAGGAACCATTCGCCCATGTGACCGACCTTTGCGCCATGATCCCTTGGATGGAACCCGTCGGCCAAGCTGGGCCGTGGCAGCCCACGGGGCCGGGCCCAAAAGCCGGTGCCGGGCACTACCAAGGGAAGAAGTCAAGCATTCACACCTCCATGCATCAACACCCTGTACGGTTTCTGTCCACCTGGTTGACCGGCACCGTTTCCATGCTGGTTCTGGCCACCTGCGTCAACGCGCAGCCACCCGCCGGCTACTACGACAGTGCCCAGGGCCTCACCGGGCAGCCCTTGCGCATGGCTCTGCACAACATCATCGACAACCACGACGCACTTTCGTACAATGCCCTGTGGAACGCCTTTGCCACCACCGATGCCAAGCCCGGCAACAAGGTGTGGGACATCTACAGCGATATTCCGAACGGCACGCCCCCGTATGTATACACCCTGTTCAGCGATCAGTGCGGCAGTTACGGGGCCGAAGGAGATTGCTACAACCGTGAGCACAGCTTTCCGCAGAGCTGGTTCAACAGCGCAAACCCGATGCGCACGGACCTCTTCCACATTTACCCCACCGACGGTTGGGTGAACAACAAGCGCGGCAACCTGCCCTACGGAGAAGTGGGCAGCGCGGACTGGACCAGCCAGAACGGCTCCAAGGTGGGCCTGAGCGTAAGCCCCGGGTATGGCCAAACCGTGTTTGAACCCATCGATGCATACAAAGGCGATCTGGCGCGGACTTACTTCTACATGGTGACGCGCTATGCCGGTGAAATGTCCGGTTGGAGCTCCCCGATGCTGGCCGGTGGCGACCTGTCCCCATGGGCGGCCGCGCAGTTGGTGGAATGGAACGGCCAAGACCCGGTGAGCGCCAAGGAAACCGCGCGCAACAATGCCGTGTTCGCCCTGCAGGACAACCGCAACCCCTACATCGACCATCCGGAGTGGGTGGATGCCATCTGGGGAACTCCCCAAGGGCTTTCCGCCCACGAAGCACCTTCCTTCGTGCTGCGGCCCGATGCTTCGGGGCTGCTGATCGAACGGGGGGAAGCCCCGGCCGGTACGCTCCACGTGCTGGACATGGAGGGCCGCACCGTGCTGGCCATGGCATTGCCGGACGGAACCAGCCATGTTCCCTTTGGCGGCACCGAAGGATTTTACATCGCCCAAATAACCACTGCCGAGGGTCGCTCCGTGCAGCGTTTTGCCTGGCTGCCCAGCCATTGACCAACCAGCCACTGCTTCCACATGAACTACGAACAGATCCAGTATGGCGTGGCTGAAGGCGTGGCCACCATCAGCCTGAACCGGCCTGACAAGCTGAACAGCTTCACGGCGAAGATGGCGGAGGAGACCCTGCACGCCTTGGGCGTGGCGCAATCCGCTGCCGCCGTGCGGGCCATTGTCATCACCGGCTCGGGCCGTGCCTTTTGCGCGGGACAGGACCTGGCCGAGGCCACCGCTCCGGGGGTGCGCATCGAGGACGTGGTGGAGCGGCAATACAACGCCATGGTGCGCTGCATCCGCAAAATGCCCAAGCCGGTGCTGGCCAGCGTGAACGGCATTGCCGCCGGTGCCGGTGCCAACCTGGCCTATGCCTGCGACCTGGCCTACGCTGCGGAAAGCGCCGTCTTCGTACAAAGCTTCGTCAACATCGGCCTGATCCCCGACAGCGGGGGAACGTACACCTTGCCGCGCCTGGTGGGCATGCAGCGGGCCTTCGGCCAAGTGGTGCTGGCCGAAAAGCTGCCCGCCAAGCGGGCGGAGGAATTGGGCATGATCTGGAAGGCAGTCCCCGATGCTGCACTTGCCGACGAGGTACGCGCCGTGGCCGAACGGTTGGCCACCATGCCCACCTTGGCCATCGCCCTGACGAAATACGCCCTGAACCGCTCGCAAGGCAGCAACCTGGAACAGCACCTGCTGGTGGAGGGTGAGCTTCAGGCCATCGCCGGCCGCAGCCACGATTGCAAGGAAGGTGTGGCTGCCTTCCTGGAGAAACGCAAGCCGGTGTTCACCGGGCACTGAAGCAGCGCAAGCCTTCGGCATCTTTGCGGCATGAATGAGCAACTGACCGTCGGCATCATCGGTGCCGGCACCATGGGCATGGGCATCGCGCAGGTGGCCGCCCGGGCGGGCCACCGCGTCCGGCTCTACGATGCACGCCCTGGGGCCATTGCGCCAGCCATGGAGGCCTTGGGGGCCACGCTGGGGAAATTAGCGGCAAAGGGCAAGATCACGGCGGATAAAGCAGCCACCTGGATCGGCGGCATCCAGCCCGTGCAGGAGTTGAACGGCTTGGCCGATTGCGGGCTGTTGATCGAGGCCGTCGTTGAAGACCTGGCCATCAAAAAACTGTTGTTCAGCGAATTGGACCGGTTAGCTGCTCCGGAAACCGTACTGGCGAGCAACACCTCTTCACTGTCCATCACGGCCATTGCCTCAGCTTGCCAGCGGGCGCAACGGGTGGTTGGGCTCCACTTTTTCAATCCGGCCGCAGTGATGCCATTGGTGGAAGTGGTGCCGGGCTTGCTCTCCGACGCGGACATCGTGCAACGTATGCACACGCTGATGGTCCAGTGGGGCAAAACACCGGTGATCTGCAAGGACACCCCCGGCTTTATCGTGAACCGGGTGGCGCGCCCGTTCTACGGTGAAAGCTTGCGCATTTTCGAGGAAGGCATTGCCAGCATCGCGGAGATCGACCAAGCGCTGAAGAGCGAAGGCGGTTTCCGCATGGGGCCGTTCGAACTGATGGACCTGATCGGCAACGACGTGAACTTCGCTGTAACCACCAGCGTGTGGAAAGCCTTCTTCCACGAACCACGCTACAAGCCAAGCCTGGTACAGCAGCGCCAAGTGGAAAGCGGCCGGCTGGGCCGCAAGAGCGGCCATGGCTTCTACGACCATTCCGGCAAGGAACCCGTGGCCTTCCAAAAAATGGAACCCGCGCTGGCACGCAAGATCACGCAGCGTGTATTGGCCATGTTGATCAATGAGGCAGCGGATGCCTTGTTCCTGCGCATTGCCTCAAGGGAGGACCTGGACCTGGCCATGACCAAGGGCGTGAACTACCCCAAAGGCCTGCTCGCATGGACCGATGAGCAGGGTGCGGCCCATTGGGCGGGCGTGCTGGACGAGCTGCGCAACGAGTACGGCGAGGAGCGTTACCGGGTATCCCCCCTGCTGCGCCGCATGGCACGCCAAAGGGGGCGGTTTTACTAAAGGGAGCCTCCATTAACCCCATTTCGGCATCATCAGCGCTTCGCACCGACCTACGGCAAGCCATCCGCTTGGGGTCCATAGAGGTTCCCTAAAAATTCAAAATTAGGCCTGTTGATATTCGCCATGTAAACAATCTGATTATCTTTGCCGCATCAAAACAACCAAAACACCCATGAATCCACTGAACAGCCCTTTGTTGCTCGGCGCCCTTGTGGGCGTGCTCGCCCTAAGCGCGTGCGGCAGCACTGAAACGCCCGCCGCAAGCAGCGAGGCCCCCTCCACCGCCACTGCACCCGCAGGCACCTACGCCCTTCACCCGGGCTCCAGCCATGTGGGCTGGTCCGGCACCATGCTCGGGGTAAAGACCCACACCGGCACACTGAAATTCAGCGAAGGCGAGCTGGCCCTGGCAGACGGGAAGCTGGCCGGGGGCAAGTTCACGGTGGACATGACCAGCTACTTAATGACCGACACGAACTATGCCGCCGATGGTTCTGCCCAAGGCACCCGCCAAAACCTGATGGAGCACTTGATGTCGCCTGATTTCTTCGCCGTGGACAGCTTCCCCGTGGCTCACTTCACGATCACCAAGGTGGAAGGCAACACGGCCACCGGCAACCTCACCGTACGGGGCCGCACGCACGAAGAGCAGGTGAAGAACATCGTGCTCAGCACCGACGGCAGCACGTTCACCGCCACGGGCGACCTCACTTTTGACCGCCAGAAGTACGGCGTTAGCTGGAAGGCCCCGATGAAGGACCTGGTTCTCTCGAACGACATTGTGCTGAAGATGCAACTGACGGGCAACAAGATGGAAGCATAGGCCTGCCGAACCGCCTTTTTGAAGGGCCGGTGGCGATGCGCTACCGGCCTTTCACATTCACGCCCACCTCCATTTGCGAGGCGGTTCCGAACCGGGACCCTCCCTTGTTGTCGGGCTGGTCGCCGTGGCCGGTATAAATGCGGTACTTGCTCACATCCTTGTCCAGCTTCATGGCGGCCATGCGCACGCCACTGGCCTCCGCCACCACGTGGAAATCCACAATGCCCTGCAGTGGCACATGCGGCGTGGCGGGCTTTGTTTTCCAGCGCGTTGCCAAGCCGCGGTTGGCATGCTGCAGTTCCTTTCCGGTTTCCATGTTGATCGATCGTTTGTTCACTGGAACGTCCATCCCGTGGTGCCCGCCGTATTGTTCACCGGGTTGAGCATCATCACCGGGATCATGGCCGCATTGGTGATGATGTCCTCCTCGTAAGGCACCCCGAGCGCGCCGAAGATATTGGTTCCCACCATATTCATCACCGCGATCAGGTCGGCATCCATCGCCCTGGCCTGCTCCAGCACGGCTTGCACGAACCCTTTGCCGCCGGTCTTTACCTCGGTCACGTCCATGCCGACCCCCCGGGCCTCAAAGTACTTGCGGGCATAGCTGATGTTGTCCGCCACTTGGTGGCGCAGAAATTCATCCACCACGCCGGGCACCACCACATGCACCTGTGCCTTGAAGAAATGAGCCATGCCAGCCACCAGGCCGATGTGCTGCTTGGTTTCGCGCTGCAGGTCCAAGGGCACCACGATACTGCGGTAGCCGGCGGCCCTCATTCCACGCTCCTGCACCACGATGAAGGGCACCTTGCTGTTGGTGATCACGCGCAGCGCCCGGCTTCCCGTGATGAACTGCATGCCGCGCATGCCGTGCGTGCCCATGATGATCAGGCCGGCGCCGACCTCTTCCGCCGCTTCACCGATGCCCGCATAGATCTTTCCTTTCCGCAAGAGCACCTCCACCCTTACGCGCGCGTTAATGGCCTGCGCACGGACCCGTTCCGCTTCCAAGCGGCGTTGCATCACCTCCTCTTCATCCAGGTCGGGTACCATGTGCAGCAGGTATACTTCCGCATCCATGGTACCTGCCAGCTTCATGGCGTGGTCCATGGCATAATCAACCACCTTGGTGAAATCCGTCGGCACCAGGATGCGCGCCGTTGTTTTGCCTGTTACTTCCCCGCTGCTTGGTTTCATCACCTCCTCCGCCGCACAAAAAACATGCCTTGCCCCAACGGCCCGGTACAAGCCGTGGCCAGCTGCGCACCCCTCCACCCACCGTGGAACGATCCCCCCACTTTGGGCATGCGGCGCCCGTTCAGACGGGTTGCGCCCACCCCTTGTTGCCGCAATGGGAGGAAGCGTACATTTGGCCCCCGAAAGGCGGATTTCGCACCGATCCATGAACAGGATGTCCACATTCCATCATGCAGTTAGTGCCCTGCGCGCTTCGGTCAGCGGCCACGGCCATGCGGGCCTGCGGCTCTCCCAGCGCGTACCAACGCCGCCAACCTCCTGATCCCGATCGTACAGTCCGTGCCGTTGGGGAATAAAAACAAAGCCTCCCTTGCGGCCAATCACGCCCACAAGGGCACAGATCCATACAAACAAACCAATGGCAACACAGACCAAAGAAGCCCCGGCCCGAAAGGAAGGGATGTATGAAGTGGTGATGAAGCAGTTCACCCACGCGGCGGACATCATGAAGCTTGAACCAGGGGTGCGCAAGATCCTGAGCAAGACCAACACGGAGATCGAGGTGAACTTCCCCGTGCGCCTGGACAACGGGCAGATCGAGGTGTTCACCGGCTACCGGGTGCAGCACAACAACGCGCTCGGACCTTACAAAGGGGGCTTGCGCTACCACGACACCGTGGACCTGGACGCGGCACGCGCCCTGGCCATTTGGATGACCTGGAAGACCGCCTTGGCCGGTCTGCCCTTCGGGGGCGCCAAGGGGGGCATCCACATCAATCCGAAGAACTACTCGAAGAGCGAACTGGAGCGCATCACGCGGCGCTTCACCTATGCCTTGGGCGACAACATCGGCCCCGACTTAGACATTCCCGCTCCGGACGTGAACACCAACGCCCAGATCATGGCGTGGATCGCGGACACGTTCTCCTCGACCAAATCACCGCGCACCCGTTTTGCAAACCTGCACGTGGTGACCGGGAAGCCCGTGGGCGCCGGCGGCTTGGCCGGGCGCGACCGGGCAACGGGGTTTGGCGTGGTGGCGAACATCAAGAACTGGGCGAAATTGAAGAACGTGGACCTGAAGGGGAAGCGTTTCATCGTGCAAGGCTTCGGCAACGTAGGCTACTGGACGGCGCACTTCCTGTTGAAGGAGGGATGCATCCTGGTGGCCGTGCAGGACGTGTCGGCGAGCTTCCGCAACGACAAGGGGATCGACCCGGAGGCCATGCTGGAGTTCAGCATGGCCAATGGCCGGAGCCTGAAGGGTTTCACCGGCGCGGAAGAGATCGACCCGGGCAAGTTCTGGGGCGTACCCTGCGACATTTGCGTGCCGGCCGCCTTGGGCAACCAGATCACGGCCGCCAACGCCGACCAGATCACGGCCAAGCTGCTGGCGGAAGGCGCCAATGGGCCCACGGACATTGAGGGAGAGGCCATCCTGAAGAAAAAGGGCGTGGACATCATCCCGGACATCCTCTGCAACTCCGGCGGCGTGATCGGCAGCTATTATGAGTGGCTCCAGAACAAGCGCGCCGAGATCTGGAAGATCGAAGAAGTGCTGGAGATGATCCACGACAAGATCGACACCTCCTTCGGCAAGGTGGCCGAGGCTGCCGAGAAGTACAAGGTGGATTGGCGCATGGGGGCTTACATTGTGGCCCTGCAGCGCTTGGAAGACACCTATATGGACCGCGGCATCTTCCCGTAGTAGATGGCCCGAATAGGCGTATTGAAAGAACCCACCGGCGGCAAACTGACGGTCCTTACCCCTTCAGGCGCGGAACGCCTGAAGGGGAAGGCCGAGGTGCTGGTGCAGCGCGATGCCGGCCGGGCGGCAGGGTATACCAACAAAGCCTACGAAGAGGCCGGTGCCACCTTGGTGGACAGCGAGGAGGCCCTGTTGGCCGGTTCGGACATCGTGCTGAGCTACGGCTACCGCGACTTGCGCAACCGCAAGATCCAAGGCAAGACCTTCATCGGCATCTTCAACTTCCTGTGGCAGCCCGAACACGTGGGCCATTACCTCCAGCCCGGAGTTACGGTCCATAGCCTGGACCTGATCCCGAGGAGCACCTTGGCGCAATCCATGGACGTGCTCTCCTCGGTGGGTTCCATCTCGGGCTACCAAGCGGTGCTGCTGGCCGCTGAGCGCAGCTTGGCCACCGTGCCCATGATCACCAGCGCGGGCGGCACGCTGCGGCCGGCGAAGTTCTTAGTGATGGGCGCCGGGGTGGCCGGCTTGCAGGCCATCGCCACGGCCCGCCGCTTAGGGGCAGTGGTAAAAGCCTACGACGTGCGCAAGGCCTCCAAGGAAGAGGTGGAAAGCTTGGGTGCAAGCTTCATCGAGATCGAGGGATCCGTGGACGACCGCACTGCCGGGGGCTATGCCACCCAACAGAGCGAGGAATTTCTGGAGCGTGTACGCCAGCGGATCCATGAGGAAGCCGCCGGTGCCGATGTGGTGATCACCACGGCCCGCATCCCGGGCAAGCGCGCTCCCCTGCTGATCACCGCCGACATGGTGAACGGCATGAAACCCGGCGCCGTGATCGTGGACATCGCCGCGGCCACGGGCGGCAATTGCGCGCTCACCGAACCCGACCAGGCCGTGGTGCACAACGAAGTCACCATTTTGGGCCCCACCGCCATCGAATCCAGCTGCGCGTACAGCACCTCCTTCCTGCTGTCCAACAACTACATCTCCTTCATCCAGTATTTGCTGGAGCACCAGGAGGAACTGGACAGCGACCCCATTCTGGGTGCAACGCTGGTGGTACGTGACGGGCGTTCGGTGAACGAGCGCGTCCTGGCCTTGCAAGGCGCCGCGCAATAACCCCCCACTACATGGAAATGAGCTACACCATTACCCCCATCGACGGCTTGTTCGTCCTGGCCCTGAGCCTGCTGGTGGGCTTCGAGGTGATCAAGAACATCCCTGCCGTACTGCACACCCCGCTGATGTCCGGGTCCAACGCCATCAGCGGTATCATCCTGTTTGGCGGGGTGACCCAGCTGCTCAGTACCCCCATCGACCAAATTTGGACCATCGCCGCCGCCTCGTTGGCCGTGGTGTTGGGCACGATCAATCTGGCCGGCGGGTTCTTCGTCACGCACCGGATGCTTTCCATGTTCGTGGTCAAGCGCAAACCAACCGCCAAATAGCCAGGCCGATGTTGATGTTCGCATATCTGGCGGCCACGGTAGGCCTGGTGCAAGGCCTGAAGTACATGGGCGAGCCCGCCAAGGCCAAACTGGGCAACCAAGTGGCTGCCGCCAGTGTGCTGGTGGCGTTGGCTGCCCTGATCTACGCCACCGGACGGGCCGGAACGGCCAATCTGCTGCTGCTGCTCGTGCTGCTGGCCTTGGGCACGCTGATCGGCAACATGTGGAGCAACCGCGTGGCCATGACGGCCATGCCCCAGTTGGTGAGCATCTTCAACGGCTTAGGCGGCGCCTGCGCCGTGGTGCTCGGTCTGAACCAGGTTTTCGGACAAGCAACACCGATGGACGGCAAGTTGGCGGGCACCGTGCTGCTGCTCACCAACCTGTTCGGCGCGGTAGCCTTCACCGGCAGCATGGTGGCCTACATGAAGCTGGACGGGCGAAAGCTGCCCCGCCCGTCACAAGGCCAAAAATTGGCGGCACGCGTGCTGCTGGTGGTGATGGTGGCCACCTTGGTGTACTACATGGCATGGCCTGCGGATGCCGGGGCCTTCACTTGGCTGATACTGGCCATCTCCGTGCTGGCTTTGCTGTACGGGGTGTACTTCGCACTGCCCATCGGCGGCGCGGACATGCCCGTGGTGATCTCCTTGCTGAACGCGCTCTCCGGCGTGGCCACCTTGTTCGCGGGCCTGGTGTTCCACGACCCGGTGATGATCATCGGCGGCATCCTGGTGGGCGCCACCGGGGTGATCCTCACCCTACAGATGTGCGTAGCCATGAACCGCTCGCTTTCCGGGGTGCTGGCCGGGACCTTCAAAGGGGGCAAGGCCGCGCAAGCCGAGGGCGAACAGGAGCTGCGCAGCATCACCGCGGTGGAAACGGCCTCGTTGCTGGCCTTCAGCAAGCAGGTGGCCGTGGTACCGGGGTACGGCATGGCCGTGGCACAGGCGCAGCGCGAATGCTTTGCCCTGCAGGAAATGCTCCGGCAACAGGGCGTGGACCTGCACTTCATCATCCACCCGGTGGCGGGCCGCATGCCCGGGCACATGAACGTGCTGCTGGCCGAGGCCAACATACCTTACGCATCCGTAAAGGAAATGAGCGAGGTGAACAACACCATGGAGCATTACGACACCGTGCTGGTGATCGGGGCGAACGACGTGGTGAACCCCGCCGCTGAAAACGACCCCGACAGCCCGATCTACGGCATGCCCATCATCCGTGCATACAAGGCCAAGCAGGTGATCGTCCTGAAGCGCAGCAGCGCCAAAGGGTATTCGGGCGCGGTGAACACGCTCTTCGACCGGCAGAACTGCAAGGTGCTCTTTGGTGATGCCAAGGCCAGCCTGGAAGAAGTGATCAACGAGCTGAAACGTATTTGACCATGAAGAACCCCAAGCTGATCATCTCCGCACGGGAGCGCGACCTGATCCTGTCCTGGATCGGCGGCTTCACCGCACCCGACCTCAACACGCAAAAAAGCCTGGAAAAGCTGGCCGAAGAGTTGAAGCAGGCCGATGTGCGCGACGAGGCCAAGCTGCCTGCCGACGTGGTGCGCGTGGGTAGCGTGGTCACCTTCAAGTCACCCTCCATCCGCAAGGAAGGCCTGCAGTTGGTACTGCCCGCCGAAGCCGATCTGAAGGCCAACAAATTGTCGGTGTTCACCGTGATGGGCTCCGCCCTGATCGGTTACCGCCAAGGGATGGAGATCACTTGGATGCTGCCCAAAGGCGAGGAAACCATCCACTTGGAAAAAGTGGACAACTCAAAGGTTGCCTTGGCAGACGGAATTTGACCTCCTTGGGTGCATCCCGCACCCGATCGATCGCGGCCCAGCCTTCAGCGCATTTCTTCCTCTTACACCCGGATTATGCAGTAGGGTTCGTTGCGAGGGTCGAAATCACAACGGCAGCGCGGCTTTAACCGAGAAGGAATAGCCCAAGCTATTCTGACGAGGGGAAAGCCGGTGAAACGTACGCTGCCGCAGCGATTTCGGGCCGTAGTAGAAATCCTACTGTATATTCCGGGTTACAGCGCGTTTCCACCAGTGGTGCTTGAACACACCCTCCGGGAAGATCCATGGAATCGTAAAAGCGGTCGAACAATCAGGGCATGATGAAGGTACATTTGAGGAACCTTTCAAATCACATCATGAAACCTAGATTCAATGCTTCAGCCGCAGCGCCCGGCATCTATACGGCACTGATCGAAAGCGAAAAGTACCTGCACCACTGCTCGATCGAAGTGCCCTTGATCCACTTGGTGAAACTGCGCGTTTCGCAGATCAATGGGTGCGCCTATTGCTTGGACATGCACTGGAAGGACCTTCGCGCCCTCGGCGAGACCGAGCAACGCCTATACTCGCTGGACGCATGGCGCGAATGCACATGGTACAGCGACCGTGAACGCGCTGCACTGGCATGGGCCGAGGCGGTAACCTTGGTTTCCGTGGACCACGTGCCCGATTCCGTCTATGATGAGGTGCGCCCGCACTTCAACGACACGGAACTTTCCGACCTCACCTTTGCCGTGGCCACGATCAACTCGTGGAACCGCTTGGCCATCTCCAGCCGCACCCCGGCAGGCACCTACCAGGTGAAGAAGGAAAAGGCCACGGTCTGAGGCAACGGGCACCTGCCTTTCCAACAAGCGTGAAATATTGGCAAAGCGCCCGCTCCGCCCGAAAGGGATGGGGCGGGCGTTCTGCTACTGGGCGAACTGTGCACCAAGCCGCCCGATATCCCTCAATGATCCTTGGATTGCGCGGTGCGGAGGGCCGCAAGGATCGGAGCCTTGTCAGCCAGTGGCCCTTTTGCCTTCTCGACCGATTCGATGCACGCAGCGACGGGGAGGTCATCGCTCACGGGATTAACGAGGTTCATCAGGACCTGCTCCACTTTTTCCTGCCGATCGCCTGAATCGATCAGTGCGATGAAGTATTCCGGGTATTGGAGCAGCACATGGAACAGCACAGAATTCCACTCCCGGCGCTCGGCTGTGCCGAGTGCCCTCTTTCACTTTGGCCTCCGGCCGCTTCATCGCTCATCGTAAAACATCTTCAACCGGCCTTCCGCATGGGCACTGCTGTGGGCGTAGTGCTCCGGCAAGGTAACAAGACCTTCCTCAACCGGGTTGTTATGGATGTACGCCACCTTTTGGTCGTACATCCCAGGACCAACGATCTCGATGGGCCTATTGGTCTTCTGCCAGAACATGTAGGCTTGGTTCTGGTTGGTGCCAGCTGCGGCTTCCTTGAAAAGGCGCGACATCCATTCCCGCCTGCTCTCGCCCGGCTGGTCCAGAAGCAGGTCAAGAATCCGTTTGGCCGTGAAACTCTTGAAGTCGCGCAACACATCGCTCAGCCTTCCTTCCTGTACACATGCGATGAGATGCAGGTGGCTTGGCATCAAACAATACGCGAACAGTTCAAGTCCCTTGTTGACCTGGCAATAGGCCAAACTGTCCAGCACCACCTCTGCGCAACGCCGCCGCGTGAACACATCCGCCCAGCCCACCACAGTGAGCGTGCAGAAATAGGAGGCTCCCGCAACGTGGGCTTTGAGGTGTTCGCTCATGGAATGACGAATGTAGCAGGAGCCCGCCAGAGGCGGATCAAGGGCCGGGCACTCGGCAGATCGTTGACATCATGCGTTAAGCCGAGCGCCGGAATCATCTATGGCCTCACGCTATACCCGAGCGCGGGTTGGGGGCGGATCAAGCGCCGGGATACTGCTATGGCCTCGCGCGGGCACCCGAGCGCGGGTTGGGGCGCCGGGATCCTGCTATGGCCTCGCGCGGACACCCCTCCCGGCGCTCGGCTGTGCCGAGTGCCCTCTTCTTTCTTGGCCTCCGGCCCACTCATCGTTCATCATCAAAACACCTTCAACCGGCTATCCGCATGCGCGCTGCTATAGGCATAATGCTTGGCAAGGTAACGAGTCCTTCCGCAACCGGAGAAAGACGAAGGCAGCAGGAGCCCGCCGGAGGCGGATCAAGGGCCGGGCACTCGGGACGCACAGGCCACCCACAGGCCGGACCCGAGCGCCGGGATCCTGCTATGGCCTCGCGCGGGCACCCGAGCGCGGGTTGG
>ERZ795041.63-NODE-63-length-41781-cov-6.093946_pt1 | contig 41781 bp, 51 predicted proteins | sample MGYA00375125_ERZ795041 | MGnify/ENA primary metagenome ERZ795041 (study PRJEB30170, sample SAMN03074214) | activated sludge metagenome | biome: Common Effluent Treatment Plant; feature: Wastewater; material: Activated sludge; isolation source: activated biomass in a...
CCTGGTTTGCGGACTGCTTGTAATGGTCTGCACCGGGGTTTGTCTCGGTGCTCGGGATCAGTGCAAGCGGGCGTGCGGCGACTTCGTCTGGGTCGCCATACAAGATGGGGTTGTAGGTGTTGCTTCGGCTGGGGTCGCCTGCATGAATGATGAGTACATCGGATTCCCTCCCGCAGTACGCTGCCATGCGGTAGAAGTTGTCGATGTTGTCTTCGTCGATCTTCGCGTCAATCATGCATGCGCCGCCGCCATTCATCATGTGTTGGAGCAGCATGAGACTGCCGGCGACGGTCTTGCCTACACCCGATTGTCCGAGCATGAGGATGTGCTGTTTGACGTCGCCCTTGCGGCCATCGCTGTAAGGCAGCCAGATTGGCCGTCCGTCATCGGTTGTGTATCCCAGCAAGATTCCCTTGGAAGTGCTCTCGCCAAGCGGCACTTCGAGCGGGGACGCTGCCGAGCGGATCTTCAGTTTTGACTGGTACAGATGCTTGTTGCGGATCTCTTCCATCAGACGCCAGGACAGCCAGGCAGCGCCCCCCATGGCCAGCGGGATCCCTGCGGCGGTCGGAACCTGAGAGAAGTAAGGCGTCGACAGGAGGGCGGCTGAACCGATTGCAGAGACCGCGAGCGTATCCACTGTCCCGCCGAAGCGTTGGCGGTAGAGGTGCTCCATGGTTCTGCGGAAAGTGTCATAGGCGCTCATGAGTCCAGTATATAGAGCGCCCTCTCTGGAAAAAAACGAACGGGAGAGTACCCGTTTGGCATCCTATTCCCGAGCCGGGGCCGCGTTCTTGTGCCGACGGATCGATGCTCGCGCGGGGGTGAAACTTTTCTTCACTTCTTCTGACAAAGGTGATAAGTTGAAACCGTTAGCGCTCACCATGCGCTGTTAAAGGATCAGGAGAAAATCATGGAGACGATGGTTGTTGTTCTCTTCGCTGTTGTAGTCCTCGCCATGCTGGCGCTGATCCGGCTGGTGGGATTGCTGTTCAAGAAAGATCAGCACCTCTCCGAAGGTGTGGCTCTCGGCAATGGTACCGAGTTGGGCCTGCCGGGGGCGAGAGGGTACAAGAAGGTCGGCTTGGACCTGGACCTCGACTGGGCAAAGCTCTGATTGACTCTTTGTCCCTTGAAAAAAGCAAGCCCGCTGCGAAGCGGGCTTTCTTTTTTTCGGTCTGAACGGTCAATGGGCTCCTGATTGCCGATTCGATAGTCTAGTTGTCTTCATCACTTTTACCGTTCCGCCAAGGAGCCCCTGAATTAAACATCTGGGGGGCTTGAGGATTGTCTTTCGGTGGGGGGGGGAGATCGAGTCCGAGTAAGCTCGCTGCACCGGAAGAGATATCTAGCCACTTCCCGACAACTAACCCAGTTAGCCCCTCGTCAGGGTTGCCAGGGCTGTTTGCCACTCCCTGATCATATTTGTCAACAACCGCTTGACCGTCGCCTCGAACTGAATCCTGCGCTTCGGCCTGCAGTCGGGAAACGGTGTTCTCGGTTCTCGTTCGCGCAACACGAAGATCCAGCGGAGAGTTATCAGTGGGCGGGGCGCTCGGATTGCCCCCGACATTGCTGAGCTGATTCTGGCGATGCTCGAGAACGCCGTCTTGAGCGTCAGCAAGCGAAACGTTGGGCGTTTGGCGTTCAACCTGGGGTTGAATCGCTTTATCGTCCGCAGTGATGCCTTTGGCAGAGCTGCCGCCAAGAAACTTCTCAGCCATTTGCTCCGCAGTGCCTCGAGCAAAATCCTGAAGGACAGCGGCTTGTTCACCCGTCGGTTGTCGTGCCAGCGTTTCTGCGCCGACCGTCCCGTATTTTTCAGTGTACATAGCAGCGAGACTGGCTTCGACGCCGCTGCCGTTCGACTGAGCTTCCCTATTAACCTGGTCGTATGCCTGAGCGCGTCTGAAGGAGGTGCTCGCCTGGTCCTCGGCGCGGGCGATATCAGCCAATTGCGCCCCGTACGAATCTGTGGATCTGTTGCCTGAGGTGCTATCCCATCTTGAGCCCCCCTCCCGGACAGCCTGTGTAACACGCTGAGCTTGGTCGGAAAAGCCCTTGTCGGAAGTGAGTTGCCTGGCAGCTTCCACCGTTCGGCTAGCTTCTTCAGCGGATAGTCCTTGAGCAGTTAAGGACGCGTTTGCATTGGCTGCGAAAGGCTTCCAGTCCCCACCGGGGCCGGCGGATCCGGCGAGCGCTCCTGCTAGCGCCGTCTGGGCAACAAGCCTGGAGTTCACCCCATGCTTACCCGCATAAGTCTCCGCAAGCCGAGTTATGGAACTCATGCCTGATGTGATGTCAGACGAGATGCGCCCAGATTCTCCGCCTCCAAAGCCGTGGCTGCCCCCGCTGAATGTTTCTTCACCTCTAGATGCGCTGCCAATGCTTTGTAGCCCTCTGGCTGCTGTGAAGGCTCGGTCTGTTCCCATCGAGTAGGACTGGGACGCCTGTTCGGCTGAGCTGCGCTCAAGCGCACTCTTCAACATGCCGCCTACCTTGCCCATGTTGCTGCCGAACGCAGAGCCATCAAAGGACGCAGCGCCGCCGGCATCCCAACGGTGCGTGCCCAGGCCTCTCCCGAGCGAAAACGCACCTGAATTGTAGGCCATGTTTGTGTCTGCTTTCCCTGCGGCCATCATGTTGGCTGTGTGCGTGCCCCAGCTCGTGCTTCCCATCGCAATGTTGCCTTGGCCGACGGAGTCGCCGGCTCGAGACGCAGCCGATTGGGCGGGGCCCATTACGCTCGAGACGACGCCGCTCATCGCCACCTCTCCGCCTTTCACCAAGGCAAGGGCCATGATGGGTACCGCGATCGAAAGGAGACCCGCGACGGCCTGGTCGGAGAGTACGGTCGAAGCCAAGGTCGCCGCGGTGCCGAGCGTCTGACCCTCAATGCCAGCCAGAGCGCTCACCGTGCTCTTAGCAGAGGCCATCGTCGAGATGTAGTTCACGACCGCGTAGAGCGGAGGCCATAGATGGACCCAAAGAAGCGTGACGCCGTAGGACCGCAAGACGAGACCACCCTTAGTGCCCGCCATGATGAGGAGCAGCATCAGGATTGGAAACACGCCGAGAACCACCAGGTGAATGACGTTACGGATCTTCGGGAGCGCACCTTCAGCGACCTTCGCCATCACCAGATAGCTGCTGTTGCTCGATGCGGCGGCCATGGACTCCGCAGTTGCGATCTGAACCGCTGAAGGGTCATTGAGCAGTTGAGGGATCGTCTTCGAGGTATCCCGCATCAGGTTGATCATCATGTTCTGACGGATGCCCTGTGCCGCGGTCCGTGATGCATTGAGCATCAAGCTTTCTGCGGCCTCAATCTGGCCCGCGATCAAGGCGTTCGCGGAAACGGGCGGTCTGCCTGGGTTGAGTATCCGAGCTAGACGGGATTGCTCTCCAGCTATGATGGCATTGAGTCGTCCGTTTAATGAGTCTGCAGCCGCAAGCGTGCCGCCACCATTTACGACGGCTGCGCAGTTCACCCATCGACTTTCAGCCGCCGATGGTATGAATACTGTGACTGCCAGCCCCGGGTTGAACATGCCAGATCCTGCCCCAGAGGATATGAAGCTCCAGATGTCCGGCTCATTGATGAGATCGTTCATCAGGGCTGGATTGACCAGGAGTTCAGGATTGAGGCAATTCTTGACGAAGTTGGTGATGTCTTGGGCGAGGGTTGGATCTGTGATTGTGCTGCGTCGCATCTCCTCGAGAATCCGCCCACCAAAAAGAATCCCGTTCTGGTCAAACCTGAGGTCCGTGGGGAGCGAGAAGAAGGTCTCGTACCTTTCCGTAAGCCATGCGCCAATGTGACTGGTCGTGCTCGCGAAAAATGCGAGCCCGAGGGGGACGTTAGACACGGCTACAGGCGCTCCGGTCGCAGGCGCTCTATCCTCGATCGTCACTGTCACCTTGGGCACGAAAAGACCGACGTACCAGATGGCAATAACAATAAGGTAGACGGCGGCATCCTCGCCCCGGGCGCGTACGAATCCGTACGTCACCGCGACAAAAAGGCCAATCAGGGTAAAGACCCGCAGAAGGCTCGCGAAATCGTCGCCGCCGGATAACATCGCAACTGCATCGAGGACGGCCTTTATTTCGGCCATGTCCCAGTAAGAATAGATCGTGTACATGGCGAATTACATCTTCTGACCGAAGCGAAGGTTTGCAGCCATACTTGCGGAGAGGTTTGAGAACAGGGTCCGCTCGATGTGCTCAATCTCAGCGATGTTGGCCATAAGGGCAGATCGCTCGCTGATGAGTTCAAGGCGCTTGGCACGCCCAGCCTCAAGTTTTTTGTCGAGGGTCTTTTCCAGGCCTTCAAAGAAGGAGGCGATAGCCTTCGGTTGATGAGGAACCTCGACCTTGATCTGTCGCCGCACCTCCTCCGCTAGATATTCGAGATAAACCATCGCGAGGTCCAAGCCGACAACGTCGGCATACTTCTCGATGATCGTGTCGCTCAGAGCGGGGTACTTGGAGAGCGTTGAGACGGAGATAAGGCGGTAAATCGGAACAGACGTCATGTCCACGAGCGCGAGGTTCGCTGGATCTTGAATGCTTCGCGTAACGATCGCCGCTTTGATGGCCTTCATCTTGTCGAATGCGACCTTCGCGAAACTCGTGTAGCTGACCGTTGGCGGCAATGCCGGCAAAGAAAGACAGTTAGAGTCACCGCCGCATGAATAAATACGTGCGTTGGTCACATCCCCTCGGTTCCCAATCAGCTCGTTGATCGAGATTTGATCCGCGAATGCCTCAACCGTAGGAGATTCGTCGCCTTTACTGTCGGTGGCTCTTGTCGTAATGCCTGTCCCAACCAAAGACATGATGAGCTCCTTCTCGGGGTCGCTCATCGTTCCGATCTTGCCCAGCAATTTCCAAGTGATGTTCGTGTTGTACGCGTAATCAAGCTTCCATTCATCAGGGTTTGCCGCTTTTGCAGCTTCGTTCGTGGCTCTCGTGCTAGAGGCAGAGTCCCTCGTGCTGAGCTTTCCGAGGAAGCGATCACCGACTTCGCCGCCCCAGTCCTTGATGGCCGCGGCGCGCTCTTTCCCCTCTTCCCGGATCGCAAAACTGAAGTTGTCCTCATTTATGAACTGCTGTGCCATCTCGCACGAGTTCATGTTGAACTGGTTGAGGCGTTGAGCCCAGTCCTGCATGACCTCGATTGTGGCTGCCACTTCAGGGGCCATGGATTTCAGTGCCAACTGAAAGAATAGACCCAAGGCGTTCTGACCGATGTTCCGAAGGAACTGAACAAGCTGTTCCTTGTTGATGAACCCGAACGACCCCGCCCAGAAGTCAATGCCGCCGCATCCTGCCTTGTAACCAGGAGGCGTAACAGTCAGAAACTGAACGTTCTTTCGTGGGGCGCGCATTGCAAAGCCGCCCCCCGAGATGACGTTGGTGGTCTGGGTCTGATAGACCGCACCGGGCGTGACGTTCATCGATCCGCCGGCCGTCGTGTAGAAATCCGTCATCCATGACGTCGCGCCGGCCGGTGCGCTCAAGGCGGCAAGCATGACGGCGGCGGAAACCGAGACGGAAAGTGCTTTGAGTCTTACCTTCATGATCATCACCTTTTAAAACTCGTCGCCCGGTTTGGTTTGAGTCAGGATCCAGATCCGCTCAACGATCTCTTCTGCGGCAAGAACCCCGGTTCCAATGGGCACGGATTCCCGTGTCTCGCGCTTCACAAGAAAAATGGCGGGAACAGTCGTGACGCCTTGGCCTCCACTTACGACATAGGAAATGCCGTTATCGGGGACCGCGTCAGCGAAGTTGGGGATAGGGCCGCCGTCCATACTGATTGCCATGACCTTAATGCCATATTTGGCTTCAAGTAGCTTCAGGATGGGAGCTTGTTGATGGCAGAAGCGGCAGTCAGAGCGATAAAAAAAGAAAATTCCGTGATTGGCGGACAGATTCGCGATGTTCTCTTTGAAATCTTCTCTCCGACCGCTTCGGTAATCCGAGAGAGCCGTGTTCACAGTCGTCTGCCGGTTGTTGTAGTCGACCTGCGGATTAGCCCAGGCGACGCGTCGTGCGGTGTCTGCAAAGACAGACGATTTGTCCATTACCCAGTTGTTGGCCTCAAGCCAAGTGAGCACATTCGCTTCTGTGGGGTCGAGGATCGCGATGTTCTTGAGGCGCTCGATCTCCTTACGGACTTCCTCGAGGGTCTTCATCTCCTTGTAAGATGGCGGAGCCGGGGCCGGGGGTTCGGCTTCCTGTTCGTCCTTGGGCTGGTTCGGGTCGGGATACCAGTGGAACCCTCGCTCGTCATTCCGCCAGGGACTGCCGTCCCACCAGGTGCTAGGGCCATTTGAGGCGAAGGCACTCACCCAGCCAAAAAGGAGAATTGCCGCCACGCAGACGGCGAGTGGAAGCTTACCTTGCATGACTGCTCTCCGGAGGGCGGCCATCCGGGCATACATTGAGCTGGAAGCCGGACCTAAACTCGTGCTCTCCGCCATCTGTTGTCGGGAATTTCTTGCCTGGGATGTACATGAGGACTTCCATCCGCTTGCATCCTGGCTGAGGCAGGGTGGCTACCGTTGAGACCCGCAGCAGAATGTCCGCATCTGTCTTCAGTCCGGCTTTTGTTTTCTCGGCCAAGGGCCCCGTCAGAACAACTTCTGCGCTCCCAGACGGAGAGTTCAGCGCCTGCATTACGATCCCGCGCCAATCGTTCTGCGCCATGGCGGGTGGGCAGGCGAGAGCAAGAAGCAGGGGCGCTAGAACGAGTGGTTTCACGGCTTCGCTCCTTCGAGCACTGCGTTCACGGTGCCGTCGAGTGCCATGATGATCAGGTGTTGAGGGACGAAGGTTGGCTGATAGGTTTCGGCCGCCCGGCCGAAACGGGCGAGTTGTGCGTCTCCCTCGAAGAGATAGGCCTCCACTCTCGCGTGCTGTCTGCTGAAGTCCCAATCTTCACAGTTCGTGAAGCAGACGCCTCGCGGATCTCCGGCCACCAATTGGTTGAATCGCCCCGAGATCCCGGTGGCGTCTGAAATGGCGTCCAGGATTGAGTGGCCCATGATGTTCATGTAGCCGGTCCCGAACATCTCGGCGGATTGGACGAAAGCTGCCGTGGTTGTAAGTGCTTGTCCTGTCGTTTTGGTTCGATAGTCGCGAGCAGCAACGGCTGCATCTGCGCTATCGAAGATGGGCCCCAACGCTGTCGGCGGAACATTGATCTTTCCCTTTGACGTGAAGTGCCCGTTCACCTGGATCGAGTATCGCGCGTCCGCCTTCTCGTTCGTTATCAAGAAGCCGCGCTTCGAGAAGGCCTCTCGAAGGTAGTTTGTCATCGAGGAGCTGCCCTCGAAGGAAACAAACAACGGGACCGATCGGATGTCGTTCGGAATCCGATCTACCCCCACGAACATTAAGCGAGGCGGTTCCTCCTTGACGACTCGTGGAGGCCCTTTGGCGGCGCAACCTGCAAGAACAAGAGCCGAAAGAACGATGCTGCACAGAACGGACGCACGCATGGCGCTCCTCCCACAAAAATTATAGGGATGTGTTGATAAGCCGCAGTTTAGCAACACACCGACCTGAAAACATAATGGAATAACGACTAAAGAAGGGGGTTAATCCGGCAAGGCAGCTCCGCTGGAGTAGAAGTTCTCATTCAGATCGGTAGTGCCGTAGTCGTAGTAGTTCTGCATCTGCTCGGTCACCCGGGACTTCGCGAACTGGTTCTCAGGCATGTTTTTCATGACTTCGGCGATGAACTCAGAAAAGTCAATTGCGCTAAAGTCGATGCTTGCGATTTCAGTCGTAGTGAAACCTCCGCAATCAGGGTCCCTGGCAGTGCCGAACGTCTTACCCAGTTGCTTGCGACCTTCAACGTTAATGATCTTGGCGAGTCGGGAGTTGAAGCAGCAGAAGCCTTTTGTCCGCTCAACGCAGGACCCAAGGACCTTCTGGGAGCAGTACGATCCCACTTGAACGCACAGCCCGGCCCCTCGCCGCATCGAAAGGATCTGCTCAGATTCCTCGCATTCCATGAGCTCCATGACAACATGGACCGCGACGGCAAGTGCAAGCGACCACGGGTCGAACCCCGTGAACTGAATCCCATTTGTAAGCGAGTAGCTGAACTCGAGACCGTAGACGCTGAAGTTTCCGGTGAATGCTGCGTAACTGGCACCGCCGCCGCTGTAGAGACCGGCGATTGCGTTCAGGACGCCGCTTTCCGAGGCAAAAAGAAAATCATGTACGTAAGAGGAACCAAGAAATTGGACCAGTTCAGTACCGGCGTGGGAGGCGAACCCGTAAGCGACCCCGAGCGTGTCAGCGTTTGCTGTCGAGCCCACGTTCTTGGTCTTGCAGCATTGCCTGAGTCCGAAATAGCCTTCTCTGCACTTGTCCGCTGTGCCGTTGAAGACCATCATCGTGGTCGGGTCCAGGTAATAGCCCATTTGACGTGCGATTTCGAGCCCAGTTACCGCATTGGCGAAGTCTTGGTCCGCAGGCGAGCCAGACTTAAAGCACATGACGTTGCCCCCGCCAATATCGATGCAGAATTTCTGGTCTGCACAATTCGAAATGCTCTCGGTGCCCCCTTCCTGGACGACGCACTGAAAGGTTCTTTCGTACTGTGAGCAAACGCCGTTGCCGAGGTATTCAACGCAAACGGACGTCCCGATTTCAGTGCATGCCGGATCTTCCTCGAGGTACGAACATGTGCTGTCAGATGCGCCCTCTGGGTTTTCACAGAGGTAGATCTCTTCGTACTTCCAGCATTCTCTCGTGACGGCCAAACCATTGATGACCCGCGTGCCACCGGGTTCGATACATGCGGGGCCCGAGTCCTTCCAGCACGTACTCGACGAACGAAGGGGCAAGCAGGCAGCCTCGTTCAACTGGTCTTTGACGATCTCGAATTCCTGGCCCAGGCTCGTGATGTTAGTTGGAAGCGGTACCGGCAGTGCGCTAGTGCAGTCGAATTTCTTTTCATACAGCGTGCACTCCCCTGTGGTGACGTGAGTCTCCAGACACCGCGAGTTGTATTGTCCGCACCCGGATTTGCTCTCAAGGGGTAAGCACCAGTTCGAGCTCGTGCTGTCGTAGCAGGTGAATTGGTTATCGTACTTCCAGCATGATTGTCCAATCGCACTCAGACATACTTCATTTCCGCTGATGATTTTGCACGGCGTCGCGTCAACACAGACCGAACGCGTATTCACGCAATCTGCTGAGAATGCGGGCGCTGCTGCACTGAGTAGCAGGGCAAGCATGAGGCTGGTGGCCAGCCACCGAGCGCCGAGAAGCAGCACTAGGAGACCCTCAAGGATGGCGGGCGTGTAGATTCTCAGTGGTAGGGCGCGCATGCAGTCTTATTCCATGAGACGGTGCAATCAGACGGGCATTTCTGACGCGTGGTTATTTGAATGGCGCTTTCGCCTCGCCCGGAAACGATGGTTCGTGTGAAAAGGACGTTTGTGCCTTCTCGGAGATAAGGGCGAAGATCGATGTTTAGATTGAAATTCCAATCAGTTGACAATTCCGCCCATCCAAACGCCGTCGCGGAATACTGGACGCGTGCCCCAAAGCGAGAATCGATGATTTCAAGGCGATCGCCACCGAAAGGGCCGAAATAGACAACATGGCCGTTTAGTTGAACGAGCAGCCAATCATCGAAGCGTGCCCGCGTGAGTTTCATCAGGGTGATGTTGCTCACGTTGGACACACTGAATGTCAGCGTTCGGTCGTAGATCGTCCCGCTGCCTGGCCAGTAATTGTCCCCAATCGTTCCGAACTGAAGGCGGTAGTTCCCGCTGCCCAAAGGGGACCAATTGACAGCCATATCCCCGGCCCAACTTGCGGGTACGAGACCGCCTGCGTCGCATCCGTCTTTCCCCGTCAGGCATGCGTACCTGTTGTGCTGAACGACTTCAACCTCCCAGGGCATCTGGCAGCTTGCGGAACTGGGCAAAGGGATGCCATCGAAGCAGGTTTCGGTGCGCGTGATGTCTGAGCTCGTCACGGCATCGGCCGAGCACTCAGAGAGCGATGTTGCGAAGGGCATGCCGGTGGCGGCCACCGGGTCAGCCAGGACTTCGCGCTTGCGGATCATCAGGGGATCGGTTTCCCTGTTGATGATGATTTCCGGCGCGTGCTCCCTGAGGTTGGAGAGCATGTTGGTCGCGTTGCAGGCTTCTCGCTGCCGCGAGTCGGGTGCAGATAGCCCCTCGGTCTGGCAGTAGACTTTCTCGTTGGTCCCGAAGGGAGCGAGGTTGGTCATGCCGCCATAGAGCGCGGACCTTTCGCTGGTGCTGCTGTAGTTGGAGACGGTGTCCTCTGCGGCGCTGGTGCTGACCCCATCGCGGACCTCTGCATTGCGGGCGACGCCGAAGCCGTTGCCTTCGTTGAACGCGTCGTTCGCACTCATATCGGCTAGGGCAATACTGTGTAAGCCGATCGTCATGAGCGTTATTAGAAGTGCGAGTTGGAGAAGGTGCATTCTCTTGGACGCCTTTTCGGTGTCACTTGAATCAGGATGCCGATTTGAGTCTTTAAGAAAAAATGAGTATTAGGCGTTCATTAGCGGAATGCTGCGCATGCGCCACGGTCCCATGTTCCGACACACGTTACGGGGCAGTTCTGCTGAACGCGGAACCGAACCTCGCCGTATCCTGGGCCGCCGCCGTTCACGACGTACATGACAAACGTATTCACGCCTTCTCTGAGATATGGGCGAACATCAAAGTTGTGTGTGGAAGCGTAGTTATGTCCTGTCTCTGCGTTGTAGACACAGGTGGGACAAATACGGACCATACTCCGACGGAAAAACTCACCGTCATCCCAGAAGTGTTCAAGACGATCAGTGGCTGGCGTGGTCCACAAACCCCCAAGTGCGCGACTATGGGTTGCAACATGGACCCCGTTGATTTCCAAGCCCATCCAGTTGTCGGAGTGGACATAGCTGAGGTGAAAGTTGGTGACTCGCTCCAAGCCGGCGACCTGGACATTGAATCGAGCATAGGTTGTCGAGTTAACGGCCGTCACGTTATTCCGTAGTGTCAGTGTCGAACCGCTGAGAGAAAACGCATAAGTTCCGTTTGTAAGATATACGGAGCCCGGAACGATGCCGCTGGATTCGCATCCCTCTCCACCGCCAGTGCAAGACACAAGCAAGGTTTCTTGACAGTTATGGACTGTGCTTTTCTTTCCGCTCAGGCATGCGTACCTGTTGTGCTGAACGACTTCAACCTCCCAGGGCATCTGGCAGCTTGCGGAACTGGGCAAAGGGATGCCATCGAAGCAGGTTTCGGTGCGCGTGATGTCTGAGCTCGTCACGGCATCGGCCGAGCACTCAGAGAGCGATGTTGCGAAGGGCATGCCGGTGGCGGCCACCGGGTCAGCCAGGACTTCGCGCTTGCGGATCATCAGGGGATCGGTTTCCCTGTTGATGATGATTTCCGGCGCGTGCTCCCTGAGGTTGGAGAGCATGTTGGTCGCGTTGCAGGCTTCTCGCTGCCGCGAGTCGGGTGCAGATAGCCCCTCGGTCTGGCAGTAGACTTTCTCGTTGGTCCCGAAGGGAGCGAGGTTGGTCATGCCGCCATAGAGCGCGGACCTTTCGCTGGTGCTGCTGTAGTTGGAGACGGTGTCCTCTGCGGCGCTGGTGCTGACCCCATCGCGGACCTCTGCATTGCGGGCGACGCCGAAGCCGTTGCCTTCGTTGAACGCATCGTTCGCACTCATTTCGGCTAGTGCTCCGCAGGAGACTAGAGCGAGTCCCAATAGCGCTAAGGAGATTCCCTTCATTTCTGTCTCTTAGGTGCTGTTCACCTCATGATACAGAGTGCGTTCCGGAAAAAGAAAAAAAGCCGCCCTTGCGAGGCGGCGATAAAGCGCCTTTAAAACAGTGGCTTACCGGAACCTCTTTAGCCTTTCTTTAGCTGCTAAAGAGAGAGGGTGTGGGCGGGTCGCGAGATGCTCCAGTGCGTATGGAAACGAAACATCCCCCGCTACGGAGATAGATTCCGCATCGCACATGTTCCCTTGACAGCCCTCTTCGTATTTCGCAATGACGAAGGCGGGGACCTTGGACACCTCAAACCGATCGAATAGCTCCGGATGAATTTGTATTTCGGCTCCAGTAGCAATCACCGGCTTGAGAGTCTCGAACATCTTCGTGTAGCCGTCGAAGCCCCCCGGGATGCCGCGGAGAACCAGGGCCGCTCCGCCCTTGGCCGCTTGCTCGCCAAGCAGCTTCAGGGTGTCAATGGGGACTGACGTCGAGATGAAAATATACACGGCCTCTTGGGGCTGCTCTCGAAGTCCCTGCTGATACTGCTGAGCAATCGCTAGAGGATCGGCGCCGCCAAGCTGAACCGCCCGATCCATGTCGATCTCGGGAGCACGCCTCGGCAAGAGCGCAGAACGTGAAGCGTCATCGATTGCTGTTGCCGATCGAGAGCGCTGGGCGTTCATGAGCGACTCGATGGACGAATCCGACGGAAGGGTAGGTAGTTCCTGTGCCTGCGCAAGTGCGCAGCCGATCAGCATCAGAGCTCCCAGAAGCGTGCGAGCAGTCATTTTCAGAATCCTCCGCCGAAGGAGTTCAGCGCTGCGCCCGAGCAACAATCGCGCTTTCGAAAGAGTTGATATGCAAAATCCTCGCCCTTGTAAGGAAATTCTCGCCCACTACCCCACACGGTTGTTGAACGGCCGAACGGGCTGCAACACTTGCCGGCGATCTTGTCCGTCCATGGCTTCGGGTAGATCATCTGGTACTTGTAGTTCCGTTTATCCATTAAGACCTGTGGATAGTACGTGCACTGCCCCTCAGTTCCGGAAGCGCCCCAGATCAGCAACTCGCGGTGCAGCTTGTTGGTCATGCGCTGGACCAGCAGGGAGCTTGCCTGAACGCCTCCAATATGACTTTGCACATAGCCATTCAATGGGAACATTGACCCCTGGCATCCGGCGCACCAGAACAGCTCGGTGAGTGGGAATCCAGCGGTTGCTGTTGCGCAATCGAGCGCGCACACCGCTTGAGTGACGGGGTTCGAGAAAAGAGCGACCTCTGGATTGATCAAGAAGGTCGCTTCCGAATCCGCCCATAGGGGGTCGAGTTCAGTGAAGTAGGCCAAGTCAAACTTGCCCTGCTCTAGACATGAATTGTCCGACAAGACCTCCAGCCAAAATAGAAGGGGGCTCGTGTACCAATGGACCTGATAGAAGGAATGCTTCGATTTGCCTTCTGTTTTGGCGGTTTGAGTATGTCCCGGAGCATCGATACCAGGATCGATCTTGATGCCGCCGAGAGACGTGAAACAGTAGGGCGAACGGACCGTCTCAACGATTCTGACGGGCTCCCAGAATCCCATATTGACACCGACCTTGGGTGGAGTCCGGCAGACGCAGAAGGGATTCCCGCTGGAGGAATCGATGTCCTCCTGCCCGTTTCGCATCAAGGCGTTGCCACCGATGCTGATCGGAAACACGCAACTCCAGCAAACGTCTGTGAAGGGGTTAAAGAATTTCCCCTGGCATGTGGGGCTGTCAGGCGTTTCGGTGACGTCGGCGAACGCCGACCCGGATACGAGCGCAAGCAGAGCTGCTGCAGCAGCGGCAACGATATTCCGAAAATGCTTCATGGCACGATCTCGTCGACCCGGAGTTTTTTTCCGTCCTGATAGACAAGCGCCGGCACTTGGCGAATGCCGAGTTTCCTGACCAAGGAGCCCCCCTGATCGAAGTACACCTGACGCTTCCACGCCCTTGTCAGATCCAGCGGGCGGCCAGCAACGAGAATGGCGCGAACAGCCCCATTCTCGGCGGTGATGATCTGCGCAGCGAGTTCAACCTGGCGGCTGTCGCGTGCATCGAAGAACAGAAATTTTCTTGACCAGGTGATGTAGTCCAGAGGATTGATCGTGTCGCCTGCTTGCACGATATGTTTCCCGTCAGGAGTTGTGATCGTGTTCGGGGCAGTCCAAGTCGGGTCGATGTGATAGCTGCGGGCCTCTCGGGTCGTGATCACATTTTGGACTGGCTGAGGCTCTTCGACGGAGCGTTTAGTGTTCTCGACGAATTCTTCTTTGAACCGCTCCATCTCGCCATTTGCCTCGAGTTCCTTGAGCTTCTTGTGGATCTCATCGAGCATGCTCGGCTCTTCAATGGGGTTGACCGGACCGATCGATTCCATCGCGTATGCCTGGGAAGACATCAGGGCGAAGATCGTAACGGCAGAGGCGAGGGCTCTTGCTGCAAGCATGCGTTGGGTCCTTTGATCTGAGTCCAAGGCTAGAAGAGGCCAAAGACCTTGCCTTTGATCGCGTCCTTCTTGATCCAGCCTGTCACGGCATACCGGGAATCCAGGCTGTCGACGTGGGTCGTAGCGACGTAGTAATGCCCGGGGGGTATGACGCCAACTGGGCCTGCCTCCAGAGGCTTGCCGGTCTTGCTGATCTCCTTGGCTGTGCCGACGTAGCTGCCATTCACAAAGAAATCCCGCCCTTCACGGGTCACCGTGTCCCCGGGAACGCCGCGAACGATCTTGACGAAGATGGAACCCTCTGGATAGCCACCTCCGCCATGCCACCGATAGGCCATCTTGTCCCCTCGCTCCGGCTCGAAGGGGCCCTTGATTGTGAGGAAGACATGGTCTTTTAGGCTGTCAGTGACGTTGATGCCGATCATTGCGTAGTTGTTAAAAGCTACCGCAACCACAATCGGGGCCAAGTAGTAGTACCAATGCTTCTTGAGGGTGGACTTTAGGAGCCTAGAATAGGCCGCTATTGAAAGTCTGTTTTTTGCGGGGGTTTCCGGAGCGAGTTTCGAGGTTTCCGTGGTCATGGCCAGGGGTCCTTATTGCGGAAGCTGGAAAGGGGAGAGGGGAGGGCTAAGCGCTGCGCTTGCTTGTTGTCGCAGGCTCTCGAGGTTGATCGAGCCCAAGCCCATTCGCTCCTTGAGCAGTGGGGTGTAGTCGGGTAGGTCACTAGAAACGACGGCTCCAGTCACCAACAGCGTGCAAGCACAATCGTCAGAGAGGTTTGCAACTGCTGCTTCGATCTCCTTGCCAATCAAGGCGATCTTAGCTACGGCCTCTTCGCGCGCTGCAGCCTTGTTTGCGAGGTCAGTTGCAGCCACTCCCATCGAGAACTGCAGCTGGCGGATCTCAATGATCTCCGCCAGATTCAGCTTTCCGAAGAGTGTGGGCTTGTATGCGAACCATGTGTGATAGCTGGCTAATGCAGTGACGCAAATGAAAAGCGCCGCGCAGACACTTACCAGCAGGCTTGAAATGGTGACGCCTGTATTCTCTTCTCTTTCTGGCTCGACAGACGACATTGGAGAAGTTGCAGAGCTCTCTTCTGCGCTGTTGCTGTCCTTATCTGTCGTGCTCAATTCAATCCCCTATCCTTCAGAACTGCTTCAATTGCTTCTGTCGTGTTCAAGCCGCGCTCACGGTAGCGACGGACCGCCTCAAAATCTTCGGCAGCCGAGCTGTAAAGAATTAGCGAGAACGGGTCGAGGAACATGCGGCCGATACCAGATCCAAGTTGTCCGCAATGTACGAAAACCTCCGAATACGACCCTTGTCTAGTCGTAACGGAAAGAAGCTGTTTCTTCATTTCCGGTGACAGCAGTAACTTGCCCGACTTCTCGAGAGATTCTACCGACTCGGGTTTTTGCCTCAAAAGAAACATCCAGTCTGCGTTATTGAGCGCGGCCTCGGCCGCTGGCGACTTGCTGTAGTCCCCGATTGACTGCGTGCCAGTGATGAAGCTGCCTTTGTATTTTCGCGCACGTCGGTATCCGGTTTCGATGAATGTTGCGCTACGCCCACCATTCAACAGACTCCAGGCCTCGTCGATGATGCAGATCTTCGGTTGATTACGAGTCAAGTACATCGCGTCCGTGATCTTGTACATCAACAAGAACATGACTACGGTCTGAAGGTCGGGTTTGCTGGCGAGCTCTTCGAGTTCGAGCACGATGAAATTGGACTTGAATTCGATGTTGGCCGGGCCATTGAAGTACCGGCCGTAGCTGCCGTCCGATGTATATGGGAACAACTGAACCCCAAGACGACGAATCGCGGGGTCGCAAATCTTGTCGCGCTCTTCGGGCGACATGTTCCGTACTCGATCGCGGTATTCTTCGTCGACCGCCTGCGGATTGGGCCCCCCACGCTCGCAGTTGTTGATCAAGGAGTACGCCAGGTCGTCCATCGTCATGGCGTTTCCTTTCTCGTAATACAAGCTGCGCAGGTGGATCTCGATCTGCGATCGTTCGTAATCCCCAAGCGGCTCGCTCGGAGAGATCATCTGCGCGAGCAGATCGCGAAGCATCCCCATTTGGTCGTCGAAGTCGTCGATGTCCTTGATCATCGAGAAGGGGTTGAGACAAATCTGTGCGTCCGAGGTGAATTCAATGAACTGCCCGCCGACGGTCTGGCACAGTTTTTCGTAGGACCGACCGACGTCGATGATCCAGCATCTGCCGCCAATTCCAAGATACCCAAGTGAAATGTCGTTTAGGAGGACCGACTTGCCAGATCCAGACACCCCCACTACGCAGGCGTTGTAGTTGCCAGAGTAGTTAGCGAAGAGATCGATCCCCATGGCTTGCCCACGGCGCCCCCAGAAGCCCAAAACGGGGGCTTTGCATAGGCCCGTCCACTCGCCTAGCACTGGCGCCATGTTCACCGCATTGAACATGGTCTTGGTCGACCAGCGGTGAGCATTCTTGATGTCCCGCTGAAGCGATTCAGACGTTGTCATCGGCAGGGCAGTGAGAAAGCCCTGGATCTGCATGTAAGTGTCACTGACAAGTTCAAACTGGATATTGCGCCAAACAGCAACGGCAGACTGGATCGCCCGGGTCACGGTTTTCGGTGGAGCGAAGAGCACAATCTGGTGCGTCAGGCTGACCAGGCCCTTCCCGTCTTCAAACGAATACTGGGCGATATCCCAGTCGCGTTTTTTCTCGGCGATATCCGGCAGAAACTTCGCCATCTGGCTTTCTGCCTGCTGGGTCGCACGAACCTGCTTCATTTGCGTTTGGTTCTTCGACGCCTCGTAGTCCTTTGTCACTGCTGTCATCGTGATCAGGAACGGGCACGGATAGCCCAGAGCTGTCTGGGTCCAGTCGCCGATGACCTGTCCCATGCTGTCCAGGTTGCACGACGGTGGATAGCTGCGAACGCTCATCACGTGCGCCACCAACTCGTTGCCGTCCTGGGGCAGACCAAATTTCAGACCACTTTGCTCTACTCGCATCACGGTGTCAGGCGCGACGATCTGGTCTCGGATCAGCCGGCCGTCGTCGTAGTGCAAGCGCGCAGGCTGAGGAACGAGCGAATTGTGCGGATTGGTGATCACTGCGACCCAGTTGATCAGGTCTTCCGGTCCCCAGGTGTGCGAATACTGGTGATATGTGCGCAACGTCGTGATTGCTGATTCGCGCAACGTGTCGATTGAATCGTTGAGCGCTTCATCATCGATGCGTGAAGCCGGGACCGTAACCGCCATGATCACCCGGTAGTCTCGCAGTAGATATGGCGTGTTCGGGATGAGGGCGGTCGTCGAGCCTCTACGGAAGTGGTCAGCTCGCCGGCGGAAGAGGGTCTTATACAGACGAGACTGTTCCTTCAAGGTCGTCGCCTCGTCTGGAACTTGATCAGGGTCGATACGACAATTTTCGTAGGCGCTGATGAACGGTTCCGTCTCAGGGGAGGCGAAGAGTTGCCACTGAAAGGATGTTCCCGCGGGCACACCAAGAAAAACGCTGGTCAGGATCTCGGCCATCTCTTGCGGCGCCCCCGTTTGAGGCACCATCTCGAGGACGAACCCGAGCGCTTCCACCGATCCTGGTGTGTCACCCTCGATCACGAACAGCCCGTTTTCCTTGATATATCCCGTGTAGGGGAGCATGTCCGCGAGGCGGTTGAATTCGGCGGCTCGCGACGGCTCAGCCAGAGGCTGAGGGATGTGCACTTCCTTATTTGAGGAAGAGGACTTGAAGAAATCCTTGATTCGCTCGTATGCGCCCATGATCAGTTTCCTGGAACACCCAGAGGGCGGGACGGCGTGGAGTTCGGTTTGACGGAGTCACCGTCTTTCTGGCGGCCAAGCGGGTACACGGGTCGGAATCGCTCTTGAATTGCGCTCTTGTTTGCTTCGATCAGCCAAGTTCCTGTGTTCACCACCGTGTAGAAATACTTCTGATCGTGCAGGTCTCCGCTTTCATCCTCCCAAGGTGCAACCCACACCCGAAGGATTCGGGGCGGCTGTCTGATAGGCATCCCGCTATCCATGGCCGCCATGTCTTTCGGCGAGATAGTGGGCTGCTGCGCCTCGATGTACTGGGGGGGCGTGGTTTTTTCCGAGGAATCCTCCGAGTCGCCCTCCGGACGTTTCTTCGGCTGTTGAGATGGGAGAGTCCCGGCGAGAGCGTTCGTGTAGACCCCCGAAACCGATTCGCAAGAAACGCCATCTGGAGCTGAGCAGCTAAACTCCGAAGTGCCGCCCATGCCGCTCAAGCTCCCGCACCCGGAAAGAGAGGCAAGCACGCATCCCAGCGTCAATAAGCGCTTCATTGCCCACCCTCCAGCCAGGACTCGAGTCGGTCAGCGGCGACATAGCCCGGAAGCATCCTGCCATCGGCTGCCACAAGGGTCGGCGTTCCATTGACGCCATAGCTGCGTCCGAGTGCGACATTTCGTTCAATCGGATTTTCGCAGTCAGTCGGGGCCGGCATGACGTTCTCAACCATCAGGCTTTTCCATGCATCCTGTCGGTCCTTTGAGCACCAGATTGCCTTGGCTTTGGCGATCGAATCCTGCGAGAGGATCGGCATGAGGTACGTATAAACCGTGATGTTGTCGACCTTTTCGAGTTCGGCCTCGAACCTTTTGCAGTAACCGCAGTTGGGGTCTGCGAAGACGACCAATTTGCGCTCGCCCTTTCCCTTGACAGACTTGATTGCGTCAGCAAGCGGCAATTTCTTGACGTCAATCTTGTTCAGAGACAGCCGCTTCGGTTGCGTCAGATCCGTCTGAGTTCGCATGTCGAAGAGATTCCCGAACAAGAAATACTGACCAGTTCGATCTGTGTAGGCGATGTTCTTTCCCATCACCACTTCGTAGATGCCCTCGATCGGCGTTGCGTTGATTTGATCGAAAGCGGTGTTGGGATAGGCGGTCTTGATTGCTGCGATGACCGAAGGATCAGCCATCTTGGCGTCTGCTTGAGGCTGTTGGGCCCAGATCGGGGCCGACTGCATCAGGCTGCCCAGGACGAGGGCCGTCAGGAGTGTTTTGAGTCTCGTCGTCTTCATGCTCATTGCCTCTCGATGGAAATACCTTGTGTCAGGACGATATCGACCATCCGTCCAGCATCGACTTCAACTATTGGGAACATCTTTTCTGCAAGGGCGATGTAGTACCGTGCGAGACGATCCATGGAGTCCTTCACGCCATCGCCAAAACCTGCTTGGAACTCCTTCCCGGCGCTGACGGTGCTCACGGATCCCAGCGCAGAGGTTGAAGTCGTCGTCGCGTCTGCCGAGAACGCCTGTCCAATGCCGCCGGCCACCGAAACAAGAAGAGCGTTGGCAAGAACCTGGCCGGTCTTCTCAACGAGGCGACCTCGCATGCCAGCTTTGCCGTCTTCGCCCGCGACATAACCCTTGATGTCCACGTCGATAGCCCCGCCGTTCTCGTCGATGCAACTGAGACGATCTAGGCGAATGAATGCACGCTCCGAACTGATGTCTCCGTAACCGTTGCCTGTCACGCGACACTCCCTCAGGTTGGCGCGGAACTTGTTCGGTAGCATGGCGTGGTCTACTAACTGGAATACCACCGGATGCGGATCATTTTGATTCTGCCCCCCTGTCGGTGCATCAAGGCCAGACAGGTTGACTGCGCGAATGAAGGTTCCTGAAGGCAGGTAGTTCTCGGCCGTTTGCGGCTTGCTTTGATCACGTCCGCGGCCAGATGTGGCCTGTCCAGAACCCTTTGCGTTGGCAAGCTGAGGCTCCATTAGATCGATGCTCGAGATCAATCGGGGAGCGGGCATTGCAAGCTGGAGCTGTCCAGGCATCGGGGCCGGAGTAGCCATGTTGGCCCGGGCAGGCGGCCTGGGAGTTACTTGAGGCGGGGTTGCTTCGAGGTCTGTTACTGCGGGCTCGGGCGGAGGCGGCGGCACGCGAGGAGAAGCAGCGCTCGGACGTTCCTTCGCTTTGTTCGCAGTTTCCAGCGCTTGTTGGCTGAGAAGGTGTTGTGCCTCGAGCTCCTTGCGCATGGCACTGAGCTCCTGTGCAATAGAGTCGATACGCGACCCCTCCTGAGCTCGCCAAGCGTCCGACGGAGCTACTTGATCTGCAGGCCGAAGGAAGGATTTTTCCGAAACATTGTCCTTCTTGACTACCTGTCGCTTTGGAGTCGAGTCATGCGCCATCATCGCGGCGATCAAAACAATTGCGCCAACGAAGACAACAAGCCCCGCCAGAATTATCAATTGCTTCTTTCTGACCGGCGTAGCGGCCTTACCAGGGGTGATTTTCGGCATCTTAATTCCCCGAAGCTGTCGTCCGGACCACGTAAACGTCGGTTCCCTGAGCAGGGTTCAAGTTGAGATGCTCGATGGCAACCGCAATAACCCCTTTTCGATAGAGCTCTTGTTCTGCCAAGCGCATCACGTCCGTACCTGTGTTGATTAGCTTGAAGCGCTCGCCGATCACATTTCTGCCGGTATACCGGCCAGTAAGAATCAGCTTTGAACCCTCCCAGAGAGCGTATTCCTGCTGAGTGGCTTCAAATTCGATCCCATCAGGTGTCGATCCAGAGGCCATGCCGACGATCATCGAGCGGATTGTTTTCTCGTAATCCCCCTGCCGCTCCATCGGCGGAACATTCGCGGCCTTCTTGTTCAGGTCGCGCAGGATGACGTTCTCTGCGGGGATGTCGACCGACTGCAGCAGCAACGTGTACGTTGCGCCACTCTCTGCGATCGCGAAAATATTGATCGGCTTGTCGAAAACGAGCGGTCGAATAAATGCCTGACCGGTGCTAACGTCAGGTTCGACATGAAGCTCTGTAGCGTCAAACATAAGTTTGCGCAGCTTTCCGCCTTCTAACGAGAGGCGGGAAGGCTCCTTCGCTGAGATCTTCGCATAGAGCGTTTTCCCCTCGACTGCGTCGAGGATCTGGAGCGCAAATGCACTCTGAGCGACAAAGACACAACTAAGAAGCAGTGTCTTGCAGAGGCGCGAAAGGATCATTTTCATTAGTCTCTCTGAAGTCAGTGAGGGCGATGCGACCATCCAGCGTTTGAAAAGCAAGAAGGTAAGCGGCTCGACGTTCAGCGATGCGCTTCCCGCCAATCCATACTTCCAGGTTGCCCGTCAGAACCACCTGCTGGCTCTTTTCATCGACTCTGACGCGGACGTAGGTGAAGTAACTGGAGATACCTTCTTTCTTAACGTTCTCTGCAGAGCTTGTCAGACGTCGCTGCAATTCAGCAAAGTTTCTGGGGTCCATGTACTTCAGTGCGGTCTGAAGCTGGTAATCAACCGTGCTGGGCGTCGTATTTAGAAGGAGGCCAGCAATAAAAATACCCATCCCCTCCAGATATTCAACGGACACCCGCTTCCCTTCTATCCAGAACGTCTTCTCGATCTGCGGAGGGACATGAATCGTTCGAATGGTTTTTTCAGAGGTTGCATATGCAACCGCTAGCGCGAGGTTGGTAGCGAGAGAAAGGGCGAGGACGCCTTGAAATACTCGGCTGAAACCAGTTTTTACCTCGAGCTCGTACGCGAGCTTTTTTGCGTCCATTGTCTCGTTGTCTGAAAGAATGCGTTTTACGCGACGGCCTTCCGCGGTTTAGCCGATGAATTCACGGATGCACGACGGGGGCGTTCTTTTGAAGCCAAAGGTGACAGGCAAGTACCAGTACATCAGGTGCATACCAAACGCGCGATGTTGGCCGACCTTGGTTTTTTGGTACATCGAAGCGAGTACCGCTCCAAGCAACATAAAGGAAAGGATATAGCCAACGGCCAAACCGAATACGAGCGTCCCCATGAATACTAATGCGACGTCGAAATCCCACCAAAGAAACTTGGGTGGATCATCAAGACGCTGAGGAATGAGATAGCGACGTTCTTCATTCATGAGGACGCTCTTGTTCTGAATTGGGTTCTATCAGATGACGGCGGTCATCATGCCGCTGATGACACCGGGCCCGATCGAGAAGACGACGGCGAAGACCACGCCCACGAGCGCCGGCATGGCGGTGCTCTTTGCGAAGCCGACGATCGCACCGGTCAGGAAGGCTGCGATGGCCAGGGCCTTGCCCAGATAGCCTTCGGACCAGCCCACGAGCATGTCGTAGAGATCCTGGAACTCGGTGCCTTCGGTCGAGGCGCTGGCGGCGCCGGCCAGGGCCATCAGGCCGACGAGAAGGGCGGACTTGCGGACGGCGGGGTTCTTGATGAGATTCATTGGAGTATCTCCAGAATTTGAGTTTGCGGAATGTGTCTCGTCGTCTCGTCGTCTGAATTACTGCACTGCTGATCAGTCATGCGCTTTGCACTTGACTGATGTCTTTTCGAACTACTTCCACCACTCGGCCGAGCCAAGCCTTATGAAGGTCGGGAGAGGTCAGCACGAGCTCGATCGCTGCTGTGACAAGCCGACGCTCCTGATTGAGGTCGCGGTCAGGGAGGTTGCAGCGAAATTCACGGAGGGCTTCTTTTGTCTCTTCGCGCAAAAGAACTGCCCGGTAGCCAACTTCATGCGTTTTCGATACAAAAGGAGCGCTCATTTCTTGGTTCCAGTGAAAATCTCGATCTCGATATCGGCTCTGCGAAGATCCTGGTTTGTCATTGGCCCGGAGTTGGGCGGCTGCTCACAACAGGGCGAGTGACGGATCGCCTTGATGCGTGATTTCGGGCCCCCAAGGCGAATCAACTCTTGCTTGACAGCATCTGCCCGGCGTTGAGCCAGTTTGAGATTGAATGCTTCGGGACCAGTCGGATCTGTGCCGCCACGAATAACGATCTCTTTCGCGTCGCGCAGACGGCCAGCAGCAAAGGATTCCAGCCTTGCGCGTTCACTCGGTGTGATTACGCTCTTGGACCACTCGAAATGAACACGGTGGGATGTGCCAGCAGGTAGGGGCGCATCCGTATTGGCCGGCTTGTTGATTGATGTCTGCAGATACTTTGTCGATGGCGTGTCGCACGCCTGACCCTCAAGGCACGCGATGTATTCCACGTAGCCACGCGGGGTCCCCTGTCCAACGACAAACCTTTCCTTCGGTGAAGGTTGTTGCGAATTGGTTGTGCCCGACTCCGGGCTGTGCATCAACGAGCAGCCTCCGAGGGTCGCTGCCATGAAAAATAGGGTGAGAAACGGCGCGTTCATTTTCATAGGGCGTCGCTGAAATAGCTGACCTGCGCGGCCGTCCCACGGTTGGCCGAGAGAAGGTCGATAGAGACGAAAACTGGAGCACGGCTAGAAACCGACAAACCTGCGTCCGCGTAATGGAGAGGCGCTCCCGGGTTGCCATATGAGGATTGGCGCGGCGAAGAAAGCGTCGCCACGACCGCGCCCGAATCGAGCCTTTGGAGTGCGGCATACACCTTGTTGGCATATGTGAGACGAAGCTTTGTGCACAACTCTTTGGTGATGCGGGCGCAGCCTGCGTTGTATGCGCCGATTGCGTTCCAGTTCCATCCCAGGCGGCGGACGTTATCGGCCAGAATCCAGGCGCCGACCTTCAGGTTCGTACAGCCGTCGTACAGCTGGTTTTCAGTGATTCCGAACTCGCGCTCGAGCTTGGGAAAGTGCGAGGAATTGATCTGCACCAAGCCGATGTCGTAAGAGCCATCCTTGTTTCCCGCAACGTACGGTTTTCGAACCGCCTTGGGGTTGAAGTTGCTCTCAACCTTCGCAATCGCCTTCAGGACGTTAGCCGGGATCCCGTATTCGACAGAAGCCTCGTCCCAGCAAGTTGCCGAGGCAGAACCGGCGCTGAGCAGAGATGTCGCGAAGAGAAGTCGATAAGCTGCTTTCATGCAACCCAGAATACCGAATCAGGGTCGCAAAAAGAAACGAGCTACATCAAGACAGAAGATGCGCAAGCCGTTGAAAACAAAGACAAAAACGGCTTGCAGAAAATAGGAGGAAAAAAGTTTTCCGTTTCCGAAGTTGCGGACGCGGTCGTGTAAGAGGGAAAGGAGTGCTCGTTTGCAGGGGGAGTGACTTAATGCAGGTGGCCCGACTCAGGCAGCACGAGCTCAACAAAGGGGATATCTGCTGAGTTGCCTTGGTACCAGTAGTCGTGCACGCGAAGCAAGAGCGATTGAATGCGCGCATGGGTTGCCAAAGTCGCCGCGCGCTGCCCTCCATAAAGAGTGAGGGTCTGAGACGCCTCATCGAACTCGAATGAAAGTTCAGCAGCCAGCTCGGCGCTGAGGCCTCCGCCACGACGAGCATACTCAACAAATCCGGTAAGGCTGGGCGAGTTCGCAGTGTGTGGCACGGACGATTCAATGGTTGAATCTGGCATGAGTGTTCCGGCTAGGTCTTGGCCATCAAAATAAAAACCCTCCAAAGCGAAGCTCTGGAGGGTTGGGGGGGTTAAGCGGATGCGAACGGATTCATGTCGTAATCCTGTTCGTAGGCGCTGGGCGGCGGAAGGTCGTCGTTGGGCATGCCGTCGAAACCTTCGGGGACGGAGGTGGGCGACGAGGCGGCCGGGGCAGAGGCCGGGGCGCCGGTACTGCGAGGAGCCCTGGAGGCCGAATCGTGGAGCTTGGAGCAGACGCTTTCGAGGTGCTGGATCAGGGCCAGGGTGAAGTTCTCACGTTCGCTGGTGTCGTAGATCTTCTTGTTGCCAACCTTGTGTTCGACAGCCTTGGGAAGGTCGTTCTTGCCGAAGTTCGGTGCGACGTAACCGTCTTTCGAGAAAACGGACAGGAACACCTGGTCGTTTTCCAGCGGACGATCAAGCTGTTTATCGCCGATTGAGGTTGCGCCCTTCGGGAAGAAGGAACCAACCAGGCGGACGGATTCGCGCAGATCGCAGGCGTTGAGTGCGCCAAGCATCTTTGCGACGCACAGCGCCGAAACCGTGAAGGTCACCAGCGCGTCGGGCTGACTGCCGGCCGGATCCTTGATGCGCAGACGAACGATGTTCTTCGGTTCGCCTTGGGGGTCCGAGTCAACGGAGTGCTGGATGCGTGTGATCACCCCTTCCACACTGTCGAACGTGGTGCGCCACTTCCCAGGCGCATGTTCGACGGCGCCTTCCACAGGTGACTTGTGGTCAATGACGAATTTGCCGGTAGCAGCGTTGAAGCGAGCGAATTGGATGGAGGCGTTGGACTTGTTGCCGAACATGATGGTGTTGCTCCTTTGAGTTGGTGTCGTCGTTCACGACTTAAAGTCTCGCTTGAGTCATCAAGCAAGCACGTTGCAGTCGAGGTAGACGAACGCGCTCCTATAAGAGTCGGCTGTTATCGGCGAAGGGGCGCCTTGCATGACTGTGCTGCAGGATCGGTAAGGTAACGGTCGACCGAAGCAATTGATCGGAGTTGATCTCGTGGAGCCGCGCAGGAGGCGCAAAGAAAGATGGCGATCAGCAGGAAAGGTCGCATGTTGATGCCTTTGTATTCGCTTGCGGTTGCTGGCGCCCAAACCAAGTTCGGATCCCATATATGCTGGTGGCGGTGAACGCGATCTGTTGGAGCGCGAGCCCTGGGGCTTCCGTCATTACTGCATATCCGAACCAGAGGACGTTAGCGAAGAGAAAGGCAACAAAACCATAACGGGAGCGACGGTCGTTGCGCGCAAGGAGGAAGGAGCCCAGGATGCTCAACAGGCAACCAGACCACTCGAGGATGGGAAGAAGGTTAAGTTCCATCTATCCAGTATGCCGATGAGGCGTTCGTGAACAAAAAAAGCCCGCAGAGGCGGGCATGAAGGAGGAAGGGGGTAAGTTGAGGTGGGCGGGGGCGTGCAGCGTGACGGTCATGCTGCTACGGGCTGTGGATGATATTCCGGGATTTCAACCAGAGAGAAGGAAAGGGGTACTTCTGCGAGACAAGCTCGGATCGCTTGCGCGGAAAGGGACGTTTCCCGCAGTCCGAGGCGGTGATGCAATGCGCGTGCTGCGTCTTCAAGATGCGCGATTTCGATATGCGAGACGTCTTTCCCGGCCCGTTCTCGAAGGGCTGTGATCTTGGAGACGAGGACTTCAAAATGGGACGGTGAGCCCGAATAGTGGAATTCTCCGCGATGACCGAGAACGCTTGGATAGTTGAAGATCTGGATTTCACCGTGTTCCGTGTCGTATGCAACGACGCAGCACTGGTCTGGCGCGATGGCCGATGTTCTTGCGGGAAAGTATGAGCGGAAGGAGAGGGGGAGTTTCATGATCGAGGCCTGGCGCGTAATGTGTGGATCTGGGTTGAGCTACCTCTGTCTGGGTAAGGCGTCGTTGTGACGTTGATAGTGAAACGCGATCCAATAAGACCCCTCTTCCCAAAGGCGAAAGAAAAGAGGCGAACCGATGGCTCGCCTCTTTGGGGGTTACGTTAAAAGCGCTGGAGTTGGATGTCTCGTGCTACGAGGCGCGTGGCAATCGAGTCGATTGCGATAGCGCCTGCAGAGACGCCAGACCAAAGCTGAATGGCGACCGCAGCAAGCGCGGCGGCAATGAGTGAAAACTTCATTGTTGGCTCCTTTCGGTGGTATGGCCGGGTCGTTACAACCTGGCCTGTATTGCGTCCTTGGGAATCAAGAGACGGTGTTTCCATTGATCATGTCCTGGCGGACTCGATCGAGAAAACCTCTGATGGCGTGGGCTTTATGAGCGTTGCCGGGGTCGTTGATGCAATCGAGTAGCGCAGGCTTGAGCGCTTCCTCGAGGGGGTCTCTGCCGCTTGCGCGAAGAGCTGGGGATGCTTCGAATGCAAGCGTCAGTTTCGCCCACGTAAGCAGTGTGTCCGTGCTGATGACCACATCGAGTTCTTCGTCGTGATTCGTTTCAGCGGACGCGGATCCGACAAAGGCATCACGCGTGAGTTTGGCCACCTTCACCATTACCTTTGCTGCGTAAGGGTCGAGGGTTGGAATCAGGCGTTTCAGAAGGTCTGTTTCTTCCTCTTCGCTCAAGTAGTCCACGCGGACATGCAGGAAGCGGCGAATCGTCGCGATGTTCTGCCGTTGAACGCCTTTGTACAGTTTGGTGGAATCGCCTAGCCCCGCCGAGTTTCCCGTCGCCGCGATGCGAAATTGAGGCCCTGGGTAGATGAACTCTTTAGCTTGTGGCACCCACAACGGCTTACCGTCGAGCACCGTGTGCAAACCGGCAGACACAGCCGGGGGTAAAAGATCCATCTCGTCGATCAGGAGCACGCCCGCAGGTGCGGTCATGGCCTTGTAGAGCAGACCAGGGCTGAATTCTGTGCCGTCGCGGGTGAGATCCATGCTCCCGGTCAGGTCAACGAGTTCGACGTCGCGATGGGCCGCAAATCGGAATACCTCCCAACCCATCCGAGCGCAAAGCTGCTCGACGAAAGACGTCTTCCCTGCCGACGTGGGGCCCGAGAGATAGAGAGACTTCTTAATCCGACCCGAAAGCCACAGAAGCCCGATCCGGACATGGTCCTCGCGAAAGAGGTAGTGGGGGTCAATCGGGGGGGTTTGCTGCCCTGGATAGAATCCTGGCAGTTCAGTCGGGCCAAAGGCCGGGCCGAACATGTCACTCGCGCGTCTGCGGACGGGGGCGCCAACGGCGAGGCCCTGGGCAGGAGTACGAGAGTCCTCGGGTGTTACGGTTCTGGTCGCACGTTTGGCTTTTACGGTCGGGTTATCGACCATTGCATCGTCGAGCATGATGACTCCTCTGTGATTGAGCTGGCCGCGGGGCGGCGTAGTGCATTGCGGCCTAGATAAAGCGACGTCGAGCCATATGCATTGGAGCGTATGGCGAACGGTTGTTTTGGGATAAGGGCCGCCAACTGGACAATAGGGGAACGTCCATTTCGGGAGTGCTTGATGATCAAGCGCGTCGGTGCAGATCTGCGAGCTACGTTCGAGGCGGCTTTTGGCCATGACGGCAAACAAAAGTGCAGGCCTGAAGTAGAGGAATATGATCAGCAGCCTAGTGTTCAAAGGCTCCCAGGCGCTGTGGAGGCGGCGTTCGCTTCGATGTCCGCGCTATACGAGGCCTTTAGCGATGACCGCGGCAAGTGTGGCAGCGAGGCAGACGCCAACGGGATGCAGATGCTGGACCGTATTCGTGAGGTTGCGAAAGCGCTCGTCGACACGAACGCCCCATATCTTCTGCGGTACGTATTCGTTCGCGATCTCCTGCGAGATCTCTCGTACTTCGCCGAAGTGGCGCCGATCCTCGAGGAGCGCGATTATGTCCTCAACTGGGGTGGGTCACATGAGCACCGGATGGCCCAGATCCTGCCCCGTTTTGATGGAGCGGGTTTTGCGTTCGTGGACATTGGCTGCGGGCCTGGAGCCTACCTGGCAAAGATCGCCCCGCGTTACGCGTTTGCCCAAGGGTACGAGAAGGTTCGCCCGATACGCGAGCTGGCGAAGCGGCGGCTCGAAAGTGAAGGCATTTTTCACGTCGATCTCTACGGGGCATTCGGCACTCAGTCGATTCCCTTTGACGCCGATGTGCTCATCACAGAGGTGCTTGAGCATATGCCTTACGACGTCGCATCCGGGCTTCTCAGGGCTGTACTGCGCCAAAAGCCGCGGCGAGTGGTCGTCACGGTTCCTAATCGCGCATTCAATCGGTACTACTGCTCGACGCACGCCTATCGTCATGAAGACCATGACTGGGAGCCTGATGCAGCGCAGTTCGAGGCATTCGTGCTCAGCGCTGCAGGCGGTCTGTCTCCGCGCATAGACATCTGCGGGATCGGGGACCGTGCTCACGGGGAGTCTTCGAGTTTGCTCGCTCAATTGGAGTTCTAGGCGATGCTACCCTCGGCGGTGAACGAAAAAAGAGGCTCAGTGCGATGCACCAAGCCTCGAGGAAGTAGCCTACTGGAAAGTCGGGCTACAGCAGGGTCGTTCAGCTATGACGACGCTCAGAACGAGCGCGAGAAATAGACCGACGCGGCCGGAAGCGGACGGCCGTAGTTGTCATGGACCAATAGCATCGCTTGTGTACGCTGGTCGACCATCGGTTGCGTGAAGGAAACCTCGGTTTGAGCAATGTCCTGCCCGAGGAAGAACGCGACAACACCTAGCACTAAGATTGACATGATAGTCAAAGCTCCTTTCGATCCGTCATCGAGATGACGAGCAAAGACCGACCTGGCACCACGCCGTAGTCAAACGTCCTTGCAAGGGGGGGCTTGTGATGCGTCGTCATATACGCCCCTGGCGCTTCGCATTTGAGAAGAGCTCGTTCCAGAGGGTTTCTGCATCCCGCCAGAGTCTTTCGAGCTGGCGATCCGGGATCCGGCCCTTGAAGCACTTCTGTAGCTCGGAGATGCCACCTTTTGCGATCGTAGTCCTAACAGTCATGAAGACCAGGCAACGTTCCCGCCACTGTGTTGAGGCGGTGTCGGCGCAGGCGCTGCGTTCTGCCTCTACCCGTCGATCAAGTGCCTTCAGGCGACTCAGGATCGTCTTCTCGTCCATTGTCTTCTCCTTGTTTGTAGGTGGCGCTCACTGCGGCGCGGAGCGGTTGCGCAAACTGTGCGTCGAAGATATCGGGCGACAACCGGTCTGAGAGTGCATGGCTCAGTTCTGCGAGATGAAAGTCGAGTACGCCAAGCCGCCGTTCCCGGGCGTTGGCACCGAGCCCCAGGATGATCCGGGTCGATTCATAGTCCCCTGTGTCGTAGTCGCGCAGGATCATCGCACCTCTGCCTGAGATCATCTGATCGAGCGTCTGAGCCAAATCGCGCACGTTGTCGTCGATAGCTCCGCCGCCATCGCTATAGAAATTGATGTCAAACTCGAGCGTCCCGTCTTCCAAAGTGACGGAGTCAGAGTCGAATCCGCGGCCGGTATTATCTGCAAAGTCTCTCAATGCCTGTATGACCTCGTCCTGCTTGATCTCGGGTTTGATGGCGATGTCGAATCCGAACAGGTTGCAGTCGTGTTGACTCATGTTTGCTCTCCTGTAGCAATTGGGGTTGCTGGGTGTTACCCAGGATGTTGATGCAAAGGTGATAGGTGAGCGCTTGCCTATAAGCGGGGGAAACGGCGGCACAGTCCAAAAAAAGAGCTCCAGACGATGTCCGGAGCTCGGGGGGGGGTTAGCGGTTCAGTCCTTTCGATCCTGTCCCTTTCTCGCGTTTCTTCGCGTACAGGCAAGCCAGAGTGACAGCGACCGCTGTTAGCGCGGTGATGCCCTGGATCGTCAGCACGAGAATCTCGGCGTTTGTAAGGTTCAACATGGTTGGCTCCTTGCCCTACCGTATGAAGAAAATGAACTTGAGCCGTTGAGGCTGGTTCAGCCGCTGCAGTTGCAGGGGTCTTCAGACCGGCGGAGCACGATCGCCTTCCAGGGGTGTGGCAAGCCGGCTATGGGGGTCAGGGGTGTCACTCACTGATGGCTTAGCCTTGTCTTCCTGGTACGGCAGCCCGAGCACGACGTGTGCAAGGACTTGGAAGAGGGCAAACCAGAGGGCTGTCGCGATTGCGATTACCCAGGAGTGCATAGCGAGGCCTACCGCGGAAAAGACAGTGAGTCCCATCCAGGACAGCTTGTCCAGCGTTCGTGCGATCGAGGCGCGCACGTCTTTCGTGAAAGCCCAGCGGGCAAAAAGTTTCTTCATAGAGGATCTCCTTTCGAGGGTTGGGCACCGCAGTTGCCTGCCGGTGTTGTGTCGTTGTCCTCGGGTGGAGATCCACGATCCGATAAGGCGCTGGTTGTCTGGTGACAGAAAAATAGACAGACGCCCCGCCTGTGGCGAAGGGTGCGCCTAGTCGCTTCTCGAGCTCCTTTGCTCTATGGCCTTAGTGGTATATGAAAACGACTGTAAAACCGTTTTCAGCGTACTTGCTACCCGAAACACAGTTGTGTATAGTCCGTCTCACAACGTCATCAGGCTTTAAAGCCTCAAGTCTTCTGGTTCAAACCATTGGACTTTAGTCATACGAAAGTGTGGCTTTGTTTGAAGCTTCTGCTTCAGTGTCTAGACGCCATAGTCTAGTACGCACCCCAAGACCCCATAGCTTCGCTTTGGGGTCTTTTTGCTGTGCCGCTTTCATAGTGGCGTGGCAAGGGAGATCAGCCTCGATTGCTCTTCGGCCGCTGTCGAGGCACTGTAAGGCGCTGCTTCTGGCCTCCTTCCAGCGGGCAACATCTTCCGCGTAGGGGCGCAACGTACTCGGTTCGCTCCAGAACACAAAAGGCTCGCCACTCGCCGAGATCCATAAGACCGGTATAGCGTCGTCAAGCAAATTCTCGCGGCGACACCACGCTAGATGCGCGTCGACCGCTGCCTGCGAGTGCCCGTACCATGTTCCAGCCCATGCGCGCAGATCGTCGACAGCAAGCACGATCCCCTTGAGCGGTTCAAGCCAGCAGGCCGGATGAGCACCCTCGTACGGCCACCTTCTTGCGCCGACCTCCATCCCAACGTGGAAGGTCTCGGCAGCGCACTGTTCGTTCACCATCATCATCTCCTTCGTCAGATGTTGCGCCCAGGTGGCGCAGTTGCGTTGTGATCGCATGGCGCGACGGGCCGGCATACGCAATGCGTTGAGCTGCCCCCAGACGAAAAAAAGCCGCTTGATCGAAGATCGAGCGGCTTGGGGGGTGACAAAGGCTTACGCGAACGTTGCCTTGACGCTCATAAGGGCGTCTTGAACTGCAGAGCGAACCGCGTTGCCCAGTCGGAGATACCAGGGCGATGCACGAGTGACTTCCAGCGCGAGATGCGCAGGCGCGTCTTTTCGATACTCGATGAAGTCCTTGGCGCCAAGCGCGAAGAGAACTTCCCAGAGTGCGTTCATGAGGTAACGGCTGTCAGTAACGAGCAGCATCCGATCGGATGCAACGCGGCCGACAAGTCTCATGACGTGTTCGAACTCGACTGCGGAGGTCACCGGAATATCCGCTTCCCACCAGACAGCTTCGCCTTTGAGCGTATTGAACCACTTGACAGCGACATCCTCGTTGGAGAAGAAGTTGCGAGTCAGTTTGCGGCCGATCTGCCCGGAAACGACAGTGTTGCCATCGATAGCGATGATACGAGCGGTCGCGGGTTGCATGAGCATCTTGAACATGACGTAGGACTCCTTCGAGGAATGAAGCCGATCGACTTAACGATCAGCAGGTGGCGTTGTGCAGTTCTTGGCAGTGCGCGGTCACATAAGCGCCGCGAAGTGCCCATATATGGCGCCGTTGCGCCAGGCGGGAACAACGCAACTTGTCGTGAGTGACCTCACGGCTTTTACCGAAAGGAGCAGATCATGATTGCCATGGCAGTTCTAAAAGTGGGAGAAAATCGCGGTGCCCCGCGTGTCTGGGTCTCGTGCGAGAACGCACGCCGAGCTGGATTCGAGCCTGGCCAGCGATTCGTAGTGCAGCACTCTGGAAAGGGCTTGTTGATCAAGCTCGATACCGAAGGCGAGCGCGTCGTGTCGCAGAAAAAGCGCGGAGAACGTACGGTGCCGGTCATCGACATCAACTCGAAAGAGACGCTCTCTCCGGTTGCTGGCTGCGAAGTTGTACGCGTGGTGTTTGGTAAAGGGCAGATCTACGTGAGTGCGTTAGCCTCTGAACTGCGCCGCCAGGAGCGCCTTGAGCGAGTAAAGCGTCACGTCGCCCAGGGAGGCTTGTCGACAGGCGGTATCGCACTTGGCGGTGGAATTCTGACCCATGCGGTGCATCAGGGGATCAAGGACGCCGGGCTGACTCCGCACGCCTTAGTGGCTAATGAGATCCGGGAGGAGTTGGTCGACCATGCGCTCGTTCACAACGATTCGCTGAGCCAATACACCGTCGTGCTCAATGCTCCACTGCAGGAGGTTGCCTTCGATGACGAGGTGTTGAAAAGACTCCAACCGGTTGACCTGGTCGATTGCGGTATTCCGTGCTCGGGCGCTAGCGTCGCAGGGAAGGCGCGGAACAAGAACGCGATGATGGAGGATCATGAGCATGTCGGGCATCTCATCGCAGCGGCCATTGCCTTGCTCGTAAAGCTAAATCCTGTGTGCATAGTTTGGGAAAATGTCACCCAATATTCCAGCACAGCGAGCGCAGCGATTCTGCGCAAGCAGCTTAGCGAGCTCGGCTATGACGTGCAGGAGCGGCAATTTCTGGGGACTGACTGGGGGGAGCTCGAAGCGCGGCAGCGTTGGTGCCTCGTTGCAATGACAAGAGGCATCGAGTTTGATATCGAGCGCGTGACGCCGCCTGTCTTCGCGCAGCGCAAGCTCTCTGATGTTCTGGATCCAGTGCCGGAGGATGATCCTAGTTGGTCGCCGATGACGTACCTCAAGGAAAAAGAGGTGCGAGACAAGGCTGCTGGCAAGGGCTTCAGAATGCAGCTATTCACAGGGGATGAGAATTCAATTGCCACTTTGACGAAAGGGATGGCCAAGCGTAGGTCTACAGACCCATTCATCATAAATCGATCCAATCCGGAACTGCTGCGCTTGCCGACGGTTGCTGAACACGCACGCATGAAGGGTGTTCCCGAACATCTCGTTGCAGACGTCGGGATTACATTGGGGCACGAGATCCTCGGGCAGGCGGTTGTGTATACGCCGTTTCGTCTAATCGCCAAGGCTGCTGCTGAAGCGATCAAGCGTTTTGCGGCTGGCCATGAAGTAGCCGTGCCGATGGCTGGGTTCAAGGCTGCTGCCTGACCCGCATTCATCAACCACAGGACCGGCTCTTCGAGTCGGTCTTTTTTTTGCGTTTCTTATGTGCCTGGCGCACGCCACCCTCATGCAAAGACCTTCGCGCTGAATCCTAAAGCGCATTATTCCAAGGAGTCCGAAATGAGGAAGGCTATAGCAAGCAAATCTGTTTGTAAGAAATTCACAGAAACAAGGTGCTACGTCTTTTATACGCGCTGTTGTGATGGCGATGGAGATATGGACGATCAACTTTTCGGAGAAGAGATAAGCAAGATGTCCGAGCGTGCCCGACAGGTCACTTATTCGACGTTTCGCAAGCGTTGCATGGGGCTGGCCGAAATCGAGCGAGCGCTGGGCTACGACAAGCATCTGTCAATGAAGGATGACTGGGCGGTGAGCTTTCACAAAAGCAAATACCGCGGCGCTCGGGTGTTCTACTTTGATCACAGCCGAATCGAGCACGTGTTCGTTCACAGGAGCGATCTTGCTTTGCTCAAGTGAAGCCTCGAGGCCATTTCGTCCATCAGAAGTGAAAATCATCTCATCAGCCCGCAGACCTTGATTGGTTGCGGTGCGACGGTCGCAGCGAGCAAGCGGCCGAATATCTCGAAAGGAGTTGTTAATGGAAAATCTATCCGCAGTGAAGGCCTGTCTCGACGACGCAATTGCGTTACTGGACGGTTTGGGGACAAATGAAGACGGCGATTTTGTTCGGCAAGCGCAATCGAGGATCAAGTGCGCTATGGAAAACGCGGAGGCGCTGTCGTCTAAGTTGCGCGGTCACGGGGCTCAGATCGGCGTTGACTCCGATGTAAATAACGATGTCGCTCGGTACCTCGAGGGAGCAGGCATCAGTGGTGCTTCTGAAAAACTGAAAGACCTATTTATCGCGAATACCGGTAGGGATCTCAAGGGTGCCTGCGTAGTACGCGTTCATCTTGCTTCAGGCCGGACCTTGCATCTTGAGGCGCCATTCAAACTCGTTGGAGCGTTCTTGTCTGGAGAAACCCCTTTTGAGGATCAGCAGTGTGGGCTTATCAATCTGAGTCAAATCGAGACGATCGAGTTCACGTGGTGAGACTCTATAAAGAATCAAACATTTTGGAGTTTTGAAAATGAAAAAAGGAACAAAAGTTCAATCCCGCGACGGAGCGGAGATCGGCGTTGCAACCGGTGCAACGTATCGTTGCCTCATGGAGGGCTGCACTGGTCTGCGCTGCGTTGTTAGATGGCCCGATGGAAGATTCACGCACCCCTGCACGAAGGGGATGCGGGAATTACCGTCCGGAGAGTGGAAGATCGACTAGGAGCCTGACGTGGAACAAACGTGCGAACTCGTTCCATCGATCTCGGTGGGGCAATTGCTCAAAGAGCGCGAGGTGGTCGTTGGACACGTTCGAACTGCCGCAAGCGCACTGTCTGCAGCAAGCCGATTCTGGCGAACTGACATGTCGCCATTCAAGCTCGCCCTGGGCGGCCGGGAGTACATCTTCAGGGACTTTGCGCTGATGGATGATCTCGAGCTAGTCCTTCGACGCATCGACGCTTGCTTCTGGGAGCGGCTTGTGTCGCAGTCTGGTTTGAGGTCTTCGCTGAGCGCGTCAGCGCGCGAACTATGGAAGACGAAGATCGATACGGCCGATGTGATGGAGTTTACGCTCGAGAACATCCGGGACACCTTTGAGACCTACCTGGTTCATCGCGAGGCGTTGCTCGACGAAGCAATCCTGGAGCTCTTTCAGGGGCTGTCTTGGGACTACGCCAGCAATCTTCCGCAGTGCTTCGGGAAAAAGGTCATTCTTTCGTACTTCTTGGGCTACGGAGGTGGCTATCCAGCGCTTGAGGTGGTCAACAAAATTGACGATCTCAATCGTGCGTTCCATGTTCTCGATGGAAAGCCATATCCGGATCATCGCAATGGTGCGCATCAGCACCTCATGAAAAGCTTCAGGAGCGGACAGAGCGGCCAGTGTGATTTTCCATACTTCACCTTGCGGTGGTTCAAAACTAGCCGGGCTGCGCATGTGCTTCCGAATTCGCCTGAGCTTGTTGAAAAACTGAATCGCCGGCTCTCTCGAGCGGCGCCAAATGCCTTGCCGGCTCCACGGTAGGCAAAAAAGCACCCAAAGCCCTTCGCATCGCGGAGGGCTTTTCACTTCATATTGGGCGACGTGATGTCACCTGGGAACAATGCATGCGCTGTTGTGCTTCACGGGCTCAGCAAGTCCACAATGACCGGAGGTTTTCATGAAAGTCGCTACACGATCGCTTCTTGGTTTGCCGCTTGACTGGGCTGTGGCCCAACTCCACTCCCTAAGAAGATCAACGGCCCATTCCTCGTGAACAACGTCGAAGCAGAAGGCGAGACGGCACCGATTGCCCGCTTACGTTGTCTGGTCGCCTCGCATTATGGCGACACCATTTTCGTGCCTGAAGAGCTCGTCCGGACACCCCGGCAGCTTGAAGGCGTTCAACCGGCCCGTCGCGCAAGCGCGGGCAATCATTGATGAAAGGAGCAACCTATGAAAGAGAATCGAGACTATGGCTGGTTCCGTGCGATGCAAACCAGGGATGAGGTGTTTTGGGAGGACCCTGATCTCTACTCATCGGGCTATTACCTGATCGATGGGATCAGGGGCGATGAGGAGCTCCCGCTCATGGGTGACACGATCATCGAATTGAGCAACGAGGCTGGAAGCGAAGTGCAGGCCTGTCTCTCGGAGCTGTACCCGGCTCGCCCTGGGCACCTTCACCCTGTCATCGACGAAGAGACCACAGCAGTGCCACTCGGTTACGCACGCGATCGGGTCGATGTCGAAGCCATCGTCGCGAATGCGGGTATTGATTCACTCGTGGATGCCCAGCTGAAGAGCGGACAGCTTCTCGAGAATGGTGCTCAGAGCGATGCAGCCTGGATCGTGACCTTGAGTGGGCGTCCCGATGAGGCGGTCTTGCATCTTGCGCTCGAAGTTCGTTATCGCGATGCGGCAGGCGAGGCAGAGCACTTGACTCGCAACTTGTACAACCTTGTCTCGCGAGGCACGGGTGAAGGTCTTTTGACCGGAAACTCGGATGCGTATGTCGAAACACACGATTCTCAAGTCTTTCAGTTAACGGCTTCCGCCGACACCTTGGACGAAGAGCAGATTGCAGCATGGGTTTCACGTCAGATTGAGGAAGGGCACTTCGCGCTTGAAGACCTCCCCCGCCGGATGGCTCGCTGGGCCCTTTCGCATCCGGCGATGATGCGAAATGAGATTGCAGAGCGCATGGCGCAATCTTTCACCGACTAAAACGTCCCTTGCGGGACTCTTGATGGTAAACCACGAGCTCTTCGACGTCGTCGAAGAGCTTTTTTCGTATCGCTCCGCGTCACGCCACGGGAGTGCAACGTACATCGGGCCTTTGGCCTCTCAAGTGCGCGCGTGATGCTCGCACGAAAATCGGAAGGAGTATAAAAATGGGAGTAATGGAATCTGAAAAATTGGCAGAGTTCGAAACATCGTCTGCCGAGTTGATTCTCGACGATGGAGAGAACCCCTTCGAATCTTCGAAGGGATATCTTTCGATCGAAACACCACTCGATAGACTTTTTGCGGAGCATCGATCCAAGAAGACTAAGATCGAAGCGTTCTCTGAACTGGCCAACGAAAAGGCTGGAGGCATTCTTAATTATTTCGTGGAGGCCTCCAACGTCGACGCGCATGATAGGGGGCGGTACTGCTCAGCGCCGTCATTTGATGCAGAGCCGGCGGTAAAGGCGCTCGATGCTCAGTATTGGCAGCAGGCGATAGCGCTAACGGATGTCCTCGAGCTCATGCCGGCGGCCTCGCGGCATGAATGGGCAGATCAGATCCGCCAGCACAAGACCCCCGCGTTCGAACCCTCTACCGTGCGTGAGACACTGACGACACTGCTGGCAGACCGCGGGAAGTTCTTCGCTCAGCGTGTGGACGGGATCTTTCGGGCGCTCTCCCGCTCCCATGTGACCAACTCGCCGAGCGGTTTCAGAAAGAGGATGATTCTGGAGGGGGTACTCGATCAGTTTGGCTTCATTGAAACGAGAAAGGTGGACTTCATTCATGATCTTCGCGTCGTCATCGCGCGCTTCTATGGGCGTGAATGCGACGCAAGTTACTCAACGTGTCGCGATATCCAGGGCATCGTCCGTGACGGGGGGTATTCGGAGTGGAGGCGCTTCGATGGTGGGGTTTTCAGGCTCAAGGTGTTCAAGAAAGGCACCGCACACCTGGAGGTTCATCCTCTGGTTGCCTATCGCCTCAACCAGATCTTGGGAAGTCTCTATCCCAGTGCAATCGCCATGGAGCACCGCAGCAAACCGGTTGTTCAGCCGAAGGACTTCACGCTCGATCACCGCTTGGTGTCGGTAGGAACCATCCGTTACCTGCATTCCGTGCGGTTTGAGGCTACAGGTCGTCGCATGTGGTCCAGCCAGGACCCTCCTAAGGATACGCAAGAAGTCCTGGAGGCAATCGGGGGCGTAAAGATCCAGTCGCGCTGCTTCGAGTTCGATTACGACGTCAGGCGAGTGGTCGACGAGCTCCGCCGTACTGGGCTTGTGCCTGACGACCTGACTCATCAGTTCTATCCAACGCCCGAGGCGCTCGCGTTGCAGGTTGTGGACTGGGCTGAGATCGGTGAGGGTGAAAGTGTGCTTGAGCCCAGCGCTGGTCGCGGGGGTATTGCCCTACATGTGCCGTCGGCCAATCTGACGTGCATCGAGGTGTCTGCGCTCAACGTGGCCGTACTAAAAGGTCATGGTCTCCATGCAATTTGCCATGATTTCCTCACCTGGGATCCATCGACAAACTTCAGTGTCATTGTCATGAATCCCCCTTTCTCGAACGGGCGGGCTCGCCTGCATCTTCTCAAGGCCTCAAGTGTCCTCGCTCCTGCGGGTAGGATCGTTGCCGTAATGCCGGCATCGGCGAAAGGCAAGGAGATTGTCCCCGGAATGCGTCATGAGTGGAGCGAGGTCTACTCAAATCAGTTCGCCGGAACGAGTGTGAGCGTTGTATTGCTCAAGCTCTCTCGCCCCTAAGTGGGGTTCCGCACCCAGCCCTTACGTCTTCGACGCAAGGGCTGTTTTTTTAACGATTCTGGATGCGCTAGGGTCTATTCGCGTTTCACTTGGGTATCTGAAACATAGCCGGCAAGCTTTCGTAAAGTTGTAAAACCTAGATGCGATCGCCCGATAATGTTGCAATCGGGCGACGGCGTTTACCGCTAGGCGTTGGTGACGATAATGCTCTCGATCCCGATTGAAGATGTCGATTGTTAGATGAAACAATACAAGATTTATCTCAAATGTTTAAAGGAACCGAAAACAACCATTAAATAGGTGTGCAAGCTCCTGGTACAATATAAATACTCCCATCGTGTAAGCTGCATCTACGGATTGGAACATCTGTAGGCCATCCTCGCTCTTTGTAGCAAAGTGCAAGTGAAAATAACTGTTGAAAGTAATTGTGATGACCAGACCCAGGAGGGAAGATTCTCAATTGCGCTTTATGAAGCCGCATCAGCTCCTCTCGCCGCGCGTTTAATCTCTGAAAATGCTCCTCCATCGTGCCGCTGTAACCGCGAAGTTTAGATATAAACTTCCACTTTTCGGTGAGCGGCGCCCCCTCAAGCCCCGCCTCCTGTATCTCGAGAGAGTCTGAATATATAAAAGGAGAATAAAAAATCTCCTGTAATAAGTCGCCTTCAGCAACTTGAACAAATGGCTCACAAGAGTAGTCCCGAGGCTTCCCGTTTGACTGAGTCATCAGCTCGACTTGATCGCTGGCTTTATTTTGGTTAAGTGAAGCAAGTGTTGGTACTTGCTTGGCATCGAGGCCGTACCTCATCCCAATAGCGCTCAGTTCTCCTGTTGTAATCATTTCCTTAATGGCCAAATTGGCAGAGTCTCGAAGCGCGGCATTCTTGAGATTGAAAGCCATTACCGTAGGTTTTCCGTCATTATGATCAAAGACAACCGGATATGTCCCTACAATTTCGCTTGACTTTAATTCGTTCGAATTTGGCTTAAACAAGCTATAGGACGACAAGATTGCGTTAACCTTTCCCTGTTCAAGTGAAGTGGTCATATCTCCCCACTCGACTCTAACCCACTTGCACTTCTGGTTAAGCTTCTCACAGATACGATTGCCAACATCAATGTCGTAACCAAAATATTGGCCGTTCCTCTCATATTCGTACGGAGGGTAATCCGGGCTTACAGCAATACGCAATTCTGCATTAGCCGACAGCGATGCTGCACAAAGGCCGAGCCCCAATACAATACGAAACGCTTTCATAATCACCCCCGTATTACGTTTACAGAATTCAGAATGCCTTGAGAAAAGGCAGCGGATGCAAGCCGGTGACCATCCTGTTACTCGATCACAATCGTTATCAGGTTTTTAATCGTCATCCCCCTCAATTTCATGCACGAGTGCGTACGCATTTAGCGCGGGTTTGGATTGCAGTGAATTCCGGCGCTTGCGGGTAGAGCTGTCGCCGTCGACCGGCTTGGAACAATGAAGCGTTGATAATCTGGTTGCAGAAATATCGTTGCATTGCGTTTTATCAGTCAGCATTTCAAGGGCAGTGCAATTCTCTGTTTAATGGCGCCTCTTGTCATGCCGTGGCTTCAATATAGCAAAGCCCATCGCTTCCGCAAGAAAATCGTACCGAAGCACGCGAGACCATTCGCCGCACATGCGAGCAGACTCGAGAATGTGCATGCCGTAGTCCCCTAGGCGATCGCGGGAAGTCAAGAGGTGCACGATTCGGGAGGCTTTGCCCCTGAACAATCCCGAGCTCTTTGCCAAAACGGCGTCAGTCTGAGTGATGGAGGCTTCTCGCATTTCCATCCCGCCTTTCTTATGCGGACAAGTAAGTCCAGCGATATCGCAACGTCCTTCTGCGCTGTTGCGATTTCGCATTGATATTTCAAATTCCAGAGAGGAAAACTCCATGCAAGCCGTCAAGCTGCCTAATGGAAAAGTGTCCAGAGTGGGTCTTAACGACCTTCTGGTTACCAGAGTCGATCTTGAGTTAGAGGAGATGTTTGGACTGAGTCGTGAAGCGCTGGTTAGCCTTCTTGTTGAGCGCGCAATCGGCGTAAGCGCACTCTCAAACGTCACTTATCATGTGACTGGGCACTTCAGCACTGGTCTTACCTTTGAGGTAAGGGGAAAGCTTGAGCGTAGACCAGAGATTCAGGAAATTGACATCAATGCCCTGGAAGAAGTGGAGTTTGAGGCAACCGTAACTCGGGTTGGTTATGGGGTGCGGACGTTCCGGCTCTCAGCGCGAACAGAGCACGATGCTATTGCGGTAGCTGATGACGATGCAGGCAACCACTTGTATTCGGAGCATTATTCAGAATACCAAGTCGATGTATGCCGCGTATCGCAAGGCAATTTCGCTAGATAAATTCGGAGAAAGTAACATGTCTGAGCATATTATAAGGAATGGAAAAGAATCGGCTGCGGGCGTAAGCCAGGAAGGCCTTGAGTCTCCTGCGCTTGGGGCGGGCCCCTTCCCTTATCGTCTTACGGTCGGAGAGGATGGAGCCTCAGGCGAAGTGAAGATCGGATTTGGACGCCAGGGGATGTGGACGTTTAACCCCTTTCTCTCGGATTGCGGCCGGTTTGAAGTGGATGCTTCCGAGTATGGGCTCGCAACATCTGAAGCCAAGTACCTCCTCGAGTTGAACGCCTTGCTCGATCAAGCTACCGAAGACGCTATCAATGCGGGGTGCCTTCGAATTCAGAAGGGGCTTGGCGAACTTGATGGCGGCTTTGCTGGCCTTTTCTTCAGTGATGCCGTTAATCGCAGTGAAATTCAGAGGGTTCTCGCCCGTTACTAAGTTTCCCATAAGTAGTGTCATGTGAGCGATAATATGGCCTATGAAATGC
>ERZ795041.65-NODE-65-length-40010-cov-4.654061_pt1 | contig 40010 bp, 31 predicted proteins | sample MGYA00375125_ERZ795041 | MGnify/ENA primary metagenome ERZ795041 (study PRJEB30170, sample SAMN03074214) | activated sludge metagenome | biome: Common Effluent Treatment Plant; feature: Wastewater; material: Activated sludge; isolation source: activated biomass in a...
ATCGAAATCACCCTGGTTTGCTTTGATTCGTGATTTCAATATCAACTACGTACCCAATCAGTTTGCATTTAAAGCAGATTTATTCCGTCAGTATGGTTCTACACGACCCAGAAATGTAGGAGGCGGTCCTTATAAAATACCGGAAACCTTCAATAAGTTTTTCACTTTTGACCGCTACTATATTCTACAATGGAATCTTACGAAATCTATTTCTATAGATTATATGGCGGTAAATAATGCACGGGTGGATGAGCCTTTTGGCCGTATTGATACAAAACAGAAAAAGGATTCTATTAGAAAGAATGTATTTAAAGGTGGTCGTAATACGCAATACAATCAAGACCTCACCATACGTTATAATGTGCCCACTCAAAAAATTCCGTTGCTCGATTGGACAACACTTTCTGCAAGTTATAATACAAGGTATAACTGGCTGGCAGCATCCTTACTTGCAAGAGAGTTGGGAAATACTTTATCCAATACGCAAACCAGAACCATCAACGGCGAGCTGAAGTTTGAAGACTTATATAATAAATGGCGATTCCTGCGTGCAGTTTATTCTACAGCTCCCAAACAAAGAAACAATCAACAGCAAAACACGGGCAATATCCCCGGTGCAAATGATAAAAAAGAGAAAAATAAAAAGCGTAATAAGGCGGATAATAAAGAAGCCAGTGCCGATACAAAGAATAACAATAGCGGAGATTATATTTTACCCGGGCAGCAGCAAATAGACACCAGCAAAAAAGCGAACGGAAAAAACAGCAAGAAGAAAAAGGAGAAAAAAGTAAAGGAGAAAAAAGTTAGGCCTAAAAAAGATCCTAACTATTTGCCACAGGTAGGAGCGTTGCCCAAAGCATTCTTCCAACTGCTTACCTCAGTTAAACGTGTTGGCGTTCAGTTTACGGAAGACTTTGGTACCACATTGCCGGGTTATATGGATAGCACCAAATTGTTGGGTTATAATCCAAAAAGCAGCCAACCCGGTCTTGATTTTATATTCGGCTATCAGCCTGATACAAACTGGATCAATCGTTTTGGAAGTAAAGGTTTGTTGTCAAGAGATTCATTGGTAAGCGAAATGATTCGACAGCGTTATAATCAACGAATTAATTTGACTGCTCAAATTACGCCTTTCAGAGATTTTAATATTGATGTCAATCTGGATAAAACATTTGACAAGCAATATTCAGAATTGTATAAAGATACAACGGGTCACTCGGGTCTTACCCGGTTGAGCCCCTATGCATTGGGCAGCTTCAACGTTAGTTATATTGCATTTCAGACCTTGTTCCAAAAATTTGATCCCAACGAAGTATCTGCAACCTTCAAGCAGTTTGAAGCAAACAGGTTGATACTTTCGCAAAGATTAAAATTGTTGAACCCTTATGCTGCAGGCAATGGAACCAATCCGGATGGATACGTAGAAGGCTATGGCCGTTATGCACAGGATGTGGTTATCCCTGCATTTATAGCGGCCTATACCAAAAAGGATCCATCTTCCATCAAGTTGGCAAAAAATAATAACCCGAATATTCGTTCTAATCCATTCTCCGGCATTTTGCCAAAACCAAACTGGACAGTGAACTATACAGGGCTTACAAGGATTCCCGGGCTGGATAAAATTTTTACCAATTTCACTTTGCGTCATGGCTATCACAGCACATTTAGCATGAACAGCTTTAATACTGCGTTATTGTTTACTGACAAGTTCCATGTAGGATATCCCGAGTTTAGAGACACCATTACTGGAAACTATATTCCATATTTCTTAGTTCCAAATATTACCATTCAGGAAGCATTTGATCCATTGTTTGCAATTGATATGACTTTCACAAATCAATTGAGCACACGTTTTGAATATAAAAAGAGTCGTACGTTAAGCTTAAGTTTGATAGATTATCAATTAGCAGAGAATCGTTCAACTGAAGTTACATTTGGATTAGACTGGAGGCAAAAAGGAGTTCCTTTGATTAAGAAATTACCATTTATGAAAGGTAAGCTGGATAATGATGTTACTTTCCGTATTGACTTCAGTATGAGAGATGATGCCACGGCCAATAGTAAACTGGATCAGGGTACAGCGTTTGGTACTGCCGGACAAAAAGTAATTCGCATAGCACCTTCAATAGATTATATAGTAAATAACAGAGTGAGTATTAAATTATTCTTTGAGCAGAATAAGAATAAGCCCAAGATTAGTAATTCATTCCCCATAACCAATACCAGGGCAGGCGTGCAGGTAAGAATATCGCTTGCGCAATAGCAAGAATCGTAAAAATGTTTTTATCGCTTTGCTGTTTTAAAATGGCAAAGCGTTTTTTTGGGGGTTTAATGGTACCAATTGTTTTGAGTACAGAAATTCCCAAAAGCCCCATCGGGGCGCCATTTTGGTAAAAATAAATTGTCGGGTTGAGGAATAGAATTCCATCAATTAGAATTTCCGTTGAGAAAAGAATACATAGAATAGAGAAACAGCCCAATCGGGGCGCCATTTTGGTAGATATAAATTGTCGGTCTGAGTTATGGAATACCATCAATTAGAATTTCTGTTGGGAAAAGAATACCATGGAATAGGGAAACAGCCCCATCGGGGCGCCATTATGGTAGCACCGGATTTATTCCGGTGTAAATAAAGTTGAAGACGATTTTTGAAAGCCCCATCAGGGCACCATTTTGGTAGATATAAATTGTCGGTCTGAGTTATGGAATACCATCAATTAGAATTTCTGTTGGGAAAAGAATACCATGGAATAGGGAAACAGCCCCATCGGGGCGCCATTATGGTAGCACCGGATTTATTCCGGTGTAAATAAAGTTGAAGACGATTTTTGAAAGCCCCATCGGGGCGACAATTTGGTAAATATAAATTGCGGGATTGAAGGTTACATCCCCAACAGGCCGAAAATTTATATGAATGAATATTTGGATTTTTGAAATGATGAAATCTGAGAGCCATTTATTGCAATCAAAATCTCTCAATTCAAATTATGAACACTTGGAAAAAATATTAGTGAGGAGCAACCATACCTGTATCTGATGCGGTTCTTTTAAACAACATCACATATCCGCATAAATCTCTTTTCTTCTTCTTATTTACCTGTACGGGCTTCATCATATGAAATTCTGATAACTTAGGTATGTACATATACGAAATTACATTACCATCTACGTCTCCCCATTTCTTCTGACGGAAAATAACCATCCTTTCCTGCCAATCATACATTCTCACTTCATATAATTTGGAAGATATATCTCCAATAAAAACAAACTGATACCAGCTTCCTTCGGTAAGTGGAACGATCACCGGCATTTCAAATTCACTTTCCATACTAATGGAAGCTTCTTTTAAAAGACTAAAACCCTGACCTCCATATTCTTTTTTCAAACTGTCCACTTGTTTGCTTATCATTTCATTGTTGCAAGTTTGTAACCGAATTACATCCTGAGCAAAAATTGATTGACAACAGGTAACGCATAAAAAGAATGAAAATAAAAGAAAGGGTTTTTTCATAACGGTCTTTTCAGGGATGGTGCTTGGGTATAAATATATTATGCAGTTTTTCAACGAAATAATTATCGGTAAGAAATATTTCTATTTTAGGATAATTGCTTCGGGAAAATACGGCAATATTCAGGCCAGTGTACGATTTCTCTTTTTTTAAATGCTATGTTTCAGGTAATATAATTCTAAAGTTGATTTTGATCAAGCACAGCTCATCAGGCTTGCCTGTTAAAGAAAACAGCATTGGCTTGTTGCAGGCAAGTAATCGTAAGATCGTTGATACAAACGTGTGCTGGTAATGTGGTACAGTAATAAACCACATCGGCAACATCATCTGCCGAAAGCGGTTTTAGTCCGTCATAAATTTTTTTGGCAGTTTCTTCATCTCCTTTAAAACGTACAACTGAAAATTCTGTTTCGGCAGCGCCCGGATTGATAGCCGTCACTTTTATGCCATGTCTTAATAAATCAATGCGCATGCCTTGTGTGATGGCATCTACGGCATACTTTGTTGCACAATACACATTTCCTTTTTCATATAATTGTTTGCCGGCTACCGATCCCATATTGATGATATGTCCTTTTTTTCTCTCTGTCATGCATGCTGCCACCGCTTTACCTACATAAAGTAATCCTTTTATATTCGTATCTATCATGGTGTTCCAGTCCTGAGTATTGGCTTCTTCAAAAAAATCGCGACCCAGTGCCAGGCCAGCATTATTGACAAGCACATCAATATTTTTCCATTCAACGGGAAGTTGAGCGAATGCTTCAGTCACCGCTTTTTCATCCTGTACATCAAAAGCTAATTGAAAAACTGCGATGTTGTATTTCTTTTCCAATGCATTTGCCAGTGTATGCAGTCTTTCTTTTCTTCTGCCATTGATAATTACATCATAGCCGTTGGCAGCAAACTTATGTGCACAAGCTTCGCCAAATCCTGCTGTAGCCCCGGTTATGAATACAATTTTTTTCAAATGATGGATTGGTTAGTTGGTTGATTAATTGATTTGTCTATTCAAATATTTTTCAACTTTTACCGTATCAAGGTCACTGTTCCTTTCAAAAATATTTTTTGTCCGCTATAGTCTTCGGCGCTTACCATCCATACAAAAACACCTGTGTTTTGCAGCCGTCCACCAATGGTGCCGTCCCATCCTTTTTTATTTTGCGTAGTGGTAAATACCAATTCGCCCCAGCGGTTATAGATACTAAAATAATTTAATTTTTGTATGCCCACCATGATGGGTGCCACTACATCATTTAAACCGTCGTTATTGGGTGTAAAGGCTGTTGGTACAAATACTGTTGGTAGCACTTTGTACACCACCACTTTTACAAATGCAGAATCAGCACAACCAATATCATCGGCTACTACTACTTTATATTGTATGCTGTCCATGTTATTTGTGTAAGTGCCCACCGGATTTGAAATATTAGGGTTATTAAGCCCGGTAGTCGGGCTCCAAACGTAAGAGCTACCTCCGGATGCTTGCAATTGCAGCGGCTGACCTACCACCACCACTGTATCTTTACCTGCATACGCAATTACTTTTGGATTTACCCTTACCACGATTGTATCTCTTCCGGGTTTCGGGCAACCTTTAGTATCAAATGAACTTAAAACATAAGTTGTAGTACGGGGCGGTGTTGCTACAGGGTTTAAGATATTGGGATTATCTAAATAATTTGTTGGGGTCCAGAAAAATGAAGATCCATCATGCACCGCATTGAGTTGTGCCGAAGTATTGTAGCAAATCGTTTGATCGGGACCTGCTAATGCAACAGGGTAGGGAACTGTAGCTACAATTACGTCATCAGTAGTAGAACAACTGCCAATAAAGCCAGTAACAGTATATGTAGTTAAGGCTGATACGGGTGTTGCCATGGGGTTGGCAATATTTGGATTATTCAGTGTGGCTGCCGGCGTCCATTGATATGATAATGCATTACCGGTTGCAGACAGTTGTGCATTGTCTGTTAAACAAATCGTAGTATCGGCACCGGCTCTTAATGTAACGCCACTTACAACCCGCACATGCACCGAGTCGTTGTTTTCGCATCCATTATCGGTAAGCTTTACATAATACCAGGTATCTGCTGTGGGGTTAACTGTTGGAGTTGCCGTATTGGCCCCTACTATATTTACCAAAGGTGTCCAGCTAAAAGAACCCGTACCGGTTGCATTTAATTGCACCGCATCCGGAATACATATCAACGTGTCATTAAAAGCAACAGCAATAGTTGGTTTGTCTATAATATCTACTGTTTTCACAAGCGTGTCAACACAGCCTTTGCTGTTAGCTACAATGAGGGTTACTGTTTTTGTACCCGGCGAAGGATAAGTCCATTGAGGATTAAAAATATGAGATGTATCTGCCAGGGTAGAAAGGTCTCCAAAATTCCAGCTCCAAGCGGATACGGCACCATAAGTAGTTTTAGTAGTATCTGTAAACTGATAGGGATTTGTAAAACAACTTCCGTTGTAAACAAAACCGGGAAAGAAACCTGGATAGACTTTTAACTTTAATGTTGTACTATCTGAACACATGCCACCCGAAAGTGAAACTTTTAGTTTGATGGTATAAGTGCCTGTATCAGCATAAGTATGCGTAGGAGAAGGAAGTGTTGAAGTATTTAATGCACCACTTGCAGGATCTCCAAATTCCCATACATACTCAACACCAGGCGGGTTACCCGTTGCATCATTTTGAAAACTTACTATAGCAGGTATTATCCCTTCACAAAAAGTGGGCCTTGGGTTTAGTAAGGCCGTTAATGGATTACAGTCACCAACTCGTATATGCAATTCTTTTCTGGTTGTTCCTATCAAAATACCATTTCTATACTCGTTTACACATACACATACTACATATTCACCGGTAGCAGCCGGAGCTACTCCGCTGATAAGACCCGTGAGCGGGTTAATGGTAACGCCAAAACCCATTGGGCTAAATCCAGTAAAAGGAGACTGGTATGGGACGCTGCTATATGGAGGATTAGAAGCAGTTGCTGGTGAAGGATCTCCCTGCGAGGCTCCTTGATATGCGCTGCAAAATGAATAAGCAAGTGAGTCAGCATCTTTGTCAGTTGCTTTAAAGGAGTATTGGAAATAACTGCCCGCACATACAACAGCAGTATCATTAATTGCAAATGCAGGACTACTGTTGGTTTCAAATCCGGAAGCAGTACCGGGGATAGTAATTGCGAATGTATTTCCAACCGATCCGCTTGATACAATGTTGTTTATTCCTGCAATTCTGCAACAACGCTGATATGCTACAATATACCCCGATGGTGTAGCCGGCAGTTCTATTGATGCTAATCATAAAATACAACTGTATAGTAACAACCGGTCTGATCGCCTGTGATACAAATTTCATCTTGTGTTTTTGCTAAATTATATTGTTGAGTAATATTTACACTTGCGTTTTGAATAAATGTATTATTACCCGCATTGAAGATGCTGAAATTAATTGGATTCGAAAGCTGTCCGGGATTTGGATCACAAATCATATAAACGGTAAGCGTAATCCTGTATCTCAAATTTGTTCCGCTTCCGGGTCCCAGATATTCATAATTAAAAAACCCACCCTTTATATGTGCAGCAAATGAGCTGTTGATTGAAATAATAAAAAGAGATATTATGAAAATAATTTTCTTCATGGCCGGGTAACGTAATAGTTATATAAGATTTTTAAGGACTCTGTTTTCCCACAAAAATCTATCCAAAATTGCCACACTTTTTTCCTTCTCTTCTATCATCCCCAAATGACCTGTATTTTGGAGGATGTGAATGTACGATTTTTGAGGCAGATGACACTGTTGCAACATATCATTTAATGGTGCGGCACTATCGTATTTTCCCATGATAAAAAGTACAGGAAAATCAGCTGCTTTCAACACACTCGTTCTGTCAGGCCGGTTCATCATTGCCATATAATAGGAAACGAGATTTTCACTTTTAAAGTTGTGTTGTTGTTCAATAAATTTTTCTACAACATCGGGTGCATGGTCTTTAAAATGTTGAGAGAATAAATTAGGAGTTGTGGCCTTTATAAATTCAATAGCACCATGCTGCATGATGAATTCGATTCCTTTTTGACGAACGGCTTTTTTTTCATCACTATCGGCAAATGCGGTAGCGTGAAAAAGCCCGAAAGCCCGAATGCGATGCACATATTTTTCTGCATAGGCCAGACTGATATAGCCGCCCATACTGTGACCAATAACAACTGCCTTATTGATGTTTTCGTTTTTTATGATAGCTTCCAGTATCTCAGCCAACCCTTCCATCGACATGTCTTCAATGGCATCCGACTTACCGGAACCGGGCAAATCAGGAACGATAAACTGAAAATTATCTGATAAAGCGGCAACCATATCATACCACAAACGGCCATCTTCACCAAACCCATGTACAAGCAATACAGCAGTTCCACTTCCTAAAACGCGGTAATGAATTTTCTTTTGATGAGAAATAATTTGTTTTTCCATTTTTGTTTTATGGGTGTTGCATTACAACTTGCGGGGTCTCAAACCTACATGAATTTTTTCTTTCACATGATACATTAAGGATGAATGAAAAATTTTATGCAAGTTCCTCTTGGTCTAAAAACAATTATTGTTATTTGGGCGAAATTATTTGGAATATCTCTTTTTGAGCTTTAAACCAATCGTCCATATTATCAGTAGCCCGCTCAATATCAGCATCAGTTTGTAAAGCCAATCTCCATAGCGAACATAAAAAGTATTGTGCTGCACATTAACCGGGACTGATAGTTTGATTGCGGCCTGAGTATTGTATGCCTGCGGGTCTATTACATTTCCATTGGGGTCAATAAAACAACTAATGCCTGTATTGGCGCTGCGGGCAACCCAGGTACGGGTTTCAATGGCACGCAGTCTTGCATAATTCATGTGTTGCTTATGTCCGGGTGTGTTTTTCCACCAGCCATCATTGGTAATTACACAAATGAGATTGGCACCCTGCTTTACATACCTGCTCATAAAATCTCCATAAATACTTTCATAACATATTGCGGGTGCTATTTTAAATCCGTTTTTTTCATTGAGCACGGTTCGACTATCCTGCTTGGCATATCCCGCAGTAGTGCCTCCGAATTTTTCAAACCAGCTACTCAGAAATTTTAAAAACCAGGGAAGTGTTTCCACGCCGGGTACCAGCATCGTTTTATGATAAAAAGCATAAGCGCCACTGCTATCGGCAAGCATCGATCCGTTGTACGATTCCACATACTTTCCAAACATAGCTTCTCCATATTTGGTTTTTTTGTCAAATACCCGAAAACTTTCTATTCCTGAAAAAAGTGAAAGTTGCGGATGTTGTTTTAAGAAAAGCCAAAGCGGACTGAGAAACATATTTTCTTTTACCGTTTCTTCCTGTATGCGGGATGGTGAGTACAAGGCCGTTTCGGGCCATACGACCAGTGCCGTATTATTGTCAATCTCTTTTTCACTCGTATTGATTAATCTTTGCAATTGCCATTCTAAAGAGCCTGCCTGCTCCGAAACTTTTGCATAGGGATCAATATTGGGTTGTACGATAACAATGTTTTTTGCATTTTCATCTTGCCAATTTCCTTTAAAATAAAATAAGCGGGATAGCAATACCGGAACAATCAATATGGGTAACCATAAAGACAAGCGAATAAAATATTTTTTGGTACGTCCGTTCTCTTTAAACTCTTTTAATACTGCAAACACTAAAACATTGCTGCACAAAATCCAAAAACTGCCTCCGGCCACACCAGTCAACTCATACCATTGTATCCAGGAAGTATGTGTGGCAAATACATTGCCCAGTGTAAGCCAGGGCCAGCTCAATCCCCAATCTTGTAAATGAATAAATTCAAAACTCATCCAAAATGTAATGAGTGAAATATATCCCCAGATTTCTCCTTTCCACTTCTTTACAATTTTATAACCCAACCAGGGAAAACACATAATGAAACTGTTGGCAAAAAAAGCAGCCACGGCGCCCTGCGCCGATGCATTCCATATCCACCAGGTAGTAGCTACATTCCAAATGAACATACAGATATAAACCAGTCCAAAAAATTTTTTGCGGCTTACAACTTTTGTTTCAAGCCAAAGCAAGGGTACAAAAGCTACGAAAATAAAAAACGTAAACGGAGAAACGGGCCATGCGGCAAACAGCAACAAACCGGATAAACAGGTAATCAACAGATTTGAAAATTTTTTCAATTTCTTGTTTTCGTAAAAATAATTAACAACGGCGATGCTTTGCATAAAATTTTCCATAAAAAATCAGCCATGTAATTTTTTGTGGAATTTGTTTGGTTTTACTATCTGATTAAAAAATAAATTACCATGCATACCAACAACATTTTAACATCAGATTTGATAGACATCATTTTTGATGGCCGCAACAAAGAATACGGTGCTTATGAATTACGTAAATCTTATTCAAGCCGCATTGGCAAAGCCCTGATGGTTACAGGCATTTTGGTTTCTCTTACCATTGGTGGTGTTGTGCTGGCCAGTTCACACAAAAAATCGGATAGCAAATTCAGAGTGGGAGGAGTTGTTCATATCGCTGATTTGCCCAAAATGGCTCCGGAAAAAATTATTGAACCTGAAAAACCTAAGCAGCAACCCAAGCAACAGGTAAAAGAAATTGCATTTACCGAACCCAAACTGGTGGATAAAGATAAAATTGAGAATCCGCCGCCAACGATTGATGATGCACAAACTGCAAAAATCAGCGATAAAAATGTGGATGGAGTGGTGGCAACAGATGTACCTGATGCCGGTCCACAAAACCCATCAAACGGAACCGGAATTATTGATGAAAAGCCAAAGCAGGAGCCTGAAATATTTGAACCCATTGAAATAGCTGCGAGCTTTTCGGGTAATTGGGTGAAATTTTTGGAGCAAAACCTAATCGCAGAAACACCCGTGAGCAACGGCGCACCTGCTGGTCGTTATAGCGTCATCATCAAATTTACAATTGATGAAAACGGAAATATAATTGCCACCGAAGCACTGACGCATCATGGATATGGAATGGAGCAGGAAGCCATACGTGTCATCAAAAAAGCTAATGCCAAATGGCAGGCGCCTGTTAAAAATGGTTTTAAACAAAAAGCAATCATGAAACAGGTGATCACTTTTGTAGTGCAGGATGAAGAATAGTTTTTTGGGATTAATGTTTGAAAAAAGAATGGGCTATTGAAAACGATAGCCCATTTATTATGAGTAAAATACCTTTTTTATTTTCTTGAATAGTTCGGAGCTTCTTTGGTAATCTCAATATCGTGTGCATGGCTTTCACGCATACCGGCATTGGTTATTTTTACAAAGTTTGCTTTTTGCAATTCTTGAATATTAGCGGCGCCACAGTATCCCATTCCGGCCCGCAGCCCACCGGTAAATTGATAAACGACTTCTTTCAAATAGCCTTTATAAGCCACACGACCCTCAATACCTTCCGGTACAAATTTCTTTACATCATCTTCCACATCTTGAAAATAACGGTCGCTGCTTCCGGTAGCCATTGCTCCCAAAGATCCCATACCGCGATACTGTTTAAATTTCCTTCCTTCAAAAATGATGGTTTCTCCGGGGCTTTCTTCAGTACCTGCAAATACACTTCCCATCATCACACAATCTGCTCCTGCGGCCAATGCCTTTACCATATCACCTGTATATCGAATACCCCCATCGGCAATAATGGAAACTTTTTTTTGTTTTAATACCGAAGCTGCTTCTATAATTGCTGTTAACTGTGGTACACCTGCACCGGCTACTATTCTTGTGGTGCAAATAGAACCCGGCCCTATGCCCACTTTTACTGCATCGGCACCAGCATCGGCCAATGCTTTGGCTCCGGCGGCTGTGCCTACATTTCCGGCAATCACATTTATATTTTTAAAATTCTTTTTTACATCTTTTAATGCAGCTAACACGCCTTTGCTATGTCCATGTGCACTGTCTAATGCGATTGCGTCAGCTCCCACTTGTTGCAGTGCATGTACCCTGTCTAAAATATCTTTTGTAATGCCCACACCTGCACCTACTACCAACCTTCCAAAAGCATCTTTCACTGCATTGGGGTGGCTTTTTAGTTTTAAAATATCACTGTAAGTAAATAAGCCTGTCAATTCTCCTTTCTTGTTTACGATGGGCAGTTTTTCTACTTTGGTTTGTTTGAAAAGTTGTTCGGCTTTTTTTAAATCGGTTCCTTCGGGTGCCGTAAAAAGATTTTCGCTGGTCATTACTTCACTCACTTTTCTTTTGGGGTTGTCTTCAAACCTCAAATCACGATTGGTAAGTATGCCCACCAGTTTTTTGTTTTTGTCAACAATGGGAATGCCGCCAATCTTGTTTTCACGCATCAGTCTTAAGGCGTCGCCAATGTTAGCATCTGCCATCAATGTTACGGGATCTATAATTAAACCGCTTTCGCTACGCTTTACTTTTCTTACCTGCTCGGCCTGTTTTTCTATGCTCATGTTTTTATGAAGTACACCCATGCCGCCTTCGCGGGCAAGAGCAATAGCGAGTGCAGCTTCCGTTACGGTATCCATGGCCGATGAAAGTAAGGGAACATTCAGAATAATGCTTTTTGTAAGCCGGGTGCTGATGTCCACATCTCGAGGCAGTACCTGACTATAGCCGGGCTGCAATAGTACATCGTCAAATGTGAGACCTTCTTTGAAATTTTGTTTACCTGAATTTTTGGAGGGAGAATTTCTTGTTGCCATGTGCAAAGATAAGAGGAAATCCAAAATGACAGTATTACTTGTATTTGAGAAATACAATGAAATAAATTTACCTCCTGTGCAAGCGATTATCTGATCAACATCACCGTTCCTTTCTTAAATATTTTTTGTCCCGTGTCTCTGTGTGTATAACCTAAAAGCCATACATATACACCACTGGGTTGCAATACACCCTTAAACTGGCCATCCCACTTATCACGCCAGGTGGCTGAAGAAAACATCAATTGACCCCAGCGGTTATACACTTTAAATTCCAGATTATTTGCTTTTATCGCATTGTGCGGAGAGAAGGTATCATTCAATCCATCATTATTGGGTGTAAAAGCTGTGGGCACATCTATCAAACAAAAATCAAGTACGGTTAATGTTTTTCTGATGCTGTCTTTACAATGTAAAGCATTGTTAGTAGCTTCTAATTTCACTGTGTAGTAAGCTTCCCGGTTGATGGTTGGAAACTGAAATGGCGGTGGGTCTTTTACAAAACTGCTACCCAAAACATCGTAAGTCCATTTCCATTGGTCAACCTGTCCTGTTGATTGGTTAAATACTTTCAATGGATCTTCCGGACAAATGATATTTTCCATTTCAAATTTTGCAATCACTTCATTATCGAGCACAATGATTTGCGTACTGGTATCGGTACATACCCCGTTGTTTACAATCAGCGTTGCTGTATCAGTACTGTTTGCCGGAAAAATTTGAGAGGTTGATTGTGCAAAAATTTTGGGTCCTCCATTAAATGTCCATTGCCAGAAATTTACATCATTGGCACCATTATGCATAAAGGTCAATGTATCTAATCTACAACCCATAGCATTTGTAAATGAAAAATCTGCGTTTACAGTGTCGGAAGTAGAAAAGCTTAATGTTTGTGGCAATATCGGTTGTCCGCACAAATCAAAAACAGGACTTCCATCCAATCCCGGATTAATGATGAGATTGTAATTGCCTTTGGTATAAATGGGAAAGGCAAATTTTACAATTACATTGTCGGCAAGATTGTTTACACAATTGCTGCCATAGGCTGCTGCAACATTCACAACCGTGGGACCGGTCACATTAAAATCGCTTCCCGATGGTGTAATCGTTGCACATCTGATTTTTTTTGGGTAGTACACAACTACTGAGTCAATGGCGCAATTGGGTTTGCCAACACTGTCGGCTCTTATAGGTTGTGGTGGTGTATAATTGAAAGCTACCATTTCATTTACGGGAATGGTTCGGTCGCAATTATCTTTTAGTGTATTACCATCGGTACCATTGATGGCTACCAATTGATAATTACCTGGCGGCAATGGTGTGGCCAGTGTAAGGGTTATTTCTCTAAACACAAATCCAAACGAACAAGAATCAGTTACCGCGGTTGTAATGGCTGATACATTTGGAGATAATACAAAATCACTGCCATTGCTGGTAATGCTGTTGCAGCGAACAGCTCTGTTTAGTTTTACTTTTATTGTGGTACCGTCACATCCTGCTTCTGCCGAAGCCAGATGTGGTTCTTGTGGGTCGGTTATTACAGCACTGCCTCCGCCAAATGATAAATCATAACCACTCTGTGTATCGGTAAAATGACTGATCATTAGTAAATAAGTGCGACCTGCTGTTAAATTTGGCATGGCGGCAAAAGTGGGCGCATTATCAGATGGGGTAGAGGCGCATTGAATAAAATTTACGCCGCTTGCAGATGCGCCGGTGTTACCATAAGTACCTGCCCAATTACCGGTTACTATCAAACTGTTGTTGGTAAATATTGCATCCGGATTTTGCCCGGTTATATCATACAACTGCCAGTCGTAATCTTCATTGGCTCCCAATGGTTTTATTAAAAAACCCAATGTGCCGGATGTAAAACAGGTAAACTTATAAAAATATGGATTTTTATTTTGATAGTTGGCATTGCCACTGCCCGAGCAACCGGGTACAAATAAATCGTTGGTAGCGCATGGAGGTACTGTTGATTGATGAAAGACTGCGGTACCACAAACTGGAAAAGCCGTAGCGGGTGTTTGGCCTAAAGCGGTACAAGGCTGTGCAAATGCGTTTTGTGTAACAATAAAACACATGAATAAGCACAAGGCTGTATGAAAAATATTTTTAAGATTCAAAGGGTCAAAAGTTTTGTATTTGTATGACAAATAAAAGTTGGTTTCTGCTGTTTGAAACTTTAAGATAGCCTGTAAAGTTTGCCCGGTAAAGATACCACCACATTTTGTAATTCTAAATTGAGAATGGCGGCCGCTACTGCACTGCTGCTCAATCCACTTTGCAGGTTTATTTCATCTATGGAAATGGTGTCTTTCTCCTTTAGCAGGTTGACGATTATTTTTTCGTCAGGCGATAACTCAATAAACAATTCCCGCTGTGCTTTTTTGGTTTTCTTTTGATTGGCTGTAGGCAACCATCCCATTGATTGCAAAAACTGATCGGTGTCAGTTAGTAAAACGGCTTTATTGGTTTTAATCAAATAATTGCAGCCGGCGCTTTTGGTATCATTTATTTTTCCGGGTATGGCAAACACATCTTTGTTGTAGCCATTGGCCAGTTCTGCGGTTATCATACTGCCACCTTTTATATCCGTTTCTATAACGATAGTAGTATCGCACATTCCGGCTACTATGCGATTACGGCTTGGAAAATTATGCCGGTCAGGTTTTGTTTTACTTCTAAACTCGGTAAGTAGCCCGCCTTCATTTTTTATCATCTCTTTGGCCAGTTGTGTATGTTCCGATGGATATACCTGATCGAGTCCATGCGCCAATACGCCTACCGTTGGTGTGTTATTTTTTACAGCCGATTTATGCGCAATAGCATCTACTCCAAATGCCATACCGCTTACGATTACACATTTTTGAATCGCCAGTTCTTTTACCAGTTTTTCAGTTACCTGTTTTGCGTAGTCGGTGCTGGAGCGGGTGCCAATGAGTGCAACCATTTTTGTATCATTGAGATGCGCTGTGCCCCGATAATACAATAGTGTTGGGCTATCATAGCAGTTTAATAAACGCTGCGGATAGTTAGGGTCAGAAATGAATAAGGGTGTTATTTTGAACTTCTCAATAAATTTTATTTCTTCTTCTGCTTTTGAAAAATCTTTGAAACTTGTAATGGAGGCTGCCCTTACCGGACCAATACCATCAATTTTTTCAAGAAAGTGTTTTTTGGCGTGAAAAATTTCTTCCGCTTCGCAATGCTGCAATAGAATCTTCGCCTGAACAGGCCCGATATGGGGAACCATCGTTAAGGCAATTTGATAAACCAGATCGGGATGTAGCGTCATAGAATTCAAATATAATTCAGGCTATTGACTTATCACCCGCATCTCGGTTCTGCGGTTTTGCAATCGGCCCGCCTCGGTTTTATTGTCGGCAAGCGGTTTCGTTTCTCCAAATCCTTTTGCTACTAGTCGGGCAGGGTTTATTTTTTTGCTGATCAGAAAGTTGACAACCGCCTTTGCACGGTTATTACTTAAAACCATATTGTCTGAAGGTTTTCCAACATTGTCCGTATGTCCGCTGATTTCAATTTCCATTGTCGGGTTTTCGTTGAGCAAGCGTACAAGATTATCCAGTTCGGTTTGCGATTCAGGATTAAGCTCATATTTATTTACCTCAAAGAATATATTTTTTAAAACTACAGAAGCATTTGAAGCAATGGGTTCCAATAAAATATTTTTGATATAAGTGGAATCAGGCGATTTGTTGGCCATTAAAAAATTATCAGAATAAAATAAATAGCCTTTACTGTTTACATTAAAGGCATAGTCTTTTCCAACGGGTAATGTCATAAAATAATTTCCTGCATCGTCTGTCTGAATATGGCTGATGGTTTGATGGGATGCCAGGTTGTTTAATTCAAGTGTTGAAACAACCGGTTTCCCGGTATTTTTATCTGTAATTTTTCCTTTTACCCAAAGTGTTTTAACCGGTCGTACATCTTCTCGAAGTTCAAAACTATAAATGTCCAATCCGCCATAACTATCGTTACGGTCAGCGGCATAATATGCGGTTTTACCATCTGCTGCAATACACATGGTGCCTTCTTTTTCAATGGTATTGATGGGATAACCCAGATTTTCCGGTTTACCCCATTCACCATTGGGTTGTTTTCTTACTACAAATAAATCATCATCGCCATAACCCGGCCATCCGTTTGATGTAAAATACAATGTTTGATTATCAGCATGTATAAACGGACATTGATCGTCGCCGGAAGTATTAATGCCCGGCCCCATGTTTTCCGGCTGACTGTAATATCCATTGGGTTTCAAATGGCTTACATAAATATCAATGCCTCCAAACCCACCGGGTCTTCTGCTGGCAAAATATAAATCCTTTCTGTCGGGTGATAAAGAGGGTTGAGCTTCCCACTGGTCCGTATTGATGCCCAACCCAAAATGATAAACATCTTCCCATTCCTCATTTGTTTTTTGAGCCATGTATAAATCGTAATTGCCATAACTGTCTTCTCTTCCACTTGCGGCATATATCATCCATTCACCATCGGCGGATAAAGTTTGTGCTGCTTCACTTTGTGGGGTATTAATATTTCCGCCGGCAGGTTTTGCCATTCCCCATCCACTGCTATCTTTTTTCGAAACATAAAAATCCTCGTTAGTACCTGTAAGTCTTCTTGTAAAAATGAGTTCGCTGCCGTCAATAGAAAGTATGGGTAAATACTCAGGATGTGAGCTGTTTATTTCTTTACCCAGGTTGATAGGTTTAAAAGTATAATTGTTAACGGGATGATTTTTTTCAAACGAAACGGCGAATTGAAATGATTTTTGCCTGTTCATTGCATTTGTCAGGCTACCGGAGTTTTTGGGCGGTTTTTTTGCCAATACATCATTTACAATATGCAGTGCTTTTTCAAACTGTCCCATACCTGCTAACTGTGTAGCATATTGAACACGAAAATCAAAACTATAAACAGAATCTATTGCAAAAGCTTTTTCAAAATTTTCGGCACTTGATTTATAATTTTTTAACCGGCTGTAAATGGTGCCCAGTGTCAACCTTGCATCGGCAAAATCTGCATCGGCTTCATTTGCTTTTTGTAATAGCCCTATTGCTGATACCCAGTTGCCATCATCAATTCTATTCATAGCCTGTGCATAAAACTCCTGTGCTTTCTTACTTACTTTGGATGGGTTGTAGGTTTGCGCCTGTACAGCGAGTGCTAAAAACAGAAAACATCCTGAAATTGAAAACCGGATAATAGTTGTCATCAAAAGATTTTTGTCTTACTTAAACGAAACTAAGTCAAAATTATTCCGCAGATAAGAAGGAAATTGTTAAGACAAAGTTGCTTAGGGCACATTTATGTACTTATGCACCTGAAGCGACAATTCCCATTGTGGTTGCGCTTTAATGTATTCAATGATGAGAGGCGACATTTCTCCTGCTTTTTCCCATTCAGGTTGCAGAAATAATTTGCATTGAGGCGAAACGAGTGCCGCATATTTTTCGGCCCAGTCAAAATCCGATTTATTGTAAACAATAATTTTCAATTCATGCGCCAGTCGCATTATTTCAGGTAATGGTGCTTTAAATTTTTTGGGCGATAAGCATATCCAATCCCAGCTACCGCTTATGGGATGTGAACCTGAGGTTTCAATATGTGTTTTTAAACCATTAGCCTGCAGTTGATGCGTAAGTTCTTTCAGGTTGTGCATCAAGGGTTCGCCACCAGTAATCACAACAATTTTTGCAGGTGTTTTTTTTACCTCAGCTACTAAATCATTCGTATTGTATAATGGATGTTTGTTTGCATCCCAACTATCTTTAACATCACACCACACACAACCTACATCGCATCCGCCCAGCCTTATAAAATAGGCAGCACTACCCTGATGATATCCTTCACCCTGAATGGTATAAAAATGCTCCATGACCGGAAGCTTTTCAATAGCGTACATGGCTGTTCCTAATTAATTTTTTTGAATACAGGAATTATAAGTGTTTTTAAGCAGCGCAGCAATCGTCATGGGTCCTACACCACCGGGCACGGGGGTTATCCAGCTGCACAAAGGGGCTACTGCTTCATAATCTACATCTCCTTTTAATCTGTAACCCGATTTTTTTGTAGCGTCCTCCATTCTGGTAATTCCTACATCGATTACGATGGCACCTTGCTTTACCATATCTGCTGTTAAAAACCCGGGCTTGCCCAATGCAGCAACAATAATATCAGCCTGCAAGCAATGTTCTTTAATGTTTTGTGTCTTGGAATGACACAGTGTTACCGTACAGTTGCCCGGATTTTTATTTTCACTCAACAAAATACTCATAGGTCGTCCTACAATATTGCTTCTGCCAATCACTACGGCATGTTTTCCTTTGGTATCAATTTTATAATGCTGCAACATGAGCATTATTCCAAACGGGGTAGCTGAAATAAATGTAGCTTGTCCCAGCGTCATACGACCCACATTTACCGGATGAAAACCATCGACATCTTTTTCGGCATCTATCGCATTAATGATATTTGATTCATTAATTTGAGTGGGCAATGGAAGTTGTACCAAAATGCCGTCAATGTCAGGATCGATAATCAGTTATTCAATTTGTTCCATCAGCTTGGGTTCTGATGTTTCGGCATTCATGCGAATCAATGTTGAAATAAAACCTGCGTCTTCGCAAGCTTTCACTTTGGCAGCTACATAGGTTTCGCTGGCACCGTCATTGCCTACTAAAATTGCAGCAAGATGTGGCGCTTTTTTTCCTTCCGCTATTCTTTGCGCTACATTCAATTTCAATTCGTCCTTTATAGATTGTGCTGCTTTTTTCCCATCTAAAATTTGCATGGCGCAAAGGTAACAGCTTCTCATATTCAGGCCATTCAATTTTTATTTTGATGCAAGAATTTATCCCTGTAACTTCCTGTAAAAATCAAACCGTTGAAACAAATTTTTCTTTCTTGTTTAATGCTTTTTGCAATAGCTGATTTGCAGGCACAAGTATTGCGACGGCCCATGGCAGCTGCATACACAGGTTTGGGCGCATACAGCACACACCATGTTGATGTCTTTTCGATTGCTGCCAATCAGGCATCACTAGCACAATTGCAGCAGGGAGCTGTGGGTATTTATGGAGAAAGAAGATTTTTGCAGACGGAACTAAGTAACTATACTGCCTTAGCTGCCTTACTCACCCGTTCCGGCAATTTTGGATTAAAAGCAAATTATGCTGGTTTTAGCGACTATCATGAATCGCAAATTGGATTGGCTTATGCCCGAAAACTGGGTACAAAAATTGACATCGGCGCACAATTTAATTATAATGGAATTCAAATTGCCGGTTATGGTAATGCAACGGCATTAAGTTTTGAATTGGGGGCTATACTCCATCTTACTGATAAGCTACATTCGGGTATTCAAATTAGCAATCCTGTAGGAGGTAAATATGGAAAAAACAAAGATGAAAAGCTTTCATCACTCTATACATTTGGAATTGGTTATGATGCTTCAGAAAAACTATTGGTAAGTGCCGAAGTACAAAAAGAAGAAGACCAACCTGTAAATGTAAATACGGGTGTGCAATATAGATTTCTCCCACAGTTTATGGCCAGGGTAGGTGTAGCCACATCCACGTCTTCTTTGTGGGCAGGTGTAGGCTTCAAGCTAAAATCTTTTAGAATAGATATTACTTCCGGTTATCATCCACAATTAGGTTTTACACCGGGTGTGCTGCTCTTGTTTCAATTCAATCAAAAGAAAAATTGAGAAAGGCATTATTCATATATTTTTTCATTTGGATATTTTGTTATCCTGATTTTTTGTTTGGGCAAGAGTTGCCAATTACTACACAGCAACAATTGGAAAACATGACAGATGCCGACCAGAATGAAACAGAGGATGACAATTATTTGCTTGAGCTGGAACAGTTCAGAAAAAATCCCATAAATCTCAATACTGCCGATGCTGATGATTTAAAGTTATTAAGAGTATTGACAGATTTGCAAATTGATAACCTGATTAGCTATCGCAATTTTTTTGGCAACCTGATAAGCATTTATGAATTGCAGGCAATACCTGCCTGGGAAATATTGACGATAAAAAAACTGTTGCCTTTTATTACCATAGCAACGCCAATAAATATATCTGCGGAAGCTTTAAAAAGATTCAGAAGTGGAGAGCATAGTTTGTTGTTTCGTATATCGCAGGTAATTGAAAAATCAAAAGGTTTTGATGCAGCCACAACTGGCAGCAAATATCTGGGCAGTCCACAAAGGATCTTGTTTCGATACAGATACACATATAAAAATCTGTTGCAATATGGACTGGTAGGAGATAAAGATGCAGGAGAACAGTTTTTGAAAGGAAATCAAAAAACCGGATTTGATTTTTATTCAGTTCATCTCTTTGCAAGAAAAATCGGAATCATAAAGGCATTGGCATTGGGCGACTTTACAGTCAATATGGGTCAGGGGCTTATTCAATGGCAAAGTTTGGCCTTTAAAAAGAGTGCAGATGTAATGGGAATCAAAAGACAAGCTGCCACTTTGCGACCTTATGGCTCTGCCGGTGAGTATTATTTTAACAGAGGTGCAGGCATTACTTTACAGAAAGGAAAATTTGAAGCAACTGTATTTGGTTCTTTCAGAAAAATTAGTGCAAACTTCGTTGCAGATACGGTTAACAACGAAGACTTTATTTCTTCATTTCTTACCATGGGTTATCATCGTACTTCCGGTGAAAATGAAGACAGAAATAGATTGGCTCAAACAAGTTTTGGTGGGAATATCATCTTTAGAAAACCAAAGTGGCATGTCGCATTAAATGGTATTGCATATCGTTTTTCTTTACCCATACAAAAAAGAAATGAACCGTATAATTTATATGCAATCAGTGGAAAAAGCTGGAACAATTTTAGTGTTGACTATAGCTATACACATAAAAATTTTCATTTTTTTGGCGAAGCAGCCATGGATAAAAATAACAGTACTGCTTTTGTTAATGGATTATTGTTAAGCGTAGATCCAAGAGTCGATTTTTCAATATTGCAAAGAACCATCAGCAAGTCTTATCAGGCAGTTAACGGAAATGCTTTTACAGAAAATGCATATCCCACAAATGAAACAGGTTTTTATTCCGGAGTAAGTATTCGACCAAAGCCATCGTGGCGTATAGATGCCTATGCAGATATTTTTAAATTTCCTTGGTTAAAATATCTGGTAGATGCGCCAAGTCGTGGGAGTGATTATTTGGTACAATTATTTTTTGCTCCTAATAAGCAACTGGAAATCTATTCCAGATTCAGAAATGAAACTAAGCAGCAGAATCAAAGAGATAATAGTACCGTTACCAATTTTTTAGTATCTGCACCTCGGCAAAGCTGGCGTACACAAATTGGTTATAAAATAAATACTGCGATTACGATTAGAAACCGAATAGAAATGTTATGGTATAAGCAAAATGTCCAAAATCCGAATAAGGGATTTCTAAGTTTTGTAGATGTTTTATACAAGCCTATGCTGTCTTCATTTTCAGGAGTTGTTCGTTTACAGTATTTTGAAACTGATAACTATGACTCCAGAATCTATGCTTATGAAAATGATGTATTGTATAGTTATTCCATACCCGCTTTTTTTGATAAGGGATTCAGGTACTATTTGAATTTTAATTATGACATTAATAAAAAGCTCAGTATTTGGTTTCGTTGGGCGCAAACTGTTTATGGAAACAAACAAACCGTCGGTTCGGGCCTAGATGAAATATCGGGCAACAAAAAATCTGATATAAAACTTCAAATACGGTGGATTTTCTAAAACAGAAAAAATTAGCATTTCTTTTATTTTTTTTTGTTGTCATTAACTTAATGTTAAAAAAAACTTTACCTTGCGGCAGCATTATAAGGGCATTATATGTCTTTATATGCATACCTTAACCTTTGAATTGGACGGTTTTCCTTGATAATCAATGCTTTAAATTTTTAAAACTAAACGTTAACATGAGAAAAATTGCATCACTGTTTACGATGCTTATGCTCTTCTCGGCATTAGCATTCGGTCAGAACCGGGTGATTTCCGGTACTGTGACCGATAATTCAGGCACGCCTTTACCAGGTGTATCTGTATTAATTAAGAATACCAAGACAGGAACTGCGACCGATAATAACGGTCAATTCCGCATTAACGCCAAAACCGGCGATGTATTGGTAGTTACAAGTACTGGTTTTGAGCCTAAAGAGGCCACAATCGGTGCCGGTAGCGCCGTATCTGTTGAACTCAAAAGAGTTATAGAAACAGGTACAGAAGTAGTTGTTACTTCACTGGGTCAAAGAGTACAACCTAAGGAATTGGGTTATACTGTTTCTAAGGTGAAGGCAGCAGAACTTACTCAGGCAAAATCAGTAAACCTTCAAAGTGGTTTAACTGGTAAAGTTTCCGGTTTGAATGTACAATCAGTAAATGCCGGTGTATTTCAGGATACTAGGATTACACTTCGTGGTATCCGTTCATTAACTGGTAACAACCAACCAATGTTGATTTTGGATGGTGTGCCTATTTCTCTTGGTTACCTTAGTTCTATCAACCCAAATGACATTACAGATGTTACCATTCTTAAGTCTGCATCTGCAACTGCTGTTTACGGTCCTGATGGTGCAAACGGCGCCCTTGTTGTGACTACTAAAAAAGGAAGCCGCTCTAAACCACAAATCAGCGTAGGACATACGGTACAGGTTGAAAGAGTTTCTTTCATTCCAGAGTTGCAAACACAATTCGGTTCCGGTTCATCAGTAAATGCATTGGGATATGGAGTATATGACCCCATTGAAAACCAGTGCTATGGTGATGCATTTGATGGTTCTCTCCGTCAAATTGGTCGCGATGGTCCTGGCGGTTCTCAATATTTAGTAACTTATGAAGCTCGTCCAAAAGATAAATTGAATTTCTGGAATACGGGTCTTACCAACCAGACTGACCTTTCTTTTTCAACTGGTGATTTTTACCTGAGTGCTCAGAATGTATTAATTCAAGGTGTGATGCCAAAAGATGTAAACAGAAGGGTTTCTGTTCACATGTCTGCAAACAAAGAGTACAACAGATTTAAGGCATCTTACAGCATCAACTATACAAAAGGAAATTATGATGTAACTGCTGGTTCCAGCTTCGGTAATGGTCGCGACTATACTGTATATTGGAACTGGTTGAATACACCTATGCAAATTCCTTTGACAAGATTCAAAAACTGGAGAACTGACTATTGGGCAAGCCCGGATGGTTATTTCAACGACTATTATTCTAACCCTTATTTCATGATTGACAATTTCCGTCAAAAGGGTAGAAGCGATGATATCTTTGGAAACTTTGAGTTAAATTTTAAAGCTACAAACTGGCTGTCATTTACTTACCGTTTAGGTGCTACTGTTTCTAACAGTACTTATAAAGCAACTGCAGCGGCACTTCAATATGGAGTTTTTGCAAAAGCTAGTGGTAAGAGCATCGCACAAACAGGTGATTTTAATTCAGCAGTTAATGATGGATCTTCAACCTCAAGTCGTATTAACTCTGAGTTTTTTGCAACAATCAGACAAAAATTCGGAAACTTTAATCTAAATGCCCTTGTGGGTCAGTCTTTCAGAGAAACAAATTCAAAGAATGTAAGTGTATCAAGCAACAATCTTACTTTCCCTTCATTATTTAACGTAAGCGGACGTAAAGGTGAGCCAGGTGCCGGTGAGTCTAATTACAAATCAAGATTGGAGCGTTTCTTTGGAAAGATTGGTGTGGGTTATAAAAACTGGGCTTTTGCTGAAGTTACCGGAAGCTATGACATTGACAGTCGTCTAGCTTATTTTTATAATTATAATTTTGATAATACTAATTTCTTCTATCCGGGTGGTAACGTTTCAGTTATCTTAAGTGAAGCTATCCCTGCTATTAAGAGCAGCAAAGTGATTTCTTACTTGAAAGTACGTGGTGCCTACTCTAAAACCGGTAACGTGAACTTGGGTATTCAAGATCTTGAAAATACTTATGGAAATGGATTTGGATTCCCTTATGGTTCATTGGCAGGTTATACATCTTCCAACCTTTTAAGATTATCCAATTACAAGCCTGAGTTTGTAATAAACAAGGAAGCCGGTATTGAAATTGGTATGTTGAAAAATCGTGTAAATGTAGAAGCAACAATCTATGAGCAAGACAACTCAAACCAGATTGTTGACGTACAATATTCTGCTGCTACCGGATTTACAAGTGCACGTTTGAATGCTGCTGCATTTACAAATAAAGGTGTTGAGTTGGATTTAAGATTAACACCATTGGTAAAGCTTGGAAAAGTAAATATTGACTTTAAAGCAAACTATACTTATCAGGACAATAAAGTAACCAAGATCATTGAAGGTGTTGATCAATTAGGTATTGGAAATGGTAACTATGTAGTAGTTGATAAGCCTGCTTATATATTTAAGCTTACTGACTATAAAAGAGATGATCAGGGTCGTGTAATTGTAGATCCTACTACGGGTTATCCAACTGTGGACCCTGTAATCAAGAATTTCGGCCGTACTCAGCCTAGGCACTTGTTAGGTTTGAATCTATCCGTATCATGGAAAGATCTTACTTTCAGTGCAGTAGCTGATTATCGCGGTGGTGCAATGATTTACACAGGTAATTTGGGAACTGGTATGGACTTCTCAGGTATTTCTAAAAGAAGTGGACAGAATTCTCGTATGCCATTTATTTTCCCTAACTCTTCTTATTGGGATGGCAGCAAGTATGTTGACAACACCAGCATCTATATGCAAAGCGGTGGTTACAACTTCTGGTCACAGGCTGTAAACACATCAGCTAATTCAAATTATATTGTAAGTGGTGATTTCTGGAAAATAAGAGAAGCTAGTCTGAGCTATAACTTACCTACTTCATTATTTGGTTTTGCAAAAGGAACTGTAAAAGGCGCAACCTTCACTTTGAGTGGAAGAAACCTGTTTATGTTCTTACCAAAATCAAATCAGTGGACAGATCCTGAGTTTTCAAATACTGTTGGAAACGCACAGGGTGTAAGTGGTTTAGATAACACACCTCCTACAAGAATTTTTGGTGCCAGCTTAAATATTCAGTTCTAATCAATTTTAAACTATCAATAATATGAAACTTAAAAAACTGATATATGGTGTTGTTGCAGCGGTGGTAATGCTTGCTGCAGGAACGGGCTGCCGCAAAAGCCAGTTCAACATCAATCAAAACATTAATAACCCTACGGATAGCACGGTTACATATAATGTAGTGTTGCCCGCAGCTATGAATGCTACAGGATCTATCATTGCCCGCCAATGGGGGACTATTCAAAACTGGATGGGCTTCTGGGCACGTTCTGGTACTTATGCGCCAAACGTAATTGAAGAAACCTATCAGATAACAACGGGTTTTGGAAATGGAATATGGAATGCATCATATGACAATGCGTATGATTATCAAATAGTAATTACTAAAGCCGCTCAGGCCAATGCTACTTTCTATCAAGGTATTGCTGAGATTATGAAAACAATTGACTATCAGATGCTGGTAGATGTTTATGGTAACGTTCCTTATTCTGAGTCTTTAAAAGGAAGTTGAAATCCAACTCCTAAGTATGACAAGGGAATTGATATCTATAAAGACTTACTGCGTCGTATTGATGCCGGTATGACCTTGATTAAGAATGCAGTGGTGTCTAGTACTAATCCTAATAAGGCTATAGCTACTGATGATATCATGTTCCATGCTGATAAAACAAAATGGATGAAGTTTGGAAATACACTTAAGCTTCGTTTACTGATTCACGCTTATGCTGTAGGAGGTATTAATAAAACTGCTGAAATGGCTATCATCAATGCTGAAGGCAGTGGTTTCCTGGGTGCAGGTGAAGATGCAATGGTAAATCCAGGTTATACAGGAAATGATAAACCAAATCCATTCTGGAATGCTTATAAAACAGGTACAGATGGTACAACTTCAGCAAATGATGTGTATTACAAAGCAAATGAATGGGGAATTGGTTATTATAAAGGTGATGGCGACCCACGTGTTACAAATGTGGCTGTTCCTGGAACCGGTAATCGCCTTTACACTCCAGGAAATCAGGGTTTGAAAGGTGTTGCTTATGGTTTGCCTCCAGATGCTGTAAATGCAGCTGCTGAACTGGCTGGTTATGGGCCGGGTGTTTATAAATCAGCAACGGCTCCACAAGCTATATTAACAGCTGCCGAAAGCTTATTCCTGCAGGCAGAAGCAAGAGAAAGAGGCTGGATAACTTCAGGCCCAAGTGCACAAGCTCTTTGTGAAGCTGGTATGGATGATAGCTTTAGATATCTGGGTGTTCCAAATTCAGCAAGTTCTGCTGCAGATTATAGAACATTTAATGCAACATATCCTGATGTGGATTATACGGCAGGTCCAATTGCTGCCGGTGGTCCAAGTGGTGGTATTTTCACTATACTTTCTCAGAAGTGGTTTGCATTAAATGCTACCAATACTTTGGAAGTATGGACTGACTGGAGAAGGGTTCCTTATTCAGAAGTGGCAACAAAAGTGTTAACTAACAACACGGCTGCTCCTTCCGATAAGTTTGTATATGGTGATGGTGCAGGTTATACACCCGGGCCGGCACGTTCTGTTTCACCACAGATTCAGCCTGGTGACAATATTCCTGTTCGTTATTTGTATCCTCAGACTGAGTATAATTATAATACAGCAAATGTTGCTGCTGAAGGTACAATTACCCGTTACAGCAGAATTTTCTGGGACCTTAACTAATTTGTAAAGAACAAAATCAGAAATATGAAAAAAATAATTTCTTCAACACTCATCCTGGCTGCTTTGGCAGTTTCATTTACAGGATGTTTAAAAGACAAGGGTTTTGAAAACCATACTTATGGCATTAACGACCCGGATACACAACCTCCAGGTGTAGGCTTTCCAAAAGCCGTAGCTTCCAAGGTTACTATCGGGGTTGAGCTGGATCCTAATCCACAAACTGTTAATGATCTTGTATTTGTAAACGTATTGGCAGGAAACCCGGCTAAAACGGATGTGCATATTACAATGGTTGTTAATGATGCTTTGAGAACTACATACAACTCAGCTAACAGCACTAATATTTTGCAGCTTCCCCCTTCAGAATATTCAGTTGCACTTAGTTTGACAATTCCTGCTGGACAGCGATTTGCACAAGTGCCTTTGATTTTGCCAAGCACCAACTCCCTTAATCCAAATGACACTTATGGTCTTGGATTGACCATTACATCAGTAGATGGTGGATATAAAATCGCTGATAACTTCAAGAATCTATTTATTGAAGTGGGTGTAAAGAATAAGTATGATGGCGTATATCGACTAAATGGTGTTCATAATCGTGCACCTTATACATTTCCATTTGAAACAGAAGTAGAAATGTGGACAACAGGTCCTGCTTCTGTAGCTATGTACTGGCCAGAGGTAAGTGATTTTGGTCAACCCATTGGTACAGCACCAGGTGCTATAAGCTGGTATGGAAATGCGGTTTCTCCAAACTTTACCTTTAACCCTGCTACTAATGAAGTAATAGGAGTAAGTCTTCAGGTGGGTGCTGCTGTAACGCTTGGTTTAGTTACACTAGATGCAACTGCAGATGCAAACCCTGATGGCCCTATTTATAACAGAATGGATGTAGGTCCTCCTAAAACGATTTATGTTGCTTACCAATACAATGGTAACAATCTTCGCCGCTTTTACGATACATTGACGTTTAAGCATGCGAGATAATTAGTTCTGATTTTTTTCTTCATAAGGGGTTGTTTTAATTAACAACCCCTTATGTATTTTATACAGCTTGCTTGTCTGTTTTCATTAATTTTGATTATTAAATATTTAAACATGAAACTTCGTTTTAAGTTTTTCTCTATGGTTTTAGTGTTTACAACTTTTTATGCTGATGCACAACTTGGAACTGTAGGAACGACTTCTGCTAATTCTTCTTTTATAAGAGGCTGGACAGACCCTGCATTGAATCATAATGCGCTTTTAAAGCAAAAAACAGGAGATGGCGGCTATACCATTATTGGAAATTTTAAAGTAAAAGGCAGCCCTTTTTTGTATGGTTTAAGTCATAAAGGAAACATGTTTTCACCTGAAGCGAAAGCTTATAATATTAATTTGAACTATAATACATACAATCAGGAGTTGGAGTTTACTTCAAATTCAAATCCCGATAAGCCTTTGATAAAAGAACCGGGTACCATTGACTCCTTTACATTGTTATTAGATGTTGTAGCAGGTATTACTTCAAATCTTGACTTTGTATATGGTGCAACCCTGGGTAGTAAGGATAAAGCCTATTTTCAAAAATTATATGAAGGCCCCAATTATAGTGTGTATAAAAAATACAAATCTGAGTTGAATTATGTTTCCGATAATTATATTCAATCTGAACTAAGAGAATATGAAATGCAGGTTGAGTATTATTACAAAAGTGCAAACTCAAAAGGGCTTAAAAAAGTAAAACCCAATGCTTATGCTGTAACGAAGGAATTTAAAGATGTTAAAGATCTTTCCTCCATAGTAACTGCCGATGATTTTTCAATAAATACTGATGCAGCTTTTAAAAAAGCATTTGAAGTATTAAATAATTAATTGAAATATTTTTTTTACAATGGCCGCACCACAAGAAGCACCCAATCAGTTAAACATTGAAATTTCTGAAGAAGTAGCAGAAGGTACTTATGCAAATCTTGCCATCATTACACATTCGCATGCCGAATTTGTGATTGACTTTGTAAACGTAATGCCCGGCACACCCAAAAGCAAAGTGAAATCCAGAATTATTTTTACTCCACAGCACGCCAAAAGATTTATGAAGGCATTAATTGATAATGTACAGAAATATGAATCGCTCAACGGCGAAATCAAAGACTTAGAGGATTTACAGGTACCCTTAAATTTTGGTGGGCCCACCGCTCAGGCTTAAGGATATATTCGCTGGGTGTTTGTGGTATTTGAATATTTACTTTTGGTGAGGCATTACAATATTCCCTCATCCGCAAAGCTGAAATATCCACTTTCGCTGATAATCATGTGATCAAGCAATTTAATATCTAAAAGCGCTGCGGCGCTTTTTAATTTTGCTGTTACATCCTTGTCGGATTGGCTGGGGTTTAAATTACCCGATGGATGATTGTGACATACAATAATGGAAACTGCATGTTCTTCTAAAGCTCTTCTAAGAATTATTCTTAAATCGGCAACTGTACCGGTAATACCCCCTTCGCTTACGATTTCAAAATGTAAGACTTTGTTGGACCTGTTTAAAAACAACACACCAAAAACTTCATGCCTCAAATCTGTAAGCCGGGCTTTAATATATTGTGCGGTTTGGCCGCTACTGGTTATTGCCGGATTGTTTACCGGCATTGCCGATTCTCTTCTTCTGCCCAATTCCATAGCTGCAACAATTGATATTGCCTTGGCCTCGCCAATGCCTTTCACTTTCATTAATTCTTTTATTGACAATTTTCCTAACTCTATTAAATTGTCCTTTCCAAGTTTTAAAACTTCTTTTCCAAGGTCAACGGCAGTTTTTTGTCTGGAGCCATTATGAATAAGAATTGCCAGCAACTCAGAATTACTAAGATTTTCGGCACCACTTGCCAGTAATTTTTCTCTGGGTCTATCGTCTTTTGCCCATTGTTTTATTGAGTACTTGTGCTCTTGCATTGCTCCAAATTAGCTAATATTTTTATTCCATCAAGCATAGAAATTGAGCCCCATTTTTTTTAATTAAAAAATTAAAATCCATTTTTATGAAACCCAAAACCATGACATCTATGGGGGCCATGCATCCCTTTCTGTTTTTTGCAATTGTTTATATTGTTGCTTTGCTTATGGCCGTTTTTATTTGCTCTTCATTATTTTACAGCTGCCAGGCAAAGGGAACTAAAAACTTGAGTGAATATGTTGGCCAAAAGCATAAGGGCTAATGGAAGCTATACACATTAAAAATTTATCAATCGATTCTCCACATTCCGGGATTTTTTAAGCACCCAAAAAGGTGAAATAGTATCTTCGCCGCACCAAAGGCGGTCTTTGGTATATACCCTCAAATTTCACCATGGAAGCAGCCAAAATTTTTTCAGGTACAGGCTCTCAGCAGCTTGCCGCACAAATTTGTAAAAGGTATGGCACCCGACAGGGAAAAGTAAATATCCAGCGATTTAGCGATGGAGAAATTTGCCCTGTTTTTCTGGAAAGTGTTCGTGGAGATTATGTATTTCTGGTACAAAGCACTTTTGCGCCTGCTGATAATATGATGGAATTGTTGCTGATGATAGATGCAGCCCGCAGAGCTTCTGCCGATAAAGTAATTGCTGTAATTCCTTATTATGGCTATGCACGGCAAGACAGAAAAGATAAACCTCGTGTGGCAATTGGTAGCAAGCTGGTAGCCAATATGTTAGTTGCAGCCGGAGCCGATAGGGTGATCACCATGGACTTGCACGCACCTCAAATTCAGGGATATTTTGATATTCCGGTTGACCACTTAGATAGCCATGCAGTTTTTATCCCTTATATAGAGAGCCTTTGGCTTGAAAACCTTACCTTTGCCGCCCCCGATGTAGGAGCTACCAATCGCATCAGGGAGATTGCCAGCTACTTTAATGCAGAAATGGTTATTTGTGATAAGCATCGTAAAAGAGCCAATGAAATAGCCAGCATGGTAGTAATAGGAGATGTAACCGGTAAAGACGTAGTAATCATTGATGACATTTGCGACACCGGCGGTACATTGGCAAAAAGTGCAGGTCTTTTAAAGGAGAAAGGAGCCAGAAGTGTGAGAGCAATGATAACACACCCGGTATTGAGCGGAAAAGCCTATGAGAATATTCAAGGCAGTGTGCTGGAAGAAGTAGTGGTATGTGATACCATACCTGTTAAACCGGGATGTGACAAAATTAAAGTGCTGAGTGTAGCGGAATTATTTGCGGTTGCTATTCGCAATGCATTTGAAAACAAAAGTATCACCAGTTTGTTTATCCATTCGCAGCGAAAGGATGACAGCAAAAGAAACAGAGGAGAAGGAACCACCATTGGTGGATGAAATATGTATTTTTTAAACCATAAATAAATAACAAATGAAATCAATTACAATCGAAGGTAGTCTGAGGACCGGATTCGGGAAAACAGCCACCCGACAACTCCGCTCTCAGGAACTGGTGCCCGGTGTAATCTACGGCGGTTCACAAGAAATCAATTTTTCAGCTCCTGCAGCTGCATTTAAGAATCTGGTATATACACCCAGTTTTCAAATTGCTGAAGTAAAACTAGAAGGGAAAACCTACAGAACCATTTTGAAAGATCTTCAGTTTGATAAAATAACTGATGCTTTGACGCATGTTGATCTTTTGGAATTAGTTGATGACAAAAAAGTAATTGCTACTATTCCCCTGAAGTTTGTGGGTACTTCTCCAGGTGTAAAGGATGGTGGTAAGTTAGTTATCAAAATAAAATCATTAAAAGTAAAAACTTATCCCAAATATCTGAAAGAGCAAATTGAAGTAAGTATTGATAATCTTGAATTGAATGGCAATATACGAGTGGAAGATGTGAAGGCAGAAAATTTTGAAATTCTGAATTCTCCTCGTATTCCTATTGCATCAGTAACCATGACAAGGCAATTGAAGCAGGAAGAAGCTGCTGCAACTCCTGCTGCCGGTGCTGCTGCGCCTGCTGCTGCACCTGCAGCCGCTGCAAAAAAATAATTTCTTAAAAAAATTATATAACCCGTTTAGTGTAAATACTGAACGGGTTTTTTTCATTAATCCGATATTTGCACAACCATGAAATTTCTAATAGTTGGTCTTGGCAATATGGGTGATGAATATGCACATACACGTCATAATATCGGTTTAGATGTTGTAAATGCTTTTATTCTTAAACACAATGGAAGCCTGAAAAGCGACAGACATGCCTACAAGGCTGAGGTTAAAATAAAAGGAAAAACCTGTATTTGCATTTTGCCTACCACATATATGAATCTGAGTGGGAAAGCTGTTAAGTACTGGATGGATAAAGAGAAAATCGATTTATCAAATATAATGGTCGTGTTAGATGACATTGCTTTGCCCTTAGAGAAGTTAAGAATAAGACCATCTGGCAGTGATGCAGGGCACAACGGGCTTACCAGTATTCAAGAAGTGCTGGGAACTACTGATTATCCAAGGATGCGATTTGGTGTGGGAAATGAATATCCAAAAGGACGACAGGCCGATTTTGTACTGGGAAAATGGAAAACCAGCGAAGAGCCTATTGTAAAGCTAAAGATTGAAAAGTCAGTGAGTGCAATTGAAACCTTTGTATTACAGGGAATTGCTACGGCAATGAACCAAACAAATAATCAGACCTTTTCACTATGAGATATCAAATTCATTAACTACTTTAGCAGTCCGACCTTACCCGATGGCTATCGGGATATTTAAAATCCAATAGACATATTGAAGCAAGAATATATGGGATGAACAATGTTGCCCTGTATCCGATGTATTTAACAATAACACCCACCAGTTTATGAAAATCTTTTGTGTAGGCCGAAATTATGTAGCACATGCTCAGGAGCTAGGAAATGAAGTGCCTGCTGATCCGGTAATTTTTATGAAGCCTAAAAGTGCAATGCTACAACCCAATGCTCCATTTTATTATCCGGAGTTTACAAATGAACTGCACTATGAATGTGAGTTAGTGCTTCGGGTAAGTAAGAACGGGAAATATTTACAGGAAAAATTTGCTTCTAAATATTATGACGCTGTAACAGCGGGTATTGACTTTACAGCCAGAGATATACAAAATGAACTTAAAGAAAAAGGGCTTCCATGGGAATTAGCAAAAGCATGGGACAACGCTGCTGTCATTGGTAAGTGGATTCCATTTTCCGAAATAAAGAATAAAAAGGATATTAATTTTTGCTTGTATAAGAATAAAGAACTTGTACAACAGGGCAATTCTTCATTGATGATTCACAGTTTTGATAAAATTGTCGCCTATATCTCAAACTATTTCTCCATCAACATTGGCGATCTGATTTTTACCGGCACTCCGGCCGGTGTAGGTGAAGTAGTAGTAGGCGACGAGCTGGAAGGATTTATCGAAGACGATAGTATGTTTAGTCTGGATGTAAAATAGGAATCATAACTTTCTGCAATGCAAGCGCTGAAGTAATTCAGGGCTTTTCTTTTTTGCAGGCGATCGTTTGCCTTAAATTTGCGTCAATGATGGATGCAACTCTCTTGCTAAAAGCGTTTAAGCTGATGTGTCAGGCCAAAGCAATGGCTGAAATTTATGAAGCAAACAGAGGCATTTGTAAATATGTACATTCTACATCAAGAGGGCATGAGGCAATACAATTGGCTACGGCATTTCAATTGCAACCGCAAGACTATGTAAGCCCATACTATCGTGATGAGAGCCTGATAATGGGTCTTGGCTTTTCTCCCTATCAGCAAATGCTGCAATTGTTGGCGAAAGGTGATGATATTTTTACCGGCGGCCGTGAATATTATTCGCATCCTAATTACAAAGGAGATGATAAACCCACCATCATTCATCAAAGCAGTGCAACAGGAATGCAGGCTATACCAACAACCGGTGTAGCACAGGGCTTACAATATTTAGAAAGGAATCTACCCGAAAAATTGAAGAAAGGTGATAATGATGAACTGCCTGTGGTTGTTTGTTCATTTGGTGATGCCAGCATTACCGAAGGTGAAGTAAGTGAAGCATTTCAATTTGCAGTACTAAAACAATTGCCCATTATTTATCTGGTGCAGGATAATAACTGGGGCATCAGCGTAACAGCAAATGAGGCTAGAACGATGAATGCTTTTGAATTTGCAGCAGGGTTTAAAGGATTGAACCGGGTGCAAGTGGATGGTAGTGATATTGAATCATCGTATAAAGTAATGAACGAAACCGTAGCTTGGGTGCGGAAAGAACGCAAACCTTTTTTGGTACATGCAACAGTGCCTTTGCTGGGTCATCATACCAGTGGTGTAAGAAAAGATTTTTACAGAAGCGAAGAAGACTGGGCCAGGCATTTAACCCGAGACCCGTTTCCTTTATTAAGAAACAAACTTCTTAAAGCGGGTATTGAGGAAAGTGAATTGCAAAGAATGGAAGAAGAAGCTGTAGAGTTTATTGCTGAAGAATTTTCAAAGGCAGTAGCTGCACCGGAGCCTGATGCACATACTGTTTCTCATCATGTATTTGCACCCGAAACGATTACCGAAGAGAAAGGTGATAGAAATACAAAGGGCACCGAAAAAATAGTAATGGTAGATGCGGCTTTGTTTGCCATACGTGAAATAATGCAACAACATCCGGAAGCGATATTGTATGGACAAGATGTAGGCAAAAGACTGGGCGGTGTTATTCGGGAAGCGGCTACACTGGGCGATTTGTTTGGCGATGAAAGAGTTTTTAATACCGCCATTCAAGAAGCGTATGTGGTAGGCTCCTGTGTAGGTATGAGTGCTGTGGGGATTAAGCCGATAGTAGAAGTACAGTTTGCAGATTATATCTATCCTGCATTGAATCAATTAGTGACCGAGGTTTCTAAAAGTTGTTATCTCAGTTGTGGCAAGTTTCCGGTATCTATGATACTGCGGGTACCCACCGGTGCTTATGGTGGTGGTGGCCCCTACCATAGCGGCAGTGTGGAAACAACTTTGCTTTCAATCAAAGGAATAAAAATTGCCTATCCTTCCAATGCGGCAGATATGAAGGGATTGATGAAGGCCGCCTACTACGATCCCAACCCTGTGGTGATGCTGGAGCATAAAGGCCTTTACTGGAGTAAGGTGCCCGGTACTGATGATGCAAAAACCCCTGAACCGGATAATGAATATATCTTGCCTTTCGGCAAGGCGAATACCGTTGTAAAAGCAGACCCCGAAAAAATTGAGAACGGAACTTCTTGTGTAGTGATTACTTATGGAATGGGTGTGTATTGGGCAAAAGCCGCTGCACGGCAGTTTTCCGGCATGGTAGAGGTTATTGACCTCCGCACTTTATTTCCATTGGATGAAGAGTTGATTTTTGAAAGAGTAAAGGTACATGGTAAATGCCTGGTGCTGACAGAAGAACAACAAAATAATTCTTTTGCCGAAGCATTGGCCGGTCGTATTTCTAAAAACTGTTTTCAATGGCTGGATGCACCGGTGGAAGTATTGGGTGCACTTGACCTGCCTGCAGTACCTATGAACATGGGACTGGAACAAGCCATGTTGCCCAATGCGGAGAAAGTAGCTATGATAATAAATCAATTGCTGCGCAACTAATTTTTCAAGTCTAATTTTATCTGCAATTCATTCAACTGCTTCTCATCAATGGTTGATGGTGCATCCAGCATTACATCGCGTCCTGCATTGTTTTTTGGAAAGGCAATAAAATCGCGGATACTTTCGCTGCCGCCGAGGATGGCACAAAGCCGATCGAAGCCGAAGGCAATACCACCATGTGGCGGAGCGCCGTATTCAAAGGCGCCTAACAGAAAACCAAATTTGTGCATTTGCTCTTCTTTATTCATGCCCAGTGCAGCAAACATTTTTTCCTGCAATTCTCTCTGGTAAATACGAATGGAGCCGCCGCCAATTTCATTTCCATTCAACACCATATCATAAGCATTGGCTTTGATGTTGGCATAAGGATGCTTTAAATATTCGGCTGCGTTTTCAATTACAGGAATGTTACCTATCATAGTTTCTATCTGCGAAGGCTTGGGCGATGTAAAAGGGTGATGACGGGCTACCCAGCGGTTGCCTTCTTCATCGTATTCAAATAAGGGGAAGTCTAAAATCCATACTAATTTATATTCATCTTTTTTGCGCAGACCTAAACGCTCAGCCATTTCCAATCGCAGTTCGCTGATGGCTTTTCTGGTTCTTTCTTCGGTGCCTGCCAGTATCAATATTAAATCGCCGGGCTGTGCATGGGCCGCTTCGGCAATGACTTTTAATTTTTCTTCGCTGTAAAATTTATCTACACTGCTTTTGTAGCTGCCATCCGTATTTACTTTTATAAAAACCAAACCTTTCATTCCTATTTGCGGACGCTTCACCCATTCGGTAAGTTCATCGGTTTGCTTGCGACTGTACTCACTGCAGCCGGGAACAGAAATGGCCAGTACGGTTTCGACCTCATCAAATACTTTGAAGTCGGCACCGTTTATCAGTGCTGCATCATCTTTTTTCTCAGTATAAACCGTGGCAGGTTTTTTGAGATTCAGCAGCTTCATGTCGAAACGAATATCGGGTTTGTCGTTGCCGTATTGCCACATGGCATCTTCCCAGGTCATGCGGGGCACGGCTTCGGTGTAGTCTATGTTTTTTACTTCTTTGAAAATATGTTTTACCATGCCTTCAAACATATTCAATATATCTTCCTGCTCTACAAAGGCCATTTCGCAATCTATTTGTGTGAACTCGGGCTGACGGTCGGCCCGCAGGTCTTCGTCTCTAAAACATTTTACTACCTGATAATATCGATCGTAACCGCTTACCATCAACAATTGTTTAAATGTTTGAGGCGACTGTGGCAGTGCATAAAACTGTCCGCCATTCATACGGGAAGGAACAACAAAATCTCTGGCACCTTCGGGTGTGGATTTGATGAGGAAAGGAGTTTCAATATCCATAAAGCCCTGTGTATGCAAATAATTTCTTGCGGCACGGTTTACTGCATAGCGCAGCTCCAGATTTTTCTTTACTGCATTTCTTCTAAGGTCAAGATAGCGATACTTCATTCTCAAATCATCGCCGCCATCGGTATCATCTTGTATGGTGAATGGTGGCACGGCCGATTTGTTTAATATATTAAATTCGGAAACGATAATTTCTATATCGCCGGTGGGCAGGTTGGGATTTTTATTGCTTCTTTCATTTACGATACCGGTGGCTTGCAGTACAAACTCACGTCCCAGTGGGTTTTCGTCTAATTGTTTGGTAAGGGCTTCGCCAAAAAGTAATTGGGTGATGCCGTAACGGTCACGAAGGTCAACAAATGTAATGGCGCCAAATTTTCTAACGGTCTGCACCCAACCGGCAAGGGTGGTTTGGTTTCCTTTGTGTTCTAATCTTAGCTCGCCGCAGGTATGAGTTCTGTACATAATTTTAATCTTCGCAAATGGTGAATAGAATTACGGGACGATGAAGTGAGTGACACAACAGGCGATGATAGTTGCAATGCTGCCGGTACCAAAATCATTTTTTTCCCAGAGCGGCAAAGATAACGATGCAGGGAGCTTTTGTCAAATCGTACTACTCAGGCATTGCGGGTGAGCAGTGAAGAGAAACGTTTGATATCTGCATCGGGCAGGATGGGAGTGTGATGCACGAGGTGCTGCGTGAGTTGGTTTGCAAAATAGGGAGCCAGCGAGCAGCCCTTGGTGCCCATGCCGTTTAAAATACCTATCTGCGAGTGAACGGGATGCAAACCTACGAAGGGCCTGCGTTCAAGCGTAGCGGGACGTATGCCGCAAATGTGATCTACAATTTTGTAGGGAAGTTTTAAAAAGTTTTTCAAGGTAGATTCGGCTTGAGTTTTAAAAGCATCGGTAGGCAGCTCATGGGTGAAGCTCCACTGATAACTGGCACCCAGCCACCAGAGATGTGGTGTAGCTAAGGGCACGAGCACCATTCCTTTTTTATAAATATGCGTGGGTGGCAAATCGGGAATTTCAAGAATGAGGGCTTCGCCTTTGTTGGGTGCAAAGGGGAGTAGCCGAAACCAGAGATTGGTAGTGGCGGCATTGCCATCGCAAAAAATTATTTTATCGGCGGTGATGTTTTTATAATTGACTTGATGTTTGTGAATTTTTAAATCGGCGATATTGAATTTTTCTTCAAGCAGTTGATTGTTTTTTTTAAGCCGGCTGCGCCAGGCGGGCAGTATGTTTTGAAGATGGACGGTGTAGCAGGGCGCTATTTTTCCAAAGCCAAAATCGTATTGAAAGGAATGATGAAATTGGTTTTCGTTTTCTTTTAAAGAAACATATTGATTGTCTTCGTTTACTCTTTGCTCAAAGCTGAGTCGCATTTGCGGATTGGGAAAAAAGTCGATAATATCTTTTTGTGAAATTGCATGGATGTTTAACTCTTGTCCCAGCGTTGTATAAATATTCCGGACATAGGGTAGCAGTTCATCGGCCATCCACACGGCTACATGGCGGCGGCCGGTAACGGGGTTGATGATACCGGCGGAAAGCCGGGATGATGCATGGGGTGCATGATCGTCTATAACGAGGAAAGATTGATTTTCTTTTTGTAAAAAATAGGAAAGCCAGGTGCCGCTGACGCCTTGCCCGACGATAAAATAAGAAACGTGCATAGGGCAAATGTAAGCAGGTGGGAGGAATGGAAGTGGGGAAAGTGGATTGGTTAAGAATTTGGCTTTTGAGAGGTGAAGGTGGGGAATAAGGTGATGGGGGGATGGTAATGAGCGAACAAATAATCTAAAAGTAACATCAAATTACTATGGATTTCTATAGACACTGCTTACTGTATTCAAATAAGCATTGTGATTTTTTGCCAGCATCATCTTCTTTATTATAAAAAGTATCCATCCATTTAAAATCTTGATCATCCCATGAAACAGTAATCTTCCCAGTTTCATTTCCTAAAAAATATATAATGCAGGCTACCCATGCCGGAAGATAAAAGACCAATACATTAAATACAGCATCAGTTCCGTTTTGTAAATTCAGCCTTTTTTTTGTATATCATTAGCTGTTGATAATGCATCAAGCACTTTCAAGTTAAAACTCAATTTTTTTGATTAATCTGAATTTGATGCCCACAAATTTCATTCTCTGTTATTTTATAACTACTATCTATTTTAGTAAAAGTAATGTAAGAAGAATAAACTTTTTCTTCTATAAATTTAGGGACTCGTATTTTCAATTTATTATTCGTCTGTTTAACAAAAGGGAAAATCTTGAATTCATTTTGAGCTGCTAAGCTATCCGATGGAATATGGAATAAATAATTTCTATAATAAAAAACACCTCCTTTTATTTCTTTTATTGTTCCTGTTTCTAAAAGAATTAGTCCAATGGCTTGTGCCGGAGATAAATGAGCATCAATTGAAAATAAAGGTCTGCCATTTTTATACATTATCCCAAATCTAAAAGAATATAAATATTTAAACCTGACATCAAAATAATTACATTTTTCACTTAATAATATAACAGAATCTAAAATCGGATAAATACTTTTATCTACAATGCTATATTCTGACAATTCATAAAAAGTGGTATCGTTTATTACTGAAGAAAGATATTTACAATAGGAATCGCTATAAATATTATTCTTTGCAACTTTCCTTTGTGTGCTACAAGAAAAGAGTAATGGAACTACTACAAAGAACAATGTATTCAATTTGATGTTTTTCATTTTTTAGGTGGTTTTATTTCATCTCCCTTTACATTAAACTCTCTTGTGACACCATTGGAACGTAAGTAAATTTTGAAGCCATCAGCTTGCTTTTGAGACCACAACTTATATGCTCCTGTATCACCACTTGCATTATCAACAGCACTATTACCCTTGCTTGAGGGATACCATGCATTATCCTTTGGATGGTTGTGTGTGTGGCTTAATAATTTAAAGTCAGCAACAAGTAAGTTTTATACTAAATTTGTTACATACAAAGTTCCTGTTGCATCACTTATTTCATTATGGCTAGTGGTTATAAGATTTTTTATTTCATTATTCTGAGAATATCCTATCAAA
>ERZ795041.66-NODE-66-length-39618-cov-6.601597_pt1 | contig 39618 bp, 31 predicted proteins | sample MGYA00375125_ERZ795041 | MGnify/ENA primary metagenome ERZ795041 (study PRJEB30170, sample SAMN03074214) | activated sludge metagenome | biome: Common Effluent Treatment Plant; feature: Wastewater; material: Activated sludge; isolation source: activated biomass in a...
GTGCGCGACAATATCCACAGCGATGACCTGGTGGCCATGTTCGACGCCTTCCGGAAAAACCCCAGGGAGGCAGCAGTATACAATGCCGGCGGTGGCCGTTTCGCCAACTGTTCCATGCTGGAGGCCATCGGAATGTGCGAGCGGATCACGGGGAACAAAATGAACATTACACTGAGTGACACCAACCGCATTGGCGACCATATCTGGTACGTGAGCGACCTGAGCCGCTTCAAGACCGACTACCCCGACTGGCACCCCCAATACGGCATCGAGGAAACCTTGATCCAAATCTTCGAGGAGTTCAGGAAAAGGCCGCACTGATGAACTTGGACCGCATCTATTCCTATCGTTTTCGCAATGTGGACCGGGGCAAACGCACGATGGTCTGGCAGGAATTGGCCAAGTTTATTCATGCGAAACTCGGTTCTCCGGAAATCATGCTGGACCCCGCGGCAGGAATGTGCGAATTCATCAATGCCGCGCCGGTACGGGAAAAGTGGGGGGTGGACGTCAACGAACCTTTCATACGGGCCCATGCGTCCGAGGAGGTGAAGATCGTGATCGGGGATACTCGTACGGTGGAATTACCGAGCGGGTACTTCGATGCCATTTTCGTAAGCAATTTCCTCGAACACCTGAACAGTCAAGAGGAGGTTGCTGAATTCCTGTCGAAATTGCATGGCCACCTCAAACCCAACGGCCGCATCGCGGTAATGGGTCCCAATTTCAAATACGTCTTCAAAGAGTATTTCGACTTTGCCGACCACACGGTGATCCTCTCGGAGCTCGGCGCCGCAGAACACCTGTACGGTGCCGGGTTCGAGGTGGAGGCTATCTATCCCCGGTTTCTGCCCCTCTCCTTCCGCGGGCGCCTTCCAGTGAACCGGTTTCTGGTGCGCAGTTACTTGGCCATGCCATGGGTATGGCCACTATTCGGGAAACAATTCCTACTAATTGGGCGGAAGTGAAGCTCAGCATTGTCATACCCGCCCACAATGAGGAAGGGAGCATCCAAGCTACATTGGAGAGCCTGCATACCGTGTTGACACGGGAGGCAATCCCTTTTGAAACTGTGGTGGTGAACGACCACAGCAGCGATGGTACGCTGGCGATCATCAGGCAAATGCAAACCAGGGAGTCACGGATCCATGTAGTGGACAACCAAGGCCCCGGCGGATACGGCCACGCAGTGCGGCAAGGATTGAAGGTATTCACCGGTGACTGTGTCGCGATTATGATGGCCGACTTAAGCGATGATCCGGAAGACCTGGTCCGTTTCTATGGCAAATTGGTGGAAGGATATGATTGCGTATTCGGAACGCGTTGGTCCAAAGGGGGCAACGTGATCGATTATCCCTGGCCCAAACGAGTGATCAACCGTACGGCCAACACATTGGTTCGCATCGCCTTCAACCTCCGTTATAATGACTGCACCAATGCCTTCAAACTGTACCGGAGGCATACGATCGATGGATTGCACCCATTGCTCAGCCCGCATTTCAACCTGACCCTGGAGCTTCCATTGAAAGCCATTGTGCGAGGGTACACCTATGCAGTTGTTCCCAACTCATGGCGGAACCGCAAAAGCGGTGTTTCCAAATTGAAGATCAAAGAGATGGGGAGCAGGTATTTCTTTATTATGCTCTACTGCCTGATCGAGAAGTATTTCTCAAAAGGCGATTTCAAGAAGCCGGAATTGCTACAATGAGCTTGCGGGAACTGCTTTCCGGAGCCCGGCTCTACCGGTTGCTGCTTCTGCTCAATGGATTGGCCACTTTAGCCGTTTGTTGGGGCTTTCGCCACCACCTCGGCAACGATGCCTGGAGCTATACCACCTTGGCTGATGGGATCTTGCACGGCAAGTATTCGCTATGGTGGCGGCTTCCTGTGAGTATTCCCGACACGTTTCGAAATCCCGGATATCCTTTGTTCGTTGCCGCTTTCCGTTGGTTCACGGAAAGCCCGGTCCCCCTCCAATGCGCCCAGTTGTTAATGTACTTCGCCTCGGTCATACTGATGCTCCGCACCATCGGCCTGCTGGGTGGGGGAACAATGGCCAAGAATGTATTTCTTCTTATTCTGTTGCCCAGCATCGATCTTCCCTACTATATCCCAACCATCTTCCCGGAAGTGGTGACCATGTTCCTGATCTGTGCCTTCGTTTATACTGAGGTCTCCGGACCACGGACGTGGAGGCGTATAGCAATGCTGGCACTGCTGTCAGGAATGGCCTTCCAAATGCGCTCTTCATTGCTGCTGTTTCCCGTGTTCTGGATAGTGGCCCGTTGGCTTTTGGAACGGAAAGCCTTCCCATGGAGCCATGCCACAACCATGTTGGGGGTCTTCGGTACAACATTGTTTCCTTATGCAATGTGGAACAAGTCCCATCATGGCGTGTTCCGGCCAACCCCTTTGGAAGGTGGAGCGGGTGCCATGCACATCGGCTGGTGGATCGGCAAAATTCCCGGCCACACCGAGCACTGGTACTGGGGAAATGTGGCAAACCATGAGCTGATCCCTTTAACGGGCAATGCGGACATACCGGCAAATATTGAGGTATTTGATGCTGAATGGTCCGCGATCGATTCCGGCTTGGCACCCCTGCTTACCCGAACAGACAGTATCATGTTGGACTCCTTTGCCATGAACCCGCGCAACTTCCGCACCTTTAATACGCGGTATACACTGGCACGGGAAGAGGCCTTGAAGAAAGCGGTTTACAGGCATGTGCTTGAAGAGCCGGGGTATACGATAGCATTGAAGGCCTATACCGCAATACGTCTGTGGGTAACCGGCATCAACGTTGAGCAATTCAACAATTCCACATTGAAGGGAAAACTCCTTCAACTCTATCCGCTTTTGCTTACCCTCGGTATTTTTCTGCTTGCCGTGTGTTGTATTCCGATCGCACTCTTGCGCCACCGCCCAATGCTGTACACCCTACTACCGCTGTTGATCCCTGTCGTGTACTTGGGGTTGGTCCATATACCTTTTACCATCCAGGCACGATACACTATTCCGGTAAGGATATTGCTCTTCGCTGCCATGGCGCTCTCCATCGAAAAAATGGCCGGCCCAGGGCCCCGTGTTACCGAAATATCCGGAAAGCCGGACTGATCGTACCTCTTATTAGTATGGCGCGGATGAAAGTGGTGATCGTGGAAACCGTGCACGCCCAGTACGGCCTTACCCAGGCTGAACTATTTCATGAAGCACAAAAGGTCTTCTTCACAACGAAGAAGGTGGGAGACCAGATGCATGCCCTCGGTCCGGGCCTTTGCGAGGGCCAGTTCATTACCATACACGATGTGGGCGAAGCATGCCAGGAGATCATCCGCTACTGCAACCGGGAGCAAGTAGACTTGCTCTCATTCAGCCCGATCTTCTCCAATTTTGAGAGCGTGCTGCGGATTGCCGAGGGAGTGAGGGCCTCTACGGCAATTACCATCCACAACCTGAACTACTGGTTTAACGCACGGTTCAGAACCTGGAAGTATTACAAGCAAAGGCGCCTCAAACAGCGGGTCCTGGAAGCTTTCGACCATATTGTGGTAGACGAAGGACTCCTTGCCTACTTGAAGAACGAAAGGCCACGGTTGTTCCGGAATTACAGCTTTCTGGCAGTGCCGTTTACCCTCTTTCATGAACGCGGGCCATCACGGCACAAGCGCAGCGCTGATGAACAAGGCCGGTTGAAAGTGGTGCTGCCGGGCTCCATCTATCAGGAAAGCCGCAATTACCAAGCGGTGTTGGAAGTGATCGAACGGTTTGCCATGGAAAGAGCTGCGATCACATTCTCTTTTGCAGGGCCCGCTATTGGTGAACATGGCCGGAAGGTGGTGAAGCGATTGGAACAGGCCAATCAAAGGTGTGCCGGTATCGCCGCCTATTATCCCATGGGGATTCCGGAAACCAGTAACCTGTTTGAACGCGAAATGGAAACTGCGGATGTTTTGCTCTCGCCGCTCAATGCCGTGTTTGATGCGTTGGGCACCCGTGAATATTACGGAAAAACCAAAGTCCCCGGTGCCACTGGCGATATGATTACCTACCAATTGCCGGGCATCATCCCAGAATACGTGCCCATACCACCCGGGCTGAAGGGGTCGGTTTTCCATTATTTCACCGCCTCTGAACTATTCCAGCTATTGAACCGGTTCATGAGCGAGCCCCAAGCACTGCAACAGGCCCGGGATCAGGCCCGCGCCAACGCATACCACTACTCCGCAGAGGTGGTACGCACCGGATTGGCACCGCTGATGGGGCAAGGCCGCTAAGCAAACAGCCCCTTCCGGGACCAAATAGGGGGGACTATTTTCGCCGCACCCACCATCCATTGCCCCGCATGCTCAGAGTATTCTTCGGCCAACACAAATGTGCTTCCAAATGGGTGGCGCTCCTGATCGAGCGCATGTGCAATGAACTCGGCTGGAAAAGCACCATTGCCTACCGCGTGCGGATCAATGGACATGGGGGATTGCGCCAGCTGATCGAGAACGAAAAGCCGGATTTCCTGATCATCCCGGAGGCCGATGTGGACCAAGTGGCAGAAATACCGGTGCCGTTCAAGGGCTTCCACATCACCCGAGACCCCAGGGACATAGTGGTCTCCGGCTATTTTTCGCATCTGAAAGTGCATGCCTTGGTGGACGACCCTGCCTTGGGCGTTACCATGGAACACCGCAAGCTCCTGCAAAGGCTGCCGAAAAAGGAGGGCATCGACCTGGAGATCGCCACCATCGCCCGGGTACCTTTGCAGCACCTTCACCAGTGGAACTATGAAGACCCACGGATCCTCGAGACCACATTCACCCGCCTGACCTCTTCCTCGTTCGAAGAATTGGCCGGCATTCTTGCCTTCCTGGGAATGATCAAACAGCAGAACCGATGGACCTTCGGATCTCGCTGTTACATTAACCGCCTGCTCAAGCGATTCGGCATGGGCGGCCTGCGGATGCGAGCCGAGAGTTACGCTCCCGCCCAGCTGCGAAAAACCTTGCGTGACCTGTCATTCGAGAACCTGAGGCGTGGTAAGCCATGGTGGCTGAACCAGCGTGGAGCGCATTACCGCAAAGGGAGGCCGGGCAATTGGATGGAGCACATGGACCCGGGCCAGGAGGCCGAGATCGAAAGGCTCTTCCCAGGCTTGATCGCACGGGCAGGTGAAAGCCGTCAAATAGCGCCACCTGCCATGGACCTTCGATCCGGGCAATGATGGAAACCTGTGGATTACTGATCCACCAACCGCGCGCATACGGCACAGGGAAATGGAGTTGAAGGGCTTGAACATCGTCATTATCTCCAACGAAGGATGGGGGGATGTGTGGTATTCCAAACACAACTACGCATACGAATTGTCCAAGTTCAACCAGGTGTTGTTCATCGACCCTCCGCCACCCTGGTCATTTCATCGGCCCATGGCGTGCCGGATCTCCGTCAACCAGGTGATGGACAACCTCCGCGTGCTGCGCTACAACAATGTCCTTCCCTCATTTAGTCAAGCGAGCTATGGCCTGAACAATGCATGGGTGAGCAAAGCGATAAGCAAATATCTGCAGGCAGACCAATGGCCAGTGGACCTTATTCTCACCTTCGATCCGGCCCGCCTGCACAACCCCGCGCTGTTGGGTGCAAGGGGTTCTCTCTTTATCGCCGTGGACAAGTACATCCTTTCACTTCGTGGCGAGCCGGACCTGTACCGGAACGTGGACGGCATTGTGGCGATAAGCCGGTCGTTCAATGAGTTCTACCAACCCTATGGCAAGCCCATCCTGAATATCGGCCACGGTATTTCAAACGAAGAATTCACCGCCCCCGCACTGAACCATCCGTACGGCGATTTCGCCTTGTACATCGGAGGCCTTGATAAACGCGTGGACCTGTCCTTGACCATGCGCCTTGTGGAAGACCACCCGGAGGTTCCATTCGTGTTCATCGGCGCATTCAAGCTGAAAGGCAATGCCCTGGCTGAGGAGCTCTTCCTGCATGGGAAGTACAAGAACGTGCACCTTCCCGGAGTAAAGCCGTTCAAGGAACTCAAAACCTGGATAGCCGCTTCACGCTTCTGCCTGGCACCGATGGACATCAGCATACCCGGGAACGACATCTCGCACCATAAGGTCTTGCAGTACCTGGCCTTCGGCAAGCCCATATTCTCCACTGTTTTCTCCGAATACAAGGACATGAAGCACCTCCTGTACATGAACAACAACCCGGCTGAGCTGACAGGCCTGCTCTCCTCCTTCCTTGGCACAACAGAGCCCGAAGCCCTTGTGCAGGCACGGATCGCCATGGCCCGAAAGCATTCCTACCGGTCCATTCTCGCCCAGATCGGTGAATTCCTCGGCATGGCGGCGCCCACCCTCTCCAGCGGCAAGTAAGAACTCGGCCTTTTATAGTTTCTTTGGCCTGCCCTTGCGGCCGTGGACAGACCCCATGCACGTGCTTCACACCTTTGCCAACTGCTCCAGCGTGCCCTATATGAGCTGGTTCGCGGCACGGGCCCATAAGGAAGGCGTCCTGCGCTATTCGTTTATCCTCATGCACCACGAGCGACCGAGGATGATCGATGAGATGGAGGCACTGGGCTTTAAGTGCATCTGGATCAAATACAGCGACCAGCGGCGAAAGAGCGGTATGCTAAAGGCATTTCCGCTGATGTGGTGGCACATGATGAGGCTGCGGCCGGACATCGTACATAGCCACTTGTTCGACGACACCGTGCCTGCGATGCTCGCGGCCTGGTTAGCCGCGATCAAGGTGCGGGCGGTGACCAAGCAGTGGACCGGTTTCCACTGGTTGCAAGCACCCAAATGGGTGTGGGTGGACAAGCTGGTGAACCGCCTCGGCACCGACTTGATCGCCGTGTCCGGCGAATGCAGGGAATTCATGCTGGAAACCGAACATGCCGACCAGAGAAAAGTGAGCATGGTGCACCACGGCATCGACCCGGACCAAGAAACCCGGCGCGACCCCATGGTGATGGACCGATTGAAGAAGGAGCTTGGAACGGATGGGCACTTCCCCGTGATCGGTACTGTGGCACGGCTGATCCAGTGGAAGGGACACCATCGGATATTGGACGCGGCCAAGGCGGTGGTGGCCAAGTATCCCAAGGCTTTGTTCCTCTTTTGCGGCTTGGGGGAATTGGAGTGGAGCTTACGGGAGCGCGTCCGAAAAGAGGGGCTCCAGGACCATGTCAGGTTCACAGGCTGGATTGACCGCAGTGCAATGCCATCCTTCTACGGATTACTGGACATTTACCTCCATGCGGCCCAACTCGAGCCCTTCGGCTTTGTTTTTACCGAGGCCATGATGAACGCCGTGCCCATGGTAACAACACCTACCGGCGCCGGACTGGATGCCATCGAAGACGGCAAGAGCGGCATTCTGGTGGAGCGCAACGGTGCAGCCATAGCGGAAGGCATCGTGCGCATGTTGCAGCTGGACCGCAAGGCGGTGGGCTTGGCAGGACGCGAGGCCGCCATGCGCATGTACCCGTTCAGCAACATGTGGGAAGGCACCATGGAGGTGTACCGGAAATCATTGGCCCGGACAAAATGAGCAAGCCGGGGGTTTCCGTGATCATACCCGCGTACAATGCAGGACCTTGGCTGAAGGAGGCTATCGACAGTGTACGTGCGCAAACCTTCCAGGATTGGGAGCTGATCGTGGTGAATGACGGCTCCACGGACAACACGGCGCAGGTGGCCCGTGAACACAGCGACCCGCGCATTCATGTGATCGACCAGGTGAATAGCGGCGTAAGCGCGGCACGCAATACCGGCATCGCCATGGCGCGTGGAGGTATCATCGGCTTCTTGGACGCGGACGATGCCATGCTTCCGGACAATCTGCAACAGAAGGTGGACCTGATGTTGAAAACCGGCGTGGATTGGGTCTTTGGCGACATGATCCCCTGTGACCCGCACCTGCAGCCCAAAGGTGGGGTGATGACGGGCACTGATGGTGACGTGAAGAGCATGCTGCTGCTGAACGTGGGCACCGTGGTGCCCATCGCGTGCAGCAATGTGCTGGCCAGGCGGCATTGCTTTGAACAGGGAGTGGCATTCGATACCACGTTGTCCAATTCCGCCGACCAAGACTTCACGCTTCAACTGGCCCATCGTTTCAGCTATCGCCACCTGTCCGCTGCGCTGGGCAAATACCGCGTGCTGCCCTCCAGCATGAGCAAGAATGTGCTGCGCTACCAAGAGGATCATCTCCGCTTCTTCAAGAAGGTGCGCCAGCAGGGACACCTGGCCAACCCGAACTTCCGCAGAACGTGCATGGCCAATGTGTACTGGGCCATCGGCGGTACGTGGTGGCGGCAGGCCCGAAAACCCCTCAAGGCCGTCCCCTTCTTCTTCCGCGCCTTGGCGCTATCCCCGGCAGTGCTCGCCAGGCCCCTGCTTAAGCGCTTCACGGGCTGCAAAGGAACCGGCGTTTCATTGCCCAAACCACCGGAACAGTGAGCTTGAAGCGGGGCATATTCTACACGTTCCTCACCCAGGTGCCCACCCTGCTCCTGTTCTTCGTGGCTAGCACCCTGATGACCCGTTCCCTCGGTGATGAAGGCCGGGGCGAATTTGCGCTTTTCCAGAACCTGGTGGCCCTGGTGACCATGGTGCTCGGCTTCAGCCTCAACTTCGGCACCACCTATTTCACGGCCAAGGACCAAGGTGACCCAACCCGCATGGTGCGGGTGTGCACAAGCCTGCTGATGGTGAACCTGATCGCCGTGCCCCTGCTGTTCCTGGTCGTCTTCAGCAATTCCAGGCTGCAGCGTGTTTTTCTGCCCGCCAATACCATGCACTGGGCCTACCTGCTGTACTTGGTCGTGCTCGTACTGCTCACCCAGGTCAACAACTTCATCAACAGCATCCTGCTCGGGCTAAAGAAGTTCCAGATCATCAACCGGATGAGCATCTTCACCGCCGCCATCAGTGCCATCGGCTACACCTCGCTCTACTTCCTGCAAGACCGGCTCGATCAGACTTGGTTACTTCCGGTGGTGCTGTCCCTCCATTTGTCATACATCCTGATAAACACCATTTTTTGGGTGTACTCCTATATCCGGGTGGTGGGCATCAGGCCCAGGCCAACTTGGTCCTGGGCGATCATCCGGCCCGTGCTGACATTCGTGCTGGTGGCCTATGTGGCCAACTCCATGAACCTGGTGAACTACCGCTTCAACATTTGGGTGGTGGACCACTACACCGGCACTGCACAGCTCGGACTTTATGCAGTGGCGCTCGGTTTGGCGCAATTGCTGTTCTACGTACCAGACCCCTTCACCACCGTGGTGCAACCTTACCTGTATGGCGAGATGAACCGCGACCTGCTGGCCAAGTTCAAGTTCATCATGCGCCTGAATTTCACCACAGTGGCCACGATGGCGCTGACGCTGGCGTTCATCGCGCCATGGCTGGTGCCCATGCTTTTCGGCAAGGTGTTTGCCGGAGCCGTGCCCGCCCTGTACTGGCTGTTGCCGGGCATCACCTTTGCCGCCAGTTCCAAGCTACTGGGGCCTTTGGTGGTGCAGGGCAACCTGATCCGCTTCAACCTTTACGGAGTAGCTGCTGCAACATTGGTCACCATCACGCTCAGCTTCCTCCTGATCCCCTCAATGGGCATCAAAGGTGCCGGCATCGCAAGCTCCCTCTCTTTCCTCGCCAACCTCATTGTGCAATGCGTGGTGGTGAGCCGCAGAATGAAGATCACCATCTGGGACATGTTCATTCTTCGCCCCAGCGATATCGCGTTGTTCTGGGAGATTGCGCAACGCCGGATGCCCGTAGTCATTCGCCGCTGAAACTACGGGATGTCCCGATAACCGGATATCCTGGGCTCATGTACGGGGCACGTCCCCTGCTGCATCCAAGGCATCATGCAGCACCTCCACCATGCGCGAGGTATCCCTGTACCGCAGCGCCACCTCAACGCATCTCCGCTGTATAGCCCCCGATCCATCCTGGGCCACTTTCTCCAGCCATTCCCGGAATCTGCTCTCATCGATGGTCAACAAGTCCGGGATGACAAGGCCCACCCCATGGTCCCGGGTTATCTGCCAATCATCAGAGATGCCCTCCGGTATGATGATGGGCAGGCCTGCGGCCCAGTAGAGTGCGCTTTTCACCGGCGTGCGGAATACCTGCGAAGGGGTGGGCGGCACCGCAATGACGCCCATATCGGAGGCCGACAGGTAGTCCGGCAACTCGGATGGTGGCACAGGCCCGGTTATGACCGCCCGATTACCCAAGCCCAGAGAGGCCACAAGTTCTTGCAATTTTCCACCATGCTCCGGGAAGGTGACGATGAGATGGCGGACTCGCGGGTCCATGTCGCAGGTCATGCGCATGAACCGTGCATATTCCGCCTCACTGTAGTACAGGCCATTGAACTTTCCGGCGTAGCAAAGCACGATGCATCCGTCCAACCCATACTTATGCCTCACGACCGTGCGCTGAACCTCCCTTCTCCTGTTCGCAGCCACATCGATGGTCACCCCTTGATGTACAACGTGCGCTGGCGACCCGCCCTGCCTAATCAACCGGAAGGCCGCTATGGTAGGGGCCACCACCACATCCGCATTGCGCAGTTGGCGCTGCTCGAAGTATTGCGCCACACGCACCTTCAACGTCCCCTGCTTCCAGCGGCCCAGCTCCAACATGTACCTGCTGTGGGGTTCGAAGCTCACCAACACAAAATGGTCGAACCCCAGTGAACGGAGGATGCTGGCATAAGAACCCGGCATGGACAGGAATGCCACCACTGTTTTCCGTTGCGCACCCCGGGCGAAGGCCAAGCTTTTCAGGCAGAACGTGGCCGTGTTCCGCAGGCGTTGCAGGAGTTGCCTGCCCTTCACATCATAGCGCATCGGGCACCACTTGATCCCGTTGGCTGCCATCTTCGCCAACACCTCCTGCGATGCCTCCTGCCCATCCGGCTCCTCAGTGAAGAACAGCATCGGCCGGGGCCTTTCCCGTTGAAGCTTCAAGGCATATTCGAGCATCAATGTGGAAACCAACGGGTCGTTGATCCCATGCCCACAGGCCACCACCAAACACTCTTCCCGCTTCATCCCGCTATCAAATCCGGCATTCTGTATGCCCTTCCCTGCGGCCCCGTTCGGTCGCGAGACGGGTCACCGTTCAAATAATCCCGAATGTTGAACTTCACTCCTTGGGCCTTGGCATTCAATCGCTCGCGGTTCAAATGGTCAACGATGTACAAAAAACTGACCAGGAAGGGCACCAGGACGATCTTGAAACGCACCAACGCCCCAAAGTTGGGCGTGGTGAGGCCGATCATGAAGCCGTATATCACGCTGAAGGTGACACAGGTCATCACCAAGGGGTTGCCCCGGATGGCCCGGAAGAGGAACCAGCCTCTTGTGCGCCACAACACCAACAGCGCGAACCCGAGGAGCCAGGCGTTCTCCAAGGCACTGATGACCACCACGATGCTGCGTGCCTCCCATAGATAGGGCCGGAAAAGCGCGGCATTGATCGCCACTGGCGCCTTCTTCAACACGCCGCCCAGCGTACCGTCCAGCTCGCCGATATCGAAATAATTACTGCCATACTCCTCCGCGCGCTGCATGTCCCGTTGGATGTTCATGGTGGTGTTCATGGCCTCGTCCAGGCTGAATTTCCCGAGATCGTCCCCCATCGTGTCCAGAATGAAAAATGAACCGCCTGATAACACCAGCAACATCATGGGCAGGGTGAGCAGCCGGACCAGCATGTTCTTGAGCTTGACCACCCGGAAATAGAACAGCCAAAGCAGCGTCACGGGCATCAGGATCATGAAGATGTACGGCTTCACCAGGATAAGCAGCAGGCCTGCCACCACAAGCCCCAATACGTTCCCGATGATCCGGTCCTTCTTGAAAAAAACCTGGTCGAAACAATACACCCACCAGCAGGTGGCACTGATCGTAATGGTGTCCTTCATGATCCCCGATCCCCAGAATACCACGGACGGCATGTACAGGAAGGCAATGGCGAATTTGTCCTTCAATTTCGGAAAATAACCGACGAATGTTTGGTAGCACCGCCAAATGCCGATATAGGACAAGCTGGACAATAACAGGGCTGTAAGCACATAACTGTTGAAGGCCAGCAGTACGAGCGGGGTGATGAACCGGACCACCATGAAAGTCCGCGAGTCATAGTAGACATACTCGTACGGCTTTGCGGGCAGCGAACCGAAGAGGGCAAGGTGTGCCGGGTCATTCGGGCCGAACAGCACTTTCAGGAATGATAGCAGGTCCGCCCCGGCCAATCGGCCCACGGCCACTGATGAATAGAAATAGGCGATCGTGTCGCCTGCCTCGTAGTAATAGAAATAGATCAGGCTAAACACCATGGCACCACCGACCTTGGCATAGAGCCCGGTGAGCAGGTGCTTGTATTCAGGCTCCAGCTTGATGCGGAGCTTTTTCCTTCGGCTGAAATAAAGGTACAGGCAGACGAGGTATACTACGCACATTAACCATTCCCACGGGTCGATGCCCACTTCACCGTGGTAGTACAACCAAATCAGCAACATCGCCTCAAAGGTCGGCGAATTGACCCTAATCGCGGTTGGACAAACCCATATCGCACGCTTGCCCGGATGCCGTTACGTCCTTTCTTTGCCCCATGGTGGTCGGCTCCGGGTTGGTGGCCCGCGCATTTGATGTTTTCCGGCGGAATGACCGGGTGCTCATATTTGCTTCCGGCGTTTCGAATTCATCCACGGCCTCCGAGGATGCGTATCAACGGGAGCGGGACCTGCTGCTCGAATGCGCCGGTTCCGGGAAGCGGATCGCCTATTTCAGTACCGTCAGCATCATGGATACCACCTTGGCCAATTCGGGGTACATCCGCCATAAATTGGCAATGGAAGAGCTCGTACGCGCCACCTTCAGGAACTATACCATATTCCGATTGCCCAATTTGATAGGCAACACGTCGAACCCGCATACTTTGGGCAATTACATGCGGGACAGGATCCTGGCGGGCGGGGTACTGCATGTGCATGCCAAGGCCTGCCGCTACCTGATGGATGTGGAGGACATGGCCCGCGCATGCCGGGATATCTTGGAGCGTGGACTGTTCGCAGACGCCACAATGAATGTCTGCTTCGACCCTCCGGTAACTGTTCCCGCCATGGTACGGTTCATGGAACAGCTGATGGGTAAAAAGGGCAAGGTGGTGGAAGATGACCGGGGCGATTGTTACGACGTGGACAACGCGCCGTTCAAGCAACATTGGACCGGAGCAATGGGCCTGCCGTGGCCACCAGCGGACGATTGGAAAAGGGTCCTACGGAAGTATTACGATACGCAGGTCCCTACGCATTGAATTCTCCCTTCAACGTGCTACGCATAAATTTAGCCGTCATCGGACAAGTGAATTCCACTAAGCCACAAGCATCCCACAGCCGCAAATGCCGCTCACGCAAGCACGCCCATGCCCGGTATGTGCATCACAGGACCACGTGCTGATCACCGTGCCCAGGGATCAACACCTGGCGCGGTGCCGTAACTGTGGAATGGTGTACACCCGTTGGGAACCCAGCAACGAGGAATTAGGGGCCTATTACGGCTCCTATCCGGTGGTGGAGGATATGTCCCAAGTTACCCTGAAGCGGTATGACGAACTTTTGGAGCGGTTCGGGACATACCGGAAAACCGGGAAGATCTTGGATGTCGGGTGTGGCAGCGGTGCCTTTCTGCAGCGTGCCAAGTTCCGTGGATGGAATGCCTTCGGCACAGAATTCGGCGGAGGCCCCATCGCGGCTTGCCGGCAAAGGGGCATTGCCGTATTCGAGGGCCCGCTGGAACCCCGCGACCATCCCGCCGAGGGCTATGATGTGATCTGTTCCTTCGAGGTGGTGGAGCACGTCGCACATCCACGGGAAGAAATCGGCAAAATGCTGCAACTCCTCAGGCCGGGCGGTCTGCTCTATCTCACGGTGCCCAACTACAATTGCTTGGCACGCCGCATCGACCGTAACCATTGGAACATCATCAACTACCCCGAACACTTGAACCACTTCACCCCCCGGACCTTCCGGCGGATGCTGCGCGAAAAGGGGCTGCAAAGGTCGTGGCTCACCACCACCGGATTCAGCTTAGAGCGGTGGATGACCAAGAAACAGGACGATGAGGTTGGAAAAAAAGATGCGCACCGGGCACAGGATGAATTCCGGGAAACGATCGAATCCCGGGCATACCTCCGTTTCGCCAAAGCTTCGATCAATGCGGTCCTCAACCTGTTCCACCTTGGGGATTCGATGAAGGCGGGTTATATCAAACCGGCAACCTGAACTGTTGGTGGATCCCATGGCTCTTGAAACCGTCTCCTGCTCAGCCACCCCGAACCGGCCCGGGGCCTTCGTTATCTCCCTCGATTTTGAACTCCTCTGGGGCATGCGGGACAAACGGACAGTGGATGCCTACATGCCGCACTTCATTGGTGCACGAAAAGCCATACCGCTGTTGTTGGAAACGTTCGACCGCCATGGGGTGAAGGCCACCTTCGCCACGGTGGGGCTGTTGTTCTTCGGGGACAAGGAGCGCATGCTTGCTGCCCTGCCTTCCGAACGGCCATCATACAGCAATAGGCAGCTTTCGCCATACAACGGCCATTTCGACACCGTCGGCGCCGATGAGGACTCAGACCCCTACCACTTCGGTGAATCGCTGATCCGGGTGATCAAACACCATCCTGCCCATGAAATCGCCTGTCACACGTTTTCACATTACTACTGCCTGGAATCAGGCCAAACCCAAGTGCAATTTGCCGCTGACATCCAAGCTGCCATGGACTCCGCACGGTTCATGGGGGTGGAATTGAAAAGCTTAGTCTTTCCCAGGAACCAGTTCAATCCGGAATACCTCGCCTTGTGCAAGGAGAAAGGTATCAGGTCCTTCCGGGGAAATGAAACCAACTGGCTCCACACAGCACGCAGCGGCGAGCAGGAAAGCCTTCTCAGGCGCGGCTTCAGGCTGCTCGATGCCTGGCTGAACCTCACCGGGCCCAACTGCCATGCTTATCCACGGGAGCAGCCCGGGTTGCCGTTGAACATTCCCTCAAGCCGGTTCCTGAGGCCTTGGAACTCCAAGCTGCGCATGCTGGAGGGCCTGCGGCTTAAGAGGATCACAAAGGCCATGGACCATGCCGCCCGCACCGGCACCATCTTCCATCTATGGTGGCATCCTCATAATTTCGGGGTGAACATCATGGAGAACTTGGCTTTCCTTTCCAAAATACTCCAGCACTACGGCGAATTGCACAGGGTCCATGGCATGCAGAGCCTCACCATGCGGGAAGTAGTGGACAAGGCAAGTGAAGATGCCTGAGCAACTCATTGTACTGATCGGTCGCGAAGGGGCCAGTACCAATATCCTCTTCCAAGCCTTGGATGCCCATTATGAGGTGCATGTGATCCATGAGGAACCGCCGGCAACACGGAAGTTATTGCGCTGGCGGGTGAAGCAGGTGGGGCCGTTCCGCCTCGCGGGCCAGATGCTCTTCCAAATTGGCATTGCATTGCCCATGGGCCGCCTTTCCGCAGGACGGAGAAGGGCGATCCTGAAGCAAGTTGGGGCATTGGATTTACCGCCACCACCGGAAAAAGTTTCACGCACCGCTTCGGTGAACAGCCCAGACCTCTTGGAACAACTCAAGGCATTGGCACCAAGCTTAGTGGTGATCAACGGTACCCGGATCCTCACTGCGCACACCCTAAGGGCCATCGGCATCCCGGTGCTCAACGTCCACGCAGGCATCACCCCGAAGTACCGCGGTGTGCACGGCGGCTACTGGGCCTTGGTGAACAAGGACGCGGCGCATTGCGGCGTTACGGTACACGTGGTGGATGCGGGGATCGACACCGGTGGGATCCTGCACCAAGCCCTGATCCATCCGTCCCCCAAGGACAACTTCACCACGTATCCAGCACTGCAGCTTGTAGCTGGCAGTAAGCTGCTGGTCCAGGCCGTCCAAGAGGTGCTTGATGGCAGGTACCAGGTGATAAAACCCACCACCACGGATCGCAGATGGTACCACCCTACCTTGTGGGGGTATATCTGGTTCCGGCTTTCCCGCAAGGTGCGGTAAATAACCGTTCGATCAGCTTACCCGATTCGGCCTCCAATTGCGCAAGTCAACGAGCCTGTAGCTTCCCACATCAACATGGCCCATGCCGGCAACGGTCAATTCGGGCCTCAGTGCGGCTTGCGCCTTGCGCAGGCCATCCTTCACCGATAGCGGAATGTACTTGCGTGCCCAGTGGCGCAGTGTGCTTTCACCTTCGCGCACCGTATTGGACCTGACTGACTCCACCCTGGACCACGCATCCTCATAATCGCTTTGTTGCGGAACGTGAAACTCGTCCATCACACCAGTTTTCCGAGCCACTATTGCGAGCATCACAGGCTGCGTACTGGTCAATGTGCCACGACGTCCTACATGCTTCGGATCGTTGATCTCTAACCAATCGTTCCCGGTTTGCAAGAACATGCCGCTCACCTCAAATCCATTCGGCTGGGAAAAGATGCGGTAGTACAACTCCGGGCTGAACTGATAGAACCCATGGCCCATCTGGTTGTCCGCAGGGGTGATCCCCACATAGTGCCCGCCAATGGCGATCATATCCATACAACTCCGGATGGCGTTGGGAAAATGGAACACATGTTCAATGGTGCCCCCATCCAGGATGCAGTCAAATAATCCATGGAGATCAGCCTTCACCGGCCGGTTCAAGTCATGCACAATGGAGGCCCCCTCGTAATCCGAGGCGTCCATGCTCTCCACCGTCCGGGCCCCCATTGCCATTAGAAAGGGTTCGCAGTACCCCGTTCCCACATGCCAATCCGCTTTCAATTCCAATGTCAAACCAAATTCGGATGCCAGGTTGGCCACTTCAACGGGTGAGATGAACATCTGTTGGCGTCCCAACGTCAGTGTCCTGTTCCAAGAAAGGCCGTCATAACTTTTATGTGCATGAAGCAGGAATTCGCACGACTTCTTGGTCAACCCCATGATCCGCTGCTTAGCAATATGGCGCAAATATAGCCTCGCCTATTTCCGCATCCTGCCGATCCGCTATGCATGCTTGCCTGTAAAAATATCGCTCTCGTAACCGGGTATGGTGCCATGGTTTTATCACTACCCATGATGATACCCCGTCCCTTTCAAGATCGATAGCGCCCGGTACAGCTGCTCGGCAAACAGCACCCGCACCAACTGATGGGGAAACACCATCGGCGACAGGGACAGTACCAGGTCCGCGCGCTCCCGCACCGCCTCCGTCATGCCGTAGGCACCGCCGATCACAAAAGCCAGTTCACGCGCGCCCTGGTCGCGCCAGGTGCCCAGCCGCTGTGCAAAGCCCGGGCTGGTGAGCTGTTTGCCCCGTTCATCCAGCACCACCACCTTTTCGCCGGGCTTCAGCGCGGCCAGGATCCGTTCGCTCTCCGTGCGCTGCTGCCAGGCCGGCTCACCCCGCCCCGCCTCCGGCAGCACCACTTCCTCCAGCTTGGCCATGTGGCGGATCCGGGCCAAATAGTGGCCCAAACCGTCGGCCACCCAGCCGCGTTCGGTGCGCCCCACCACGATCAAACGGAAGTTCATGCCTCGATCACGGGATGGATGCAGGGACGCCCATAAGCCTGTTGACAACCCTGTACTTGTTCGTAACTCACCATCTTGCACGGCCCCAAATGTGGCCCGTTCTTTGCAAACTTGCTTCGCATGCGAAACTCTCCCATCATCAGAACGGCCTTACTGTTGGCTTCCATCTTGGCCTTCAGCGGGTTGATGGCCCAAGGAAGCGTCAAAGACCAGGTGGTGGCCGCCATTGGCACAGGCAATTCCGCAGCCTTGGCCAAGCATATGGTGGCCAATGTGGACATGACGCTGCCTTCGGCCAGCGATTATTACAGCAAGGCGCAGGCCGAGCAGATCCTCCGCAAGTTTTTCGAGGAGAACCCCGCCAAGGGCCTCTCCATCGTGCATGAGGGAGCCAACCGCGGAGGTGACAGCTATTACATCGGTAACTTGGCTACGGCCAAGGGGGACTTCCGGGTGACCTTTTTCCTGAAGAAGACCGGTGAGCTCTACCAAGTGAAACAGTTGCGCATGGAGGCCGGACGCGCAGACCGCTGATGCTGCCTGCAGGAACCCAAGAACTGATCGAACGGGCCTTTGCCGAGGACGTTGGCGATGGTGACCACACGTCCCTGTCCACCATCCCTGCGGAAGCCCACGGCGGTGCGCACCTGCTGGTGAAGGGCACGGGGGTGCTGGCCGGGCTGGAGCTGGCAAAGGCCATCTGCGCACGCACGGACTTGAAGCTCAACCTGCGGCCGCTGCTGATGGACGGAGCACAGGTAGTGCCCGGCGACGTGGCCTTTACCCTCAGTGGGCCTTCGCGGAGCATCCTGCTGGTGGAGCGCACCGTGCTGAACTTCATGCAGCGCATGAGCGGCATCGCCACACTGACCCGGGCCTTCGTGAATGCCGTGGAAGGCACTAAATGCCGCGTGCTGGACACCCGTAAAACCACGCCGGGGCTGCGCGCCATCGAAAAGTGGGCCGTGCGCATCGGCGGCGGCATGAACCACCGAATGGGGTTGTACGACATGATGATGATCAAGGACAACCACGCGGATTTCGCGGGGGGCATACCACAGGCGATCGGACGTGCCAAGGATTACCTCGGCCGGCACAACCTGTCCATGCCCATTGAAGTGGAAACACGCAATTTGGCCGAAGTGGAGCAAGTGCTCAGCACGGGCGGCGTACAGCGCATCATGCTGGACAACTTCAGCACCACGGAGCTCCGCCATGCCGTGCAAATGATCCAAGGCCGGTACGAAACGGAGGCCAGCGGCGGGATCACCTTGGAAACTGCCCGTTCCTACGCCCAATGCGGCGTGGACTTCATTTCCGTGGGCGCCCTCACGCACTCGGTGCCGAGCCTCGACCTCAGCCTCAAAGCCATGGGCTGATGCCGCTGAACCTGGCGCGCAAGATCCTCTTCTCGCGGCCCGTGCGCCGGGCCATCGGCCTGCTCCAGCGCATCGTATTGCCGGGCTTCGGCGGCTTCAGTGTCTACCACATCTCGCGCTTCTTCTTCCATGCCCTCTTCAAGGGCAACCTGGTGGACCGCGCCGCAGCCATCAGCTTTCGCCTCTTCACCGCGCTCTTCCCAGCGATCATCGTGCTGCTCACCCTGATCCCCTTCATCCCCGTTCCGGATTTCCAGCTCAAGCTCATGGGCTCCTTCGAGGCCATGCTCCCCCATGAGGTGTACCGCTTCATCGAGGGCTTGTTGCACGACCTGGTGTTGCGCAAGCACAGCGCGCTGCTGAGCATCAGCTTCGTGTTCGGCCTGTACCTGGCCAGCAACAGCATGCACGCCATCCTGCAAGGCTTCCGGCAGAGCGCCTATGTGACCGAATGGTACCGCCCCTGGAAGCAGCGCTTAGTGAGCCTGTTGTTGATGTTCCTCTTCACCCTGCTGTGCGTGGTGGCCACCGCGCTGCTCACGGCCAGTTCCTGGGGCCGCTCCCTGATGCATGACCACGGCGACCACTTCCACTTTCTGGAAAGCGCGGCGTTCAACATCGCCGGATGGGTGGTGTCGGTGCTGTTGGTGTTGTCCGCCATTTCCATGCTGTACCACGCCGGCAGCCCCGGCAAGCGGCGTTTCCAGCTGATCACCCCCGGCGCAGTGCTGGCCATCGTGCTGATCTTCCTGCTCTCGCGCGCCTTGGCCTTCGTGTTCACCAACGTCACCGATTACAACGCGTTGTACGGCTCCATCGGGGTGATCCTTGCCGTGCAGCTCTGGCTCTACTTCAACATGATCGTGCTATTGATCGGCTATGAGCTGAACACCAGCATCGCCAAGGCCAAGCGCGAACACAGCAAAGAGCTGAAGCCCGGGGTCCCTTGATCAACGGTGGCCGCCTCCGGGGCGGTTCAGGCAAGCCCGGCCATGCCGCCGGTGAATATCCGGATGGCAACGGGTAATTTGCGCCCGGTACAGCCGATCACCCATGTGGAGACCTTCCTTTCTTTTCGCCCTGCTTCTGCCCGGCATCGTGGCCGCCCAAGCCTACGACCCGCTACATCCGCCCAATACCTTCCGGCACGCGGACAATCCGTACTACTGGCAAAACTCCACGCCACGCCCGGGCTATTGGCAACAGGACGTGCACTACAACATGGCCGCCAAGCTCGACGAGGAAAACGACCTGATCCAAGGCTCCGCCGTGCTCACCTACTGGAACAATTCCCCCGACACGCTGCGCGAGGTGTTCTTCCACCTCTATGCCAACGCCGCGCGAAAGGACAGCTACCGTAGCACGCTCATGGGGCCGGGGCATTGGCTGCGCGGCGACCACCAGGGAACCGAGGTCACCACCATGACGGCCGACGGCCAAGAGCTGGTGCGCGAGGTGGACAACACGGTCATGCGCGTCACGCTTGCACGCCCGCTGCTCCCAGGCGGAAGCGTGGAGTTCCGTTATGCCTTCAACACCCGCTACGGGGGCATGAGCCGCATGAAGACCTACAAGCAATGGGGCTTCAAGCACTTCAACGGCACCCAGTGGTACCCGCGCATCAGCGTGTACGACCGCAAGTTCGGCTGGGACACCCAGCAGCACCTGGGCCACGAATACTACGGCGACTTCGGCACCTTCGATGTAAGCTTGGACATGCCCAATGACATGGTGGTGGAAGCCACCGGATGGCTGCAGAACCCGGAGGAGGTGATGCCGCCGGATCTGCGCCGCAAGCTCGATATCGCCAACTTCAAGGACAAGCCCATGGGAGAGGTGCCTTCCGTGATAACACCCTACCAGCCCGGCGTGCGCAAGGTGTGGCGCTACCACGCCGAGAACGTGCACGACTTTGCCTTCACGGCCGACCCCACCTACCGCATCGGAGAGGCCGAATGGAACGGGATCAAGTGCATAGCGGTGGCCTGCGAGCCGCACGCCGCCAAATGGCAGAACGCGGCCGAATATGCTGCCCTCTGCATCAAGACCTTGAGCAACCTGGTCGGGCCCTACGGCTATCCGAAGATGGTGGTGGCCGACGCACGCGACGGCATGGAATACCCCATGCTCACGCTGGACAGTGGCGAGGAACCCGACTACCGCACCCTCTTCATGCACGAGATCGGCCACAACTGGTTCTTCGGCATGGTGGGCAACAACGAAACCTATCGCGCCATGCTGGACGAAGGCTTCACCCAGTTCATTGAAACCATGGGCATGGAGATCGCCGATGGCGACACCTTGGTGGAGGAAGCACCCGCCAATGCCTACGCCAGGCGATGGACCAACCCCCAGCTCGCCCGGGACCGCCTGGCCTACAACAGCTACATGCACGCCGCCGTGCGCAACGCGCTGCCCCCGGTCAACGTGCACAGCGATGAATATGCACGCCTTCCAACAGGTTACCGCATGGTGTACTACAAAACGGCCACCATGCTCTTCAACCTGCAATACACCTTGGGCGACTCACTCTTCCTGGGGGCGCTGCGCCATTACTTCAACCAGTGGAAGTTCAAGCACCCCTACATGGAGGACATGCGCCAGAGCTTCACCGACTACACCAAAACCGACCTCAACTGGTTCTTCGACCAGTGGATCGAAACCGGCAAGGTCCTGGATTATGCCGTAAAAGGCGTGAAGAACCGCAAGGCGGACAGCGGGCAGGTGATCCACTTCCGCCGCGTGGGCGACATGCAGATGCCCATCGACTTCACCGTTATCGCCAACAACGGCAAGACCTATCCATTCCACATCCCCAACAACTGGTTCGTGAAGCAAACACAAGCCACCGTGCTGCCACGGTGGATCGGCTTTGATGACCTGGCCCGGGACTACCACGCCCGCGTAGACATCCCTACGGGCATCACCAACGTGCAGATCGATACCACCTTCCGCTTAGGCGATGCCAACCCGCTGAACAACAGCCTGCGTTTCCCGCTTACCAGCACCTTCGACAGCCACATCCGCAATGCCCCCGACCGGCGCAGCTACGAGAGCTTCGTGCGCCCGGACCTGTGGTACAACGGCTTCGACGGCATCAAGGCAGGCGTACACTTCAACGGCAGTTTCTTCCGCTACAAGCACAAGGTGTGGTTCACCGCCTGGCTGAACACCGGCCTGGGCCAGAGCCTGCCCGGCGGAGGCGTGAACACCGCCTACGACCCCATCAACTTCAACTTCCGCTACGAGAACGGCACCGGCCGGTTGCTCAATGGCTCCAGCGTGCACGTGGCAGCACGACTGCTCGACGGGCTGGAGCAGTATGAAGGCGGGTTCAAGTGGGACATCCCCTTCACCAACACTTCGCTCTACACCAACGCCAAATTCATGCTGCGGCGCGACAGCGCCGACCTCACCTACCTGCTCTACCCCGGCCTGTGGCAATTGAACGCGCTCAACAGCACCTGGAACACCGGCGTGGAGCACCGCTACAACTGGAGCAAGGGCAATGGATCGGTGGCGCTGGATGTTCGCACGGCCGGCGTTGGCGCGGCATTCCCCTTTGCACAAGCCGCCGCCACCGCGATCAACAGCACCCGTTTGGGCCGCTTGGATCTGCGCACCCGGGCCATGGCGCAGTACGGCAGCGGCAACACCCCGCGCGAAAGCCAGCTCTACCTCGCCGGCGCCTCGCCCGAAGACCTGATGGACAACAAGTATGTGCGCAGCATCGGCTTCGTGCCGTTCGATTGGATGGGCTACGGCGCCGGCCTCAACCACTTCCACCAAAGCGGCGGACTGGGCCTGCGCGGCTACGCGGGCTATTTGGCCCCCGAGGACATCGGTGGCGGCAACACCATCCTCACCTACGCCGGCAACACCGGTGCCGCCATCAATGCCGAACTGGACCTCGACGGGCTGGTGCGCTTCCGCCCCGGCAAGCTGGCCGACTACCTGCACCTGGACGTGTACCTCTTCGGCGACGTGGGCACCATGGGCTACCGCACGGTAACCGACTTGGGCACACCGCAGGTGAAGCTGGCCCTGCCCCGTGCCGATGCCGGGGCCGGTGCCGCCCTCACCATAAAAAAGTTCGGCCCCTTGGACCACATCAAGCCGCTCACCATCCGCTTCGACATGCCCTTGGTGCTTTCCGCCATACCCGCCGGTGAAAGCGAGCACGTGGCCTTCCGGTATGTGGTGGGGATCGGGAGGAGTTTTTAAGCAGGAACCGGATCCACCCAACTTGGTCAAGCCATGAACAGGCCAGGAAATTTCGAGGAACGACGCAGGCTTCCAAAGGCCATTGGGCCACAATGCAACATACTAAGCCAGGTATACCCGCTCTGCCAACACCTCAATCCTCGTGAAAGTGCTGTTAAGCTGAATGGGAAGACTAAACGCCATGCAGCAATCGCCTGCCTTTCCGAAGGAAGACCCTGAAAGGGTCACACAGCGTAGAAAAGGCGATCAACGGTTCCACGACCCTGAAGGGGTCGCACAAATGCGGATGAACCATAGGATTCCGTGAAGACCCCATTGCTCTGTGACCCCTTCAGGGTCAACCGTATTCCTTCCTTCCATGCTACGTTCTGAGACCCTTTCAGGGTCTACCTCAACCCTTAAACAGCGGCACGGGACTTATTGGACAAGTCAGTAAGCCGCTCACCATCCGCTTCGACATGCCCTTGGTGCTTTCCGCCATCCCCGCCGGGGAAACGGAACATGTGGCGTTCCGCTATGTGGTGGGGATCGGGCGGAGTTTTTGAGCAGGAACCGGATCCACCTACATTGCGCCATCCTTTTCAACCATCGGAACATGAAACCCTTGATCCTGCTCGCCAGTTCCCTCCTGTATGTGAACTGCACGGCCCAGTACTGGAGCCAAGACCCGAACCTTGCAGGCACCGCCCGCTGGGGGGCGGTGGGCTTCGCCACGGCCACCCATGGCTACATCTGCACCGGCGTAAGCAATGGAGGCAGCAACCTCGGCGACCTGTGGCAATGGAACCCGACATCCAACTCGTGGGCACAAAAGGCGGATTTCCCCGGCGGCCCACGCAGGGAGGGTGCGGCATTCTCCATCAACGGCATCGGCTTTGTGGGCTTCGGGCGCTTGGGGCCATCCGGACCGTTCTTCAACGACCTCTGGGCATACGACCCCGCTACCAATTCCTGGACCCAGAAAGCCTCCCTCCCTACGGCAGGGCGTGCTTCTCCCGGTGTATTCGTGCTGAACAACAAGGCCTACATAATGGGAGGGTGTGACGGGCCGGCACCTTACCTCAACGACCTCTGGGAATATGACCCGGCAACAAATTCATGGGAGCAAAAGGCCAGCCTTCCAGCCGCAGGCCGCTCCGGACCGATCAACTTTTCAGTGTACGGGAAAGGGTACATCGGTGGAGGAAATGACAACAGCAGCGACTTGTGTTCAACTGATTTCTGGGAATACAGTCCGTCAACGAACAGCTGGGCCCAACGCGCGGATGTACCGGGCGTGCCACGCAGGGCCGCCAATGCTTTTGTGGTGAATAACATTCCCTACGCAGGTTCGGGATGGAATGGATCCACCTATCTGGTGGACATGTACGCTTACAACCCCTTCGCCAACTCGTGGACCCCGATCGCGAACTTTGGTGGTGCAGGCGCCTATTCACCCGTTGCATTCTCCATTGGAGGCACGGGCTACATGGGCACCGGTGGAACCAGCGGTGGTGCCTCTTCACAGTTCTGGGAGTACAAAGGGGGACCGGTGGGCATTGATGAAGCTGAAGCCGCAAAGCAGATCCATCCGTGGACCACGGAGGACCGGATCATGCTGAATGGATGGACTTCCAGCCTTGCAGATGAATATACCTTGCTCGATGCAGTGGGTAAAGTGGTCGGTTCAGGTGCAGTGCATGCCGGTGCCATTCCCCTCCCGACAGGCATGGCGGCTGGCATATACACGCTACAGTTGGCTGAGGAGCATTCCACGGTGCTTGTGTGGCGATTCGTGCAGCCGGATTGAGACTGTGCATAGATCCCTCCGTGGAACCGGAATATGCATTCCGCTATGTGGTGGGGATCGGGCGGAGCTTTTGAGTGAGTACGAACTTGAAGGATAGTGAGGTGGTTTTTTTGGCATTTCTACCCGGGGCGTTGTCGCATCGCATAATTTGGAGGCCAATTAGAACCAAATGAAAGCACGCGAACTCAAGCTGGCCCATGCTCTTTTCATCGCCGTGATCGGATCCCATTTTCCGGCTCAAGCCCAAACCACGCTGATCTTGTCACCAAGCCAGGATACCGAGATAGGCTATCACGATAATTACAATTCGGCCAATACGAACTACAACTCAGCCTACCACCTCTCCGCATTCGCCCAACCTGGAGCTGTAGGAGGAGTAAATAAGGGACGAGGCCTAATGAAATTCAATCTTGCCGCAATACCTGCGGATGCTACTGTGCTCGGAGCCTTCATAACATTCTCCGCAAGTGGACCAACGGATGGCGTAGGAGTTGTCACCTCTGTCGGTTCGACTGGGTTGAATTCGGCGAAGTTGTTCAGGGTCACTTCTCCATGGAACGACAACACCGCTACGTGGAACAACCAACCAAGCACCACGAACATGAATGCCGCGCCACTACCTCAAAGTACATATCCGATGCAGAACTACCTCAACGTGGACGTGACTACACTCGTACAGGACATGGTAGCCGATCCTGCTAATAGTTTCGGTTTCCTATTGAAGTTGGACAATGAAACTCCAAGTCGTGGTCTGTGCTTTTACGGTGGCTTGGCACCTCAAGCAGATAAGCGACCTCAACTGGTTGTGATCTATGGCGATTGTGGCGCAGCCAATATCGATGAGAACGATCCAGCAACTGATCACTTGACCATTAGTCCAAGTATCACGAGTCCTGGTTCCTCCCTGCAGATGAACATGGGCCAGAAAACGACGGGTACGACGCATGTGGTCCTCATGAACAGCATCGGACAAACCGTGTTCACACGAACTACATCCAGCTGGCCCATGTCCATAACCATCCCTGCCATTGCACAAGGCGCCTATACCTGGAAGGTCGAAGATGCAACTGGTGCGGTTCTGGGTATAGCACGGATGGTCGTGCAATAGCCCCTTCGAAGAGGAAGGATTGACCGCTATTCTGAAACGGTCGCTCAACTCACCGAGAGTATTTCCTGATCGGTCGAAAACGGCCAGCAGGATGGTACATTTCAACCTCGACAGCTGATCCAGTCTCATTTTATGGATCTTCGCGCACCGCCGCCCCCATCGGTGAAACTCTGACATGCACGACAACGCCTCCTACAAAGTCCCGCGCAAGGACCTTTTACAGCAATTGGATAAACCCACGCACGTCTTGGATGTAGGTTGCAATGACGGCGCTGTGGCGCGCGCTCTAAAACAGCGCTATCCGAACGTGAAGACCTGGGGGCTGGAGATCAATCCAGAGGCACTGGCCCACGCTTTGCCGTTATTGGAACAGGGATGGTCCTTGGATTTGGATCGAATCGACGAACTGAAAGCTGCACTGAATGAGCTGAGGTTTGACCACATCATCGCAGGGGACGTTCTGGAACACACCGTCCATTTCCAATTGATCACAGGCGTGCTTTATGACCATTTGGAACCCGGGGGCCGATTGATCATTTCTGTTCCTAATTACGGCCATTGGCATACGCTTTGGGTCTTCCTTACACGGAAATGGCAGCGGAACGAACGTGGCATTTTTGACAAGACCCACCGAACGATCATTATGCGTGGCAACCTCAAGGAGTTCCTGCGTGACTGCCCCGGCGGTAAGCTCGCTTTAATGAAGCGGAATTTTCGCTTCTTCGAGACCAACCGATATTGGAAACTGAACATGGCCATCACCTATGCCCTTTTCCCATTACTCATCATTCCTTACGTGAATGACTTTGTGACCATGGGCTATGTCTTCACCATCACCAAACCTGCGGCATGAAGGTCTCGGTCCTGATGGCCACCTTCAACGGAACCGCCTTTCTGCAGCAGCAACTGGAAAGCATCCTTGAGGGAGAGCGCCTACCTGACGAATTGATCATTGTGGATGATCGGTCCACTGATGGAACATTGGAACTGGCGCAGCGAACATGCTTGAAGTACCCTTCGGTACATACCGTGATCCTTCAGAATGAGCAGAACACGGGTCCCTCTCGCACATTCATGCGTGCCGTGGCAAATAGTACCGGTGATCTTCTCTTTTTCGCTGACCAAGATGATGTTTGGAGCTCAGAAAAGATAAAGTCATTCGTAGGTCTTTTTGGAGAGCAGGAAGACCTGCTGATGGCCTATTCCGATGGCACCATCGTGAATGCAGATATGGACGCAACAGGTCGTACCATATTCTCCACCCGGAACAAAGCCCATCTTGACCAAGGTGGGGACCGCTCCCCGCTGGAGATCGTAGCCAATCCAGATATCAAGGGCTGCACGATGGCCTTGAACGGTTCCTTCGCTCGACGGCTTTTTGACAAGAGTGATCCCGCGTCCGTTGAGTACTGGGGCCATGATCATTGGGCAGCACTTTTCGCCTACGGGCTGGGCACGGTCGCTGTGATCAATGCGCCTTTGATCAAACATCGGATCCATGGAGGAAATGCTTCCGCCGGTATGCGATTCAATCCATTCAACGCAGCGCACAGACGGGATTACCTTAAGAAGGCACGAGCGCAAGGCAGTACATACTATGTGGGGCGCTATGAATCAGCCATCACCCACACCCTTCTATCCGAACGTGAATTTTCAAGGCCTCTGTTGGATGCATTGCATACGTTGAGGAGCATCTCCGAAAGACGCCGGGATCTGCGCACACTTCCATTACCTCGCCGATTCTGCGCAGCTTGGAAACTGAAACAAGAAGGCGTTTATACACGGTTCTATAATGGGTTCTATACCTTATTGAGGGATACCTTTCTGTAAACCGGGCCACATCGGCTTGAAGCCAAGCCACCCTGGCTCTCCATTAGGCTCTCGAGCCACTCTAACTATCCTATACATTTGATCAGTGGCTGACGTGATGACCCTGCCATTTCAGTTGTCCTATTTTCATCTATCTTTCTCTCGATGACTTATCAAGTGAAGTTTTTCTGATGACCTGGCAGCTTCGTCATAGTGTGCTTCTGTACATAGCTGCTTTGCTCCAGTTGACGGCCAGTGGGCAAACCTTTTATAAAACCTTCGGCTCTTCCAACCAGAACGAGACCGCGCAGTGCGTGGAGCAACTCACTGACGGCAACTTCGCCATTGGAGGGTCCAAAGGCGATAGCGCTTTGGTCATGAAGGTGGATCCATTCGGGAATGTGCTTTGGACCAGATGCTTTAAACCAGTCCAAGGCCTTAACAACCTTATTTACCAGCTTGCTGCAACACCTGATGGTTACTTGATAGGCACGGGGAGTGCATCCCCACTAGGAATACTTTACAATAAAACATTCTTGTTCAAATTTGATCTAGCGGGGAACCTGATCTGGCAAAGCCACTCTTCAGGCCTTAGTCCGATCTGGACACACAGAATCGTCCCGATGTCATCCACGCAATACATGGCGATGACGGAGGTGTACGATGTCAACAGTCCGACGTGGTCCGATCCATTCACATCATTGATCAATGCCAGTACAGGGCTTGTGGACTACAATAACCCCCGATTGAATTTCTTTACATCTACACCTTATATCGACGATATCAATGCTGCGGCGCTCAGCCCATCATCGGCTGTTTATGGTTATGGAAGAACGTACGTTTCAGGTTCGAGCGCTGGTAGCATGCGTCCGTTCATAACCAAGTATGACCAGACCGGACAACATTTATGGACCAGGTATTTGATGTTCCCAGCAACACAAAGTGCGCGGATATATGGTAGCGATATCACGTACGCGGATGACTCTCTCATCACATGCTATACTGGGAGTATCAGTGGAACTGGAACGAATTTTTCAGTGGGGATGATACGGACCGATACATCCGGAAACGCAGCTTGGATCAAGGACTACAAACTACAAGGTTACTCTGCTGCAAACAGTTTCACAGTGCTACGGATGCCGTATGGTTTTGCGATCACGGGGTATTGTACGAATAGTGGGAATCATAGTGACCTGTTCGTGATTGCAACCGACCGGACCGGAGAAATCCTTTGGGCAAGGACCTATGGTTCTGCCACTATTTCGTCCGACCTGCCCGTATCGTTCACAAGTCAATCCGTAGCGGTAGGAAATGATATCCTTTTCACGGGTACGGCACACTTTCCCGGGAATACCAATATCATCCTTGCCAGGGTAGATGGTTCCGGAGACATCAGCTGTGGCACATCAACACCGGTGAATATCACGGTGACCACCATACCTCCCTTTTCATCGGAAATAACACCCACCCAGATCCCATTTCAGTTAACACTAACTGCGCCAGCCCCTGCCACAGCGTCCTACATATTGGAGGACATCTGTGCCACGGTGCAAATAGACCTTGGCCCGGACACAGCTTCCTGCGGTCCAGTGACCCTGGACGCGACGGTGGCTAGTGGCAGCTACCTCTGGTCCACCGGCAGTACGGATCCTTCGATAACGGTTACTGGCCAACAAATTGTTTGGGTAGAAGTAACCGTAGACTGTTGCACGTATGCCGACACCGTGATCATTTCGGCTGGCACGCCGAGCACTCCCTCTTTCAACTTCTCTTCTTCTCCTTGCGATCTTACGGTCACAACAGTGAATTCATCCACGGGAGCATCCAGCTATGAATGGGATTTTGGCGATGGGGAGACAAGTAGCGATGCTCAACCCACCCATACGTACGGTGTGGTTGGTTCCTATGATGTCACGCTCACCGCCATTAATGGTTGTGGAATGAATGATACCACAATTCAGCTGATCCTCCACCCAGCTGGCACGTTCAGCATTGCTGGGCCGGACAGCCTTTGTGCTGGTCAGGAGGGCACATACACTTCCCTTCTAATCGACGGATCACTTTCCAGCATCGTATGGTCCTCGGGCGCCAACTCGGACACCATCCAATTTGGATCAGCGTCCAGTGGTATGCTCTATGCAACTGCGACCGACAGCAATAATTGCATGTATTCGGATACTCTTTCGCTACATATCGATCCTGTACCCCAAGCAGCGTTCACCTTCACTTCAGCCTCCTGCGATTCCATTGTCACTTTCACGGATGCCTCCATCCACGCAAGCACATGGCAATGGGATCTTGGTAATGGCATGAGCAGCGGTATCCCATCGCCCACGGGGTATTATCCCACCACTGGCATCTTTACCGTGGAGCAGATCGTTTCCAACACATGTGGCAGTGACACCGCGAGCCACGAGTTGACATTGGGACCAAGTGGCGACTTGGCGCTGATCGGTGCCGATTCGATGTGCTCCGGACAAACGGAGGTGTACTCCATCCTGCTTCAAGGTACTGGCGTTTCAACTGTATCGTGGTCATTGGCTTCGGGGGATTCGACGAGTATTCCATTAAGCCTTTCCAACTCCAACACACTTGTGGTAACGGTTCTAGGAACCGACGGATGCACTTACATGGATACCCTAGCCATCCAGGTAGATCCCATTCCATCCGCAGCTTTTACTGTTCATCTCAATCCTTGCGACAGTACGGCGTCTTTCGCAAATACCTCGCTTTTCGCGAACAGCTACTCATGGGATTTCGGAAACGGTGAAACCAGTACCTCCGTCTCCCCCATCGTTCATTTCGCCCCCATGTCGTACGACATCACTCTAATCGCCAGCAATGCCTGTGGTGTAGACATCGAGCAACAAAACATCTCATTTGACCCGGTCCTCCCTATCCAGCTCGTCGGCCCGTCGATCATCTGCTCCGACAAGCCTGTAACGTTCCACATCGCTTATGCCGGAACCGGTCTTCATGACATCCATTGGTCCACCGGAGACACTACGGCCAGTATAACGACCAGCACATTGGATGGAGATAGTATTCATGTCACCGCCTTGGATAATAATGGATGCCCACTTCAGTCTTCCTTCCTAGTGTCACACACGGGAATGGGCGGCCTGGGAACCGCATACGTACCAAATGTATTTTCACCGAACAAGGATGGTATCAACGATTATTTCGCAGCCGTGATCCCGGATGGTTTTGTTAGCATGACCATCTTCAATCGTTGGGGGAACGAGATCTACGAGACGACGGATATCAACAAGCCATGGCGAGGAGATTTCAAGGGATCGCCTGTGCCGGATGGTACTTATGTATATATCGTTAAATGGAATGACAAGTGCACCAATACTCCCGCAAGTATCACTGGGCACGTCACCCTACTACGATAACGCAAGGGTATCCTTAAGTTCCTGACCGTACCAACCTTTGCTACCCGCACTTTAGCCTCGCCCAACGCCCCGCAGCAGCTTTCGGGCTTGGGCCTCCAGTTCCGGAGCAATGCCCAGCAGATGCACAATGGCCCAGTAGACCACGGTGAGCAGGGCGGAGCGCCACACCATATCCACTATCGGTGTGCCGTAGTGCGGAAGGAACCAGAAAACGCCTGTGATCATCACGATCATGGCCAAGGCCCGGAATGTCATCCCGTCAAAAGGCCAAAGTCCGAACCTGCGGTGCAGGAAGATCACGCGCCAACCCACGATGATCACCACGGAAACGAACGTGCTCCAAGCAGCGCCTACCATGCCCCACCAGAGCAGGAAGAGATAGTCCAGCAAGATGTTCAGGACCAAGTACACGGCACCGGTCAATGCATCGAACGAATAGCTGCGCGAGGTGCTGATGATGCCAGCGCTCAGTCCGGTGGAGAGGCTGATCACATGTGCAATACCCAGGATGAACATCACCGGTTTCCCGATGGCATATTCCGGTTGCAGGAAGGTGAATAGCGCATCGGCATTGGTCCATAGGCCCAGCAGGATGAAGGCGGAGACCACGAGCTGGATGCTCGCGGTACGGTGGTAGAGCATCCGGATCTTCGCATTGTCACGCTTCTTCCAAGCCTCCGCCACCAACGGGATCGTAGGCTGCAACAAGGCGCGCGCGGGGATGGTGATCACACTCGCGAGGAACATCGCCACCGCATAGAACGCCACATAGGAAAGGCCATCTGGCAGCATGGCCCCCACCATCACTTGGTCGATGTTGCCCACGGCAATGCCGGCGATACCACTGGCGAAGGTGAACAGGCTATAGCGCACCATGCTCTTGCGCATGCGCTTGCCCACGCGCATGTTCGTGAGGCCCAACCGCAATTCCCCCGCACGCCAAAGATCGAACAGCAGCATGGCCGTGGTAAGGACAAATGTGCCGACGTACAGAAGGAGAAAGAGCGTGAAACTCATCTCCCACAAGGCATACGCGGCGATCAACAGGGTCTGTAACACGCGCAGGAGGAACTCCCGGGCGAAGACCGGTGCGATGCTGCGGTTCACCGATCGGCTGAAACCGCGCAGGATCAGGAGGTATACTTCCGCCAGCACCAGCGGCAGCACCAGCAGGCCGAAGCGTTGATAAAGTCCGCTGCTGTCGCTGAACCACCGCACGAACTGTTCATGGAACAGCCCAAGCACCAGCATGGCGATGAACGCACCCACGGTGGCAACGCCCAATGCCAGTCCGAAAAGACCGCGATGGCCGTTCACCTTGTCGCCGAAGTAGGGGAAGTAACGGATCACGGTGTTCTCTCCACCGAAATGGGCGATCTGCGCCGCCACCACGGCAATGCTCACGATCAGGCGGGTGAGGCCGAACTCGTCCGGCGTGAGCAGCCGAGGAAAGAGCAGGGCCATATTGACGAAGCCCAAGCCCATGCCCACAATGGTGAGCAGGGTGTTCCAGGTGGCTTGGCGTGCTACGATGCCCATGAGAGGAGAGGCGCAAAGATGGTTGCCGCAGATCTACCTGCGGTAGGCAGGAACGCGGTACCCTCTTCAAAGGGAACCACGCTCCGATGCATATCGGAGGAACACAGATAGACACGGATGCACTCTCCCGAAGAAACGAAAGGTGCAAAGTGAAGGGTTACGAGGGTTCATTGCTATAGCGCATTCAGTGCCTCCACGACCTGCTCGCAAGTAGACGTACGTGACCACCGCGGATCGGGCACCGAGGAGGACGCCGTGAACATGGCCTTTAACCGAACCCGCTGCTCCATAAGGCCGGGTCGGTTGATCACCGCGTGAGGCTCTTTATCCAGCACGCGTGATACATCCCCTTCGGTGGGGCCTACGCCCAGGATCGGCCTGCCGGTGCTGACGTATTCGAAGAGCTTGCCCGGCAGGATGCCCAGCAGATTGGACGTATCGTTCACCAGCAGGAGCAGCACGCGCGCACGTTGCATGTGACGCATGGCCTCCTCGTGCGTTACGCGACCGGTGCGCTCCAGATGTGCGCCCAGGCCTGCATGCTCCACACTTTCCGCAATGGTGTGGTCCACCGGGCCCACGAACCGCAGCTTGAATTTTGCCGCGAAAACCGGGTCTTCATCGCAGAGCTGCTTCAACGCCCGCCACAGTTCCGGGGCATTGCGCGAGGGCGAAAGCGATCCGATGTGTACCAGGCTGAACGCTTCATCCACGGGTTCAGACGGTGAAGGCAGATCGTCCGGATCGTAGCCGTTGGTGATCACCTCCACTTGCTTGGCGCCAAGCTTCTTCAGGTCATCGGCCCAGTGCCAGCTTACGCACAGCACCCGGTCCGCTTCGCGCAGCACTTCCCCTTCCAAGCGTTTATGCTTGGCATCCGCCCAGCGGGTCAACTTCAGTTGCGCATAAAAGTCGATGTCCGTCCACGGGTCGCGGAAGTCGGCGATCCACTTCACGCCCAGCGCGCGCTTCAATCCAAGGCCGATCGGGTGCATGCTGTGCGGCGGGCCGGTGGAGATGATGGCGTCCACGGGGTTCTTCCTCAGGTATTCCTTCAGGAACTTCACCGATGGCCGCACCCACCACACCCGCGCATCGGGGATGAAGAAGTTGCTGCGCACCCACAGCGCGAGATCTTCCTTCCACCCGCCTTGCTTCTTTTCGTTGAGAAAGCCCACCTGCACTTTTTCCTTGGTGCTGCGACCGGTGAAGCGTTTGTACAGGTTAAACGGTTCGGTGATGGGGCGCTTCACCACCTCCAGGTCCTGGCGCACGTCTTTCAACAATCCCGGATCATCGGCCACCACCTCGGGGTTCTCCGGCGTGTAGATCACCGGTTGCCACCCGTGCTCCGGCAGCAGCTTGCTCAGCTTCAGCCAGCGGTACACGCCCGCCCCGCCGTTCGGTGGCCAGTAGTAGGTGATGATGAGGACGCGTTTCATGTGGGCGTTGTCGGTTGTCAGTTGTTGGTTGTCCGTTGCTCGTGTACCACGGCTGAATGGTCCAGTTTGCCTGACAACTGACAACGACCAACTAACAACTTAGAGATGATCCCCTTCACTCCTCCACCTCCCGCGTCCGCTTCACCTCAACCCCCAGCACCAGCAACACCAGTGCCAACAACACGAACGAACTGACCGAGGAAATGGTGCCGCCCACTTGGTACGGCTTGCTTTCAATGTAGAACCGCACGGTATGCTCCCCTGCGGGCACCTTCATCGCGCGCAGCACGTAATCGGCACGCACGTACGGAGCGGGCTTGCCGTCGATCTCCGCCTTCCAATCCGGGCCGTACCAGATCTCGCTGAACACCACCACGCCGCCATTGGCGCTGTTCACCTGGTAGGTCAGTTCGTTGGTGCGGTACTCGGTCAAGCGGGCGTTGGCGGTGGGATCGGGCTTGGCGGCTCCGGCCACTTCGCCGAAGTAGCGGGCATCCACCAAGGCGGTGCGCTTGGGATCGATGGTGCCCAAGGTGGTGATCTCCTCGTCCGCGTTCTTCACCTCGCGCACTTCGTCCACGAACCAGGCGGAGCCCAGTGCATGGGTGTTGGTGATGGGCGCGCGGTCTTCTGCGTAGATGATGTACTTGGTGTTGAGCATGTTCAGCACCGGCTGGTGCGCCAGCACACTGTCGATGCGCTGCATGGTGGCGCCTTCGCCGAAGGCGCCGATCACCTTGTTCATCTCGGGCGAGATCTGGAACTCGATGAGCTCCTGGTAGCGCTTGAGCTTGGCACCGTGGTAGCCGCCGATGCTGCGGTGGAAATAGCTCTCCCGCGTGCTTTGGAAGGTGCCACGCAAGGACAACACGCGGAAATCCGTGGTGCGGCGCAGGCTGGCAAAGCGCGTGTACACCTCGTCCTCCTTGCTCACCAGGCGCTGCGTGCCGCTGAGCTTGCTCTTGGCCTGCTTGAGCCGTGCCAGGGCCTGCTCATAGTCGGCATCGGTGGCCGCGTTGCTTTCCGCCTGCAGGATCGCCATATCCGCCGGTTGCGGTTTGTAGGGGCGGTCGCTGCTGCTCTGGCCTTCCCAGGCGATGTACTGCCCCTTGGCGTCCATGTCGTTGTTCACCCAGCGGCGGTCCACGCTCCACAGGTCGATCAGCACCAATGCCCCGATGCCTGCGAACAGCACGGCCGGGCCAATGCGCTTGCGGCCGAAGAGGAACAACAGGCCGCTGCCCAGGAGCACCAGCAGCAGGCTGCGCCAGGCATCGGCGCTGGCCACGCCGGTTCGCAGGGTCTTCAAGCTGTCGATGTAGTGCTGCGTGCCGGGATCGGTGGCCGCTTGTGCACTGAGCTGCGCCACTTCCTTATCGCTGAAAAACTCCAAGAAGCTGGCCGGGGCCACGGCCAACAGCAGCAGCACCAAGGACAAGGCCCCTGCCGTGAAGAGGAAGGTCCTTTCCGCGGGTTTGTCCCATTTGTCCCCTTTCACCAAGCGCTGCAGGTAAAGCACGCCCAGCACGGGGGCGGCCAATTCCACGATGACCAGGATGATGGTAACCGCGCGGAACTTGTTGTAGCCGGGCACGTGGTCCAGGAAGAAGTCCGTGAGCGGCATGAAGTTATCGCCCCAGCTGAGCAGCAGCGTGAGCAGGAAGGCGGCAAAGAGCGCGTACGCCAAGGTGTCCTTCCACAAGAACAAACCCGCCAGCAGGTAGGCGATCAGCAGCAGGCCCACCAGCACCGGGCTGCCCATTTGCCCCATGAGCACCACCACGGGTATGGCCGCCAGCATCCACCAGCGCGCGCGGGGTTCGGCCCCGGCCAGGAGCAACAGCATCAGCAGCACCACCACGGCCCCGATGTACACCGGCCCGCTGGTGAATTCCTGGTCGCCCCAATAGTTGTTCACGTAACCGCCACCTTGGTAAATGTCCAGCACCGCTTTGCGGAAGCCGGGGTCCTGGATGGCGGCCAGGTCTTCCTGGCTTTGGATCATCGATCCGCTGGCACCGCCCTTGATGTTGGGCACCAACAAGGAAAGGCTCTCCTGCTTGCCATAGCTCCAGTGCGTCACGTAGTCGCGGTCCAGGCCGCTGGTCTTGTTGGCCACGTCGGGTGCACCATCGGGGCCGATGGTGAGCTCGCTTTTGCCACGCGTGGTGTATTGCCCGTATTCCCAGGTGCTCCAGAGCAGGCCTGTGTTGCACATCAGGGCGAAGACCATGGCCACCACGCCCAGCGCGGCCCTGCCCGCAAACCCGGGCAGCTGCTTCTCCCGCACGGCGCGCACCAGCTCGGCCAGGCCGAACAAGCCCAGCAGCAGGGCCAGGTAGTAGGTGACCTGCAAGTGGTTGGCATGGACCTGCATGGCGAGGAACAGGGCGAACAACGCGGCACCCAGCAGCTTGCGCCCGCGCAACAGCACATACAGCCCGCCCAGCACCATGGGCATGTACCCCACCGCCGTGGCTTTGCTATTATGCCCCGCATGGATGATGATGAGGAAGTAGGAGGATAAAGCGAAGGCGATGGCCCCGAGGAGCGCCAGCCATGGATCCACCCGCAGGCAGGAGAGCAGGATGAACATGCCCACCAGATAAAGGAAGATGAACGAGGCCGGGCGCGGCAGGAAGCCGTGCATCACCGCATCCAGCCAATTGAGCGCGTTGGAAGGCCATACCACCCCGATCTGGTAGGCGGGCATGCCGCTGAACATGCTGCCGGTCCACAACGGCTCCTCGCCATCGAACGCCTCGCGGTGCTCCACCATTTCCTGGGCCATGCCCCGGTATTGCATGATGTCCTGCTGCTTCAACCGCTTACCTTCCAGCACCGGGCTGAAATAGCCTACGGCCAGCACAAAAAAGGCGGCTACGGCCACCACGTACGGCAGCCATTTCTTCCAAGGGGCGTTGCTCATCAATGCTCGGGTTTGTCCTTGATCACTTCGAAGTCGGCATCCTCCGCGTTCGGCGGCGGTGCACCGTGCCGGGTTTCGCTGATTCGCTCAATGCGCACATCGCCTTTGGGCCGGGAGGGTTCACCCGGTTGTTGCGGGCGGTGTGCCGCGTGCTTGGCACGCTGTGCACGCATCCACAGCCGCAGCACCTGCCAAATGATCAGCAGAACAAGGATGGTGCGCAGGGTGCCGTTGGCGGAAAGCAGATACATCGGCGCGAATGTAGGGGCACCTGTGTGCACCTCTCGATCCGGGCGCGGAGCCCTATTCCACTCCGTTCATTCCCAAAACCTTACCTTCGCGCCCCTTTTTTCACGTGCCCGTAGCGGCCATCCCAGCTTTCCCATCCCCATGTCCACTTTCGAATCGCTCGGCATCCGGGCAGAGATCCTGCGTTCCCTTGGCGAACTTGGCTTCGAAAAGCCCACTCCCGTGCAGGAAAGGACCATCCCGCACCTGCTCTCCGGCGAACACGACATGGTGGCGTTGGCGCAGACCGGCACCGGAAAAACCGCCGCCTTCGGCATTCCCCTGCTGGAACGCATCGATGTGCAGCAGCGCCAAGTTCAGGCCTTGGTGCTGGCCCCCACGCGCGAGTTGTGCGTGCAGATCGCCAAGGACCTCACGCACTTCTCATCCTACCTGCCGGGGATCCACGTGGTGCCCGTATACGGCGGTGCCAGCATCCGCGACCAGGTTCGCGGCATCCAGCGCGGCGCCAATGTGGTGGTGGCCACGCCCGGCCGCCTGATCGACCTGCTGGAGCGGGGTGCGGTAGACCTCGGCAACGTGCGCGTGGCCGTGTTGGACGAGGCCGACGAGATGCTCAACATGGGCTTCCAGGAGGACATCACCACCATTCTGGAGAAGACCCCGGGGACCAAGCGCACCTGGCTCTTCAGCGCCACCATGGGCCATGAGGTGCGCCGCATTGCCGGCAATTACATGCACGAACCCGAGGAGGTGAGCGTGGGCGGGGGCAACAAGGCCAACGCCGACATCACCCACCAGTATGCCGTGGTGATGGCGCGCGACCGCTACTTGGCCCTCAAGCGATTCGTGGATGCCGACCCCGCCATGTTCGCCATCATCTTCTGCCGCACCAAGCAGGAAACACAGGAACTGGCCGAACACCTCACCAAGGACGGCTACAATGCCGATGCCCTGCACGGTGACCTCAGCCAGCAGCAGCGCGACCGCGTGATGGCCCGCTACCGCGCCCGCAACCTGCAACTGCTGGTGGCCACCGACGTGGCCGCCCGCGGCATCGATGTCAGCAACATCAGCCACGTGGTCCACTTCGACCTCCCCGGCGAGGTGGAGAGCTACACCCACCGCAGCGGCCGCACCGGCCGCGCCGGAAAAAGCGGCATCTCGCTAAGCATCATCGGCGTGCGCGACCTCTACAAGGTGCGCAGCCTGGAGCAACGCCTGAAGGTGCATTTCGCCTACGTGAAGGTGCCCGACGGCGCGGAGATCATGGAGCGCCAGCTGCTCACCTTCATCGGCCGCATCAAGGAGGTGCAGGTGGACCACGACGCGGTTGGCCGTTTCCTCAACGAAGTAGCGCTGGACCTGGCCGACCTGAGCCGAGAGGAGCTGATCCAGCGCATCGTCGCCCTCGAGTTCAACAAATTCCTCAAGCGGTACAAGGAAGCACGCGACCTGAACGTGGACCTCGCCGGCAAGGACCGCAAGCCCAGGACCGACCGGCCGATGCAGGAGGGCAACAAGCCCGCCTTCCAACGCCCCACCGGTCCCATGCGCTCCATGTTCATCAACCTGGGCACCAAGGACGGCTTCGACAAGGGAAAGATGCTCGGCTACCTCTGCGGCATCACCGGCCTCACCGGCCAGCACTTCGGGCGCATCCTGCTCAAGGACATGTACAGCTTCATCGACATTGATGCCGCCCGCTTCGATGAGGTGATCTCACACTTCCGCGCCGCCAACTACAAAGGCCGCCCCGTGCGCGTGGACGAGGGTGGCGGCGCCACCGGGGCCAAAGACTTCAAAGTGGTGAAGAAAAGGTTCAACAAGGCACGCCACGCATAGTCCCTGCTGCACCGGTAACTTTGTGCGCCGCCATGGCGCATTCCTTTCCACTCCCCGCCGCGTTGCTGCTGCTGATCGCACCTTCGTGCGGGAACACCAGCGGTCCCACTGCGGCACTTTCCGATCAAGACATGCAGAAAGACCAGGACCTGTCCGGGCTGCACAAGGCCCACTTCGCAGAAGGTTGCTTTTGGTGCGCGGAGGAGATCTTCCAAAGTGTGCGGGGCGTCAAGTCCGTGATCAATGGCTATTCCGGGGGCACGGAGCCGAACCCCAC
>ERZ795041.67-NODE-67-length-39602-cov-8.733406_pt1 | contig 39602 bp, 39 predicted proteins | sample MGYA00375125_ERZ795041 | MGnify/ENA primary metagenome ERZ795041 (study PRJEB30170, sample SAMN03074214) | activated sludge metagenome | biome: Common Effluent Treatment Plant; feature: Wastewater; material: Activated sludge; isolation source: activated biomass in a...
ATCGACGGTATCACCGGAGGCTTCAACTTCCAGGCCGCATGGACCACGGGTTTCCAGGCCGGCCGTTTGGCCGGAGCCTATTGAAAACGAAAAACGCCCCGGCGTAAGGTCGCAGGGGCGTTTTTCGGGCACGTGCAATCAGAACACCACCTTCTGGCGGCGGATCCGCGTACGGTACTGCTTGTTCTTCGCACGGAACTTGAACAGCTTGTAGTGCAATTGCACCTTCAGGAACAAGTAGGCGTCGTTGTGGTCTTTGTAGCCGCGCTGCTGCCCGGTGTGGGTTTGACCCGGAACCACGCCCAAGCTGGGGTCCGACAGGTAGGCGGACAGCAAACCGAAGTTCTCCTTCAGCGCTTCCTTGTCGTAGTATTCGCCGCTCACATCATCAATGTAGTCGGTGAAAGTCTTGGTGTACTGCAGCTCCAGCCCAAGGGTCATGGTCTTGTTCAACGCCCTGCGAACGCCAAGGCCCATGGGCACGCAAAATTGGGTGAGCTCGTATTCCTCGGGTCCGTTGGCCAAGCCCTGCCCCTCCGTGTGCAGCGGCTTCAACTCCACCCAGGCACCGTCAAACTGCGTCTTGGGGTTGAAATGGAATCCGCCCACCCCGAGGAAGAAGTACAGCCCGGTACGGCTGGGTGCCATGCCTTTCACGCCGCGCAGGTCGTACAGGTGCCCGGGCACTTCCTGGAAGGGGTGCCATTCAAGGCAAATCTGGCCTTCGATGATCGTGGACTTGAAGCTCAGGTTGCGGTTGTTGCGGAACAACTCCTCGGTGAGGTTGTCGTTGCCCGCCAACACGCCGTAGGTGCCGTTGGCCCGGATCGAGATCCGTTGGGCGAGGTAGTAGCGGTAGCCCAGGCTGAACGCAGGCTTGGTCTGGCTGAACTCCAAGTCCCAGACAAAAGGCGACCCGATCTGGTTGCGGCCACCCAGCTCACCCAGGAAATTGCTGATCCCCAAGCCCACCGCGATCTCGTTCCGGTGCGTCTTCCAGTAGTTGGACGAACGGAAGTACTGGGCTTCCGCCGCTGGGGCCAAAGCCAAGCCCAACAACAGGGCCGCTGACGGGAGGAGCTGCTTGGTGTTCACTTCCGATGAAGATCTGTGCCAAATATAGAAGAAGACGTGCACCCGGGGCCTGAAAAATAGGTCCGCACCTTAAACGTAGCAACTACGGCCTGGTTGCCTCCGTGCCGGGCCGGGAAATGCCGAGCACGGTACAGGCGGCCACAACGCCCGCGCAGACAGAGACATTGAGCGAGTGCTTCGAGCCCCCTTGCGGCACCACCACAGCCCCGTCGCACAGGCCCACCACCTCATCCGACACACCGTGCAGTTCGTTGCCCAGCACCAGAGCGATGCCGCGCACAAGGTCCGGACTCCAAGCGGTGATCGGTACGGCCTGTACCGTCTGTTCAACCGCCCACACCTCCCAGCCTTCCGCCTTGAGCAGCTGCACCGCCTCCAACGTGGTGGCATGGTGCTTCCAGGGCACGGAAAGCGTGGCGCCCAGTGCGGTTTTCTCGATCTCGCGGTGCGGGGGCAGAGGCGTGAACCCGCACAGGTCGATCCCCTCCAGGGCAAAGGCATCCGCCGTGCGGAAGATGGATCCCACGTTGTGCCGGCTGCGGACATCGTCCAGCACAAAACGCAGGCGGCGCTTGGCCATGGCCTTGTATCCGGCTGCATCCACGCGGCCCAATTCGTCCATGGTCAGTTTGCGGTCGGCGGCCATTGTTGAAAAGGAGGGGAAAATCAGGGTGCAAAGGACGCAAATTGAAAGGTACCTTTCGGGCTGCCCGGAACCGATCGCGATCTTCGCGCCCCATGACCAAGGCCTCCCCCGCCGAAACCCCCTTGATGAAGCAGTACATGCACATCAAGGCCCAGCACCCCGATGCGCTGCTGCTGTTCCGCGTGGGCGACTTCTACGAAACCTTCCTCCAGGATGCCGTCACTACGGCGGCCGTGCTGGGCATCACGCTCACCAAGCGCAACAACGGCGCGGGCGAAATCGAACTGGCCGGCTTCCCCTTCCACGCCCTGGACAACTACCTGCCCAAGCTGGTGCGCGCCGGGCACCGCGTGGCCATCTGCGACCAGCTGGAAGACCCCAAGACGGCCAAGACCATCGTAAAGCGCGGGGTCACCGAAGTGGCCACGCCCGGGGTGTCCTTCTCCGACGGGGTGGTGGACGGCCGCAGCAACAACTGGCTGGCGGCCATCTGCGGCGAGGGTGAACGCTATGGTATGGCCTTCTTAGACATCACCACCGGGGAGTTCCTGGCAGGCGAGGGCGACCTCGCCGCCGTGGGCAAGGCGCTGGAAACGCACGGCCCGAGCGAATTGCTGTATGCCCGCGGGGCCAAGCAGGAACTCATTGCCGAAGCGGCCTCCCGATGGAACGGTTTCGCCCTGGAGCCGTGGGCCTTCACCGATGATTTCGCGCGGGAGCGCCTGCTGCGCCAGTTCAACACCGCCGGGTTGAAGGGTTTCGGCATCGAAGACCTGCCCTTGGCACAGCGCGCCGCCGGTGCGGTGCTGCACTACCTTGGGGAAACCCGGCACGACCGCCTGGGCCACATCAACCGGATCGCCAAGCTGGCCAGCGAGGGCCAGGTGTGGCTGGACCGTTTCACCGCGCGCAACCTGGAGCTCGTGGCACCGGTGAATGAAGGCGGCCGCACGCTGCTGGCCGCCATGGACCGCTGCCAAACGCCCATGGGCGCGCGCCTGCTGAAGCGCTGGTTGCTGGCGCCGCTGGTGGACCAGGAAGCCATCGCGGCCCGGCTGGACCAAGTGGAAGCACTGGTAGGGAATGCCGGGCTGCGCGATGCCCTTTCCGAAGATCTTTCCGCCGTGGGCGACCTGGAGCGGCTGTCGGCCAAGGCTGCCGTGGGCCGGATCAATCCGCGGGAGTTGCTCCAACTGGCCCGTGCGCTGCGCGCTGCGGAGCAGGCACGCCTCAAGCTGGAACAGGACGGGGGCGTGCTGTCGGTCACGGCACACGGTTGGAAGGTGCCATTGGAACTGGCGGCACACCTGGAGGCCAGCATCGAGGAGGAAGCACCCGTGAACGTGCAGAAGGGAGGCGTGCTGCGCCGGGGAACGAACGAAGACCTGGATGAACTGCGGCACGTGACCTCCCACGCCAAGGAACTGCTCATGGACGTGCAGCAGCGCGAGGCGAAGAACACGGGTATCACCTCCCTGAAGGTGGGCTACAACAACGTCTTCGGCTATTACCTGGAAGTGCGCCACACCCATCGCGAAAAGGTGCCGCCGGAGTGGGTGCGCAAACAAACGCTCACCGGTGCGGAGCGCTACATCACCGATGAACTGAAGGCACTGGAGGAGCGCATCCTCAGCGCCGAGGAGCGCATCCTGGTGCTGGAAGCCGAATTGTACGAACAAGTGGTGCAGGATGTGTGCAAGGAGATCGGCACGCTGCAAGCCTTGGCCGCTGCGGTGGCCCGGCTGGACGTGCTTCGCGGCTTCGCCATCAATGCGGCCGAATGGAAGTACACGCGCCCCGGCATCAATGCGGGCAACGTGCTGCGCATCCGGGATGGCCGCCACCCCGTGATCGAACAGCAACTGCCGCCCGGCGAGCCTTACGTGGCCAACGACCTCACCCTCGATCCCGCACAGGCCCAACTGCTGGTGATCACCGGGCCCAACATGAGCGGCAAATCCGCGCTGCTGCGCCAAACCGCGCTGATCGTGCTCATGGCCCAGTGCGGCAGTTTCGTGCCTGCCCGCGAAGCCGACATCGGCTTGGTGGACCGCATCTTCACCCGCGTGGGCGCCAGCGACAACCTGAGCACCGGCGAGAGCACCTTCATGGTGGAGATGAACGAAACGGCCAGCATCCTCAACAACCTCAGCGCGCGCAGCCTGCTGCTGATGGACGAGATCGGACGCGGCACCAGTACCTACGACGGCATCTCCATCGCGTGGTCCATCGCCGAGTTCCTGCACGAGCATCCGCTGCGGCCCAAAACATTGTTCGCCACGCACTACCACGAGCTGAACGACATGGCGGAGGTCTTCCCGCGCATCCGCAACGCCAACGTGGCCGTGCGCGAGGCCGACGGCAAGGTGCTCTTCCTGCGCAAGCTGGTGCCCGGCGGCAGTGACCGCAGCTTCGGCATCCACGTGGCCCGCATGGCCGGCATGCCCCGCTCGGTGGTGGAGCGCGCCGAGCGCGTGCTGAAGCATCTGGAACAGGCCCACGCCGGAAACCTGGGCGAGGCCCCCGGGGAAGGTGCACGGCCTTCACAAGGCCCCACGGTCCCCAAGCCACCAGTGGCAGGCATCGGCCGCGAGCCGCAGCTCAGCTTCTTCCAGCTCGATGATCCCGCGCTGGAGGCCATCCGCGATGAGCTCCAGGAAGTGGACATCAACAACCTCACCCCGGTGGAGGCGCTGATGAAGCTCAGCGAGATCAAGCGCATGGCGGGGGCGGGGAAGGCCAAGTTGAAGAAGGTATAGTCAGCCGCAGTCTTGGCTACCGCGGGGCTAAGAGCTTCCAACCTTCCCGGTTGCCGGCCGGGGGGAACCTGGACTGCTGTTCAGGCAAGATCGAGCAAGAGCCTGGGCCATGGTCACGATGGCCTTCGGTTTGAAGCGATGGGCAACTGCGTTTATGGGGCGAAAGGCTTTCCTTTGCCCCCCACCGCCCGGGTGGTGGAATGGTAGACACGAGGGACTTAAAATCCCTTGGCCCGCAAGGGCCGTGCGGGTTCAAGTCCCGCCCCGGGCACCACCTTCGGCGCATGCCGCCAGGCATGCACCCGGCTCAAAACCCGGTACCATGGCCAGGAAGCTGTTGCTGAACGAGCATGTGATCCTCACCCTGATCATCATCAATGCGTTGGTGGTCTTCCTCCTGGGCTTTCCACAAGTTCCGCATGCCGTGCAGGAACGCCTCCTGCTTCTGGACCATGCGATCACTCTCTGTTTCGTGCTGGAAATGGCCTTTAAGTTGCAGCGCGATTCCACACGCGGTTTTTTCAAGGACCCGTGGAACCGTTTCGATTTCGTGGTCATCGCCCTTTCCCTGCCGTCATTGGCCGAATGGTTCACCGATGCCCACCTGGGTGCCTACGGATTTATTGTGGTATTGCGCACCGTGCGGGTGGCCAAGCTGGTCCGGTCGGTGCGTTTTTTGCCCAACATCGACAAGCTGATCAAGGGGATGCACCGGGCGGTACGGGCCTCCTTCCTGGTCTTCGTGGTTTTCGCCATTGCGCTGTTCATCGTGGCCTTGCTCAGCCAACGACTTTTCGGTGCCCTTGCCCCCGCTTATTTCGGTGATCCGCTGCGGGCCCTCTACTCGGTGTTCAAGGTCTTCACCGTGGAGGGCTGGTTCGAGGTCCCGGACCAGGTGGCGGCGCAGCTGCCCCCTGTCTTGGCATACCTGGCCCGCGGCTATTTCGCCACCATCCTGTTGGCCGGGGGCATCATCGGCCTCTCCTTGGTCAATTCCATTTTCGTGGATGCCATGGTGGAGGACAATACGGATGAATTGGAGGCCAAGGTGGACGTGCTCACCGGGGAGGTCCGTGCACTGCGCAGGGAATTGGACGAACGCCACCGGGCCGCCCAGGGTGGTGGTGCGTGAAGAACCGGCCCGAACCGTTGCCCATGAGAACACGCATGGCCCCCACGCCCAGCGGCTTGCTGCACATCGGCAACGGAGCGGCTTTTGTGCTGGCCTGGCAGTTGGCGCGGGAAGCACGCGGCAAGCTGCTGTTGCGCATCGACGACCTGGATTCCGGGCGCACCCGCCCGGAATATGTGCAGGACATCTTTGATACGCTGGCTTGGTTGGGCATCGATTGGGACGAGGGGCCTCGCGATGCGTCGGAATTGGCCGGGGAATGGTCGCAGCACAGGCGTTTGGCGGACTATCACAAGCTGCTGGGCACGCTGCGCAGCGGTGGCCATTTGTATGCTTGCGGTTGTTCGCGCAGCCAAATAATCGGCCGCGGGGCGGGGATGGAGTACGACGGCCATTGCCGCAACCTGGGATCGGACCTGGACGCACCGGATGTGGCCTGGCGCCTTCGCTTGCCGGAGGCCGGCACCGTGGCCCTGCGGGAATGGCCCACTGGCGCGGTGAGGTGGCTGGCGTTGGACCAGCCTGACCCCGTGCTGCGGCAGCGCAACGGGCAGCCCGCCTACCAAGTGGCTTCCCTGGCCGATGACGTCCGCTTCGGCATCGACCTTGTTGTGCGCGGCAGCGACCTGCTGCCCTCCACGGCGGTGCAGTGCCACATGGCGGAGCTGCTGGGCCTGGGGAAATTCAACCAAGCGCTCTTCCTCCACCACCCCTTGGTGTTGGACGAAGCGGGGCACAAAAGGTCCAAGTCGCACGGTGCGGGTTCGCTCAGGGCTGCGCGCGAAGCGGGGATGGACCCGCGGGAAGTGCACCGCTTGGCCGGGGTGCTGCTGCAGGAAGCATGGCACGCAAGCACCGCGTCAGGTGCCGGTGGTGAAGGGCAGTAGCTCCTGTGGCCTTGCACGGACCCGGCCCCGGTTGCGGACCACCACGCCCAAGGCCTCCAATTGCGCCAGGTCGCGCTGCAGGGTTTTAGGATTCAACCGGGCATAATCATGGGCCAGGTCGGGCGTCAAGCGGGCCACATGGGCGGTGGGCACCGTGCCATGCGCCCCCGTCAACGCTTTGGCCAGGCGCCACAGGCGCTCCCCGGCCGGGGAACCGTCCGGGTCCACCCGGTGGCGCAGACCATCTTCGGCCAAGATCCGGTGCTGGGCGCCGACCACCTTGGCTACCAAGTCTTTCACGCCTTCGGCAAAGCCGCGCGCCAAGTAGGCCAGAAAAGGTGACACGTCCCCGGTGGGTGTGGCGGCCTGGGCCACTTGGCGGTGGTATTCGCCGTTGGTGGCGGCGGCGTGGATGGACATGCAGTGCGCCGCTGCCGCAGGGATGCCTGCGTTCAGCAGCAACTGGAACTCGACCATGCGGGCGGTGCGGCCGTTGCCCTCGGCGAACGGGGCGGCCCATAACAGGTACAAATGGGTGATCGCGGCGCGGAGGATCGCCAAGGGCAACCGCTCTTCCCCGTGGTGGGGCTCGAACAGGGCGCCGGACGTCCAAGCGCCCAACCGATCGAGCAGCCCGGGGATTTCCTCCGGGGCAACCCCGGTGTGGTGGCGGCCATCGCGTACGGTGCGGAACTCCCCCGGCTGGGCGGCGGAACCGGCAGGCAACTCCTTCATCAGCTGGGCGTGCAGTACCTGCAAGGCCCAAGGTCCGGTGTCCAGATCGCCTGCCTTGGTACGGGCCTCGGTCCATTCCACCGCCTTCAGCAGGTTGCGCACTTCCCGCTCGAGGAACAATTGGGAAGGGGGCAGGTGCAAGCTGCCCTCCAACAGGCGGTCCACTTGCTCGGTACCCAAGGTGTTGCCATCCAACGAGGCGTTGGCCACCACCCCGCGCAACCTGGCCACATGGTTCACCAAGGCCGCTTCCGGGGTCGGCAAGGCCAATTGCCGCAGGGTGGTGCAGGCCATGGAGGCCTCTCCCAGCAGGATCCACACCGGATAAGGCAGGTCGCGCGGGTTGAACCGGAACGAGATCCAAGGATGTGTCTGCTCATAAGTCCTCATCGATGTCCCAAAAATGAGGCATCGTAAATCACTGGCTACGAATAAGTAAAATGAAAAATCAACAGTTGAATGTCCATGGCCATGTCGGCAACAATGTCCAAGCAGCGGCACAGCGGCAAATCGGTTGCGGCCAGGGCGGAAAATGAAGTGGTCAATCGTTGGGTCAACGACTCAGCCCGCCAGGATCAATGCCATCAGGCTGATGAACAAGGCTAAGCCGCCCAGGATCATGCCCGCCATGGCAAAGCCTTTTCCGCGTTCTTCCCGGTCACGGCACTGGCGGCTCGCGATCAAGCCCAAGGCGAAGGCTAGGGCACCCCCGATCAATAGCAGGGGGGTGCTCCGCATGAGCGCAGCTGCCACCACAACACCTATCGCAACGGGGGCGGCGGCAATGGCTTTGACGTTCCAGCGACGGTCTTCCAAGGCGTAGTAATCCACCGAATCCACCGCAGACCGCGGGACCCGCCATTCGATTTCGGGGAACTGCGTGCTGATGGGGCGGAAGCGGGGACGGAACGTGCCTTGCTGCTCATAGGCAGTGGTGGGGACCTCGCGCGGCAGAGCGGCTGTAACGTCTTGCTGTGGACCGGCCAGCGGTACTTCACGGGCCATGGCCCTGCGCTCAAATCGCCCCACGGGTACCCGAACGGATGGATCGACGATGCCCTGCTTCCGGAGCCATCCGTAACGGGGCGCCTGCCGGGGTCGTTCGGCAAGTTTGCGTGATGCGTTTCCACAGCCCAGGAACAAACCTGCGACCACGGCTGCAAGTAGGAGGATGCGGCGGTGCACGGCGAAAGCTAACCACCCTGCCGCCGTGGCTGCGCCGTTGTGGATAAGTGGTGATAACTGCCACCGTGACCTGGTTTGGGCGCGGCCAGCCGGGCTGAGCGATCTTTGGCCCATGCAGCGGTGCGGATGGCTCCTCTTGTTGATGGCAGTGGCCGCGCACCCTGGCGCCTGGGCCCAAGCTGGGGTTACCACTTTCGGTCTCCAGTTCAAACCGGTGATACCCTTTGGCTTCTTTGAACCGCTGACCACCTTTCAACGGCCGCATGTGAACGCCACCTTGGAGCTCAACGGCGGGCAGGCCTTTGGCATGCTGGTGCGCACCGGTCTCACCAAGTCCATTTCCCTGGAAGTGGGCCTGGACCAGATCACCCGGCGCTACCAGTTCACCATGGCCAATGACACGGCGGGGTACAACGACTCGGGGAGCTTGCGCTACGTGGGCTATGAACTGCCCGTGGCCTGCTTGGTGTACATCCGCTTGGGCGAACGTGCCTGGATGAACAATGCCATCGGCGCCAGCATCGACTTTTATCCCAGCGACGCCCACAAGGAACTGCCTTCCGCACAAGCCTATTTGTTCCGGCGCAATTGGGCCCAGATCGGCGTGGTGGGCAACATCGGCGTGGAGTACCGCACGGAGAAATCGGGCTATTTCTACCTCGGTGCCACCTTCCACCGCCCGTTCGGTGATATGGCCCAGGCGGATGCCACATGGCTGGACCGCTACGCAGGATACCGGCCCTACCGGATGAGCACCATGCTGAGCGGCAGTTACCTCACGGTGGACGTGCGCTACTTTTTCCATGAGGACCCGGACAAGGTGCGGTTGAGGAAGGCCAAGGGGCGCTGAGCGAAAGGCCGCAAGCACCACCTTTGCACCATGGAAACCTATCGCAGCGAGCGGACCTTGGCCTGGGCGGCGGCCATCCTTATGCTGGCGGTGGCCTTGGGGGCTTTCGGCGCCCATGGCATCCGCGGCAAGGTGGACCCGCAAGCTTGGCAGAATTGGGGCACGGCCGCCCAATACCAGTTTTTCCACGGCTTGGCCCTGCTGGGCTTGGTAGCCTTGGAAAACCGGCTGCCCGCCCGCGTACTGGGCTTTGTGCGGATCCTTTTCCTGCTGGGGATCCTGTGCTTTTGCGGTTCGCTGTACCTGCTGGCCGCCAGGGACCTGCTCGGCATCCAAAGCTGGACGAGGGCGTTGGGCCCCATCACCCCGCTTGGGGGGCTGATGTTCATTACCGGTTGGGGCGCCTTGCTGGCCGGGGCCTTCCGCAAGCAACCGCGCTGACACCGGTCAGGCGCGTTGCGGGGCAGGACCGTACATTTGCGCCTCCAAAAGCGAACAAACGACCATGAACGATTTCGGACTAAAACCGAAGAACGCCGACCTTTCCAAGATCGGCTTGGGCAACTTGGGCGACATCTATTGGAACCTTGAGCCGGCCGAACTGGTGGAGCACACCATTGAAAATGGGCAGGGCATGCTGGCCGACAGCGGCGCGTTGGCGGTGGATACGGGCGAATTCACCGGGCGCAGCCCCAAGGACAAGTTTTGCGTGAGGGACAAGACCACCAGCGGCACGGTGTGGTGGGGGGACATCAACATCCCTATGGAGCCGGACACCTTTGAGCGGCTGCGCCAGCGCATGGCGGCATACATGAAGGGGCGCGAAGCCTACGTGCACGATGCTTACGCCTGCGCCGATACCGCCTTCAGGCTCAAGCTGCGCTTAGTGGCCGAACTGCCTTGGGAGGCGCTTTTCGCGAACAACATGTTCCTGCGGCCATCCAAGGATGAACTGGGGGCCTTTGAACCCGAATGGCACATTCTGTGCGCGCCGGGCTTCACCGCCGACTGTGCGATCGACGGTACGCGGCAGCACAACTTCGCGGCGGTGGACTTCACCCGGAAGATGATCTTGATCGGAGGCACGGCCTACACCGGCGAGATCAAGAAGGGCATTTTCAGCGTGCTGAACTACATTCTTCCCCAGGACCGCAACGTGCTGAGCATGCACTGCTCGGCCAACATCGGCAAGGCGGGGGACACCGCCGTGTTCTTTGGATTGAGCGGCACGGGGAAGACCACCCTGAGCGCCGACCCCCAGCGGCAGCTGATCGGTGATGATGAACACGGCTGGAGCGAGAACGGCGTGTTCAACTTCGAGGGTGGGTGCTATGCCAAGGTGATCGACCTCAGCAAGGAGAAGGAACCCGATATCTGGGAGGCCGTGAAATTCGGTGCCCTGCTGGAGAATGTCACCTTTTATGAAGGGAGCAGCAAAGTGGACTTCAGCGACGGCAGCAAAACGGAGAACACCCGGGTCAGCTACCCCTTGGAGCATATTGCGAACCATGCCGTGCCAAGCACGGGCGGTCACCCCAAGAACATCTTCTTCCTGACCTGCGACGCCTACGGCGTGCTGCCCCCCATCAGCCGTCTGGACGCCGGGCAGGCCATGTACTGGTTCCTCAGCGGCTACACGGCCAAGGTGGCCGGCACCGAGGCCGGTATCACTGAACCGAAGACGGTTTTCAGCGCCTGCTTCGGGGCGCCCTTCCTGCCCCTGCACCCCACCAAGTATGCCGACATGCTGGGCGAACGGATGAAAAAGCACAACGTCCATGTGTGGCTGGTGAACACGGGTTGGAGCGGCGGCGCCTACGGCACTGGTGAGCGCATGAAGCTCAAGTATACCCGCACCATGATCACTGCTGCCCTCCACGGCGAATTGGACCAGGTGGCCTATCGCCAACACCCGGTGTTCGGCGTGAACATGCCCGTCAGTTGCCCCAATGTGCCAGCGGAGATCCTCGACCCGCGCAATACATGGAAGGACAAGCAGGCCTATGACGCCCAGGCGGACAAGCTGGCCGCCGCATTCCGGGCGAACTTCAACAAGTACCGGGACAACGCCAGCGCGGAGATCGTGGCGGCCGAACCCGGAAACCAGGTGAAAGCCTGATCATTCCGGCCCGGAGTTTGAATGCTTGCACCAAGATGTGCGGGTATCACTAACTTTCGTCTTGTTGAAGGGAAACTGGCCATGTGGAGGAGAGCGATCGGGTTGTTGACGTGCGCGTTGCCCCTGTGGGCAAGCCTTGCAGCCCAGTACGGGCCGCTGGAGCGCGTGGTCTATCCGGACGACCTGCGGGATGACTTGGCGATCATGCGCCAAACATTGGAGCAAGCCCACCCGGACCCGTACCGGTACCGGGTGAAAACCGAATTGGACATGCTGTTCGATGCCATCGCAGCCTCCATGGACACACCCATGACGGCGGAAGGATTCATCCGGGCAGGCCTGCCGGTGTTGAAAGCCATCGGCGATGCGGGCACAAACCTGGAACCTCCCCTGGGGGTGCAGGACCTGTATGCGCACACCGTTCCCTTGATTCCGATCACCGTGCGGGTGATCGGCGGACGGCTTTATCTGGATGAGGAGCTCAAGGGGTTCCGCAGCCTGCCCACGGCCTGCGAAGTGGTGCGGGTCAACGGCCGACCAGCTGCGGAGATCTTGGCCCTGCTGCGCGGAGCCCAAGTGCCCGAGGGGGCTGACACCACCCTGCTGGACCGGAGGATCGAACGGAACTTCCCCGCCATGTACCACCGCCATGTGGAGGCCGGGAACAAGTTTGAAGTGGATTACCGCACTACGGACGGCACCCGGGGCACCCAGGACGTCTTTGCCATGACCATGGACGAGATGCGCCAGGTGTACAAGCCCAAGGGCATCGACCTTCAGGCTTGGCGCATGGAGGAACTGCCCGATATCCGCTGTGCCTGGCTGACCCTTTCATCGTTCGAAGAAGCGGACCTGGCCGCGCAGCGGATCAATCCGGAGCGCTTCCTCAACTCCGTAATGGGCGCCTTGCGCAAGTCGGGGGCCACCAGCTTGGTCATCGACGTGCGCGGGGCACATGGGCAGGACCCCGGCATGGCCGAACAGGTGTTCGGCCTCATTGCCCAACGGACGTACAGGGTGCTGCAATCCATGTCCATCCGCAGCGGGCGTGTGCCCGATTCCTACCGCTATGCCGTGCCAGCCCCGGAGTTTTTTGCCTCAGTGGACGGCATGTACATGCCCGAGGCCAATGGGCGCAGGGTGCTCAAGGCGGAAGATCCGCGCCTGAAGCCGCTCAAACCCTTGGAAAAGGCGTTCGGGGGCAAGGTGTACGTGTTGTGTGACGGGATGACCACCGGGGCGGCAGCCGCCTTTGTGATGCTGGCCAAGCGCACAGGAAGGGCGCGTACCGTGGGTGAGGAGACAGGTAGCAATGCCTCCAGCTTCTGCGGTGGGCGTACCATTGAGGTGACGCTGCCGCACACGGGCTGCGTGCTGCGCGTGCCACTGACCCGCTTTGTGCCGGAAGGAAGCCCCGAAGGTGCGGCGAACAGGGGCGAGATGCCCAGCTATGCCGTACCCCAAAGGGCGGTGGACCTGGCCCACGGCAAGGATTCGGTACGGGATGCCCTGTTGAGGCTCATCGAAGAGATGCAATGAGGAGCGTTCTCCGCTCCGCTACTTGGGCCCTTGCCGGACCGGCCCTGGTTGCGTTGTGGGCCGGTTGTGCCGCAACGCCCCGTACGGGAGGCTGGCCGGGATGGGAACAACTGCCTTTGCAGCATGCCGAATACTTTCAACTGTGGAAGAACGGCGACGCACGCCTGTTGCTCACCTTCGGGCCCGGGGGCACCAGCGACACCACGGGCCTGTTCGTCCTTGCGACGGCCAATGCACCCGCAGCCGTGCCGCACGGGGCGGCGGTGTTGCGGCAACCGTTGGAACGCGTGGCGCTTTGGAGCACCACGCACGCCTCGTTCATCACCGCTTTGGGAAGCGCGGATGCCATCGTGGGTTGTGCCTACACCGGGCGCTTGCGCGACTCGCTGGTGGCGGCGCGTGCCCGGGCGGGGAAAGTGGCGGAGATCGCCACCGCCGACGGTTTGGACCGTGAGCGGCTGATGCTCCTTTCCCCGGAAGCGCTGTTCACCTATCCGTACGGTACCGAGGCCAAGGGCCCTGCCCTGGGCGCTGTTCTCCCGATCTCCATCGCCGAATACTTGGAGCCCCATCCGCTGGGCCGTGCGGAATGGGTGCGGGCGTTCGGGGTGCTGCTCGGCAAAGAGGAGCAGGCCGTGCAGTTGTTCAACGGCATCACCGAACGCTACGGCGCCGCCAGGTCGTCCGTCCCGCAAGATGGCGGGGGGCCGTACGTGTTCTTCGGAAGTGCGTGGCAGGGCACCTGGTCAGTGCCGGTGGGCAACAGTTACATGGCCCATTTGATCGCCGATGCCGGCGGCCGTTACCTGTTCGCGGACCGTGATGCCGAAGGCAACATGGACGTGGACCTGGAAACGGTGATCAACAAGGGGGGCAAGGCGGACCGGTGGGGGCGTGTCCTGGAATTGGACCATCCGGCCACCGTTTCCGATGTGGCGGGCGGCGACGCCAGGATCCTTTCCCTGCCGGCCCTGCGGAACGGCGGAGCGTTTTACGGCAACAGCACCGAGAGCGACCTGTTCGGCCAGGCGGGACTGGAGCCGGACGTGGTACTGTTGGACCTGATCGGCATTTTCAGGCCCTCGCTGCGGGACGGCCGCAAACCAGTGTACTTCAAGCCGGTTCAGTAGGGAATGCCCGTGCGGTTGTAGCTCTTGGCCAGTAGCCATGCCGGCCCCACCAGCAGGAACTGCACGTCCTTCAGGAAGCTGGGCTTCCTGCCCTCCACCCGGTGGCCGAGGAACTGTGCGGTCCAAGCCCCGGCAAACAGCACGCTACAGATGGCCCAAAGCGGCCAGGGTGCATGGAAGCGCAGTTCGCCGATCAACCATTCGCACAACACGATGAACAGCCCCATGCCGATGGCCAGGCCCACGGAGAGGCTAGCATAGTACAGCAGCACGGCCGCCAGCACCAGGTCGATCACCTGAACGGTGCCGTATACGCTGGCATCCATGCCCGGCACGGCATGCAGCAGGCCGAGGGTGGAGAAAAAAATCACCGGCACCGCGATCCAGTGCACCCGCAGGTTCAACGGGTTGCGGTGGCTTTGGGCGTACTCCTCAAACAGGCGCAGGGCGCGGCGGGTGGGCATTGCTGGTGGTGTTGTGTGCTGCAAGGTAGCCGTCCGCCGCATGCCATGCGGGCTGTCCGGTTTTCACAAGTAGCGCTCGCGGATCACCCGCAGGTGGTGTTCGGAGTGCCCCGCGATCACCCAGCCCACGGCGGGCACGGTGGAGCGCCGGCCCAGCACGGTACCGCTTTGCGCCAAGGCTTGGTCGTCCAAGCCGTCAAACAGCTCCACGGTGGAGCTCCGCACGGCCTTCAGCTCGCGGAGCACGTCCTCCACCTTGCGAATGCCGGTACGCGCCTCGGCCTGGTATGCATCTTCGTTCATGTCGGCCAGGTCGGCTTTTTCGCCGCGCGCGAAGGCAAAGGCACGGAAGCTGAACGCCCGCTCGATGTCGATGATGTGCTGGAAGCTTTCCTTGATGGTCCATTTTCCGGGTGCATAGCGGTATTCCCACTTGTCGCCCACCCGGGCAATGATCCGTTGCTCTTCCTCAGTGGCGTGCCGGAAGGCCTCGGCCAGTGTGTTGCCCACCGCTTCGTCCACGTAGGTCTGGTGTCCTCTCGGATAGTCGCCCTCCTTGGGCCGTCCTATTGTTTTCATGCCCCCGAAGGTACGGAATGCGCAGGGGCACGGGGTTCCGCTTTACCGGGCCAAGCGCTTGATCTCCACCGCCTCGGCTTCAGGGGCGCCCACTATCTCCTTCAGCAGGGTGAACCATCCGCGGAAGCTCTTCCACCAGTTTTGACGGGTGCAGTACGGGTCTTCCAAGGCGATCACGCCCACCATCACGCCGGGACCGCAGGCCTGGCGGAACAAGTTGCGCGAGCGGCGGGCATGCACGCCGCTGGTGGCCACGTCGAAGGCTGTTATTCCGTCCCTGCGGGCCAGTTCCCCAAATGCATGGGCGTTGCCCCAGCTGCGGCTGTGCGGCTTGCCGTACGCGGGCACTGCTGTGACCCGGTCCGGGGGCAGCCCCATGCCGATCAGTTCGCTGCGGGCCGAATGGGCATAGGTGGGCCATGCTTCGGTGGGCAGCGAACCGGGATGCGTGAACCGGGAGGAAGACTGGAGGTAGTTCACGTTCATGCCGCCCACGGTGAACGAACGGATGAACAGGGCAGGACCGGGGGCGCCGGGCTTTTCCCATGCGGCAAAGCGGAACTGCACCACGGGGCGCTTGCATTGCACCGTGAACATGCGCGGGTCCAGGGCGACTGCGGCGTTGAGCAGGGTGTCGCCGCCGGCCATCAGAAGGAACCCTGCGCCTGCGTTGCCCACTGCCTCCAGCTCAATGGGGCCCTGTGCGGAGTCGTGCATCACGATGTCAATGCCGTCGCCATACCCCATCAGGTAGGCGAATGGCCGTACCGAGCCGGTGGTATAGATCTGCCCGTAGCCGCTGTCCACCGCCAGTTTCGCAGCTTCCTGCATGGCGCCGGGATCCATCCAGCCTTCCACCACCAGCACTTGGGCGCCGCTTGGCTCCGTGATGGCCAGGAAGGGGAAGGCGAAAGGCACGATGGATGCCAGCGCAACAATGGGCAGGGCTATAACCCACCATACGAACCGCATGCGCTTTTTCATCAACCAACCTCCAGGGCTTGTGCCAAGGCGAGCAGCTCGGCCCGCGCCCTTCCATCGCCGGCCACTAGGGACTGCAAGGCTCCGGCGCGGCAGGCTTCCACGGCTTCCGGTACGCGGTCCAGTGAGGCCAACAACAGGGCCAACTGGTAATAGCAGGCCAGGTATTTGGGGTGCTCGGTGATCAAGGCTTCCAGCTCTGCCATGGCACCTTCGGTGTTACCGGCCCGTTTGCTCTCCATGGCAATGGCATAGCGTAGGAATTGATCGCCCGGCTCTTCGACGAGCATGGCACGGAGCTGGGCAAGGCGGCTGTTGGCCATGGTTTAAGGACGGCAATTTACAGGACTGCCATCACCCAAGCGCGGAATGAACGGTGGTGATGAGGGCATCTGCGGCAGCGGGTGAAAGGCGTTGCCAGGCCGGATCCCTGCGGATCCACGTCAACTGCCGCTTGGCATAGTTGCGCGTGTGCTGCTTGATCTGTTCAATGGCCTCTTCGCGGCCGGTCTTCCCGTCGAAGTGCTCGAAGAATTCGCGGTAGCCCACGGTGCGCAAGGCATTGAGATCGCGGTAGGGCAGGAGGGAACGCGCTTCTTCCTCCAGGCCGTCGGCGACCATGCGGTCCACGCGGGCATCGATGCGGGCGTAGAGTTCCTCGCGCGGCAGGTCCAGGGCGATGCGCACGATGCGCAGGTCCTCGCGCTGGCGCGGGCCGATGCGCTGGGCGCTGTACGGCCTGCCGCTGGCCATGCACACCTCCAAGGCGCGGATCACGCGGTGCGGATTTTGGCGATCGATGACCCCGGAGATCGCCGGGTCCAAGCGGTCCAGTTCTTTCAAAAGGTCGTGCAGGCCCTGTTGCTGAAAGCGGTGTTGGAGCCGTTCGCGCACGGCGTGGTCCACCCGTGGCATGGGATCCAGCCCGTTGGTGAGCGCATCCAAGTAGAGGCCGCTGCCGCCCACCAGCACCGCGATGCCGTGTTGCTTCAAGATCTCTTGCAGCACGGGTTCCGCCTGCCGCGCGAATTCACCGGCGCTCCACGTTTCCTTCAGTTCCAAGTGGCCAAGGAAGTGGTGCTTTACCCCCAGCAATTCTTCTTCCGCAGGCCGGGCGGTGCCGATGCGCATGGCGCGGTAGAACTGGCGGGAATCCCCGCTGATGACCTCCGCGCCGAAGTGCTTCGCCAAGGTGGCGGCCACGTGCGTTTTACCGCTGGCCGTGGGGCCGCCGATCACCACCAGCAGGCCCTCGCCGCTCATCGGTATTCGTCGCCCAAGTCGTCGATGCTGCCGCCGTAGTGCTCGTCTTCGTCATCCTCATCATACGGGTCGTCACCATCGTGCGAACCGTTGAACTCCTCTTCTTCCAGGTCCATGCCGAGCAGGGCGTTGCGCGATCGTTCGCTGGGGGCCTTGCCCACGCTCATGGCCACGCGCGGATAGGTGAGCGCGGGATCGGGGTCGCCCGTGCCGATGCGTTCCACTAAGAACATCCACATGGTGAGGAAATCGTAGGCATATACGAAGCGCTGGTCCGCGTCGCGGATGTGGTCGCCCACTTCCACTTCATGCATCATCAACGGCATCTTGCCTTCCTCGGCGAAGCCCATGTCCGCCAAGGGGATCTCAATGCCCTTGTTCCATTCCGCATCGCTCACGTAGAAGCAGGCCATTTCATCGCTGGTGAAGCCGAAAGCCTCCTTGATGGCCCGGTGGAATTCCAAAAAGGATTGGCCCGAACCGATCTCGATGTCGCGAAATGCTTCGCTGGCGTCGTCGATCAGTACACGGAAACGGTAGATGAGCATGGCTGTGGATGAAGTGCGAAAGTAGCCTGAGATAGGGGTGAATCCCAGTTGTCCGTTGTTAGGGCGTAGTTCGTGGTTGGTGGTGTGAGCACTCCGAACGCCGAACTACGAACTACTCCCCGGCCCCTCCATCCCATTCACCACCGTCAGCCCCAACTTCTTCCCCTCCTCCAGCATCAACGGCCAAGCGGCGGCGCGGTCGTTGTGGATCCTGCCGTCGAGGATCGCGTCCTTGATCACCGTCTTGATGTCGCCGATGGCCTTGCAGGGCGGGATGTTGAAGGCGCCCATGATGTCCTCGCCGGTGATGGGCGGCTGGAAGTTGCGCACACGGTCTTTTTCCTCCACTTCCTTCAGCTTTTCCAGCACCAGCTCGTAGTTGGCTAAGTAGCGCTTCTTGCGGGCCTCGTTCTTGCTGGTGATGTCCGCCTTGCAGAGGATCATCAGCGCGTCGATGTCGTCGCCGGCATCGAAGAGCAGGCGGCGCACGGCGCTGTCGGTGACTTCCTCCTTGGTGAGGGCGATGGGGCGCAGGTGCAGGGCCACCAGCTTTTTCACGAAGCGCATCTGCTCGTCTAAGGGCAGCTTCATGCGGCGGAAGATGCCGGGCACCATACGCGCGCCCTTGTCCTCATGCCCGTGGAAGGTCCAGCCGCGGCCCTGCTCGAAGCGTTTGGTGCGCGGCTTGGCGATGTCGTGCAGCACGGCGGCCCAGCGCAGCCACAGGTCGTCGCTGTGCTTGGCCACGTTGTCCAGCACCTGGATGGTGTGGTAGAAGTTGTCTTTGTGCCCGATGCCGAATTTTTCCTCCGCGCCCAGCAGGTCGACCATTTCGGGGAAGAAGCGCACCAGCAGGCCGCTGTCTAAGAGCAGCTTGAAGCCGATGCTGGGCACCGGTGCCCCGATGATCTTGTTCAGCTCGGTGTGGATGCGCTCGGCACTGATGATGTCCAAGCGTTCGGCATTCCGCTGGATGGCCTCGAAGGTGGGCGCATCGATGAAGAAGCCCAACTGCGTGGCGAAGCGGATGGCACGGAGCATGCGCAGCGGATCGTCGCTGAAGGTAATGTCCGGTGCCAGCGGGGTGCGGATGATGCCGCGCTCTAGGTCGTGCACGCCGTAGAACGGGTCGACCAGCTGCCCGCGGTCTTCCGCGTTGAGTGGGATGGCCAAGGCATTGATGGTGAAGTCGCGCCGCTCCTGGTCGTCGCGGATGGTGCCGGGCACCACCTCCGGCTTGCGGCTGTTGCGGCTGTAACTCTCCTTGCGCGCCCCCACGAATTCAACTTGCACGTCGCCCAGCATGAACATGGCCGTGCCGAAATTCTTGAAGACATGCACGTGGCCCGCATTCAATTCCTGCGCCACGGCCTGGGCATACGCAATGCCGTCGGCTTCGCATACGATGTCGATGTCCTTGCAAGGCTTGCCCAACAGCAGGTCGCGCACATAACCGCCAATGGTGTACGCCTTCACGCCCATGCGTTCGGCCACCTTCGCGGCCGCCACAAAGAGCGGTTGGTCCAGCACGCCGTGCAGGCGGGAAGCGTCTACGGTGTATGAGGTGTCGCGGGCCATTGAACGGGGCGCGAAAATAGGGCGGGTGAAATAGTTGGAAGAGGGTAAACTTGCTGCCTGAACGCAGCAGGATTCAAGGCCGGAACAATTGTACACCATGGACCAATTCATGCAAGCCGCCATTGACGAGGCGCGCAAGGGCCTTGCCGAAGGCGGCATTCCCATCGGCTCCGCGCTGGTCAAGGACGGCAAGCTCATTGCCACGGGCCGCAACAAGCGGGTGCAGGAGCGCAACCCCATTCTGCACGGCGAAATGGACTGCCTGAACAATGCGGGCCGCATCGGCAGCTACCGCAACACGGTGATCTATTCCACCTTGATGCCGTGCTATATGTGCGCAGGCACCATCGTGCAGTTCAAGATCCCCAAGGTCATTGTGGGCGAAAGCCGCACTTTTCACGGTGCCCGTAGGTTCATGGAGGAACACGGCGTGGAAGTGGTGGACCTGGACCTGCCGGAATGCGTGCGGATGATGGAAGCCTTCATCGCCGCAAAACCGGAGTTGTGGAATGAGGATATTGGCGAGTAGTTGTCGGTTGCCAGTTGTCCGTTGTCAGGCGGACGTACCGTCTAACACCTAACAACGGACAACGGACAACTGACAACTGACAACTGACAACTGACAATCCATCCCTCACCTCTTCACCGGTATCGGGATCGTCACCAAGTTGCTCGGTTCCTCATGCCCATTGTGGCAGGTGATGCAGGTGACCTCGAATTGCGACTGTAGGTAGTTGTCCTTGAAGTTGCCTTCCACGGCAAAGTATTGCTTGTTCATCTCGGCCACCATCTTCATCATAGCGATGGTGGTTTGCTTGTGTTCGGTGTCTGCGGCCCAATCCATCTTGCTGGGATCGGTTGCGGAACTGGCATGGCAGTCGCCGCAGTTCATGCCCGTGGCCACCTCGAAGCTGTGCATCACCTGCATCAGCTCGTCGTGGCTGATGTCCTTGGGCAGCACCTTCAGGTTGTTTTCATGTTCGCCTTGTACGGTAGGTGCAGGGCGGAATGCGAAGGAGCAGAAGGCCACGCCCCCCCCGATCAAAGCCATAACTAGGATCTTCCTGTTCATTGGTGAATTGTTTTTTTTCGGTTGCGTGCCGTCCAGTAGGTGCGCAAGGTAGCCATGGTGCGCACCCATGCGCTATTGGAACTCGGAACCGGGATGGTACCGCTTCACCAAATGCAGCGTGTTCACGTCCGTGTGGTGCATCTCCTTGCCACCCAATGCGGCCAGTTTCATCACAATGTCCGATGAGTGGGTGAAGGTGCCGTCCGCATTGAACTTGAACACGCTGGTGAAGCTCATCAGCTGTGCGCGCTCCATGAGGTACTTGTTCTGCAGGATGCCGTAGCTGGGGTCGCCGGGCATGGCCTTGAAGTGGATCATCTTGTCGCGGGCTTTTGCCGTGGCGCCCGCCTGGATGGCAATGCCACGCCCAAAGACCACGGTGCGCAGTACCTGTTCATTCTTCTTGTCCCACAGCAGGAAGCCGATTTCGTCATGGAAGGGGTCCATGCCTTCTTCACCATGGCGCCATGCGGTGTCCTTGTAAGTCAATCCTTCCAAGGTCTGCTGCCCGTTCTCCTGGATGGGAATGGGCTTGAACCATGCCTTTTCGAAGTAGGAGGTTTTGGTCGTCACATCGTCCTTGTTGTGGTAGGAGAGGTCGATGCCCACGTTCCCTTCCCATTCGCCTACAAGCGGCGTCAGCGGCCCCAATTTCTGGGGCCCGAGGATCTCTTCTTTTGCCATGATGATCGAAGTTGGTTGAATAAGGATGGATGCATCGTCCGCCAATAAAGCTGCGGTACATCGGGATTGAAACATACGAACTTGCATAAAGTTCACCTGCATCCGGCCAAGTCGATTTCGCAGCCGTTCGCCAGTGTCCTGCTACGGCATCGGGGCGGCCAGCTGGGTTGGTAGGACCTCCAACGCACATTTGAAATGCCCCTCGGGACATGCCTTGTGCCCGTGCAGGCCGCAAGGGCGGCAGTAGAGGGTTTCCTCGCGTTGCACGATCCGCCCGTTGGGGCGCAGCGGCCCGAAGCCGAAAGCGGGCACCGTGCTGCAGAAGATCGCTGTCACCGGCGCATTCATCGCGCTGGCGATGTGCAGCGGTGCGCTGTCGTTCACGTAGTTCATGATGGCGCCTTCCATTAACGCCGCAGTGGCCAACAGGCTCAGTTTGCCGGCCAACACTTCTCCGCGCCCGGCTTCCTTAGCGATGTGATCACACAGCGTTACGTCACCCGGCGCGCCGTTCAGTAGTACGCGCTGTTCCGGTGGCAGCAGCTGGATCAGCTCGATCCATTTCCCTGCGGGCCATTGCTTGGTGTACCACACCGATGCCGGTGCGATGGTGATGTATTGCTGCTCCCTCAGGGTCCTCGTTCCCGATTGCTCCCTCAGGGTCTCCGCCCCCGATCGCTCCCTCAGGGTCTCCGCTTCGGGACCCTGAGGAGGGATGTCCGCAGGGTCCTCTGCGAGAGACCCTGCGGGAGTTCGGGTGTATTGCTCCCTCAGGGTCTCCGCCTCGGGACCCTGAGACCCCAGTAGCCCCGCCACCTGTGCCCGGTCCGCCTGCGAAGGATACAACCTTGGCAACGGCCTTTTTCCATCGGTGAGGTGTTCGATCAGCGCATTCAACCGGTCCATCTCATGCACACCGGTGCCTGCGGCCTTTCCGCGCAGCACGCGCCAATCCGGGATCTCGTGCTTCACCCGGCGCGAGAAGAACAAGCTCAATGGATTCTTATCGTAACCAACCGTCTCCTTCCCTCCGGAAAGAACCGCCATCAGCCCGGTGCTGAAGAAGCGTTGCGCGTTGATCACATGGTCGTACCGCTGGCGGCGGAATGCGTGCACCAGTCGGAAGAGGTCGCGGTTCTTGCCTTGGCTCTTGTCCCAAACGTGCAGCTTGCGCAGGAAGGGATGACCCTTGAACAACCCGTCGTTGCCCTTGCGCACCACCAGGTCAATGGCGGCATCCGGGTACCACGCATGCAGCTTCTCCGCCAAGCCGGTGGCCAGCACGGCATCGCCGAGGAAGGCGGTTTGGATGATCAGGAACTGCTTGGGCACGAGGAGGACTTGCGGGATGCAAAGATGCGTGGCGGAGGGTAACTGCGGGGGTGGGGAGTATGGATGAGGTGCTTACCTCCTGTACCTCCTCGCCGGGTTGCGGGTTGTTCGGTTGCGGGCTGCGGGTTTCGCCTCCTCGCATTGCTACAGCGCGGCTTTGCGCTGCAACGTACGCCCGCGGAACATGCGGAACACGACCGGGAACACCAACAGGATGAAGAAGGTGGCCGTGACCAGCCCGCCGATGATCACCACGGCCAAAGGCTTTTGGGCCTCGCTGCCGATGCCGGTGCTGGTGGCAGCAGGAAGGAGGCCCAAGCTGGCCATCAAGGCGGTCATCACCACCGGGCGTATGCGCTTCTTCACGCCGTCGATGATGCTGTTGTCCAGCCCCCTCTTCAGCGAGAGGTTGTCGTTGAACTCATTCACGAGGATCACGCCGTTCTGCACGCAGATGCCGAAGAGCGCGATGAAGCCCACGCCGGCGCTGATGCCGAAGTTGATGCCCGTGAGGTGCAGCGCCAGGATGCCGCCGATGAGGGCGAAGGGCACGTTGACCAGTACCAGGCCCGCATTGCGCACATCGCCGAAGGTGATGAAGAGGATCACGAAGATGATGCCGAGGCTGATGGGCACCACTTGGGCCAAGCGTTTGGTGGCGCGCACTTGGTTCTCGAACTCGCCGGTCCAGGTGAGGGTGTATCCGCGCGGCAGTTTCACGTGTTCGTCTACGTTGGCGCGCGCTTCCGCAATGGTGCTGCCGAGGTCGCGGTCGCGCACGGTGAACTTCACGCCGATGAAGCGGTTGTTGTTGTCGCGGTAGATGAAGGCGGGCCCTGTGGTGGTGGTCACGGTGGCGATCTCGCTCAAGGCGATGTGGTTGCCGCCCAAGGTGGGCACCAGGATGGCCTTGATCTCGTCCACGCCTTGGCGGTATTCCAGCGGGAAGCGCACGCGGATGTCGAATTTGCGTTCGCCCTCGTACATCACGTTGGCGGTTTTCCCGCCGATGGCCATTTCGATCACGGCCTGTGCGTCGGCGGTGCTTACGCCGTAGAGAGCCATCTTGGTATCGCTCAGGCGGATCTGCAGTTCGGGCTGGCCCACGTTGCGCAAGATGCCGGGGTCCTTGATGCCCTCCACAGGGTGGATCTGGTCGAAGATGAGGTCGGCCAAGCTGTCCAGCACGGGCAGCTCCGGGCCGAAGATCTTCACCGCGTTGTTGGCGTTCATGCCGGCCACGGCCTCGGCCACGTTGTCGATGATGGGCTGCGAGTAGTTGAAGTTGATGCCTTGGAAGTTCTTCAGTTCAGCATCCATTTCATTGATCAGCGCATCGCGCTTCAGCCCCCTTCGCCATTCCTTCAGCGGCTTCAGGTTCACCTGCATCTGCACGTAGTAGAAGCCGCTGGGGTCGGTGCCGTCGTTGCTGCGCCCGGTCTGGCTCAGCACGCCGGTCACTTCGGGGAAGGTGTTGAGCGTTTCGCGCAGCGTATGCACCATTTTCACGGTTTCCGGCAGGCTCATGCTCATGGGCATCTTGGCTTCCACCCACAAGGCGCCTTCATTCAGTTCAGGCAGGAATTCGGTACCCATCCAGTTCAGCGATGCCAGGGAAAGGGCGAGTGCGATCAGTGAAACGGAGAGTGCCGTGCGCGGCCTGCGGTAGGTTCGCTCGAAGCCCTTGAAAGCCCACTTATCGAAGAAGCGGGCGATGAAGCTGTGCTTTTCGCGCACGTTCCTCTTCAGCAGGGCGGCCATCAGCACGGGCACCAAGGTGAGGGTGAAGATCAGGGCGCCCACCAAGGCGAAGCCGAGCGTCCAGGCGAGCGGGGCGAACATTTTGCCTTCCACCTTCTCGAAGGCGAAAATGGGCAGCAGCGCGGCGATGATGATGAGCTTGCTGAAGAAGACGGCCACGCCCATGCGGGTGCTGGTGCGCTTGATCAGGCCCAGTTTGCCCATGCGGTTGAACTTCTCCATGCCCACACGGCGCGCCAGGTTGTCCAGCGCCACGAAGACGCCCTCCACCATCACCACGGCCCCGTCTATGATGATGCCGAAGTCGATGGCGCCCAAGGAGATCAGGTTGGCGCTCATGCCTTTCATCCGCAGCATTAGGAAGGCGAAGAGCAGCGAGAGCGGGATGACGATGGAGACGATGACCGTGGTGCGCCAATCGGCCATGAACAGCAGCACGATGAGGGTGACCAGCACGATGCCTTCCAGCAGGTTGTGCATTACCGTGCCGGTGGTGTATTCCATCAGTTTGTCGCGGTCGTAGAAGGTCACCATCTTCACGTCCGCCGGCAGGATGTGCTCGTTCAGCAGGGCGATCTTTTCCTTCACGGCGGCCAGTACGGTGCTGGGGTTTTCGCCCTTTCGCATCACCACGATGCCTTCCACCACGTCATCGTCTCCGTTCAGGCCCACCTGCCCCACTCGCGGCAAGTCGGCCACGCGCACCTGTGCCACGTTCTTCACCAGCACGGGCACGCCGTCTCGGGCCTCAATGATGATGTTCCCGATGTCCTCGATGCTGGTGAGCAGGCCGATGCCGCGCACCACGAAGGCCTGGCCGTTCTTTTCGATCACGTCGCCGCCCACGTTCACGTTGCTGTGGGTAACGGCCTCGTACACTTCCAGGGGGGTAAGGTCGTATTGCATCAGCCTGCCGGGGTCGGCCTCGATCTCGTAGATCTTCTCGCGGCCGCCGAAGTCCACCACATCAGCCACGCCGGGCACTTGGCGGAGGTGCCGGTCGATCACCCAGTTCTGGAGGGTGAGCAGGTCGCGTGAATCACGCTTGCTGCTTTGCAGGGTGTATCGGAAGATCTCGCCGGTGGGTCCGTAGGGCGGTTGCACATCGGGTTCCACGCCATCGGGCAGTTCCACGCTTCCGAGCAGGTTGTTCACTTGCTGGCGGGCGAAGAAGTCCTCCACGCCGTCGTCGAAGATCACCGTGATCACGCTCAGGCCGAACATGCTCATGGAGCGCACGTGGGTCTTGCGCTGCACGCTGTTCATGGCCACTTCCAAGGGCACGCTCACAAAGAGCTCCACCTCCTGGGCGCTGCGGCCGGGCCACTGGGTTACCACCACGATCTGCGTGTTGGTGACGTCCGGGAACGCATCAATGGGCGTGTTCCTGAAGCTGATGACGCCCGCTATGATGAGCACGCCCACCCAGAAGTAGGTGAAAAAGCGGTTCTTCAGCGAGAAGGAGATGATGGAGCGGATGAAGCTCATCGGTCGTTCAGGGCATCATAGATGAAGAGCTGTTCCTTGGAGATCACCACCTCGCCCGGCTTCAGGCCCCCGGCCACCCAGCTGGTGCCGCCCAAGCTGTGGGCAATGGAGATGCGGCGCGTGTCGATGTTCTTGCGGTCCTTGAACACCATTACTTGCTCGCGGTTGTTGTCGCTGATCACGGCGCTGGCGGGAATGGCGGGGAGGGTGTCGTTGTCCTGGTAGGTGAGGCGCACATGGGCGATCATTTCCGGTTTCAGCAGCACTTCGGGATTCGGTAGCGTAATGCGGATGCGCATGGTGCGGGTGCGCGGGTCCAGCATGTTCATGATCTTGTCCACTTGGCCGCTGAACACCTTGCCGGGGTAGCTCAGGGTGGATACCTCGGCGGGCATGCCCTCCTTCACCCGTGCGATGTCGCTTTCATACACATCGGCCAGTACCCAGATGCTGCCCAGCTCGGCAATGGTGAAAATGGCTTCATGGTGGTCGCTGGGCAGGGTTTCGTCGCGCACCACGTCCTTCTCGATCACATAGCCGCTGATGGGCGCGGTAACGATGTACTGCGAGCCTGCCTGGAACTGGTAGATGGAGAACACCTCCTGCATGTCCTTGAGCCGCGCGCGCGCTTTTTCCACGTCGTACCGGGCCTCTACGAGCTTTCGCTCGCTGAGTAGCTGCGAGTTGAAGAGTTCCTGCTTGGTGGCGAGGTTCTTGTCGGCCACCTCCATGTCGCTTTGCGCCTCGATCAGTTTGCGTTCCAGCTTGGCCACTTCGCTGCTGCGGATCACGGCCAGTGTTTGGCCCTTGGCCACATGGTCGCCCAATTCCACGCGCACATCGGCCACTTGGCCGCCCACGATCGGATACACGCGTGCCAAACGCCCCTCGTCCGGTGCGATGCGGGCATTGAGCTCCACGCTGTTCTCCACGGGGAGCATGCGCACGGTGTCCAACCCGATGCGGGCGAACATGGTGTCGCTCAGGGTGAAGGCGTTGGCATCGGCATCGGGGAGGGCCTCGGGGGCACAGCCGCCCAACAGCATGGCCGCCGCAAGGAAGGCAAGGAAGATCATGGCGTGGCCGTTGGCTGCGGTGTTGCGTTGTTCACGGGCCATCGCCACTGCCTGTTCAGCGCCCGAACAGGTTGCGGCCCGTGGCATATTCAAGTTCTTCATAGGCGTTTTGCAGGTCAGCCATCAGCTGGTTGAGGTCGATGATGGTGCTGTTGTAGGATTCGAAGAGGTCGGTGAATTCGATGAGCTTGATGTTGTTGCGCACGTAGTTGTCCACCAAGCTCTCGCTGAGCTGGTCCAATTGCGCGTCCAATCCGGGATTTGTGGCATCCAGTTGCTCTTGCAGCACGCGGATGTGCTCCAAGGCGTACAGCACTTCGTTGCGCACATCGAGTTGTGTTTGCCGCAATGTGGCCTCCGCGTGTTTTCCTGCTGCCTCGGCCCAGCGGATGCGCCCTTGGTTTCGGTCGAACAGGGGCACGGAGAAGCCGAGGGTAACGGCGGCCTGCCGCGGATGGAGGTCGCCCACTTGGTTGTATTGCGCACCGAGCGCCAGGTCGGGCACGGCCATGCGACGTTGGAGTTTGAGGTCAAGCGCAGCGGCTTCCTGTGCGGCTTGTGCGGCCACCGCTGCGTGGCGCTGTTGCACGGCCATCGACACCAATGCGTCCGGTGGCAATGGAATGGCCGTGGGCAGCTGCAGCTCGGCGGCGGTGGGGGAGGCGATCACGGTGCCGGTCTCGGCAAGCATCGCGCGCAGGTCCTGCTGGTCCCGGTTGAGCTGGCGCAGCAGCTGGATGCGTTGGGCGTTCAGCGCGAAGAAGGCGGTACGCAGGCGGGTGACCTGCTTGAGGGAAACGTTGCCCTTGTCGTACTGTCCGCCGTAGGCCTCCTGCAGTTGCTTCAGCAGTTGCAGTTGCGAGGCAATGGCGTCCACGCTGCGCTGCGTATAGTACTGCCGGTACAAGGTGCTGTGCAGCTTCAGCCGCAGTGCCGCGGCCAGTTCGGCATATTGGGCTTCGGTGATGCGCTTTCCGTTTTCGGCTGCGCGCACGGCCAAGGAGCGCTGCCCGGCAATGCGGAAGAGTTGCTCCACGGCCAGTATCTTCTGCCCGCCGGCACCGGCGTGAATGAAGGGTTCACCCGTGCGGCCCACCACCCATTCACTGCTGAACTGCGGGTTGTGGAAGAGGCGTGCCTGGATGCGTTCCGCCTCGGCCTTGTCGATCTCCGCCTGTTGGGCCACCAATGCCAAGGAGCGCGCGGCCAATAGGCTGTCGGCCTGCCGGAGGGTGACGCGCAACGTATCCTCAGCTTGCAAGGACAACCACGGCAATAGAATGGCGCACAGCACCGGCAGAAGGACCCGCATGGTGCAAAGGCCGCCTTTTTGGCTTAAGGCTTCCTTGGAGGTGAGCTTAAAAGTTGCTTAAACCGCCACTGGAAGTGCGATGGTGAAGCGATGCGCATCGTTGTATGCATAGTTGAGGGAGCCTCCGGCCTGCTCGGCGATCTGCTTCACAATGGAGAGGCCCAACCCGTTGCCGGGCACGTGCTGGTTTTCCGCATGGCGGAAGAAAGGTTGGAACAGCCGGTCGTCCGGCAAAGGCCGGGCGCCGGCATTGAGGAATTGCGCCTGCACGCTACCGGCCATGGGCTGCAGATGGATGGCAACGGAAGCGTCGGCCGCGTACAGGGCGGCATTGGCGAGCAGGTTGCGCAGGGCGGTGCGCAACAGCAAGGGGTTGATCACCACGGTGAGTTGTGCCCCGGACTTGATCGCACTGCCGATATCCACCGTGGCTTGCAACGCGGGGTGCGCGGCCTTCACCTCGGCAATGGCAGCGAAGAGGGCTTCATCAAGCCGTACCGGTTCCTTGGCCACGGGCATGCCGCTTTGCAATTGCTCCAGCAGTAGCAACGAGTCTATCAGTTGGCCTTGCTCGGCAATGTCGGTTTGCAGGCGTTGAAGGGTCGTTCCGGTACTGGCGCTTGCATGGGGTTCGGCCAACGCTTCTTCCACCAAGGCGTTCATGCGTGCCAAAGGGGTGCGCAATTCGTGGCTGGCGTTGGTGACGAAGGCCTTTTGCAGTTCGAATGACCGCCTCAGACGCGCAAGCATGGCGTTGTATCCCATGGCCAAGCGGTCTATTTCACCCTTGGTGCCCCGCACGGGGAGATGTTGGTCCAAGCGGTGTATATCGATATGGTCGATGGCGTGGTTGAGCTTTTCCAGCGGGCGGAAGGCCAAGCCGATGAAGAAGTAGCCTGCGCCGAAGATGAAGAGGGAGCCCAGTGCCAGTGCCACGAACAGGGTGTTGAGCAAATTTCGCAGTTCAATACGCCCGTATTTGTCGAAGGCCGAGGCGAGCGCCACATAGTCGGCGTTGCTTTCCGTGTAGTGAACGCCCACCACCTCGTCGCCGTCCGCATCCCTCCATTGCAGTTCCTTGCGGCGGCGTATGCTGTCCAGCAGGGCGCGGGTGTACGGGATGGGCTCGTCGTCCAGGCTGCTGTAAATGAGTTCGTCCCGGTCGTTGAACAGCAATACCTTCTCGTCATACATGCGGTGGATGCTGTTGCGGTCAAGCACGCGCAGCAAGTCGCGGTCGGCGGCCTTCACCTCATTGAGCAGTCCGGCGGTGCGGAAGCACTGGGTGCGCAAGCGCTCGAAGAATTCGTGCTGGCGCGAACGGGAGTGCGAGTAGTAGATGCTGCCCAAGGTGCCCACCAACAGCACCATGGAGAAACTGGCGAAGAGCAGCGAAAGGCGAACGCGGGTGGTCATGCCGGGTGGTCGTCCAGGGCGTAACCGAACCCGTGCTTGGTGTGGATCAGCGGTTGCTCATGGCCCTTGTCCACCTTGCTGCGCAGAAAGCTGATGTACACCTCGATGGTGTTGTTGGAAACGCCGTAGGCATTGTCCCACACCTGTTCGGCGAGGTCGTCCTTGCTCAGCACGCGGCCCTTGTTGCGGGCGAGGCAGGCGAGCAGATGGAATTCCTTGGGTGTGAGTTCGATCGCTTGGCCCGCGCGTTCCACGGTCTTGCGTTGCAGGTCGATCCGCAGGTCGGCTACTTCAATGTGCTCCACTTCCAGCGGATGGCTCTCGGCCCGTTTCAGGAACACCTTCACCTTGGCGAGCAGTTCCTGGAAATGGACGGGCTTTACCAGATAGTCGTCCGCACCGAGCTGGAAAGCGTTCAGCTTGCTGTCCATGTCGCCGAATGCCGTGAGGATGATGACCGGTGTGTTCCGGTCGCGGCGGCGGATCTCCTCGGTCAACTTGAAGCCATCCACTTCCGGCAGGCTCAGGTCCAGCAGCACCAGATGGAACCTGCTGTTGCGGATGGCACGCTGGGCCATTTTGCCGTCGAATACCGGAAGGGTGGCATACCCCGCCTCCTCCAACTGCCTGCACAGCGAGCGGGATAGGCGGGGGTCATCCTCCACCACCAGGATGGTGCGATCGGTTGTGGCTGGCATTTTTCTTCCTTTAGGGTGGTTGTTCGTTGTCAGTTGCTCGTTGTAAGGGTGGGGCGCCAGAAACCGACAACCGACAACCGACAACCGACAACTGACAACTGACAACCGATCACACGGCCACATCGAACTCCCGCAACACCTCGTTCAGGCTCGTTTTCCGGTCCGTGCTTTCCTTGCGCTGCCCGATGATCAATGCACAGGGCACGCCGTACTCCCCGGCGGGGAAACGCTTGGGCACGGTGCCGGGGATCACCACGCTGCGCGGCGGCACGTAGCCCTTCATCTCCTTGGGTTCCGGCCCGGCCACGTCGATGATGCGCGTGCTGGCGGTAAGTACCACGTTGGCGCCCAGCACCGCCTCGCGGCCCACATGCACGCCCTCCACCACAATGGCGCGGCTGCCGATGAAGGCGCCGTCGCCGATGATCACCGGCGCGGCCTGCACGGGTTCCAGCACGCCACCGATGCCCACGCCGCCGCTCAGGTGCACGCCCTTGCCGATCTGGGCGCAACTGCCCACCGTGGCCCAAGTATCCACCATGCTGCCCTCGTCCACGTAGGCGCCGATGTTCACATAGCTCGGCATCAGGATCACGCCGGGGGCCAGGTAGCTTCCATGCCGTGCGATGGCGTGGGGCACCACGCGCACGCCCAGCTTCGCATAGTCATGCTTCAGGGGGATCTTGTCGTGCCATTCCAGCGGGCCTGCTTCCAATACCTCCATCTTGCGGATGGGGAAATAGAGCAGCACGGCCTTTTTCACCCATTCGTTCACTTTCCACGCACCGTCATTCCGGGCTTGACCCGGAATCCCGTCGGTTGGTTCCGCCACGCGCAGCTCCCCGCGGTCCAGCTGGCCCACCACGGTTTCAATGGCGCGGATTACCTCGGGGTCCTTCAACAGGGAGCGGTCCTCCCAAGCCTTTTCGATCAGTTCCTGCATGGGGCAAAGTTGGCCACGATACGGGACCGGGCATTGAAGTACAACATGGCGGCTAGCGGCCCCGGGTTAGCGACGCAGATATTCCCCTGTGCTAAGAATGGGAAGCAGAGAGCCTTTGAAGTCACGTTTGTTACGTGTGATGATCACATGCATCCCATGCTCCGCGGCCGTGAAATACTGGATGGCATCCTCAATGTCCTTCCAGTCTGATGCCAATGAAAGTTTCAGGACCTTCGCATCCAAGGGAAGAACATCCAATACGGTCATAAGCTTGGACAATACCTGGCGTGCCTCCATCTGCAGATGCCGTGCGAGCATGAAATGGGTGTTTGCGACCGTTAGCGATGAGATGAACAATTTCAACTCCCCGCGATCACCCATGGAGAATAGTTGTTGTGCTTCCTTGAAGAATGGCTTGCGTTCCTGTAGGAGGTCCAAGACAACGTTGGTGTCCACGAAGACTTTCTCCATCAGGAATACTTGTTCGCCAAGTGATCGAACCGAGCGTCCTTTTCACGCTCCTCATCTTGTGCAGGCATGACGCCGGTCAGGCTCTTCACCAAGGGGGTGATCGCCGATTTGTTCTTGTTTGGCTGGACAAGGGACCGGAGGTAGTTCTCGATCAATTTCGATAGACTGGTCCCCGTCTCCTTCGCGAGAACCTTGGCGTTTTCAATCACACCCTTATCGATGTTCAAGGTCAGCTTGGTATTCATCTTCAAGGATTACGTGCGAATGTAATAAAAACATACGTAATTCAGCTTGAATGGTTTGCGGAGGTTGCCCATCATCAGGATCTCGCCGCTACTCCCTGTATCCGAGCCTTTGTCCAGGTGCTCCAACACGCCCTAAATGGCGCGGATCACCTCGGGGTCCTTCAACAGGGAGCGGTCTGCCCACGCTTGTTCGATCAGTTCCTGCATGGGGCAAAGGTGGGGAGGAAAGAGGGAGGCGGTCTGCTTGTTGCCGGGTACCTCCTACTGCAGCCCCCCCAATTCCAGCGCCAGCTGCGTGAGGTCCTGCTTGATCAATTTGATCGAGGATTCCAGCTGGTCGTACATATTGGCGCGGTTGTACAACTGGTCGGTGTCGTAGCGGCCGCCATTCCCGAAATACAGCTCCTGATGGCTTGCCTGTTCCTTGGGCTTCAACCGTTCGACCTGTCCGAACCCCTTCCATTGGTCGATGATCTTGGTGCGCAAGGAGACGCTGGCCTGGTCGCCCGGATCCCGGTAATTCAGATAGTACCAAACAAAGGGCGGGAAGACGCGGGATGTCTGTGGCCCTTCCCAGATGTCACTGAGTGCGTTGCGCGGATGCTGCACGTTCACTTTGCGGTCGTTGAGCAGGATCATGGCACCCAGTGCCGCTTCGGCGATGCCCGCCGCCAGGCCGGCCCGGTCGGCTTGCTTGCCGTCCAGGATGATGGGTGTCATGGAGCCGAACGCGCCCACGGCGATCGCGGCCACGGTCAGTCGCGTTTCCGCCGTTCGGGACCGAGCCGTAAGGTAATCGGCGATCTGTGAGATGCGCTCCTCCTCGCAGTCGAGTTCGGCTGTCACGGACGAGATCTCCAAGGATGCCAGATCGATGCGTTGCGTGATGGTGTGGGAAAGTTCGAGCAGCTCCACCTTCTGCTCCAGGCTGGGGATGGCCCGTTGTTTTTGCTTCAAGCGGGTGTATTCACCCAGCAGGTCCAGGACGCCGATGCTGTTCGCCACGTTGAGGCTTGCCTTGCTGAAGTGCCCGGTGAGCAGCGGCTCCACGGCCACTTCATGAAGGGCGACGGGCAGGTCGCCGGCCGCATATTGATGATCCGCTTGCAGGTTGCAATTGATCTTGCGGTCCGCACCGGGTTGCAGGCTCTTTGGGCTGGAGCAGGAGGCCAGGATGACGAGGGCCAGGCCGGCCGCTGCACGAGGGCTGCGCTTGCACCGGATGGGCAAGGAGCGGGAGGGAAGGATGCTCATTCGGCCGAACGCTGCATGAGGTTTGCGCGGGCGAAAATAACCCCGTGGATTGCCGTCGGGAGTGTTATGAAGGCCCGGTGCCACGAGTTGCGGCCTGTTGGTGGTGGATGATGATCGCGGTGGACACCAGCGTATTCGGGATGGTGATCCGTTGCTTGCCGTCCATGGACGTGAGCACGGTTTCATGGATGTTGATCTCCACCACTTTCCCCTTGGAGCCATTGATCTCGATGATGTCGTTCAGCCGGTAGGACCGGCGCATGACCAGGTAGATGCCCGAGATGATGTTGCCCAGCACCTGCTGGGAGGCGAACCCGATGATCAGGGTGGATGCCCCCGCACTGACGAGCAAGGTGTGGGCATAGGTGGCGGAAATGGGCAGGGTGAGCAAGGCCCAGCCGATGCCCACCAGGTAGATGGTGAGCGTGACCAGGTCGCGGATGAATTTGTACACGGTAAGGTCGGCCTCCGCTGCGGCCAGCTTCCGCTCAATGCGCCTGCGCATGAGCCAGCGCACGGCGGATGCCAATGTGAAGGTGGCCAGGATGAAGAAGCCGAGCGTGGCGAGGCTTTCCGTGTCACTCAGGATGATCCGTGCCTTGTGCATGGGGCGGTAACTAGGAGTTGCCTGTTCCGGCGAAGCCAAGGTAAATGCCGTTCCGGCTGCTGCCAATGCAGGGCGGCGGGCACACCGTTCACGCGGCGCCCGGCGCCTCCACGAAGTACATGTCGAGCTCGCCCTTGTTCTTGGCTTGGATCTTTCCGCGGTGGGTGCACTGGAACCGGTCCTTCACCAGGGCGTACGTCCTTTCGCTGATGTTGATCTTGCCGGGCTCGGAGTTCTGCTCCATACGCGCGGCGATGTTCACCGTGTCGCCCCAGATGTCGTAGGCGTACTTGTGGGTGCCCACGATGCCTGCCACCACGGGCCCGGTGTGTATGCCGATGCGCATTTCGAAGGGCGTTTCGCCGCGTGCCTGCTTCTCCTGCTTGCGCTGGAGCATGTAGTCGCGGATCTCCAGGGCGGCGCTCACCATGTCGGTGGCGTGGGTGTAGTTGCTCACGGGCAGCCCGCCGGCGCAGAGGTAGGCATCCCCGATGGTCTTGATTTTTTCGATGCCGTGCCGCAGCATGATGCGGTCGAAGGCGCTGAAGCAGGTATGGATCTCGTCCACCAGCAGTTCCGCGCTCACCTGGTCGCTCACGGTGGTGAAGTCCTTGAAGTCGGTGAGCATGACGGTGGCCATGGTGTAGGCCTTGGCCTTCGCGGTGCCCGATGCCTTGATCTCCTGCACGACGGATTTCGGGAAGATGTTGAGCAGGAGCCGGTCACTGCGCTCCTTTTCCTCTTCTGCGCGGCGTTTCTCCTTCTTGGTCCTGTTGCGCTGGCGGTACACCACCGCGGCAAAGAGCAGCATGGCGCCGAAGCCCCCGACGAAACTGTTGCGCACCAGCTTCTGCTTTTTCAGTTCAGCCTCTGCAAGGGCCTTGGCCTCGGCTTCCTTCTTTTCGAAGTCGTACTGCATGCGCAGCTCGGTGGTTTTGGAGCGGTTTTCGGCTTTCTGCAAGCTGTCGCGCGCGGCGATGTGCAGCTTATAGTGCCCAAGGGCTTCACGGAAGTTGCCCTGCGTGCTGTCCATTTCGGCAAGGTCCAGCAAGGCGCCGGCCGCATAGCGGTAACTGCCGATTTCCTTGGATAGGGCCAGGACCTTTTGGTAGTTGTCCCGGGCCTGGGCGTATTCCTTCCGTACCTGATGGATGGCCCCGATCATTTGGTAAGCTTGGCATTTGCCTTCATTGCTTTCCAATTGATCGTAGAGGCCCAATGCCTTTTTGGTGTATTCCATGGCATCCTCATATAATTCCAGGTGCCAATAAGTGAATCCGATTGCGCTGTAGGAGAACGCAAGGGAAGAGGTGCTCCCGCTTTCCTGCACGGCATCGAGGGCGGCGAAATGGTGCTCCAAGGCCTTGGTGTAATCCCCCTCCAGGGCATACCCCTGCCCTGCCGAACTGTGGATGTCCGGAATGATGGATCGATTGCCGGCCTCCTCGGCCAACGCCAGGGCTTGGGTGAAATGCGCTTGGGATGCCCGGTAATCGCCGACCTCGGCCAGCATGGAGCCCAGCTTCATGTGGATCCTCGCTTGATGGCTCTTATTCCCGGTCGACTCGAAAATGCGCAAGGCCGCGAGATGCTCTTGGGTGGCCTCCGGGAATTTTCCCAGCGCTTGGTACACGAACCCGATGTTGTTGTGGGTTTCGGCCACATGCTCCGGAAGCCCAAGCCCCTCCCGGACCTGCAGCGCCTTGCCCAGGTACTCCATGGCCCGGGAATAATCCCCTTTTAAGCCAAGCGCCGCGCCAATTGCGTTGTAGGCATTCCCTTCACCCCGCTTGAACCCGATTTGTTTTGACAATTCCAGGTACCGTTCGGCATACGCCATGGCCTGATCGGGGTCATTGGCCCAGGTGGCCTCGAACAAACTGTGAAGGATCAGCGCGGCCGAGGTGTCATACAGCGAAGGATGCAATATCCCCAACTCCTTTTTCATGGCCCAATGCCGGTCGAGCAGTGCATTCAACGAATCGATGTCCCGTTGGTCCTGCCCCGATGCCGCGCAGGTGAGGAAAATCGCCGGGACAAGGGCAAATAGGGGCTTCATCGGGCGCGGGCCGGGTGCAACGGGCGTGGCTGTGAACGCAAGCCAACGAACAAACATAGGCTGCGCCCGTGTACCAAACCGTTCCATGCCACCTTTGCCCCATGCGCATCCTCGCCATCGACTTCGGCCTCAAGCGTACCGGCTTGGCGGTGACGGATCCCGCAGGCATCATCGCCTCTGCGCTGGACACCGTGCCGACCGTTGAGCTGATGGGTCACCTGAAGCGCTATGTGGCCAAGGAGCCGGTGGAAGGCTTCGTGGTGGGCCTGCCGGTGAACCTGGACGGCACCCCCACGGACGTGACGGCCAATGTGCAGTTGTTCGTGGCTGAGCTGAAGAAGCAATTCCCAGGGCAATGGGTGGAAACCGCCGATGAGCGCTTCACCAGCAGCATCGCGCAGCAGGCCATGATCGCCAGCGGTGTTGGCAAGAAGGCCCGGCGCGACAAAGGCCCGCTGGATCGCATCAGCGCGGTGTTGATCCTGCAGGGGTGGATGGGACGGAAAAGGTGAAAGTTGTTAGTTGTCCGTTGCCAGGACTTGACAACTGACAACCGACAACTAACAACTGACAACCGCCAACCAAAGGCTATGCTCCGCACCCCGCGAACCACGCCCCATCCCCTAAATTCGCACCCTTCCAACCCATGATCCTCCCCATCCGCGCCTATGGCGACCCCATACTGAAGAAGGTCGCTGCCGACATTGAACCCGGACATCCGGGCCTCAAGCAACTGATCGCCGACATGTACGAAACCATGTACGCCGCCAGTGGCGTGGGTTTGGCCGCACCGCAGGTGGGCGAAAGCATCCGTCTCTTTGTGGTGGACTGCTCGCCTTTTGCCGAAGATGAGGACGGCAACCCCACGGAAGATGCACACCTGAAGGACTTCAAGAAGGTCTTCATCAACCCCTACATCGTGGAGGAGGAAGGGGAGGAGTGGGCCTTCGAGGAAGGCTGCCTCAGCATTCCTGGTATCCGCGAGGACGTGGAGCGCCAGCCGAAGATCGTGATGCAGTACATGGACGAGGACTTCAAGGAGCACGAAGAGACCTTCGAGGGCTATGCCGCCCGCGTGCTGCAACACGAGCACGACCACCTGGACGGCATCCTTTTCACCGAGCTGCTGCCGCCGCTGCGCAAGCGCATGCTGAAAGGCAAGCTGCGCGACATCAGCCACGGCAAAACCGACGCGAAGTACAAAATGAGGTTTGCCCCCGTGAAATGAACAGGGCGTTGGCCCTTCACCACCTGTCGTTTTGGAAAAAGTTCAAGCAAAATCACAATCGACCACGATGCACACGTTGAAATGGACCCTGTTCATGTTGTGGGCCGCCTTGATGGTGGCTTGCAGTGGAGGAGACAAGCCCAAGGCGGATGAAACCCGTCAGGAGGCCACCGTGAGGATCCGTGCCATGGAGGATTCGCTGTATGCCAAGCCCGGGGTGGACCGCAAGGGAGCCCAGGCGCTGCTGGACGTGTACCTGCTCTACGCACAACGTTATCCCCTGGATTCGCTGACGCCTGAGTATATTTTCCGGGGGGCCAGCATACGCAGCACCTTGGGCGACCCGAACGGGTCGATCGCACTGTACGACCGCATCATCCGCGATTCACCCGGGTGGAGCAAGATCGCCGACACCTACTACCTCAAGGCCTTCACCATCGACAATGGCCTGCAGCAAAAAGGCGAGGCCGAAAAGGCCTACAAGGAAGTGATCCGCAGGTTCCCGGAGCACCGCTTTGCGAAGGATGCTGAACAGATGATCCAGAACCTCCAGTACACGGACGAGGAACTGATCCAGCGGTTTGAAGCGATGAACGCGGACAGTGCACAAGCCCATGACCTGCCGTAACAGGATGGAAAGCCAAGTGCAGGTGGCGCCCGCCGCAGAGTTGTTGTCCGGGATGAGGGCGGCCATGGATGCAGGTGCCTATCGCGTCCTGTTCGATCGGTTGGTGGCGGAGCACCGTACCACCGGCCCCGACCAAAGCGATGAGATGCTGGCCTACACCAAGTTGAACTTGGCGCGAACGGTGCGCAACGAAAAGACGGTGAGGCTGCTTCCCGAGGTACAAGAGGTGCTGGGCCGGCTGCCCGAAATGAACTGGTTAGTGATCACCGAGCCGTGGTGCGGGGATAGCTCGCAGGTGGCGCCCGTGTTGCACTTGATGGCTGCCGCCGCCCCGAACGTGCATTTCGGCCTGCTGCTCCGGGACGATCACTTGGCCTTGATGGACCGCTACCTGACCGGCGGCACCCGCAGCATTCCCAAGTTGATCGCCTTCGACAGGAAGGGGAGTGAGCTCTTCACCTGGGGCCCACGCCCGGCCGCTGCCCACCAGATCATGCTGGCCAACAAGGCCTTGCCGGTGGAACGGCAATTGCCCAAGGAAGAACTGTATGCCCAGGTGCACGCCTGGTACGCCGCCGACAAGGGGTATAGTGTTCAGCGTGAATTGCTCGTGCTGCTGCGTGCGTTGGCCTGACCGTACCGGGCCGATCGCGGGGTGCCACGGGTTCCACACCACTCGCCGGCCGGCTGCTGCGCGGCTAGCCCTCTACGTGCCTCAGATACGCACCAGCGCCCGCAACATGCCCACCAGGTTGGGCATGGGCACTGCTGGCAGCACGGATGCCGACCGCTCTTCCGAAGCGCCCTTTTCATGGCGCTCCGTGGAGGCATGCTTCACCTGCTTGGTGATGGCAATGGAGGCCACGGTGTACTGGCCGTCGGCCAAGCTCTGCACCGCGCTCACCAACTGGCCGTCATCCACCTTGGCCGGATCGTAGGTCACCTTGGCATGGCCCGTTTCCGAGCCGTCGGTGTATTCCACCTCGGCCTGGGTAACGCCCGGCACCTTGGCCAAGGCCCCCTTGATCATGTTCCCGCACATCATGGAGCAGCTCATGCCCCCGATGGTCAGGTCGGCCGTGGCCATGGGTTGCCCATCGGTGATCACCACTTCCTGCACGGTGCGCTCCGCTGCATAGGAACCCGCATCAGGTGTGGGACCTTGGCTGCAAGCGGCAAACAGGAGGATGGACAGAACGGATATCGGGGTTTTCATCGGATGGAGGTATGGTACAAAGGTAGCTTGCCGGGGCAATTGCGCCTCTACCTTCGGCCCGCATCGCCATGCATGGAACGCAGCACCGCCATCCATAGGACCAAGTGGTTGTTGCTCGCCATTTTGTCCCTGGTCTGGGGCAGTTCCTTCATCCTGATGAAGCGCGGGCTGTTCCAGGGCGGGGCGCCTGCACTTTCACCCATGCAGCTGGCCAGCGCGCGCCTGTTCATCGCCTGGTTGGTGCTACTGCCGCTGCTCTTCCGCCACGCACACTGGTTTATCGGCCATTGGAAACCGCTGCTGGGCACGGCCCTGCTGGGCAACGGCATTCCCGCGTTCCTGTTCGCCCTGGCGCAAAGCCGCATCGACAGCTCCCTGGCGGGCATGCTCAACAGCCTCTCGCCGCTGTTCACCCTGCTGGTGGGCGTACTGCTGTTCGGTGTGCGCTTCCGCGCGGCCAACTTCCTTGGCGTGTTGCTGGGCCTGGCGGGGGCCTTGGGCACCATCGCCTTCCGGCAGGGCGGCGGGGCTGCGGCCTGGAGCATGTACGCCATCCTGCCCATCGTGGGCGCGGTGTGCTACGGGTTCAGCGGAAACATCGTGAAGCACGGCCTGTACATGG
>ERZ795041.68-NODE-68-length-39358-cov-4.423734_pt1 | contig 39358 bp, 41 predicted proteins | sample MGYA00375125_ERZ795041 | MGnify/ENA primary metagenome ERZ795041 (study PRJEB30170, sample SAMN03074214) | activated sludge metagenome | biome: Common Effluent Treatment Plant; feature: Wastewater; material: Activated sludge; isolation source: activated biomass in a...
AGCGCCAAGTCAGAAGCGGAGAAGCGCCTCGCCGACGGCACCGTCGTGATCGAGCACCTGCTCGGGCTTGCTCCCGTCCTGTCCATCTCGACCATGGACGAGTCGGTGCAGGCTCGCACCGGGTTGCGGCCCGGCGATATCTTCGCACGAATCGGCCCGATCGAGTTTCCGCGCCTGGATCAGGGGATCCGCGAGATCAACGCGAACGCGGGGCGATTGCTCGACGTGGTGGTCCTCCGGCCCGGCGCGACTTCGGAAAAAGGCGCGTCGTACTCCACGCACGCGCTCACGGTCGAGGTCTCGGGCGAGGGAAGGATCGGATTCCGGGCGACGACCACGGCTACGACATCCACGCTGGTGGCGCGATCGCCCGCGAAGGCGCTGGACCCAAAGACCAAGGACGCCGAGCCCCGCGTTCTGCCCTCGTTCGACGTGCTGCCACCCGGCTCGACGATCCTGGCCGTCAATGAGACGCCGGTCACGAACTTCGCGACGCTCCGCAGCGCCCTCCGCGAGGCGACCGCATCGGCAACGAGCGGGGCGAGCGTGACGCTTCGGATCCGCCCGGTGGCGACCACGCTCGATCCGGATCCCGCCCCGACGACGGTTGCCCTCTCTGTCCCGCAGGCCGACGTGGAGCGCCTCCGCGCGTTGTCGTACAACTCGCCGATACCCACGCACCTCTTCGCAATGGAGCAGGAGTTGCTCAAGGGCAAGACGCCGATCGAAGCGATCGCCATTGGCATGAAGGAGACACGCTCGGCGATGCGCTCAACCTATCTCACCTTTGTCCGCCTCTTCCAGAACTCCGTGAAAGTGAAGCATCTCAAAGGCCCCATCGGCATCGCCCAGATCGGAACGATCGTCGCCGAGCAGGGGTTCATGAGTCTGCTGCGGTTCCTCGCGCTGATCTCCATCAACCTCGCGGTGATCAACTTCCTTCCCATCCCCATCGTCGATGGGGGGCAGTTCCTCCTGCTCTGCGCCGAGAAGGTTCGCGGCAAGCCCGTGCCCGCGTCGGTGCAGAACGCCCTCACCATGGCGGGCCTCGTTCTCATCGGCGCGGTCTTCATCGTCGTGACGTACAACGACGTGCGGAACCTCTTTGGGATGTAGACTTCGCCCCGTTCTCCTCGCGTTCCCGATTTTCGCAGGCCCATCCATACAGAATGCACGCCGACGCTCTCGACCTCGCGCTCTTCCTGATCCTGGGCCTGGTCCTCGTGGTGGGCGTAACGACCCTTGCGACGGCCTGGCGTCTCGCGCATCCTCCGCGTCGGACCTATGCCTCGGCCCTCGCCCGCAATCGTCCCGGCACACCCGACGAGATCGCCCCCGCCTCGGGACGGGAGATCACGTTCACCGAGCACACGTTCCGGCACGGCGTGCTCGACCTGCCCTATTGGGACGTCCCCGGGCACGCCGGCGCCACGGCTTCCACCGCGCCCGTCGTGATCCTCACCCATGGCTGGGGCGACTCCCGAGTCGGCGCTCTCGCACGCCTTCCGCACCTCATCGAGCACGCCTCACGCCTGATCCTGTGGGATTCCCCCGGACACGGCGAGGCGCCGGGCGTCTGCACACAAGGCCTCCGCGAACCCGAAGCACTCCGCTCGCTCATCGAGCATCTGCGACTCCCGCCAGACACGCCGATCGTGCTCTACGGCTGGTCCATGGGCGCGGGCGTCTCCATCGTCGTCGCCGCCACGAAAACCATCCCCAATCTGTGTGGCGTGATCGCCGAGAGTCCGTACAGGCTCGCCCTCACGCCCGCGCGGAACGTGCTGCGAGCACAGGCCCTGCCGCATGGACCGACACTCGCCGCCGCCCTGGCCATCACCAGCGCCCGATACGCCACCACGCTCAACGCCTCCCGCCTCACGCTGAATCCAAAGTTCTTCGATCGAGCCATGTGGGCGGCACGTGTGGATGTGCCCATGCTGGTGCTGCAGGGTGACGCCGACACCATCACACCCCCCGAGGACGCCCGGGCTATCGCGGCCGCGACCCCCAAGGCGACGCTCGCCCTCGTCGAGAACGCCGGGCACAACGACCTGTGGAACGAACCCATCCACACGGAAGCGGCGGCCCGGGGCGTCGCCGAGTTCCTCTCGACACTCGCGAGTCACGCCAGACCTCAGGATTCATCGGCACCCCCGCCCTCGCCTCGTACACCGGACCCCGAGCCACAGACGCCGACTCCCTAGCATTCGGCATGCTCCGCCACGCGAGTACTTCTCCTTCTGTTGACGCCGTCATGGTCGCCGAGCGCGCCGCCTCGTTTACGAAACGATCCATCAAGACAACGACGAAGCGAGAGTTGCTGCTCCGCGCGATGTCCATGATGGACCTCACGACCCTCGAGGGCAAGGACTCTCCCGAGAAGGCCCGGGCCCTGTGTCGCAAGGCCGTCACGCCGCACGTCGATGCCGCCAATTTCCCCGATGGCTTTCCCAGCGCCGCCGCCGTGTGTGTGTATCCGTCGCTGGTGAAGACCTGCAAGGACGCGCTGCGGGGCACGCGCGTCAACGTCGCCTCGGTCGCCACGGGGTTCCCCAGCGGGCAGTACCCGCTCGATGTGCGTCTCGATGATGTCCGGCGCGCCGTCGCCGACGGGGCCGATGAGATCGACATGGTGATCAATCGGGGCGCGTTCCTCGCGGGGCGATACGACGAGGTCGCCGACGAGATTGTCCAGACCAAGGCCGCCTGCCTCCGAGCTGATGGCTCGTCGGCGGGCCTCAAGGTCATCCTCGAGACCGGTGAACTCGAGACACTCGACCACGTCCGCCGCGCCAGCGATCTCGCGATCGACGCGCTCCGCCGCGCCCCCGTGCCGACCAAGGACATCGGCGCCCACGCCGACTTCATCAAGACCAGCACGGGCAAAGTCTCTCCCGCGGCCACCATGCCCGTCACACTCGTCATGCTCGAGGCGATCCGCGACGCGTATCTCCGCGATGGCACGCTCATCGGCATGAAACCCGCGGGCGGGATACGCACCGCCAAGCAGGCCGTCCACTACCTGATCATGGTCCACGAGACGATGGGCCCCTTGCGCGTCCCCGGCTTCGACGATTCGCACGAGAACCCCTGGCTCACGCCCCACTACTTCCGCTTCGGCGCGAGCAGCCTGTGCAACGACCTCCTCCGACAGCTCACGCGCCTCGCCACGGGCACGTACACCGCGAACTACGACTTCGCCGAAGCTTGAATCCCCTACCCCTTCTCGTGGCACAGGCGTCCCGCCTGTGTCTACGAAATCGACAATTCATCCCGGCGATCACCACGCACACCAAATTCCAAATACAGCAAACCCAGGGGCCACCCCATGCCCAGCCGACCGCGACGCCCCGCCCACCTCGTCGCGTTCTACCTCGCGCTCGGCATGCTCACCACCATCCTCACCTGCTGGACCCTCGGCCTCACGGGCCGATTCACTCGTAGCGATCTCAACGCCGGCTACGACCAGCCGAATCACAGCATTCCACGGAGCCTCATCCCCAAGGACTGGCAGCCGCGCACGCACCAGGTGTGGACCGGCTTCGGCATCCGCCACGACCTCGTCAGCGAGGCCGAGTGGCACGGCTCCGCACTCGTTATGACCACCGACAATCGCCCGCAGCGCACGATCCAGACCGTCCGCGTCGGCTGGCCGTTCCTCAGCATGCGCTGGGAGCGATACAACAGCGAGACCGCCCTCGACACGACCTCGCCGTTCCGACGCCGATACCTCCAAGGACTTGAGATCCCCAGGATGACCAACGTCTGGCCAGCGCCAACCAAAGGCTCCTGGGGCATCGAGCCGCGACTCCCGCTCCAGCCGGTCTGGCCGCAGTTCTTGTTCTCATCACTCACCTACGCGGCACTCTTCTTCGCGATTCTCAACTCGATTGCGTTCGCTTGCAGAGTACACCGACGCCGACGCAACCAGTGTGTCACCTGCGGGTACACCCTTGACACCCTCACCTCCTGCCCCGAGTGTGGCAGACCCGCGCCTTCGCAAAGTTCATGAACCATGCCCCACACCCGCACGCGAATCCTGCTCGTCCTCCTCGCGTTCCTCCTCACGCTCGCGAGCGCCGTCGCCGGGGCCATCCATCACTGCTGGCGCGATCGCGCCATGACCAACCAGACGTACGCCGAGTCTTGGGATACCCAGATCCGATGGATGTGGCCTGCGCCCCACTGGCCCAAGCCGGCCGCCTCGATGACGTATCGAACCTTTGGCTACGCCCTCGAGAACCGATATGCAGAGTCGATCGTGCGTAGTCGCCTCTCGCAATGGCAGACCCGCTACCGCGCCGGCTGGCCCTTCCACGCTTTCGAGCGTCGCGACTATGAGGGACAACCCTGGTTTAATACGCCCCGACATCTCGGCCCCTTCACGTGGAACGGCTTCCGAGGCGGGCTGCAGATCGACCTGGGCTTCACCACCCCCGGCTGGCGCGGCGTCGCGCTCGTCCCCGCGCTCCCCGTCTGGCATGGACTCCTCGCCGACATCACCTTCTACTGGCTCCTGACCGGTGGCCTCTACGAACTCCGCGCCCGCGCCATCCACCGCCGCTGCCTCGCCCGTAATCAATGCCTCAACTGCGGCTACTCCCTCGACACCCTCACCACCTGCCCCGAGTGCGGCACTCCATCCCCTCGTGGCACAGGCGTCTTGCGTGTGCCTTTCTCTCCTCCAACCCTCGATCAGCCATCCAGCCCCGATCCCCTACCATCTCTCGATCCAACGCCCAGTTCCGCGGACTCGGCGAGGAACCACACGCCATGAGCACCACACACACCCACGCCAACGGCTCCTCGACCGCCACCAAACCCACGCGAATTGCTGGTGAGTCGCTCGATCTCGCCTACGCCCCAGCGCCCGAGACGGCCAAGGTCCGCATCCACGATCGCTACAACCTCTTCATCAACAACACCTGGGTTGCTCCACGCGGCGCCAAGTCTGGATCAAAGTCCTCCGACCACTACTTCCCCACGCTCAACCCGGCGAACGAATCCACCCTCTCGCACATCGCCCAGGCCGGTGACGCCGACGTGAACGCCGCGGTCAAGGCCGCGCGAGCCGCGTTCCCCAAATGGGCCGCCCTCGCGCCGATCGAGCGGGCCAAGTACCTCTTCCGTCTCGCGCGTCGCATCCAGGAACGCTCGCGCGAGTTGGCCGTGCTCGAGTCGATGGACTCGGGCAAGCCCATCAAGGAATCGCGCGACGTCGACGTCCCCCTCGTCGCGGCCCACTTCTTCTACCACGCCGGCTGGGCCGACAAGCTCGAGCACGCCTTCCCCGGCCTAAAAGGACACACGCCCACGCCTCTGGGCGTCTGCGCCCAGATCATCCCGTGGAACTTCCCGCTGCTCATGGCGGCCTGGAAACTCGCGCCCGCTCTGTGCTGCGGGAACACCGTCGTCTTGAAGCCCGCCGAGACTACGCCTCTTACCGCCCTCATGCTCGCCGAGCTCATCGAGGAGATCGGCCTGCCGCCGGGCGTCGTCAACATCGTCACCGGCGACGGCCGCACCGGGGCCGCCCTCGTGAACCACCCCGACGTCGACAAGATCGCCTTCACCGGCTCGACCGAGGTCGGCAAGAGGATTGCTCTCGCCGCCGCGAGGCCGCGGGCCAACGGCCACTTCCCCAGCCTCACCCTCGAGCTCGGCGGCAAGTCGCCGCACATCATCTTCGAGGACGCGAGCCTCGACCAGGCCATCGAGGGCATCGTCCAGGGGATCTACTTCAATCAGGGCGAGGTCTGCTGCGCTGGCTCGCGGCTCTTCGTGCAGGAGCCGATCCTCGAACAGGTCACGCGCAAACTCTCCCTGCGTCTGGCCAGCCTGCGCGTGGGCGACCCGCTCGACAAGAACACCGACGTCGGCGCCATCAACAGCAAGGCCCAGCTCGCCACGATCAGAAAATACCTCGATCTGGGCCCCAAGGAGGGCGCCACGCTCGTCGAGCCGAACCGCTCGACCTTGCCGAGCAAAGGTTACTGGTGCCGCCCGTGCTTCTTCACCGGCGTGCAACCCAGCCACACCGTCGCCCGCGAAGAAATCTTCGGCCCCGTACTCAGCGTCCTCTCCTTCCGCACGCTCGAGGAGGCGATCGCCCGCGCCAACAACACGCCCTATGGACTGGCCGCGGGGATCTGGACTGACAAAGGGAGCAAGATGTTCGAGATCGCGCGCCAGCTCAAGGCCGGCGTGATCTGGTGCAACACGTACAACAAGTTCGACCCCACCAGCCCCTTCGGCGGATACAAGGAATCCGGCTTCGGCCGCGAGGGGGGCGTCCACGGCCTGCGGGCGTACGTGAAGTCCGAGTGAATCTCGCTCGCTCGTGTCTGGTGGATGGGGCCACCGTGACCGACGCGACGCTGCAGATGGCGGCGTGCCCCCCCTCCCCACCTTTCCCGCGGAGCGGTCAACGCGACCAAGGGCCGCGTGGAACACCGAAGGCACGGGGCCCCGGAGGATTCCGGGGCCTCTTTGGTGCGCGGGGTCGGACGTGGTGAACTTTGATTCGGTCATCGCGGGCGCGGCGGGGATCCTCGTGCCCGCCGACGAACACTGGGCGAGAGGCGTGACGTAGTGGAGCGGGGCGGTCTGCCCTTCGCCGTCCGCGATCTTCGCTCGTCCAATCGCCCCGGGGAGAGCCCGTGGTCGTGGCCTCTGGATGGTCCTTGTCCGGTCTACACTTTCAAAGTTTCTCGGAAGTATGTACCTGAGTAAAGGCGTACGCCAAGCCCATACCTCCCGGTTCGATCCATTTTATGCGCGTGAAGAAGTCCCGCAAATACCTGGTCTTGGGGTACTGATCTACGTTGAATCTCGCAGATTCCGAGGTTGACCTGCGCCTTGACCGATCGAATTATCCGTGTGGCCTAGAACTTGCGGAATGACTCGAATGTCCTACGACCCATCACAAGACGCGCAACTCGATAGTGGGATTGCACCATTCGTGCGCGCACTGATCGAGTCCGGTATCGAGACCTGCGAGAGTTGCGAGGGTGGAGACGGACACACCTTCACCCAGCCCACAATCAGGTTCTTCGGGGACCGCGCAGAAGGATTCAAGGCGCTGGCGGTCGCGCAGAGACGCGACCTGCCAGTGCTTGAACTCCGGAGGGTCTGGCCAATAAACGACGGCGAGCCGACCGGCCCTTTATGGGAACTCGTGTTTTACGAGAAGGCGATTACCGCCCTTGCGAGTTGAGTTTCGCACACTCGGCACAGAGCGGCTTCCCGCCCGTGCCAGTCCGCACGTTCTCTTTCTCAATGTTGTTGCCGGTGTTGCAGTTCGTGTTGTTGTGGTGCACGTTCTGCTTGATGGAGTGCCAAGGGTTGACCTTTGCCATGATGTGTTCCTTCACAATCGAGACCTCGTGACCCGGCTCCAACCGGGCCGTCAATTCGGGCTATGTTAGGCGCAAAATTCGCTATTGCTCTTGGTTCACTTGGACGACTTGTCCTGCTTCTTGCGCGGCTTGACCTTGCGGGGTGGTGTCGATTTCGCGGGCGTTTTCAGCAACCGCTCTGCTGCCTCTTCCCAATCCACTGGAAGTTTTAGACGGCTTTCTACACCATTCTTCCGTGAGATGTTGCTCCGCTTTGCATCGTTTTCAGGCATTTCTGTACTATCCTGCCAGAATGCGGACGACGGGATTTGCACCCGCACGGCACGATTGTTCGCGCCAACTGCTTCCAGGGCAGCCACGTCTGCGTTTCGTCACGCCCGCCATTGCGGGGACTAGCCTGTTACGGCTGATTGTCCCCGCTTGGCGTACCCGGCGTGAGTTCCTGCGGCTTTGGCCTCAGTAACCCAGACTTCACCGCGTTGAAAGGCGGTATGAGGATGCTCGGAACCCCCGCCCTTGACACTGCGTTGTAGACAAATTCTCTCCAAAACGGATAGGCGTTCATAGTCGAGTTGATTGCCATAAACGCACGAACATCATCTTTGTTGAATGCATCGCCACCTGACAACTCGTATTTGACAATGAAGTCCGCCTCAACCTTGATGAAGGCGTCCTTCTCCGATGGATTGATGTTCTCGTCTTCTGACTTCTTTGCCCCCAAGAATGAAAACCGACCGACGACACAAAGGTTGTGGTCAGCATCTGTTTCTACTTGTTCCCACTCCGGCGTCGAAATCATTGCTATAAACGGAGGCTTAGGTGTTTCGCCAAGCACTTCGAACATGCCACGCAGTTGATCAATAGAGTGAAGCGACTTCACTCGCATTGACACCTTCGTCAAGTCGCCCGGCTGAGGACCGTTGATGTGTGTGTCTGCTTGACTCATGGCTATGCCGCCAGTGCATAACGAGGATCATCGTCATCGTGCGGAATCGAATTTCCGGTAGAACTCGATGGCGATGAGGTCACATATTGAACAGTGAACTCATTGTCGTCACTTTTATGCCAGACCACAAACTTTCCAAGAGTTGAGTCGGATTCAAGGGCAGAAAAGAACCACCTCAATTCTGGTACCGCAAAGTACGCACGAATGATCCGGTCCGTGGCGCGGGATTGCATCATCGCGCCATTCTCCCACTTGCTCCACGCTGATTCAGCGAAGCCGCATGCGGCCGCCAACTCGCGCTGCTTCATCCCCAACTACTGACGACAAGTCTTGATGACTTGGGGGCTGAGAAGGTGCAAGTGATCACGCACCGCGATGTCGATCACGGCCTCACCCTCATCCGTTCCGAGAATGCACCCACAGTTCTCGCACTTGTTGACCGGAAGTCGATCCACACGAACATCATGCACGATGTTTTCGTGCTTGACTTGAACGCTGTGATCGACAACGGCTGGACGGATAGCCTTTTCTCCACACTCTGCGCATCTCCAAGGAAACGGCTTACTGTTCATTAATTGATCTCCGGGAACGACGGAGGATGTACGCTCACTATTTGCACCACTAGGTCTTCGGGGTCATCTCTGAGGAGAATGAATTCAAAGTACATTTTCCCGAATTCTGAATGGTCAACGATGAACTCGAAGTAGAACGGCTGCTCAAATCCCGGTCTCGTTTCAGTTCTCTTAGCGATCCTGCTCTGCGGATCCTGTAGGACTTGGTCGAAAATTGCTGTTGCAGTTTTCTTGTCGCATCCCAAATCTCCATAGTGCCGCCTCAAACTGTCCAGAGCATTTTGCTTCCACTCACGAATTCCATTGCAGTAACCGGCGTCCATTGCCAGTTTCGCAAGCATCCTTCTGGTGGTGGGGTCAATTGACGGCATTCTGGACCAAGCAGTCTCGCCGCTGGGTATGGCCGCCTCATGGCCAATTCCCAAATAGTGTGCATCAGTTTCTCCAAGGGGGATAGGGTACACCAACACTTGACATATGTCAAGTCGGTGCTTTTGATGCCGCCCTTTAGAGACTGTGACACAAAGCGAGCAGACACCATATCGGACGGACGGGAAACTCGCAAGACTTGACAATGTGATTTGAATCAAGTATTATTGGCTCGTGGCAAAGCCTGAACTCTCAAAGTCTGACACCATCGACGAACTCCCAGCGGCCTGTGCTTCTGAGGCGGCAGCGGTGGAGTTTCTGGAACGCAAGCGCTGGGGAGATTCGCCTTGCTGCCCCGCTTGCGGATCGGTCGCGGTGTATCAGATGAAGGACCGCAACGGGAACCGTTCCAAGCGATTCCTATGGCGGTGCCGCGATTGCGGGAAGCAGTACACGGTGAGAACTGGCACCGTGTACGCCGAGAGCCTCATTCCGCTGCACAAGTGGCTTCGGGCTCTCTGGGAAATGGGGAGCGCGAAGAACGGCACCAGCGCGCTCGAACTCTCTCGGAAACTCCAAATCTCGTACAAGTCCGCATTGTTCCTAGCGCATCGAATCCGCCACGCCATGATGCCGGAAAGCGGTGAGCCGAAGTTGACGGGAACAATCGAGGCGGACGAGATGTACTGGGGCGGAAAGTCACGCCACCCGCGCATGGTGCGTGGGGTCATCCGCAACGGCCCGAACCCCGACAAGCCCAAATCGCCCATCTTCGCCGTGGTTCAGCGTGGCGGTCGGGTTCATGCCCGCGTGCTACCTCGCGTGAACTCGGGCAACGTCCGCGATGCGCTTCTGGATACCGCTGACCCATCCTGCCGCCTCATCACGGATGAACTCAAGGCGTACCGCCGCATCGGTAAACCATTCTCAAGGCATGACCGCGTGAATCACACCCGGCGCGAGTACGTCAACGCCAAAGACCCGAGCATCCACACCAACACGGTGGAAAACTTCTTCTCCCGCGTTCGCCGCCAACTCACCGGGACCTACCACAACGTCAGCAAGGAACACCTGCACCGATACGTGGCTCAAGCGGCCTTCCTCTACAACACACGGGAGATGAACGACGGGGAGCGGGTTCAAGCCATTCTGGACGGGATGCGGGGCAAACGCCTCATGTACCGCAATCCATCCGTCGAACAGCAAGCCTCCGAGTAGTGTACAACCCGGCAAAATCTGCCGGGTTTTTGATTCGACCTAGGATTTACTCAGGTACATACTTCCGAAGTTTCTTGAAAACTCAGGGACGCCCCACCCCCTCTCCAGAAATCCTCGTGGATCGAAACGCGAGGCCCGTTCGCCCAACCAAGCCATATGTCCAAGCACCCAACCGAGAACTCCTCCTCCTTCCCTGCCGCGTGCGCCTACCCCATCCTCGCCGGGCTTTCCTCGCCCAGGGACCTGCGGGCGATGTCGATCCCACAACTCGAGGCGTTGGCGAAGGAGATCCGCCAGGCGATCTGCGACCAGGTGCAGAAGAGCGGCGGGCACCTGGCCCCCAACCTCGGCGTCGTCGAACTCACGATCGCGCTCCACTACGTCTTCGACTTCGCCCACGACCGATTGCTGTTCGACGTCGGGCACCAGTGCTATCCGCACAAGCTGCTCACGGGGCGCCTGCCCCTGCTGGGGAAGTTGCGGACGCGCGACGGGATGGCCGGGTTCCCCGAGCCGCGCGAGTCGTCGTTCGATCTCTTTGCCGTCGGACACGCGGGGACGGGGATCTCGACGGCCGTCGGCATGGCGCGGGGCGACACGCTGAACATGGAAGCGTTCGACGTGAAGGACAACCCCGACGGACGGAGGGTCGTCACGCTCATCGGCGACGCCTCGGTCGTCAATGGCGTGGCGATGGAGGGGCTCAACAACGCGGGGACGCTCAAGCGACAGTTCCTGGTGATCCTTAACGACAACGGGATGTCGATCAGCAAGCCCCAGGGCGCGATCGCCGCCCGCTTCGATCGATTGCGCATCAGCCACTTCTACACCGACCTCAAGCAGTCGGCCAAGAGCGTACTGAAGCAGATGCCCGGCGGGTCGCTCCTCACCGAGGCCTACCACCGCGCCGGCGAGGCCGCCAAGGCGATGATCAACGAGGACGGCTCCGCGGGCGGGGGGGGCGGGTGGTTCGAGCACTTTGGCCTCAAGGCCATCGGCCCGATCGACGGGCACGACCTGCCCACGCTCATCACGTTCCTCAAGGAGGCCCGCGACTTTGAGCGCCCGATGGTGTTGCACGTTAAGACGATCAAGGGCAAGGGCTTCTCCTTCAGCGAGCAGGACAGCAGCACCTTCCACTCGCCGCCGGCCTTTAAGATCGACCAGGAACTCAGCCCCGACTCGGCGAGCCTGACCGGGGCGGGGGGGTGTCGGGTCGAACTCAGGAGCGAGGGGCGGAGTTTCACAACGGCCTTCGCCGACGCGATGCTCGGAGTGATGGAGCGCGACGAGAAGGTCGTCGCGTGCACGGCGGCAATGCCCGACGGCACGGGCCTGAACCACGTCATGCCACGCTTCCCGACCCGCGTCTGGGACACGGGGATCTGCGAGTCGCACGCGCTGGACATGATGGCTGGCCTGGCGAAGACCGGGTACAAGCCGTTCATGGCGGTCTACTCGACGTTCTTCCAACGGGCCTTCGACCAGGCCTTCCAGGAGGCGGCGCTGCAGGGTCTGCCCGTGCGGCTGTGCCTGGATCGCGCGGGGCTGGTCGGTGGCGATGGCGCCGTGCACCACGGGTTCTGCGACGTGGCGCTCCTGCGTGTGCTGCCCAAGGCCGTGGTGATGGCGGCGATCGACGAGCCGAGCCTCGTCGCGGCGCTCGAGTTCATGCGCGGCTACGACGCGGGGGTCTCGGCGGTGCGCTACCCACGCGACAACGTGAGCGAGAAGTTGCTCAAGGCCGAGTGCCCGGCGTTCGTGATGGGACGGGCGCGGAACCTCACGCCCGGCGTGACCAACCCGGACCTCGCCGTGCTCGCCTTTGGCACGCCGGCAATCTCGGCGCTCGAGGCAGCCCAATCGCTCTCGGACGATCACGCGATCGCGGTCTACGACGCGCGCTTCGCCAAGCCCGTGGACATGGCTCTGATCGCCGATCTCCTCGAGGCCCGCGTCCCGATCGTCACCATCGAGGACCACTCGACCATCGGCGGATTCGGGAGCGCGGTCGTTGAGGCGACGAGCGACCTGCTCGCGGCAGGCGGGCACGCACAAGAGGCCCCGATCATCACGCGTCTGGGCCTTCCCGACCGGTTCATCCAGCAGGACTCGAGGAGCAAGCAACTCGCGGAGGTCGGGCTGGATCGTGAAGGCCTGGCCAAGGCGTTCAAGAGCGCGATCAAGCACGCGCAGGGTTCGCCACATGCCGCTTCGTGATTCGTGATTTGGCGAGGATTCCTCCATCTCGCCCGCAGATGGGCCTGTTTTGTAGAAGAAGGTAGAGACAGGCGGGACGCCTGTTCCGCGAGGGTGGGGAGAGGCTGACGCGAGGCGGGTAACTGGCCGATAATTGGGACCATGGCTCGTTCCGTCCTGCTCTTGGTGAACCCCGACAAGCCCGAGGTCGCCGTCGCGACCGAGGAGATCCGCGCGCTCATCGAGCAGCATGGCACCATCGTCGCCGAGTTGCCCGCGGACAACGAGCCTCTCCCCGACAACCTGCCGAGGCCCGACCTCATCGTGGTTCTCGGCGGAGATGGGACGCTCCTCGCCCAGACTCGCCGATGCGTCGAACTCGATGCGCCGATGCTCGGCGTAAACCTCGGCAAGATCGGGTTCATGGCCGAGTTCGACATGCCCAGCGTGCGCCTCCAGGCCGAGAGCCTCTTTGGCGCGGGCCCGCTCGCGATCCGCAAGTTGGGTCTCATCCACGCCGAGGTCCATCGCGGTGAGCGCAACCCGATCCGCTTCGCCGGTTCGGCGGTCAACGACTGCGTCATCACCGCGGGCCCGCCCTATCGCCTCATCACGCTCGCCCTCACGATCGACGGCACGCTCGGGCCCACCGTCCACGGCGACGGGCTTGTCATCTCCACGCCAACCGGCTCCACCGCGTACAACCTCTCGACAGGCGGGCCCATCGTCGCGCCGACGGTCGAGGCGCTCTCCATCTCGCCGATCGCCGCCCAAAGCCTTTCCTTCCGACCCATCGTCGTCGGGAGCAGCAGCATCATCGAGATCACCATGCTCCGCGTGAACCGCGCCAGCGGAGAGCATGGCACGACGCTCGTCCTCGACGGACAGGTCCACACGCCGCTCAACCTCGGCGATCGCGTCCTCGTCACCTCGCACGGGCGCCACGTCCGCTTCGTGCGCAACCCGGCGAGCGACTACTGGTCACGCCTCATCAACAAGCTGCATTGGGCAAGAGCGCCCCGAGGCCGACTCACGGACTGATCAGAAGTCTCTGCCCCAGAGTCCGCCTCGGGTCGAGAGCACACGGATCTGCCGTGCGCCGTAGGGCCTCGCCAAGGCCCACGTGTCGTCACCAAGGAACACGTCCACAACTCGAGCCGATCCATCTCCAAGACCTGTCGGCATGACCGTGATGCCCGTGCGAGGATCGCCTCGTGGATGGTCGGAACCGCCAAGCGTGATCCCCTTCAGCGAAGGATGCCGGACATCCGGATATCCAAGACCACGGATGAGTCGCTCGTCATTGACAGGCAAGGGATCATCCCAGAAGGCGGGCTCTGCGGCGGTGGTACCGCTCAAGAGCAGCGACGATCGGACGATCGAGTCCGGGTAACCAACCAATCGCACGCCCTCGCGATAGTTTGGCGGCTCGATGGCCTGGCGATCCGCAAAGTACTCGGGCACGACCACACTCGCCCAATACTCCTCGTGGACTGGGAAGAACGCACCGGGTATCGGTATCGTCACGCCATGTCCACTGATCGGGCCCAGAGGGTTGTGCTCCGTTCCGATGAACGGGAACTTCTCGCGAGCGTCCGTGGCATACATCGCGAGCGCCGCCCCAACCTGGCGGTGCGTTGATAGTCCCTTGGCGAACCTGGCTCGTCCACGAACACCGGACATTGCCGCCAGCGCCAGCGAGAGCAAGACCGAAATGACCACAATCACAACCAGCAGTTCCACGAGCGACACACCGGCATGACGCAGGTGCCTTGGCATACTCCTCCATTACACGCTGGCGGTGTGCGAGGTTGCGGGTTCTCGTTCTCGTCGCGAAAGGTGCATCGCCGAAACGATAACAAGCAAGAGTGCAACGTTCCGCACCACGCCGACCATGGCGTCCTCACGAGGTCCAAGGGCACTCGACGCGATTCCCAGACACCCACATCCGGTTGGCGCGGGGTCGATCCACAACCCAATCAGGACGCCCGTGAACACCAGCATTGTCACCAGCGCCAGCAGCGTGGTCCGACGACCAGGCCTGTTCACGACGAGCATCAATCCGAGGCAGGCTTCCCAGGCGACCACCCCTATCGCCACGGCCCGCGCTGCGTCGCGAGAAGCATCGACACTCGACACCCATGAGGCGAGATGCGCCAGAACTCGCGCGAAATCATTGATCGCCATCCCCTTCATAACGCTTGCGGCCACAAAGACTATGCCGACAAAGGCAAGGAGCAGTCTCGTCGCATACATCGAGCGCGGGGAGGTGTCGGGGCTCATCAATACTCCAAAGCGGTCGCGTTGGTGATATCGGAGTTGTTGTCGCAGATGATCGAGAGCCACCATTGGGAGCGGTCGGGGTCCCAATAGAAGGAGTAGATTCGTGGACCGAGGCGGCCATCAGCCATCTGCGTCACGATCCCGCTCTGGGCGCGCAGCACCGAGCCATGCCGAGTGATGAGGTCACGCTCTGTGACGCCGGGCGCCCACCAACTACGCATCGTTCCCGCGATTCGTCCGTGCCAAACATCCTCGCCGAGTTCGCCTCGAAGATAGGGCCTCATTTCATGGACTCTCGTGCAAAGCCCGAAGCAGACGAGCACACCCTTGGTTTCGTTCGCGAACTTCACGGGACGTGAGGAACCACCTTTGCCTTGCGTTCCATAGTCGAAGTACCTACCGAACACGCGCTCGTGGGACTCCGCGGGGTCGAGAGGCGTCCCAAAGATCAACTCATGGTCGGACTCGGGTGACCACGACCTCATTTCCTCGTTGCTTCGCCAACGATACCCACGTGCCTTCCGCCATCTGATGTAGTCGTCGCTGGACTTGCCCGAGTAACGAGCCTCCTCAAACTCGGCAAGTGCCGTGAAGAGAGATGCGGCCACGGCCTCATTCGGCATCGTCTTTGGTGGATGATCGACATCGAGTGCGAGAGCGGCCACCGACTTAAGCTCGGTGGCACGCTCAGATACACTCAATCCGCGATTGACATCTACGAGCTTGATCGATCGAAAGATCCTGGCTGCCGAATCAATCGAGTCTCGTGTATCTGGTTGTATCCAGTCTGTCGCAGTTAGTCCTGGATTGGACGAATGTGAGAAGTACCCGGCACGCCACGCTGCAAACAGTGCAACAAGCATCACGCCAATCACGATAAACGATCGTCCCGTACGTCGAGCCAAGAACGTTCGTACGCCCATGGTGTTTCTCAATCAGACGATTTGACAGTTGATGCCGGGTGTATTGATACACTTGCCCTCTTCGACACACTGGCAAGCCTTCGGTCCACCCGCAGCCGGTCCACAACAGCAAGCCGTATTCTGCGTTCCATGACAGTTGACAGTTTGACCCTCGCACGGTGCTTTGCACGGCATCCGCGTCGCACTTGAACCGGCGTACGCGATTGCCACATACGCCACGAGCGCCGACACAACACCAACGACCATCACAGTTCTGTTCGAGTTCGTCGTCATGCTCCGCCATCTGGTTTCTACCGGTGAGCCACCAACTGGTTCACCTCACACCAGACTACCCCCCCCCCGCCAAAAAGTCAAGGGGTGCCACCCAGGATTATCACAATATATGTACACCAACGACTTGCGTGAAGTTGCTACTCGTCACCTATTAACCATCAACGCTCTCGCCTTATCCCCCCGCGCTCCCCTCGCCACCCGGCAGCGTCATGCTCCACGGGTCGAGATACTCATCGATCGCGGCCCTGGTGATCGGCTTGCCCGCGTTGTCCTTTGTGCCCACGAGTTGCTCATAGGCGAGTTGGCGGACGGTCTTGCCCTCCTTGAAGGCCTGCTTGGCGAGGGCGGCGGACTTGTCATAGCCGATCACGGGCACGAGGCTCGTGCACATCGCGAGCGACCCCTCGATCAGTTCCTTGCAACGTTCGACATTGGGCTCCAATCCCGCGAGGAGATTGTCGTTGAGCACGGCACACGCGCGGGCGAGCAGGTGGATCGAGTCGAGCAGGTTCGCCGCCATCATCGGCATGGCGACGTTGAGGTCGAGGATCGACCCCACGCCGCCGAAGTTGCCATAGGTGACTGCGGCGTCGTTGCCGACGACCTGGCACGCGACCATGATCACGCTCTCGCAGATCACGGGATTCACCTTGCCGGGCATGATCGACGAGCCGGGCTGGACGGCGGGGACATTGAGTTCGCCGATACCGCACCGCGGGCCAGACCCAAGCCAGCGGATGTCGTTGGCGATTTTGCTCAGGCTCGTCGCGATCGTCTTGAGATGCCCGGACGTCTCGACGTACGCGTCCTTGGCGTGCTGGGCCTCGAAGTGGTTCTGCGCCTCGCGGAAGTGGATCCCCGTGACGTGCGAGAGTTCCGCGGCGACCATCGCGCCGAACTTCTCGTGGGCGTTGATCCCCGTGCCGACGGCCGTGCCGCCAAGGGGCAACTCGCTGAGCGTGTGCGTCGCGCGATGCAGGCGTTCCTGAGCGTGCCTGAGTTGGGCGGCGTATCCAGAAAACTCCTGACCCAACCGGATCGGCGTCGCGTCCTGGAGGTGCGTCCGTCCGATCTTCACGATCGTGTCCCAGGCCTTCGCCTGCTTCTCGAGTTGCTTTGCCGTCGTGTCGATCGAGGGGAGGAGTTCCTCATGGATCGCGATCGCCGCGGCGAGATGCATCGCCGTGGGGAACGTGTCGTTCGACGACTGCCCCATGTTGACGTGGTCGTTGGGATGCACGCCGCCGGCCTTGAGATATTCGGAGTCCTTGGAGAGCCCGATCGGCTTGTGCCGGCGGACGCAGACGATGTTGGCGACGACCTCATTGACGTTCATGTTGGTCGAGGTGCCCGAGCCGGTCTGGTAGATGTCGATGGGGAAGTGCCGCGCCAGCCCGCCGAATCCGGGGAGTCCGTCGGCGATCTCGCCGCACGCTTCGAGGATCGACTGCGTGCGTTCCTGATCGAGCCGAGCGAGACGGTTGTTGACGAGGGCGCACGCGGCCTTGAGCATCGCATACGCCTTGATGATCCGCGCCGGCACCGGGCGACCCGAGACCGGGAAGTTCAACACCGCCCGCTGGGTCGAGGCTCCATACAGCACGTCGGCCGGGACGACCATCTCGCCCATCGTGTCCTTCTCGACGCGCGTGCCACGCGAATCGTCATGGAATGGCGACTGGCGTGTTGCCGATGTGATCGGCTTGGACTTGGCCGTCGCCGAGGCCGCTGACGCCGACTTCGGACCACCCCGAACCGAACCCTTCTTCTTCGCCGATTTGAGTGCTGATCTCGTTGCACGGGCGGCTGGGCGGGCGGTTGACTTCGGCTTTGATTTTGGAGGCATAGAAGAGTGTACCCGCATCGACCATGGAACCCACGCCCCCCGTGAGCGTCCAAAGACTGGACGCCACTCGATGGGGATGGTGCGCGCGGCAGGCAACTCTTGACACACATGCCGCTTGGGACGTGAGCCCAGGCGAGCTAGAGTGTGCCACGCCGAGTGGGCGGCGAAGTCTCGACTTTTCGGGACCAACAACACCGCGAGTGGATGACCACGCGTCGTCGACCCCTCGGCACACCAGACCCTGCCTCCCGCTCGCCAACGCAGCCAAGGAGTACACGCATGAGTTTCAGGAAGAATCACTCGACCCGCGTCGGTTCGCCCCTCGGTCTCGCCGCCGTTGCGATCGTGGTGGGCCTCGCCCTCGCGCCGACACTCTCCCTCGCCCAGTCCTCGCGCTCCAAGGACAAAACGCGCACCGCACCGAAGGACCAGAACGCCGCACCCGACAACACCAGCCAGTCCAGCGAGCCTCTGAAACGCCCCGAGCCGACCTTCGGGCGCTACATCGAGCCCTATGGCGAGCGAGACTGGATCATGAACGTCACGATCCGCATTAACTCGGAACTCGGCGGCGAATCGACCGACCTCCAGGACGCCTCGGGCAAGCACGCCCGCGTCCCCAAGATCACGCCCTTCCCACTCAAATCGGTCACGATGGTCTGGCCGATCGTCCCGATGACCGGCACCTCCATGTGCGATCCCGAAGCCGTCACGGGCGAGGTCGCCTTCCAGGACCGGCTCCAGACGCGCGACGTCTCAATCATGAAGTCGCTCTTCCACTCGGGCGTGAAACTCGCCCACTGGGATGTTGCGATGAACGAGATCGCCAATGTCCGCGAGGTCGACCTCAGCATCACGATCCCCGCGCGTGCCTGGAACACACGATTCGACGAGGTTCGCGCGCTCCAGGTCCCCTGGCCCAAGGGTGCCTGGCCGACCGACGCCGCCCTCACCTTCGGCTCGCAGGCGTTCGTGGATCTCCCGCCGACCAATGGCAACCCTAAGGATTACAACAAGGTCGTCGTGCGAAACTTCCTTGACGCCGCGCTCAAAGATGAGCGCATCGACAAGGTCAAGGACGTCTCGGTCACTCTCGTCGCGAAAGCGATCACCAAGGCCGTCTGGGAGCACATCCAGCCCAACGGCATCTCGACCATCACACGGCCCGGACAGACCCGAGAACTCGCGGGCGTCTTCATGAACGGTCCCTCGCGCACCATCCTCACCGAGCGCGGCACCAGCGAGGACATCACCGTCCTCATGGCCGCCCTCTTCCGCGAGGCGGGAATCCCCACACGCACGGTCATCGGCTGGGAGTTCGGCACGTCGCGCGATCGCCGCTACGGAAAATCCAGCGAGGGCCTGCGGAGTTGGGTCGAGTATTGCCTCTATGACGAGGCCGCCAACACCGTGAACTGGATCCCCGTCGACGTCGTCTCACTCCGCGGCTCTTCCTCACGTCCGATGAGCATCGACAAGCCCTGGAAGAAGTACTTCGGCACACACGACGAACTCCAGGACGTCGTTCCCTTCGCGTTCCAGTTCTACCCGCCCACCGACGTCGTGAGTTACGGCTCGGCGGCATTCTGGGGGTGGTACGTCCAGCCGAAGTTCCCGGGAACGGCGATCCAGGCCATCCGATTTAGCGGCGGGCGGGCGCCGAACTACGGCGACGAGCGCGACGACAAACCCAAGTCCAAATCGGACAACTAGAACTTCCGTTCAGATCGATAGCATCCTCGCGACCCAGGCGTCGCGCCTGGGTCTCCTTCTTCTTCAGTTCCTTCGCAAACAAACTTAGAACTGCGCGATCGGCGTCGCATGCAGAGTCCGGCTCAGAAACTCCACCTGCGTGTCCTTCGCCTCCGCCGCCACACGACCAAACCCCGAGTGCTCTTCGGGCGCGCCGGTCGTTGCCCATGTCTTGACCTCGATGAGATCCGGGCTTGAGCCGTGCGCCGCATAGACCGAGCCGAGCCGCTCGACAAACGCCTGCATCCCCGCGAACGGCACCACGACATCGCCCTCGCTGTGCAGCACGAGCAGCGGGATCGGTCGGAACGAATCCAGCCGCTCCATGGGATCGACCTCGGCGATCCGCTCGGGCGCGTGCGTGCCTCGCCACCCTTCGAGCCCGGCGGCCCGGTACATCTCCCCGAGCCAACCCGTCGTCGATTCGACCGCGGCACACGAGAATGAATGCGAGTCGCACAATCGTCGCAGCGTCACCATGCCGCCCGCGGACATCCCGCCGAGTCCCACGCGATCGAGATCGAAGACGCTGGCGAATCGCGGATCGGCGAGCGCCTCCACAACTCGATCAATCTCCCCCACCGCGTGCTCGATGATGTCGAGCGTTCGCGTAGGCGATTGCAGCCCCGCGTCCACGCGTTCGCCATGTCCGGGAAGGTCGATGGCGCACGCGGCGATCCCGGCACGGATCCACCGAAGGTACCTCCCCGGGTCGAGTTCCTTGGAGACCGTCCGCCCGTGGAGCCAGAGCATGACCGGCGTCGGCGTCTCCCAATCCGGATGCGCAAGGAGCACGGGCACGTCGCCGAAGCGGTCGAGTCTCGCCCGCTCGGCAAGAGCACGCGGGAACCCACCGAAACGTCCCGAAACACCCGGCACTCTCGGCGTTCGATCGCTCAAAGCACGAGCCTCGCGCCCCGCTCGAGCGCCGACGGGAGTTTCGCGTTCATCAGTTCCTCGGCACATGTCGCGGTCGCGGGAGAGATCTCGATGTCCCCATCGACGCTCCCATCATCCTTCCGAGGGACTCGAACGCCGCACGCCTCCAACCAACGGGCGGCACGTGTCGTCTGCATCGCCCTGCTGCTCTCGACGCTGTCCACACCCGTGGCGTTCTTGATCGGCGCGAACTCCTCGTCGCGATCGACCTCCATCACGATGCTCTGCGTGCACATCGGGAGCGCGTCGAATACGAATCGCTCGAGTTTCACGCCGTTGTTCGAGTTCGGCGACACCGGCCTCCCCGTCTCCATGTCCACGCACGGGATCTTCTTCTCCGCCCGGTGGTACGGCAGCGAGAACCTGGGATCGTGCGCGAGCCGATCGATGAACTCCACGGCGATCATGTGGATCGCGATCGAGCCCGCGATGAAGCGCAGCGAACCATCACCCAGCCGCTCCTTCTGGAGCGACATCGGAAGATCGGAATACTCCACAACGCAGACCTTGCCATCGATCCGGCAGAACACGCCCATCTTCTCCTCGGGATAGGCCTTGGGAATCATCTTCGACGACATCTCGCCGGAGGACTCGCTCGACACCGCGTGCAGCCCGACAAAGACGGGATCGAGCACGCGCACGAGCGGATTGTCCACCTGGAAGTAACTCACGTGCTCCACGCCACGCTTCTTCATGTCCTCCAGCGCGCCAGACGACGCGAGCGCCTTGATCGAACCGCCGTGCCCATCGGGATTCGTCGCCACCTGGCTCGTCGTCGCGAGAAGCATGCGCCCGGTTTCGATATCAAGCGACGGCATCACCCCCTGCGAAAAGAACTTCACGCTCGAGCGTGACAACCCAAAGAACGTGTGCGTCTCGAAGAACTCCAGCGTCTGCTCGTGGTTCTGCGGGCTGGTCATGATGTACCACGGCACCTCGACACCCCAACGCTGGCGAGCGCCCACGAGATGCTCGGCAAAGACTTGAAAGAGGCTCTTGCTCGTCACCGGCGTCGCCGGGTAGCAGCCCTTGGGCCCTTCATACCCCAGTCGGCTCCCCTGCCCTCCCGCGACTACGAACGCCGCGACACGCCCGCTCGCGATCAAGTCCTGCCCCTTTCGACGGATCGCGTCACGGTCCCATGGCCTCGATTTCGAAAGGTGATCATGCGGGAAATACGGCGCGGGCTCGACGTTCGCCGGAAGCGTGACGGCCGGCTTGTTCTTCACATACTCATCCACCAGCCGAGGCAACGACTCGACATCGAGGCGCTCGATCTGTTCCAGAAGCACCCGGCGTTCTTCCGGATCGAGCGTCTCATAGAAGCGGAGCACGTGCTCCTGCCCTACGCCCTTGAGACGCGTCAGCGTCGCGTCGTAACTCGGTCCACTCGAGATGTGATTCATGGACGGCCTCCGTTCGTGACGGATGCTACACACCCCCGGATCGCGCGAACACCCGCCGGTGGTGTCGGCTTCACGCGCCGGCTCACGTACACAGGATCCGATGCCTTGGAAACTCTCCCTTCCACCTCGCCTACCCCTGATCGCGCCCTCGGTCCTATCGGGCGACTTTGCTCGACTCGCCGAGGATTGCGAGGACGTGCTCGGCGCCGGCGCCGACCTTCTGCACCTCGACGTGATGGACGGGCACTTTGTCCCGAACCTGACGATGGGCCCGGATCTCTGCCGCGATCTTCGCAAGGCCATGCCCGAGGTCTTCCTCGATGTCCATTTGATGGTGACCGACCCGGCGATGTTCTTTGAGCCCTTCGCCAAGGCCGGGGCCAACTGCATCACCTTCCACATCGAGGTCATCGAGGCCAACGAGGTCCCACGTCACGTCGAACGACTGCACGCCCTCGGCGTCGAAGCCGGCCTGGCGATCAACCCCCCGACCCCGGTCGAGCAGATCCTGCCCGCCTTGTCATCTCCCGACCTGATCCTCGTTATGTCCGTCAACCCGGGGTTCAGCGGCCAGGCCTTCATCGAGTCCACCGTCGAAAAGACCAGGACCATCCACCCACGGCTCCGCCCCACACAGCGCCTGGAAATGGACGGTGGCCTCTCCCCCAAAAACGCAAAACTAGTCCGAGAAGCGGGTTGCGACATCCTTGTCGGTGGCAACTCGGTCATGGGTCAAAGGCAGGCCGTGCGGAAAGAAGCCATTCGGGCGATGCGAAATACCTAACATATGCCGCATTCCGTTCGAATGTCGCAACCGAATCCCGCCGATGACGGGATGGTTCTTGGGTACGATCTTTCCTGTCGGTCAGGGCAGGACGCCCTCGACCCCTCGCAACGGAAGCACGCGCCTTCCATGGACGGAAACGCATGGCGGAGCCAATCCCCCTGATTCTGCAACTCATCCGAACCGGTAACTGCCTCTGGGAGTCTCAGGGACGTTTCGCCGGCCTGAGCAACATCCCGTTGTGTCCCTCCAGCGAGCCGATCCTTCGCGGGATCGGGGCGGCAATGCGAGTGGACACTCGCGTGATTTTGTCGGCCGAGGACGACGCGAGCGTGGCGGCAGCCCGTTTGGTCGCCGATTCATGCCCGAATCGCGTGGATCTGAAGCCTATCGAGGAGCTCCACGAGATCGGCCTTGGTCTGTGGGAAGGAATGCTCGAAACCGAGGCACAGACCCGCTATCACGCCGTCTATCGGAAGTGGAAGGCCGACCCCGCTTCGGTGGTGCTCCCCGAGGCCGAATCTCTCGCCGACGCTACCGAGCGCCTTCTTGCCGCGATCGGTCGCGGGGCTGGTCGAGCCGGCGCCAGGGGGTCTGTGGCCGTCGTCCTCCGGCCGCTCGCGTGGGCGGCCGCGACCTGTATCCTGGGCGATATTCCCACCGTGCAGTTCTGGGACCTCTTGCGGGCACCGGAATCCAATTTGACGCTGAGTGTGGATCCATTGAGATTGAAGAGCAGGAAACGCTCGGCCCGAACGGTTGCCTAGCGTATGGGTGAAGATTTGGTTATTGGTCCTGAGACAGATCAATGGCCGAAGACAACAATCCCGACTCGCCGCAACGCGGTTCCCGAAGGACTCGACTGATGGCCCAAGCCCCAACGTCCAAACCCCCAGCCCCGGCCCCATCTCGTTCGTGGAACGAGGTCAGGCCGGCGCGGCGGTCGGCGATCCCCGAGGGGTTATGGCTCCGGTGCCCGTCGTGCTCCAAGATGGTCTACCGCCGGCATCTGGAGGCCAACCTCCATGTCTGCCCGGAGTGCGACTTCCACTTCCGCATCTCGGCCACCGAGCGTGTCCGCCAACTGGCCGACCCCGATTCGTTCGTGGAACTCTTCGCCGGACTGGCCCCGTGCGACCCGTTGGGGTTCAAGGACCTCAAAGCGTACAAGGACCGGCTGACGGCAGAACAGATCAAAACCGGGACGATCGATGCGGTGAAGGCCGGCCGGCTCTTCATCAAGGGCCGCGAGGCTCTGGTCTGCTGCCTCGACCTCACGTTCATGATGGGCTCGATGGGCTCGGTCGTGGGCGAGACGGTGACTCGATCGATCGAGGAGGCGACGAAGACGGGCCTGCCCCTGATCGTCGTGTCGTGCTCGGGCGGCGCGCGGATGCAGGAATCCGGCCTGTCCTTGATGCAGATGGCCAAGTCGAGCGCGGCGCTGGCCCGACTCGATGACGCCGGCGGCCTCTTCATCTCCGTCCTTACCGATCCGACCACCGGCGGCGTGACGGCGTCGTTCGCGATGCTCGGCGATGTGTGCTTCGCCGAGCCGAACGCGTTGATCGGATTCGCCGGGCCTCGAGTCATCCAGCAGACGATCCTCCAGGAACTCCCCGCGGGGTTCCAGCGCAGCGAGTTCCTGAAGAAATCGGGCCTTGTGGATCGCGTCGTGCATCGCGGGCAACTCCGCAGCGAACTCGCCCGCATCATCGATTACGCCGGCAAGTGATGCCCGGCCAGGACCAGAATCCGAAGAACCCCGAGAAAGCGCTCGCGAGCGACTCGATATCGCCACCACGACGCCGTGTGTTCTTCCGGGCGGCGATGTGGTCGCTTCTGCACGGGCTGTTGATGTGGCTGGCGCTCCCCACGGCCGACATCTGGTGGCTCGCGTTTCTCGCTCCCTTCGCGATGTTCCGGATCGTCCTTCTCGACGGGCCCGTCCGATGGAACGTCCTTGGCACGATCGCGGGGATGATGCCCTTCTGGCTCGTGACCGAGTGGTGGATCTTCGACGTAACGGCGATCGGATTTGGCCCGCTCTGCCTCGTGCAGTCGGCGTGGGCGGGAGTCTTCGTCGCGGCGGCGCAGTCGTTCACACGCTCCCGCTACGCGTGGACCTCGCGACTTCCCGCATCGATCACCCTCCCACTGCTGTGGGTCGGCGTGGAGTTCCTCCGAGGCGAGGTCTTCATGAAGGGGTATCCCTGGGCCTTTGTCGCCCATCCGCTCATTGAGTCGGAGGTCCTCTCGTCGGCGGGCGCGTTCGTCGGGGTGTATGGCGTGTCGTTTCTGGCGTGCGTGCCCGCGGCGGCACTCGTGGATCTGCACTCGAGCACGTCCCGCATACGGCTCGCCGGCGTCGTTTCGGTTGTGTGTGTCGCGTCGCTCTTTGTCGCGGCGTACCTCGGTCGTCCGCCGATCGAGCAAGGACCAACGCTCCGCGTCTCGCTGATCCAGACGAACGTGCCCCAGAGCAACAAACTGGAATGGGGCCGCGAGTCGGCAAGCGAGATCGAGGAGTTCCGACATCTCGCGGATATGACACAGGACGCGTCGATCGGTCTCAAAGATCTCGATCGCCCCGACCTGATCGTGTGGCCCGAGACGATGATGCCCGGACCGACGCTCACGCCCAGCGCGGTCGATGAGTACGAGAAGAAGGATATTCGAAGCCGCATCCCTGGACGTGATGGGCAACCCGACCAGTGGATTCCCATCCGCGAGTTCACCGACACACTCCTGCACCTCCAGGCTCGCGTCGGCGTGCCCATGCTCGTGGGCGAGGAGCATCTGGATGGCCTGAGCGTCAGGGTACACGAGGATGGTTCGATCGAACAGTCGGTCCGCGGTCGGTACAACAGCGTCTTCATGGTCGATCATGGGGCGCTCTCCTCGCTTCGGTACGACAAGATGAAGCCCACGCCCTTCGGCGAGACCGTGCCGTATCTGGAGCACCTGCCGGCGGTCCGCTCGTGGTTGGAGAGTGTGGCGGCGTCGGGGATGTCGCTCGATCTCCGCGCTGGAACCGACCCGACGGTCTTTCCGATCGCCACGCGGGACGGTGAGACCGTGCGATGCGTCACACCGATCTGTTTCGAGGTGACGGTGGCGAGTGTGTGCCGGGCATTGTGCTACAACGCGAACGGCACACGCCGGGCGGATCTGATCGTCACGCTCACCAACGACGGCTGGTTCGGTCCGTCGCTCGCCGGAAAGATCCAGCACCTGCAACAGGCCCGGTGGCGCTGCGTGGAACTCGGCATCGGCATGGCCCGCTCGGCCAACACCGGGATCTCGTGTGTGATCGATGCTCGGGGACGCGTCACGGACGCGGAGCGATGGTCGAAGTCACCGATCAAGTCGCCGTTCGCGGACCAGGCGGGATTCGTGAACGGACAGACCACGCCGCCGACAAGGCCGACGCTGTATGGACGGATCGGCGACCTCGTGGGCTGGATCGCGTTCGCGGGGCTGGTCCTGGGATTTGGAATCGGGTTCGCAGGACGCCACAGGCACGCGAAACCACCTGGCGCGAACCGATAGTCTCCCGCGGCACTATGGTGGTCCCATGAGCAGCATGCAAATCCGCGGCGTGGGCATGACGGCGATGATTGTCGGTCTCGCTTGCGTGGCCGCGTCGGGGTGTGCGGGCAAGCCACGGCCGACACCCCTGAAGGCCGACCCGGCGCTCGCGACGTTGCGTTCCACCACCTACGACCGACTGGCGCTCGACCAGTTGCGTGAGCAGGCCGTTGGCGTGCTCGTTGAAATGGCGGACCACGACGATCCTCAGGTGCGGGCCAACGCGATCGAGGGGCTGACCAAAGTCCCGGCTCGCGCGAGCGACGTGATCCGCAAGGCCACCAAGGACGAGAGCGCCGCGGTCCGCGCGGTGGCGACGATGGGCGCGGGACGCGAGCGACTCCGCGAGACCATGCCCGACATTCGACCACTCCTCAACGACCCATCGGAGTTCGTCCGGGCCGCGGCGATCTTCGCGATGGTTCGCTGCGGCGAATCCGTCGATCGATCGCCGCTCGCAGGAATGCTCGCGAGCGAGGAGTCGCTCAAGTTGCGCGCGCACGCGGCGTACATCCTCGGCGAGATCGGCGATCGCTCGGCCCAAGGCATGCTCCGCGACGCGGTGGGCAAGGTCCCGGCGCGCGCGTCCGAGGCCGAGGTGCGTCTCTTCCAGATGCAGGTCGCCGAGGCTCTTATCAAGTTGGGGGACGACTCGGAACTCGCGGGCATCCGGGCGGCTCTCTTCCCGGCCGCCCCCGAGGACCTCGAGATGACCGCGCTCTCGATGCAGATCCTCGGCCAGCTCAGGGACACCAGCAGCGTCTCGGGGATCATCACCCTGATCGAGAGGCGCACCGAGAGCGCGTACGACATGCCACCGGAGATCCGCCTTCTCGGGGCGGCAACCCTGGCCAAACTCGGGAACGACGAGGGGGACTTCATCGGTGATCAATACCGATCCGACGATCGCCCCATGGTCCGTATGCAGGTGGCGTCGGTCTATGGCGAGACCCGGCATCGCGAGAATCTGGGCGTGCTCGCGGAGATGCTGCGAGACCATGACGAACGGGTCCGCGTGGCGGCGGCCACGGGCATCCTGAACATCGTGAAGTGATCCCGGCCTAGTCGATCGTTCCCGAATGAGATTCCCACGGATTTGCGGTCTCTGTTGGGGATGGGTTGGGGGTTGATTGACAGGTGGACGGAAGTCTGGTACATAGGTTCTGCGGGTGGTGTGTCGGCTGTGGAGAGGAACCGGAGTCGGTTCCTGGCCGGATAGCCCCCTGCCGCCGTATTCTTGTGGCACGCGCCGGGCGTGACGTGGTTCGCGTTGCAGGCGTGGCAGGATCGGCGAGGAACACGGGAGTTTTGGATCGGCAGGAGGCCGACCGCCCGTGCGAAGAGCCGAAGCAGGTGCAGGCGACGGGTTGAGCGTGGTTCAACCGGTTGTGCCCGCCGATGAATCCTTCTAACGTCAGGAGCATCCCGTGTCCGGACTGGCCAAGATTTTGATGGTGATCGCGACGGTGTTGAGCGTGTTCCTTTCGGCGCTGGTGATCGCCTATGCCGCGAACACGGATCGCATCCGCACGGACTATGAGTCGGCCCTTCAGGCGAAGCAGGCGGCCGAGGCGAGTCTCACCGCGGGCAGCGCCCAGTGGCAGACCGAGCAGGCCGAACTCCGCAACACGATCACGGCCCTGGAGTCGAAGATCGCGAGCAAGGACGAGAACATCGCCAACCTGCAACTGGACATGGCCAACCTCCAGACCGAGCGCGCCAAGGCCCAGACCGATCGCGACAGTGTCATCGCGAAGATCAAGGACCTCAGCGACCAGATCAAGGTCGCCAACACGCTGCTCACCTCCAACAACGACGAGCTCCGCATGCTCCGCGCGAACGAACTGAACTATCGCACGCAGTTGGCGGCCCTCGAGGATCGCCTCTCCGACGCGCTCAGCCGCAATGAGGTCCAGGATCAGACGATCCGCGCCCTCCGCGAGAGCCTCGCCTCGGCCCAGCAGCAGGTCGCGTCATCGGCGACGGCGGTCCCCGCGAGCACCCCCGGCAGCACCGGCGCCCGCAGCGAGCCCTTCGAGGCCAACGCCCTCATCTCCGGACGCGTCGACGAGGTCCGCAACGACGCGGGCGCCAACAAGACGCTCGTGAAGCTGACGTGCGGCACGAACAATGGCGTCTCGGAGAACATGAAGTTCTACGTCGTGCGTGACGGCAACTGGATCGCGAACCTCGTGGTCCGCAACACCGACCTGCAGTACGCCGTCGCCGAGACGACGCTTGGCGGCTCGGTCCGCGCGGGCGATATGGTCGTCTCGCGGCTTCGCTAACCCTCATCCCGGAACAGGAGAATCGCATGAGTCAGTTCGGGATGCAGATGCCCAACGCACGAGCGAGCCGTCGCAGTTCGCTCGATGTCCATGTCGCGATGATGGCCCTGGCCGTCCTCTTTCTGCTCACGGCCTGCGTCGTGATGTGGATGGCGGGGAGCAAGGTCGGGGTCGATGGCAACTGGTGGAGCCTCCAGGCAAAGCCCGCTGATGGGGGAGTCAAACTCCCGGCGGCGAACTAGGCCAAATCCTCGCCAGCCCGTCGCCCACGCGGCCATCGGGCTTGACCCACGCGGAATGCAGACTACTGTGAACGTCCCGTCGGAAACCCGCGGGGAAACATGTTGGGGCGGTAGCTCAATTGGTTAGAGTCCCGGACTGTCGATCCGGTGGTTGCGGGTTCGAGTCCCGTCCGCCTCGCTTCTGCAAGCCTCGCAATCTGCGGGGCTTGCGGTGTTTTTGGACTTCGTCCGTTCGGCCTTCGACACCCTCGTTTTGCCCGATTGCGTCCTGATTGCGTCCTGACCGCGTTGTCCGGTTTGGATTGCTCAGAGCTTCCATCGCTGCCCGAGCCCGCTCCGCGTCTTGTGTCTCCGCGGCCAAGTAGTACTCCTGCGTCGTGGTGATCTTCGAGTGTCCCATGTACTCCTTAAGCACATGCATCGGCACCACCCGGGCCATCCGAGTGCCGTAAGTCCGCCGCAGGTCGTGCAGGCTCCCATGCGGCCACGGGACTTCGTCCACCGGGACGCCCCGCTCCTTGGCCAGAAATGCGCGGGCGTTCTTCTGAATCAGGTCGAACCGGGCCTTCATGTTGTTTGCCGGCTCGTAGTTGGGGCCGAGCTTGTCCTTCGCCGCGATGACGGCGGCCATCCTGGCGAGTCGGTCCAGCGAGAGGAATACATACGGTGAGCCGTCGCTTTCGGCCTGCAGCTTCGCGAGCAGCCGGATCGTGGACTCTGGCAACGGCACAGTCCGCTCTTCGTAGCTCTTCGCCGACCAGGGGAGAACCGGGAACTCGCCGCGGTCCTTGACGGTGAACGTGCCGGCTCGCTTCGCCGAGACCCGAACGGTCTTAGCCTCGAAGTCCACATCCCGCCAGTGCAGATTGACGAGCTCCCCCTTGCGGAAGCCGCTCGTCTCACCGAGGGCGATGAACACCCTCCACCAGAGCATCGACGCGACCGTCCGCATCGCCCGTGTCTCGTCTGGCGAGAAGATCCGCTTCGGTCGCGACTGGGCCTTCGGCATCCGCACACCGGCCAACGGGTTCTCGTGGATGAGCCCATCCTTCAGGGCCCGGTTGAGCATGGCCTTGAGAGTCCGAAGGGTCTTGCCAACCGTCGTCTCTGAGACTTTCGCCTCATCGAGCAGGTACGTCTTGAGGCGAGCAACGTGCCCGCGGCCGAGACTCGTGAGCCTCGTGGCGCCACCCCAGGCCTTGAGGGCATGGGCCGTGGAGTGCCTGATGCTCTCCACAGTGTTGAGCTTTACCGTTCCGCGGATCGCCTCGCGGTCGAGCACCAGGTACTCAGCGAGCGTCATCTCCTTCGGACGGTTTCGCTTGATGCGACCGCCGCCGATCGCCTGCTCCTTCTCGCGGCGTGCCGACTCGGCTTCGCTCTTGGTGACATTGCCAACGCGCCCGATCGACTCGGAGAAACGCCGGCCGTCGGTGCCCCACCAACGGAGCGTCCAGTACTGAGCCTTGCCGCCGCTCGGCAGCTTGACGTTCCGCTTGTGGAGTTCAACCTTGATCGTCATTGGTGCCCCCTTCACGGACCGATACGCGCTTCGCAATGGAGCGGTTCGACCCGAAACTGTATCTGTCCGTGTACTGCTCCGTTTGCCCATGGATAAAGCGAGCGAGTTCTTCTCGTGTGAACCGATTGTGCCGGCCAACTCGACAAGGTCGGATGCGCCCCGAGTTGACCAGGTACTCCAATGACGCCAGCGCGTCTCCGATGTCCCTGCCCTCTTCGGTGAGACGCAGATAGAGGGCAGCCTCCTGCGCCGTCATCAGCGGCGGCACGGGTCGTGGCGGATCGCCAGGAAGCCAGTCAATCGAGGGGATCATCAACTACCTCCATTCCGCGAAGGCGGACCTCTGAATCCGAATGGCAAGGGCGGCGATTCCTCCCCGCCCTGCCCTGTTTCACTTGCCGAGCATCCGCTTGAGCACGCTCGCGCCGCCGCGAATCGCCTCGCGGTTTTCCAGGCCGAACTTGACCGCGCCCGGCGTGGCCTTTGCCAGCTTGCGGATTCCGTAGCCCAGGATCAGAAGACAAAACAGCGTTGTCATGACTCATTCCCTTTCCATCTGCGGCGGTTCGTGCCCGCGGTCTTCGCGAGCCTGTTCCGCCCGTGCCAGCCGCTCGCCGAGGATCGAGCGTGGTTCCTTGTCGGGGGCGGCATCCTCGGCACGCTGCCCCTCCGCGACTTCAATCGCCATCTTGGTGTTTGGCATGCCGTACTCGGGAGCCTGCGCCGCGGTGCCAGGCCCGTAGAGTGCCGCGCCAAGTTCGTGAAGGCCTTGCCGCCACTCGGCAAGCAGCATTTCCTTGGTGCGGGCCATGTTCTCACGCATGTCCACGTGTTCCTCCTTTCAGGAATGCCGCGTCACTGCCCGTGCATCTGGCGGAACCGCTCCACCGTGTTGCATTGGTCGAGGTACGCGTCGTGCATATCGAGAGCACGCGTCCGATCGAAGCCGGCCGCGAGGTTGACCGAGGCGAACAAGCCGCCGGCGGCGAGCATCAGGTAGGTGCCGAGCGGCACATTGCCCTGGAGCACCAATGCGCCGACCAGGAACACGAGCATCGGTTCGACGATCCGCTTGACCGTCTCTTCGCTGATGCTGCCGGTCCAACGCATGATGCGGGGCATCCCGGTGTAGTACGAGTGGATCTGGGTGCCGCCAGCCTTGATGCGTGCCAGCACCGCGAACCTCGCGATGCCGCATGCGACGAGGTACGCCAGGAGGAACAGGAGCACCGGTGCCACGTTCTCCCCCCTCCAGAACGCCGTTGAGAAGAAAATCACCAGTACCGCCGCCGCTGCCTGGAGGCCGAGGTATCGCTCCCCGAAACTCCGGCTCTTGTGGAGGCCTGTGTACGACGCCGCTGTAAACGTTCTCCTTGAGATCGGCCCGCTCTGGGATGCCATGCGGCCATTACTTCTCTCGCTCCGGGAACTGCGGGTCCCAGGCGTCGCCCCGGACATGCGATACTGGACTGATTCGTGGAAAACGCAGGTCGTCCCCGAGCCGTGGTCCTGGGTCCCGCAAGAACTGGTGAGCGGCTTCCACGCTCTGGCCTCCCGGGAACAGGAGCACGACCATGAACTCTCAGAACTGCGTAGCCGATTCGCGAAGTACTGTCTGGAAAGGCTCAAGGCCCGTGACAAAGGTGGCCCGCCGCTCGAACCGAGTGACGACTGGCGGTGGGCATACATCCGCGCCGCGAGGGAACTTCGCGTCAACCCGGAAGGCAACGGCCACCGCATCTTGCATCAGGTCGCTGCGAACGATCCGGATCTTGGAGTGCGGCAGGAGGCCAAGGTCGCGTACGACGACCTCCGTCATGGCCCCACACTCCCGGCGGGAATGTCGCCGCGCCGAACGGTAACCAACGCGATCGTCTGGCTGTTCCAGGCTCACTTTCTGAGCGTCAAACAACCCGGCGTGGAGATGGACCTCCCCGGCGTGCTGCGCACCCGAGAGGAGATCGCCCGTCGTACCACCGAACCCGAGTGGGAGAAAAAGGAGGCGTCCCCGTCCTGACGATGCGTTTCGACCGTTCCAATCCGATTCCTTGCCGCTGTCAGAGCTCCCGATGGGCTCATGGCTCTCAAGAGCACCGCGGCTCTGTGGGCGGTCATCCGCTGTGGATGACCCGAGATTCACACCCATACGGAGCGACTCAATGTCTACGTCTCACGATTCCATTCCATCCCAGGTAGCAGACAGTCTCACGGGAAGGCTGGTTCTGTTGGTCGGGGGTGATCGCCGTCCCGATCAGCTGGCCCGATTGCAAGCGGCCTTCCCACGTACCCGATTCCGCTGGTGCCCGACCCGTGATTCGGATGCAAGCCTGAATGCCTTCGAGCACCTGATCCATCACGAAAAGGTGGCGATCGTCATCATCCTTCACGGCCTGGCCCGGACGGGCCACACCAAGGGCGCTCGCCGTCTGTGCTCGAAGATCCACAAACCGCTGCTCTGGTGCCGACGACCGACCGCAGCCGCGATCGTTCGAGCGCTGAGTGCCCACCGACTCGCAGCCTGAACCTGGAGACCCGCCGGCGACCGATCGCCGGACTCCAGCACGCTGTGTGCGCGAGCCGGCAGGCGGGCCGACGGTCCCAGTCTGAAGGAGTGTTTCCATGTCGCCGAACAGTTCCCAGAGTTCTCAGTCCAGCACGCCCATGACCGGTGACGCCGCGGCCCGCATCCAAAGCGCGGCGGCCAAGGCCGGCGGCGGCCAGGTGAGCAAGGGCAGCCGAGTGCGCACAGCGCATCAAGATCATCGGCACGGAGGTACTCGATCGTCCGTTCATTGCGGGGATCAGGTGAGTCGGAGCATCCGATTTCCGACATGAGCACATGCAGCAAGATGTCCTGTTCCTGCTTGCGAGCCCGGACGAAGCGCTGTTTCGTTAGTCCGGCGAGCAAGGCCATGCGTGCTTCGGGGGATGCGAATGGCGAGCTGGAACTTGCCCTTGCGGACAAGAGCGCCGAGTACCAGCGGTCGACAGGAAGCCTGAAACCCGCCTGCAGCACTCGCGTGCTGATGAACAGGGTGGGAGAGATTCCACGTGCCTTCAGAATCGGAGCGGCGACATCCAGATTGTCACGATACCCGTCGTCGAACGTGATCCAGCAGGTGCGATCCGCGGAGCCACGCCCTCGCACAAGGCGGTCGGCAGCCTCTCGTTCGTCGATCCAGCGATGGGTCTTGCCGAGGTGATCCAGAATGGACTCGAATCCAGAGACAGTAACCGCAGATCCCCGTTCGACCCATGGCCAGTAGTCGTCGGCCACGGCATCCGGGACGACGCGGTGAAAGCAGAGGACAAGGGCGGACGGCATCAGAACTCCTGCGAGGGAGGGAGGTTGGATTGACTCAGCGAAATCGCCAAGCGGGCCGCCTCAGCGGGAGACAGTGGACCATGAATGTGGTCCTCGCGGCGGTCGTCTACCTTCGCGCCAGCCAGGCGCGACGCCCAACCTTGCTCGGTGCCGACGGCGAGCACCGGTTTTCCGAGTGACCAGGCCAGGGCGATTTCGGTGAGCGTGCCGGCGCGGCCTCCGATGGCGATGACCACCCGGGCCGACGCGACGACCATGATGTTGCGGCCGTGCCCCATGCCTGTCGCGATGGTCGTACCCAACCACGGGTTTCCGCTCGCCAGGTCATACGTGGGCACAACGCCGATTACTGAGCCGTCATCCCAATGCGGAGACGCGGCCGCGCCACGGCAGACGCCAGCCATGACACCACCGAGGCCGCCGCAGAAGATCCTCACGCCGCCGTCGATCAACAGCCTCCCGATTTCCTCGGCGGCCTTGACCTCCTCCGGGGACTCACGAGCGGAACCGACGACGGCGATGAGGGGGCGGGGGGGACGCGGGGGCATCGATCAGTCTCCAGCCCCGGCGAGGGGGATTCTCGGAAGGTCGGTGGGAGAGGTCTCGCCCGCCGCGTCCGTGCCGAGCAATGCAGGCAGAAACGGCGGGTGCAGTTTCCGAACATGGGGCATCGCGCTCAACTCGGCCACGATGCCCAGGTGGTACGCAGCCTCGTGTTCGTCTGCTGAGGGCGAGTTTCGGGCGGGTCGCTGGTGGCGCTGTTTCTGAACCTGATCCTCCGGTGGAATGAGAACGAACACCGTCTCGCGACTGCGCGGGCCAACGAGCATCGGCGGGATGGAGCATGCGGCGACGATGGTGGGGTGTCCCTGTGCAAGAGCGTCTTCGCGGACCAGTTCAGCGATGCGTCCAAGGCGGCGAAGCCCACCGTCCTTGGCCGAGAATGCCTGGGTTGCTGTGCAAATAGCGCCCAGTTCAACCGTGCGGCGCGTGGGGCGCACGATGCTGCAGGCGCGCAGGAGTGTGGACTTGCCCGAGCCTGGCTCGCCGATGAGCCACAACAGCGTTGAATCGCAGGCGCTCAGCCACTGTTCGGCAAAGTGGAGAAGTTGATGTGGCAGGGCGGTCGTCATGCGAGGCTCACGTCCGGGATCACGCGCGTGCCTCCATCGTATCGGGAGGTGGCGTGAGCCCCCAGAGCGAGCCTGCGCGCACCCAGAACTGACTTCGCTCTCGTGGTGTCATCTGCATCGCGTATCGCCGCCAAAACCGGCTCACCCCGTCGGCGATTGCAGAGGAGCCGTGATGGGTCAGGCGGCTGCCGCGGTGAGAACGAATCACGACTCGTGGATCGCATGCTCGCACATACTGCGCCGGGCGCTTGGTCGAGAGACGGATACCAAAGTCGAGATCGTTCAGTGCGGGAAGATCCGGCGCGAAGCCGCCGACATCATGGAATAGGTCTCGCCGAATGAGCAGATTGCTGCCGCGCAGGCCCGGATTGCACACCAGGAACTTTCGTGGATGCAGATGTGCCGGCGGAACTTTCTCGGGCACCAGGGTTCCATCCAGTTGATGCTTGAAGAAAGCGGAGAGGCCGACATCGGGCGCCGAGGGCGCGAAGTAATCGAGCATGCCCGGCAGCCAGTAGTCGTCGTCATCGAGGAAAGCAAGATGTGTGCCGGTGGCGGCGCTGGCACCCAGATTACGAGCGGTGGATACGCCTGCACCCTCCGGGATACCAGTGAACAGGAACCGAGTCGCAATGGCGCTGCTGAGAGGTAGCCGCGAAGCAATCGACTCGGCGCTTGCGACGCCGGAGTCGATGACCACGATCAGTTCCGCCGGCAGGCGGGCCTGGCGAATCACCGATGCGACGGCCTCTCCGAGCAGGTCGGGTCTCGTGAGCCTCGTGGGGATGATCACGCTCACATCCACAATCGATCCCACCATCTCAGGATCGCCTGCGCAACGTCCGGGCCACCGGGCACGCCGAGGTATCCAGCAAATGCGTCCCGCGCGCCTTGTCGGGACGGCCACTCCCGCCGCTGTTGCTCAATGTGCTCGATGATCCTTCGGCGACATGTCGGAGCGGCGAGCGACGGCAAGTGCGCGACCACCGCTGCGGTAAGATCGGCCTCAGATAAAGACTCGAAGGCGGTCGGGAAGCCATCGATGAGGTCCGGCAGGTTGATGCCGGTGGATACCAGGCCCATGCGCTCGTACACGCTCAGTTGAAGCACTTGCGTTGCGTTCTGTGGAGGCAGGAATAGCATGGGCTTGCGGAGATACAGGCCTTCGAACACGGCGTTGAGGCCGGGCGACGTGATGTAGAGCGAACTGCCTGACAGCACATCCATCATGGCGGGGTGCGGGAGAGTCGATAGTTCGGCGCGTTGGCGGATCGGGTGATTGCCGCCAATGGACTGAATGGCCTCCGACCCGCTGCAAATGCGTAGAGGCGTAGGAAGGTCCTTCAGGTCACTGATGCAATCCGCCATAAAACGGGCGTAGTGCGAGTTGCTTCCCGGAATCACCCATTTGGAGCGACCGCCTCCCAATTGAGCAAGTGTGCCTTCGCTCTGTCGCCGGGGCCCTGGCAGTCTGCGGATCAAGGGGCCGACAAGGCACGGGGGGCATGTGGCTCGGAGCGCAACATCCTCGATGCCCGGGAATCGCTGGGCGAATGCCGACTCTGCGTGTTGCCAGAAGGAGTGGTTCTTCGGACCGCCCATCCAGTAGAGAATGTCCACGTAGAACAGCGGCAGACCCATGGACAAGTAGAGGTCCAGACAGGAGTGATTGCTGACGACGAGAACCGCGTCGACATCGACTTCGGCAAGCGCCGATGCCACCTCAGCGGGCGCCTTCACGTTTGCGTGGATCACTCGGTGGACGGCCGGGTCTACATCAAGCAATTCGGCGGTGATACCATGTGACAGCGCCCAGGAATCGGCATCCAGCGCATCGAGCACCGATAGCAAGGCGGTCGTGGAGCCGAAGCACATCGGGTTCGAGTCACAGAGCAGTCGAAGCCGAGGTGGCTGCATTTCGACTCCAGACGGCAATGTGTCACGCGCCGCTTTGGGCGCAAGTAGGCGCCACCGGCGTCAGGAGTCCTGGGTTCAGTGGGTCGCGCATGAGCGATTCGGCATAGGTGAATGCCTCGGCGTGAAGTGTGAGCTCTGACATCCGGCTTACTTCATCCGAAACTAGCAGTGTCGTGAGCGCCTCGGCGAGGCCGCACATTTCCGCTTTGGCGCGGTTGAGCGAGGCGTCGATCCGAGCTGATACTGACCAGAAGGCGGGAACAGAGTGCAGAACAGTCGAGATCTCCGCAGCGGTATCGCGGGCCTGGGTCAGAGCGGCTCGAAGGCGTGAGGCCCGTTGCAACACGAAGTCCGACAGCGAGTTGATCGGCCGTTGATCCGACCTGCTCGAAACATATCGAGAAACGAGCACGCCAACAAAGTCGGCGAGCAAGACGGACTCCCCATTGCCAATACGGGGCTGAAACGTCCGGTCGTGATGGAGCGTGAGCGGTCCTTCTGCAATCTTCAGGCCGAAGCGATGCCTGAGGAGGTTCATACCAATCATATCGCCGCGTCGTGAGTACGTGTCTCCAACGGGCATTGCCGGATACGGATGGTTGAACAGGTCCTCCAACCGTCGAAACACGGCGTTGCCACCGCAGTTCGGGCGCTGCGACTCGCGGAATAGACCTGAGTGGAGCGGGAGCAGTGGCCTGAACGGTGCTCTGCCCTGTGGGATCGCGGCGACTGCTTCTAGGAGCGAGGCGGCAACCGTCTCAAAGTCGCTCCGGGTGCCGGCGCGAGGAGTCCAGGGCAACGGGCACAGTACCTGTTCAAGGGGGTAGAGCTCCGTGAGGTCGTAGTAGTCATCGACGCGCCGTCGCGGCGAGTCGTGCCTCGGCCATGCGGCGTCAGGGCGCAGCGCCATCGCACGATTGAGATTGAATCGAGCGTCACTGAGTTGTGCCGCGATGACGGACTCAGGACGGACCGGCGGATCGCCAGTAAACCCGCCTATCAGCACATCCCACTCTGGATTGTCGGCGAACAGGCGTCGTACCTGTGTGATCCGATCGCGGGCGACATTTCGTAGCGTGGGATGGCCTCCCACCAAGTCCAGTTCTTCAAAGGTAAGATCGTCGTCGAGCGACCAGATGAGCATTGGCGCTGCGAGGATCGAGCACGAGCTCGCTATGGCTTTAGCGAGTTGCGGCCGGGCGATATGCAACGGCGAACGAGGTGAATCCGATCTTGTGCGGCAGCGGATGCCCGAGATCGGCCATCCATCGGTTTCGAGGGCCGCGGAATCAGTGGTAGAGGGGTGGTCGGAATTGTCGAGCACCACAAGGTGCAGATGCGGATCATCTGCAACGGGTGCGAGCGATGTAAGGAGGCGTTCAAACTCAGCGGTCCGATTCGTGAGCACGACGCCAAGGACGACGTTGATGGAATTGTGCAGGCTCATGGATGAATCGAACCGCGCGCCACGGCAGCAGTGAAGTCGGCAAGGCTAACCGCGTGTAGCACGGCGCCATCGATGGGAATCGACTCGTTGGGTGCGTGGATTCGGGTGAGGCCATCGTTGGTGCCGATGCCGAGATATCGCCCACCGTGCGGGATCGCAGTTTGGAACGCGCACCCGCCAGGCACAAAGTGCTTGTTCATGAAGCGTGCCTCGATCTCGCGCTGCGGCCATCCTGCTGCGAGGCTGGCTACCAACCGGTCCTCAATGCCCGAGTCGAGGGGCCGGCACCCGTCAACTGTGGGTTGGCACGCGAGCACGCGCTGAACACCGTCGGGGCGAGACCATCCGTTTTCTTCGAGGTACCAGTCGGCTTGCGGCAGCCCGGACGTCCGAATCCATTCTCGGAGTACGCCAGATCCGGACTCCTCCTCGCCCTGGATGATCCAGGTGATGGCGGGAGCCTCAGTGACATATCGCATCGATACCAGGCGCGACGCCAGCGCGCCCTTGTTGTCGGCAACCCCCAAACCGTACCAGCGACGATCGATCTCAACCAGCCGCAGGGGCTCGGTGGTCCAACCGGGCTCGATGTGGTCGACGTCATAGTGCCCGAACATCACGATGTGGCCGCGACTCGCTTGCGTCGCCGGACGATGTGCCACGATGAGAGGCGTTGCCGAATCGCCTTTCAGTGCAGCAGTAAACCCGAGTTTCGACAGGTGGTCTGCGACCCATCGGGCAGTGTCGCGGTGAGCTTTGCCATCCGGGCTGGTGTCCATCTCCATCAATGGGCTGAGGATGCTCCGAATCTCTTGCTCCAGTTTGCTGTGACGGCTAGCGCGCTCTGTACTCATCGCTCCTCCCACGAGTGGTGCGAACCGGCGGACCATTTCCCGGGTTGGTGCAGTTGAGGCCGACCTTGCGCCCACCAGGGTTTGAATAGTACCCGAGGCGTTTCCGTACTGAACCGCTCGGGCGACGGTCGTGGAATTGATGCGGTCGGAAGGGGATGGAACTCGAAC
>ERZ795041.69-NODE-69-length-39319-cov-6.060208_pt1 | contig 39319 bp, 44 predicted proteins | sample MGYA00375125_ERZ795041 | MGnify/ENA primary metagenome ERZ795041 (study PRJEB30170, sample SAMN03074214) | activated sludge metagenome | biome: Common Effluent Treatment Plant; feature: Wastewater; material: Activated sludge; isolation source: activated biomass in a...
CCGCTAGATGGTCATGCGGCTGATTTCGAGATAGGCCGAAACGACTTTGTCGCGGATCGCGATGGAAGCCTGCAGCGTCTGCTCCGACGCCATGACCGCCTCCACGACCTGCTGGGTAGTGGCCTGGCCGCGCACGCCCGCAACCGCCGTCGCCTCGCCCTGCTTGAGGGTGCTGATGGCGTCCAGCGTCATCCGCCCGAGCACCGTCCCGAAATCGGTGGGCAGCGGCTCGGTCTGAACGGGATTGGGCGTGCTGACGACGGGCGTCGGCTGCGCGAGGCCCTGTGCGCCGCTGACGCCGCCGAGGCCCGTGGGCGCGAGCCTGTTGATCGCGTCGAGCATCACGAGCTCCTCAGAAGATCGATGGTCATGGAGGAGAGGGAGCGCGCCTGCTTGATGATCTGCAGGTTGGCTTCATAAGAGCGGTTCGATTCGCGCATGTCCGCGAGCTCAACCAGCATGTCCACGTTGGGCAGCTTGACGTTGCCGTCCGCGTCCGCCGCCGGATGGCTCGGATCGTACTCGACGCGATAGGGTTTCTTGTCGGAATCGACACGGTCGACGCGCACGAGGTTGGCGCCCGAGATGTCGTCGAGCACCGATTCGAAGCTCACCGTCTTGCGCGTATAGGGATCGGCGCCCGGCGTGTTTCCGGTCGTCGACGCGTTGGCGAGGTTCTCCGACACCACGAGCATGCGCCGCGACTGAGCCTCGAGGCCCGACGACGCCACCTGAATAGCGACCTTGATCGGATCGATCATCGATTACCCCCGTGACGCGGCAAGCAGCATGCGGTGGAACGTTTTCATGACGCTGGTGTTGCGCTGATAGGCGCCCGACACCTCGCCGGCCTTCAGCATCTGCTCCTCGATGCTGACGCTGTTCCCCGAGTGCACGACCTGCCACTTGGCGTTTTCTTCCGTCTCCGCTTCACTGCCGGCCCCGCTCATGGGGCTGAGGTGCGAGGCCCGCGTCTTTTGCATCTCGATGCCCGTCGAGTTGAGAACGGCCTCGAACGGCTCGACGTCGACGGCCTTGTAGCCCGGCGTATTCACGTTCGCGACGTTCTGCGCGACCGCCGACTGGCGCACGCTGAGCCAGCGGTTCTGCTGCGAGGCGAGCGAGAAGAAATTGACGGGATCCATGGAAGCGCGCCCCACCTGGACCGCGACCGGCCGCCCATTTCGGGGCGAAGCGCGAGTCGTCGGCCTCCTGACCATGCTCCCGTCGGTTGTAGGTCGATAGGCTTGTCCGAACCTTGTGGTCGGCGCGGCCGCCTGTCGCGCGGGCAGAAAAAAGCAACGCGCGATGAAAGTGTTAACGGCCCCGCCCGCGCGACCGGCTCACGCCGCGCGCCCGATCAGGCCGCTCGCGCCGATGCCGTCGAACAGCGCCTGTACGGCGATCGCCGCCAGAAGGATGCCGAACACGCGCATGAGCACGCGTTGCGCCGTGACGCCGATGAAGCCCGCCAGCCGATGGGCGCCGAGGAGCAGCGCGAGCGTCAGCGCCATGACGGTGAGCAGCGCCGTCACCGTGGCGACGAGCGCCAGCGGCTCGCCGTGCGCATTGGCCGCGAGCAGAATGCCGGCACTCATGGCGCCCGGCCCCGCGAGCAGCGGCGTCGCCAGCGGAAACACCGCGAGATCGACCTTGCGCTGCGCCTCCGCCCCCTCGGACGGCGTCAGCTTGAAAGCGCTCGTCGGCCGCGCAAACACCATGTCGAGCGCGATGACGAGAAGGATGATCCCGCCTGCCGTCTGCAACGCGGGGATCGAGACGCCGAGTTGCCGGAGCAGCGGACCGCCGGCGATCGTCGCTCCCAGAAGAAGGACGGTCGCGATCGCCGTCGCACGCACGCTGATGAGCCGGCGCTCCGCTTGCGAGACGCCGGGCGTCAGCGTGGCGAAGATCACCGCCGCCTCGACAGGGCCGATGGTCGCGAAGAAGGTCGTGAAGCTCGTCAGCGCGGCGCTCAGCATGTCGGGCTCCGATGGCGCGTCGGGCAATCCACGTCGAACCCTCTCAGGAGAGACTCTGCGCATCCGCCAGCCAACCTGTTAGCACAGAATGAATATTGCTGCTAACATCATGATTCAAATGAGTAATATTGAAAATTTTTGCAAATCGCTTACACTTGTCTTGTCAGGATTGCAACATCCGGAGCAGACCTTGAGCACCGCCGACGCAGACTTCGTCCGCATGCTTGCGGGCTACAGCTTGACCACCGCCGAGATCATCTACCGCCTGCCGGACCACCCGGCCCTCATGCAGAGCTACATCTGGCAGGACTACGATCTCCACCCGCGCTTTCCGAAATTGAAGGCCTTCCTGGACTTCTGGTCATCGAACCTCGAGGGCAGGCTGCATCAGGTGCTCGTGGCCCACGCCGGCCTGATCAAGCCGCGCGAGCTGCGCCTCGTCGGCGCCGAGCTCAGGCTGCAGTAGGCGGGCCGGCCGGCGCGCCTTTCTCGAGCCGCTTGCGGTCGCCCTTTCGTGACTTCGGGACGAGGCGCGCATCCTCGATGGCCTCGATCAGGCGCGCCGTATTCTTGTCCGGATCCTCCGAGCCACCCTCGAACGACACGTAGCTGATCTCGATGCCGGCCTGCAGCGACCGCAGAACGAGCCGGAAATAAGCCGAGACGTTGAAGTGATGGAACTCCATGTCGAGCGAGATGGTGGGCGCGCATCCCCACGGCAGATCGACCTCGCCCGAGAGGCCGAAGGTGATCGTACCGGGCTTGAAGAACATCTCCGTCGACGAGTTGACCAGGGTGCGAAGGTTGCCGAACTGCTCGGTGCGGATGTAGGCGACGAGGTCGGCGGGATCGATGAGCCTCAGCTCGGTGGCGACGTCCCGCAGGCCCTCGGCCAGCGCCTTTTCACGCTCGCGGGAATAATCTCTGCCCTGCTTCAGCATATCTTAGATCCTCACATGGCCCGCCGCGCCTGCTGTCCCCGCTGCGCGAAGAACAGGATGATGCCGGCGACCGCCTTGTAGAACTCCGGTGGAATCATCTTATCCACCTCGACGCTTGCGTAGAGCGAACGTGCTAGAGAACGGTCCTCGTAGATCGGTATTCCATGGCTCTCTGCGATAAAGCGGATCTTGAGGGCGATGAGGTCCTTGCCTTTTGCCACCACGACCGGCGCGCCGCCTTCCTCGCGCACGTAGCGGAGCGCCACCGAATAGTGAGTGGGATTGGCGACGATGAGCGTTGCCCGCGGCACGGAGGCGATCATGCGCCGCCGCGCACGGTCCCTCTGCAGCGATCGGAGCCGCATCTTGATGAGCGGATCGCCTTCGCTCTGCTTATGCTCGTCCTTGACCTCCTGCTTCGTCATGCGCAGATCGCGCCGCCAAGAGAACCGGCTCCACGCCAGATCCGCCGCAACGAGCACCATCGTCGCCGCCACCACCGCCGACAGGAAGCGCACGACGAGATCGCGCATCAGCCCCGGCGTCGCCGACGGCTCCATGAACAGCGCGTTGAACACGTCCGTGTAGGAGCTCTTGAGCGCCAGGTATCCGGCCATGGCGACGATGGCGAGCTTGAACGCGCTCTTCAGGAACTCGACCTGCCCCCTGAGCCCGAAGATCCGCTTCCATCCCTTGATAATGGAGATGCGCTCGAGCTTGGGCTCGATGCGGTCGAGAACGAACTGCGGCTGATGCTGGAACACCGATCCCGCGACGCCGGCCCCGGCCATGACGATGACGATCGGCGCGACGAGCTTCGCGCCCTCGACGGCGACGGCAGAGAGGATCGCCGAAACGTCCGCACCGTTCGCCATCAGGAAGCTTTCCGGATGATCGAGGAAGTTCTTGAGCGTGGAGCTGAGGCTCACCACGCTGTCGGAAACGAGAAAGACGACGGCCGTCAGAATGGCCAGCATCGACGCCAGGGTTGAGGCTTCGCGGGAATGCGGGACCTGGCCCTTGTCGAGCGAGTCCCTGATCTTCTTCTCTGTTGCCTCTTCTGTCTTACTCTCTCGATCCGGCGCGTCCGACATCGCGATGAGACCTGCTCAGAAAAGGGCGACCGGTTCGAGTGTGGTGGCGTTTGCGCGCGCCGGGGTTTGCGATCAGGCCACGCGCGTCGGCTGGGACGCGGCGCCGATGACCTCCGTCAGCGAGACGCCGAAGCGCGAGTTGTCCTCGTCGAGCACGACCACCTCGCCGCGCGCGATCACGCGTCCGTTGACGACCACGTCCACCGGCTCGCCGACCTTGCGGTCGAGCGGCACGACCGCGCCGCGTCCGAGCTTGAGCACGCTCGCGACCGGCATGCTCGCCGAGCCGAGCACGACCCTGACCGAAACGGGGATCTGCAGCACCGTCTCGAGATGGCGCGGCCGCTGGCCGGCGCCGGCCCGGGAGGCCATCTCCGCTGCGGCTTCGCCCTGGATGGTATCGCCGAGCGTCTTGAGCTCTGCGGAAGCGGGACGGATATCTTCTTGGCTCATCGCGGTTGACCTGGATTGAGTTCGAGTTCGACGGATCGTTCCGATACGCCGTTATGCAGCCTTCTTCGCTTCGCCTCCGCCACCCCCGAGCGTCTCGGCCTCCACCTCGTCGATCGTCGGCCGCTCGTAGGCGGAGATGGTCTTGCGACCGTACTCGACGGCGACCTGCGGCATGGCCCCGTTCATGAACGCGAGCAGCGTCTGCTTAGAGACGATATAGAGCCGCATCTGCTTCTCGCGGCCGGACTTCACCTTGGCGGCGAGCGGACCGAAGACGCCATACGAGAAGAAGATGCCGGCGAAGGTCCCGACGAGCGCCGCGCCGATCAGGTGTCCGAGGACCTCGGGCGGCTCCGTGATGGCGCCCATGGCCTTCACGACGCCGAGCACCGCCGCGATGATGCCGATCGCGGGCAGTCCGTCGGCGACGTTGGTCAAGGCATGATACGCCTTGAGCCGGTCGTGCCGGAGCGTCTGGATCTCCTCGTCCATCAGCGCCTCCACCTCGTGCGTGCGCGCGTTGCCGATGATGATGAGGCGGCAGTAGTCGCAGATGAAGGTGGTGAGATCCTTGTTCTTGAGGACGGAGGCGAACTTCTGGAAGATCGGCGAGTCTTCCGGAAGATCGATATGCTTCTCGACCTCGTTGCGCGGCTTGCTCCTGAGCTCGCGCATGAGCGAATAGAGGAGCCCCATGATGTCGAGATACTGTCGCCCCGTCGGCGCCGCGTTGCCGAAGGCCTCGCCGATGCCCTTGCCGGCATCCTTGATCACCTTCATCGGATTGGCGACGATGAACGTGCCGAGCGACGTGCCGAGGATGATGACGAATTCCCAGGGCTGCCACAGGACCTCGACGTGCCCGCCCATGGCCATGAAGCCGCCGAGCATGCAGCCGAGCATTACGACAAGGCCGAGAAGGATCGTCACGAGCTTGCCTCGCGTTGAGGGTTGTTAACGCATTACTAGCGGCAACCTCCTTGTGCGAGCCTGATCAGGACCCGCCGCTCCCCACCTGGGAAACGGCGCACCCGGCCTGGGGTTGCAGAACGAAGTGGAGTCAGCCTGAGGCAAGCCACTCCAAGCACACTCCTGCAACCAGACGCACCCCGGAACGGATCGGAATGGCCCGCGAATCGAAGCTCTACCGTGAGACGGTCGCCCGGACATCGGGCGGCGGCCCGGCCGCGGCCGGACCACAGGCGAAGTCCGGGAGCCCCTGATGCAGCCGGGACTCAATGTGGCGCTGTCCGGCCAGATGGCGCTGATGCGCCGGCTCGAGACGCTCGCGCACAACGTGGCCAACGTCACGACCGCCGGTTTCCGCGCCGAGGAGATCAAGTTCGACGAGCTCCTGTCGCAGAGGACGGATTCGCCGACGGCGTTCGTCTCCGCCGGAAGCACGTACATTTCCCGCCGGGCGGGAGAGGTCGTCCGCACCGAGAACCCATTCGACGTCGCCGTGACGGGCGACGGCTGGCTGGCCTTCAACGGGTCGGACGGTCCCGTCTATACGCGCGACGGCCGCATGACCATGACGCCCGAGGGCGAGCTCAGGACGCTGAACGGCCATCCTGTCCTCGATGTCGGCGGCGCACCGATCCAGCTCAACCCCAACGGCGGCGCGCCGACCATCGCCAGCGACGGAACCATAACGCAAGGCGGGCAGCAGATGGGTGCCCTGGGCCTGTTCACGATCCCGCAGCATGCCAGGCTGACGCGCTTCGAGAACTCGGGCGTGCGTCCGGACGTGCCGGCGGAACCGGCGCTGGATTTCAGCCGCACCGGCGTTCTGCAGGGCTTCATCGAGCACGCCAACGTCAACCCCGTCTCCGAGATCTCGCGGCTGATCCAGATCCAGCGGTCCTTCGATTCGATCGGCAATGCCATGGCCAAGTCCGAGGATACGCTGCAATCGGCCATCCGGACCCTGGGCGAGACGAGCTGAGGCGCCGCGCACGTCCCGCCGGCAGACGCCGCCCCGCATGAGGAGACATGACGAGCGATCCATTTCCCGAGGCCGAGGCCACGCGCCGCGGAGGCGAGCGGCACCCGACCTCGCTCGAGCGGCTGGAGCAGCGCATCACGCACGTGGCGTCCCTCGTGCCGCTGACGCGCATCGGCGGCACCGTGACCCAGGTGACGCCCGCCTACGTCCAGGTCTCGGGCCTCTCGCGCCACCTGAAGCTCGGCGACAGCATCGCCTTCGGCATGTCGCGCACGCCGCCGCTCGGCGAGGTCGTGCGCATCGACGAGGCGGGCGCAACCATCAAGCCCTTCGACGCCAGCCTCAAGATCGGCCCGGGGGAGATCGCCTGGCTGCACGGTAACCAGAGCCTGCACCCCGACGTCTCCTGGAAGGGGCGCGTGCTGAACGCCCTCGGGGCGGCAATCGACGGGCAGGGGCCGCTGCGCGAGGGCGCCCGCGCCTACGCCTTCGACGCCGAGCCGCCCTCAGCCCTCAACCGCCAGCGCGTGCGCGCGCCGTTGAAATCGGGCGTGCGCGTGATGGACCTCTTCACCCCGCTCTGCGCCGGCCAGCGCATCGGCATCTTCGCCGGCTCCGGCGTCGGCAAGTCGACCCTGCTGTCGATGCTGGCCCGCTCGCGCGGCTTCGACACCGTGGTCCTGGCGCTCGTCGGCGAGCGCGGGCGCGAGGTCCGCGAATTCCTCGAGGACGCGCTGGCCCAGAACCGCAGCCGCGCCATCACCGTCGTCTCGACCGGCGACGAGAGCCCGATGATGCGCCGCATGGCGCCGAAGACCGCGCTCGCCATCGCCGAGTTCTTCCGCGACCAGGGCGATAGCGTCCTCCTGATCGTCGATTCCGTGACCCGCTTCGCCCATGCCACGCGCGAGGTCGCTCTGGCCGCCGGCGAGGCCCCGGTCGCGCGCGGCTACACGCCGTCGGTGTTCAGCGAGCTTCCGAAGCTTCTCGAGCGCGCCGGCCCCGGCGCCGAGGGCACGGGCTCGATCACCGGCGTCTTCTCCGTCCTCGTCGACGGCGACGACCACAATGATCCCATCGCCGACAGCATTCGCGGCACGCTCGACGGGCACATCGTGCTCGACCGCAAGATCGCCGACCAGGGGCGCTATCCCGCGGTCAATGTGCTGACCTCCGTGTCGCGCCTCGCCAATACGGTCTGGACGCCCGAGCAGCGCAAGCTCGTCATGATGCTGCGCGCGATGATCGCCCACTTCGAGGATACGCGCGACCTCCGCCTCATGGGCGGCTATCAGAAAGGCGCCGACGCCGAGCTCGACAAGGCGATCGACATCGTGCCGCGGCTCTACGACGTCATGAAGCAGACCCTGACCGACCCGCCGAGCACCGATCCCTTCCAGGATGTCGCCCGCGCGCTGACTGCAGGAGTGGAGGCGACCGAGAATGCACCGCCGGAGCCGCGTTAGGCTGCGGACTCATAAACCCGGAGCCTAGATCAGGTCTTGTTGGCGCCGCGCATGTCCTTCTTTGGGATATAGGAGAGCTGGTCGATCAGCACGTCCTGCACGATCTTCATGCCGAGCCGCCGGTTGACGTTCTCGCCGAGCTTCCGGGCGAGCAGCGGCAGATCCTGCTTCTTCATGTTCTGGAAGTTGACCTGCTCGCCGGCGTAGATGGTCTTGAACGCCTCATCGAGAACGTAGACCTCCGGGTTGACCGGTATCTTGCGCAGCGCGGCCGCATCGACCGTGAACACGAACTGGGCGACCATGTAGCCCTGGATCGTGCCGTCGCCGATGATCGGCACGTTGATGGCCTTCGTGCGGAATTCCTCGATCGTCGTCTCCGCTTCGACCGAGGTCACGGGCGCTCCGCTCCTCTGCCATTGCAGCATGCCGAACGCGGCGGCGAGCGAAACGGCCGAAGCCCAGAGCCCGGCGAGGAGGAGCTTCATCATAGGCGTCTGGCGGAGGAGGAGATCGCCTGCGTGTAGGTCCCGTCGGATTCGGCCTGGCGGATGGCATCCGAAAGCGACGTCGAGATCTCGCGCACGGCCTCGAGGTGCATCTTGAGCGCTGCCTGATTGACGGCGAGCTTCACCTTGAGCGCGCCGACGAGCTTGGCGAGCGCCGGATCGGGCGACCCACCCTGCATCTGCCGGGACGCGCGCGTCAGCTCGAGCAGCGCCTGGCTCTTGCGATCGTTGAATTCCTTGAGATTGACCGTTTTCCCGGACCGCAGCGCCATCGTTTCCTGATCGACGATCTCCTCGAGGCGCTGGATCGTCACCGCGATCATCGCTGTCGCCCCGCGGACACCGGGCGCCGCGGCGAACGGCACCGCTGCCTCAGGGCGCGCGGTCATCGGGAGGACAGAGGACTGCTGGTACATGGTTACTCTCCAGACAAGGGTTTGGCGTCAAGCAGCTGAGCAACGCCGTTGAGGCCCGACGCGGGGCCGAGAACGTCGAGCGGGTTGAAGCCGGCGGGCCGGCTCGGCACCGTGTGCCCGGTGCGGACCAGCTTGGCGAGGCCCAGCCCGCCGCGCTCGGCCACCTGCTCGGCGATCTTCTCCGACATCATCGACTTCCAGAAATCGCCGGAGATGCCGCCTCCGAAAACGCTTTCCTGCGTTTCAGGCATCATTTCCTGAATGAACGACTGCAGCACGAACGCTTCGAACTTCTGCGCGGCATCCGCCGTCTTGCGCACATGAGGCGCTCGGGCGGCGAGCGCCGGCGCGTCGGCCGCCTCGGGCGCGCTAACGGGTCGGATTGTGAGGTCCGCCGTCAAAGGCCGGTCTCCGCCTATGGTCCTGATAGAGCGACCATGACTCACCCGTCTTGCTCGGAGCTTGCGCCGTCCCGCGCGAATCGCGCCTCGAGGAGCTGCTCGAGCTCGCGCCGCTCGTCCTCGCGGGCGACCTCGACGGCAAGCTCCTCCGAGAGGCGCTCCGAGTTGCGCATGCGTCCGCCATGCTCGATGAGGACCCGCGCCTGCGCTTCGAGCGCGGGCGCGAGGCGGCTTTCCTCTTGCTGCAGGGACTTGATCCGCCGCGCCGTCACGTCGAGGAACAGGTCCCGCAAGGCGCCATCCTCCGAGAGCGCCGCCGCCAGCGCTCGCTGCTCGCTCTGGCACTGGAGGACCTGCTGCTTCAACCGCGCGAGCTTGAGCTCCTCCACGCTGTGGAGATGCCGCTGGACCTCCAGGATGCGCTTGAGGCTCTTGACGCGATCGCGCATGACGGCTCACCCGTTGGCAAGAAACATCTGGAAGCCCGACAGGAACAGCGTCAGCGCCTCGCTGAAGGTGAAGTAGAGCAGCAGAAGCCCGCCCGCCATGACGAACGGCGCCGAGATGAAATAGACGGGAATGACCGGCGTCAGCTTGTTCATGATGCCGAAGAGGAAATTGATGATCAGCGAATAGGCGAGGAATGGCGCCAGAAGCTGCGCGATGAGGATGAAGGAATCCGAGGCCGAGTCCGCCACCTTGGCAAGCGCGAACTGGGGATTGAAGAAATCCGTCACCGTCAGGACCGAGTACGACGCGACGAGGGCGCGCATCACCTCGACGTGCAGCCCCGTCGCGAAGAGGAGCACGGTCGCCGTCAACGTCAGCAACGTCGCGATCGCGGGCGAAGGCTCGTTCTCCTCGACCGGCGAATCCGCCATGCCGCTGAAGCCGACCAGCATCGACGTGGCGGTCCCCATGAACTGCAGCGCCAGGAAGAACACGCGTGCCATGACGCCCAGCATGGCACCGATCAGCGTTTCGGAGGCGATGAGCTGGACCACCGTCGGCAGCGTGACCTTGGCGAGGTCCCCCTCGATGACCGGGACGAGGAGCGGGGCCAGCGCCAGCGTCACCGAGACCGCGAGGAAGAGCCGCACCTGTGGCGGGATCCGCGCGCTGCCGAAGCCGGGCATCAGCATCAGGCATCCCCCGATGCGGCAGAACACGAGGAAGGTCACGAGAACCGTTCCTGACGTGATCGTCGTCACGAGATCGATCCCAGCGCCTTGACCTGGACACCGCGCGCGATCTCGAGGTGCGAGAGCACCGGCAGCGTCGGGAACAGCCGCTCGGTGACCATGCGCACGTAGGGCCGCGCATCCGGCGCCGAGACGAGCACGAACTGGTGTCCCTGGTCCAAAAGCCCGCGAATGACCTTCGACGCCTCCGCACCGAACTGCTCGATCTGACGCGGATCGATGTCGAACTCGATGACCTCGCCCTTGGCGTCGCGCTTGAGGCTCTGGTGGAAGGCGAGGTCCCAGCGGTTGCCGAGCCGCAGCACCTTGAGCACACCCGCATCCGCGAGATCGCCGCAGATCTGCTGCGCCATGCGCATGCGCACGTGCTCCGCAAGCTGCTCGGCGCGGCGCATGTGCGGGGCGACCTCGGCGATGCTCTCCAGGATGAGATGCAGGTTGCGGATCGAGATGCGCTCCGCGAGCAGCAGCTTGAGCACCGCCTGCAGCCCCGAATAGGAAAGCTGCGAGGGGATGATCTCGTCGACGAGACGCTTGTATTCGGGCTCGAGACGATCGATCAGCGCGCGCATGTCCTTGTAGGACAGCAATTGCGACAGGTTTCCGCGGATCACCTCGCGCAGATGCGTGAGCATTACCGACATCGGATCGACGGGGTTGAAGCCCTCGCGCTTCACCGTGTTGGCGAACATCTCCGACACCCAGAGCGCCTTCATGCCGAACGCGGGCTCGCGCGCCTCGTCGCCGGGCACGTCCGGCACCGGTCCGTCGCCGGTGATCACCAGCACGTCGCCGATGCGAAGCTCCTCGGCCGTCACCACCGTGCCGTGGATCTTGATCTGATAGGTCTTGCCCTGGATGGCGAGGTCATCGGCGATGCGAATGTCCGGAACGACGAACCCGTACTGCTTGGCGAACGCGCGCCGCATGCGGCCGACGCGGTGCGCGAGCTCGCCCTGCGAGGCGAGCAGCGCGGTCGAGAGCTGCTTGCCAAGCGCAATCTCGACCTCCGCCGTCTTGAGCTGCTCCTTGACGGATTGGCGCGCCTCCTCCTGCGTCATCCGCTCGGCTTCCTGCTTGATCGCCTCCTCGGCCGCCTTGGCCTCGGCGATCTTCTTCGGAATCGATATCGCGACGAAGAAGAGGCCGCCCGCGAGCAGGGCGAACGGCAGGAACGGCAGACCGGGGGCGACCGCGAGCGCGAGCAGCACGGCGCCCGCCACCGCGAGCGCCCGCGGGTAGTTGCCGAGCTGCGAGAACACGGTCATTTCCGCCGAGCCGCGCGTGCCGCCCTTGGAGACGAGGAGGCCGGCCGCGAGCGAGATGATCAGCGCCGGGATCTGCGTCACGAGGCCGTCGCCGACGGAGAGGCGCACGAACACGTCGGCTGCGTGCGCGAGGTCCATCTCGTGGCGCGTCACGCCGATGATGATGCCGCCGAAGATATTGACGGCCGTGATGATGAGGCCGGCGATCGCATCGCCGCGCACGAACTTCGAGGCGCCGTCCATCGAGCCGAAGAAGGAGCTTTCCTCCTCGAGCTCGCGCCGCCGCCGCATGGCCTCCTTCTCGTCGATGTTGCCGGCATTGAGATCGGCGTCGATGGCCATCTGCTTGCCGGGGATCGCATCGAGGGTGAACCGCGCGCCGACCTCCGCGATGCGCGTCGCGCCCTTGGTGATGACGAGGAAGTTGACCGTGATCAGGATCATGAACACGACGACGCCGATCACGAAATCGCCGCCCATGACGAAATTGGCAAATCCCGCGATCACGTGGCCGGCGGCCGTATGCCCTTCGGCGCCGTTGGACAGGATGAGGCGGGTCGTCGCCACGTTGAGCGACAGGCGCAGCATGGTGGCGATCAGGAGAACGGTCGGAAAGGCCGAGAACTCGAGCGGCCTGTGGATCCACAGCGACACCATCAGGATCAGCACGGCGAAGGCGATGGAGAACGCCAGGCCGACGTCGATCATGATCGCCGGCAGGGGCAGGAACAGCACCGTCAGGATGACGATGATGCCTATCGCAAAGCCGATGTCGCGCGTATAGCTCGACCCGGCTCCCAAACCCTGTACGGCAACGCCCGTGCTCATACGTCCCCCTGGGCACAGAATATCCCGGCGGGAAGTGTCGGCGATCAAGCTTGCGCGAAGGTCTCTGAGGACCCGATCCGGCCCGAAAAATTCAGAAGATCGATACCCTTAGGTATCAGAACCCGTTCGGAATCCGCGCATAGGTCTGCTCGGCGAAGGAGAACACCACCGCGCCGATGAAGGGCGCCGTGAGCGCGGTGACGAGCAGGATGGCGAGGATCTTCGGCACGAACGTCAGCGTGATCTCCTGCACCTGCGTCAGCGCCTGCAGGAGCGCGATCAGAACGCCGACCAGCATGGCCGCGATCACGCCCGGAGAGGAGGCGATAACGATGGTCCAGATGGCCGCCTGCCCGATATCGAGCGCGTCGGCCGGGTTCACGTGGTCTGCTCCGCATCCTCAGCGGTTGTATTTCCCGTGCCCGACGTCGACTCGGGCGGCGTCGCGGAGATCTTGACGCCCGCATCCAGCAGCAGCTCCTTGCCGGAATCGAGTTTCACCACGGTGCCGTTGGAATAGATGTGCACTTCCTTGATCTGGCCGGTGATCTTGCCGTCCATGGAGGTGACATACTTGTCGATGAGCCCGTCCACCTGCATCAGCGACTGCGAGACGAGGAGCGAGTCGAGCTTGCTGTTCGTCTTGATCGCCTGCTCGACGTTGGAGAACGACGCAAGCTGCGCCACGAACTGCGTGGCATCCATCGGGTTGGTCGGATCCTGGTACTGCATCTGTGCCGTCAGCAGCTTCAGGAACGAATCGTAGTTGAGGCTCGCGCTGGACGTCGAGGACGACGTGTCGGTCTGCTGCGTGCCGGTGCTGGACGTGACACTTGATACCGTGGTCATGACGCGGCTCCCACCACCTTGAGTTCTCCTGGTCCCTGGCTCTGCCGGCCGAGGATCGTGTCTTCGATCGGGATCAGACGCTGCAGTGTGCGAAGCGCATCGACCGGCGCGCCGGCTGCAACCTGGCCGCGGATCGTTTCGAGCCCGATCAGCACGGTCGGGCTCGAGAACGCCAGCTGAAGGAAGCGCATGGTGTCGTCGTAGACGCTGCGCGCCCGCTCCATTCCCCCCGGCTCCATGACCATCGTCTGCAGGATGTAGTAGAGCTGGCGCAGCGGCGTCACCGTCTGCTGCGCATGCATGATCTCGTGCTCCCTGAGGAAGGGCACCGTGTTCAGGATATCGAACGAGGAGCGTCCGTCCGATTGCAGAACCGCGCCGTTGATGAAGATGCGCTCGCCCGGCCGGAGCGTGACGCGCGTCGTCGCCGTGCTCATTTCAACCCCTCTGAAATTGTCCGCGACACATCGATCAACGCCGTGAAATTCTTCGATCGGCCCTGACGGATCTCCTCCGTCTCGCGCATGACCCATAGTCCGATCGACACGAGATCCGCCCTGAGCTTCGGGGGCAGCCCATTGTCGCCCCTGGCCAGGTCCTCGATGAAGATGCCCCAGAGCTTGCGCACGTAGAAGAGCGCCTCGACCGCCTCGCGCGAGCCCGTCCCCTTCTGCTCGGCGTCCTGCAGCATCGAGATCGTGCGATCGAGCGCGGAACGCTCCTGCTCCCTCGCCTCCTTCGGCGATTCGTCGAGAACCTCGTTGTAATAGAACTTGTACATTGAGCTCCCCAGGGTCTCCGATGCGTTAGATGTGGTTCAGCAAGCTGAGGTTCTGCAGGCGGGCCGTGAGCGCATAAGCCGTTTCGATCTGCACGAGCAGCGAATTCACCTTTGCCGTCGCCTCGTAGGTATCGACGCCCTCGAGCTGCTGGATGTGCTCCGTGAGCAGCGATTTCTGAATGTCCATGCGATCGTTCGCGGCCTTGATGCGCTCCTGCGCCGTGCCGAGACCGGCACGAAGCTGCGTAAGGTCCGACGTCACCTGGCCGACCACCTCGATCGCCTTGTCGAGGACCGCCTGATAGGCCTCGGGACTGAGATCCGCGATGCCGAGATCCGCGATCATCGTATAGGCGGACGCAAGAGCCCGGAACGGATCCGCGTTGGCATTCGTCGACGTCTCGATGCGCTCGTTGGTCGAGATGCGGCTCGTGATGTTCTGGTCCGAGGCCGAAGACCACGTCGTCGTCCAGTTGGCGTTGTCGAAGAGCGTCGAGAACGCTCCATCGAGGAACGTATTCATGTCGGCGGCCGAGATGTTCTCCACACCGGGGTCCGATTGCGCCACGCCGAACGCCGTCGTGAACGCGGCGGCCACCGCCGTTTGCGCCGCCGACGCGGGCGTACCGAAATAGGTCGTGATCGGCTTCACGTCCGTATTCACGCCCGCAAAGATGTGCGTGCCGTTGACCGTCGTATTGAGCGCGGCTTCCAAAGACGTGAGCTTGTTCTTGGCGTCCGTGATCGCCGTGCCGGCCGCCGACGGCGAAGCGCGCGCGGCCATGAGCGTCTTCAGGAACTCGTCCGCCGCGCTCGCGACGCCGTCGAGCGTCGACTGCGTGAGCTCGAGCCGCGATGCGGCGACGGTATTGCTGTCCTTGAACGTTTGCGCCCGCTCGAGGTCCTGCCGCAGCGACACCGTGCGCTGCGTCAGATAGCCGAGCGTCAGCCCCACGTCTGCGTAACGTCCCGTCGAAGATTCCTTCTGCGCCTCGACGAGCTTGGCTTGCAGACTGACGCGCGTCTCCCGCGTCGCGTTGATGATGGCCAGTGTCGAGATCGATGATGTCTTCATGGCGTTCCCTAGATGGCTCCGAGAAGCGCGTTGTACATCTCATCGACGGTCGCAATCAGCTTCGACGATGTGGCGAAGCTCCGCTCGATCTCGAGCATCAGCGAAAGTTCCTCGTCGAGGTTCACTCCGGTATTGCGCGTGAAGGCTTCGAACGACCGTTGGTAGAGCGTGCTCTGATAGGTGTAGCTGTCGTCAGCGACCTTGCGCTGCTCCTGAAGCCAGCCGGCGGAGACGGAGGAGTAGTTGGCCAGCGTTCCGTTCGGCGCGAGCTTTGTCACGGGATCGTAGGCGTAGCTCTGCCCCATCTTCTCGATCAGCTCGTCGATACGATCGGTGTAGCTCGCCTCGCTGCCTGCGTTGTAGCCGTAACCGGCATTGCCCGAGATGGCGCCATCCCTCAGCAGATTGGCGTTTCCGCCTTGGTCCGGATCGACGCTCGCGTTCACGCGAAGCGCGGCGGCGAGCCCTGGAATAAGCGTCCCGGCCGCTGGAATGGTCGTCGCGCCGGAGTAGGTGAAGAGACCCGGCACGTCGGGTCCGCCGCCGCCCGACTGATCGGATTCGGCGAACATCGTCACCAGCACGCGCGCCATCTCGTCGAGCTGCGCTTCATAGGAGAGCGAAATGTCGTCGCGCGCCTGCACCAGACCCACGATCCTCCCGGACTGAAGCGGCATGGTCGCGTTGGCGCCCGTTACCGGGATGCCGTCGACATAAACCGCCCCGCCCGGCACGCCCGGTGTCAGATTGAGCGTACGATCGAACTCAACCTTGCGCGGCGAGCGGTCGAACAGCGTAACACCGCTGTCCGTATAGATCACCATATCGTTGTTTTCGCGCGTGACGGTCCGGATCCCCATCTCGTTCGAGAGATCGTGCAGGATCTGGTCACGCTGGTCGAGATAGTCGGTGACGTCCCGGCCCGAGATCGTGCCCTTCACGATCTCCTGGTTCACCGTCTTGAACTGCTCGAGAAGCGCATTCACGCGATCGACCGACGCCTGAATGCCGGTATCGGCCTCGTTGCGCACGGACTGCACGGTCGTCGCAGCAGTGTTGAGCCCCGTCGCCAGGTTGCGGGCCGACCGCACGGCTGCCTCGGCCGAGAGCTGACTGTGCGGCTGCGCCGAATAGCTCTGCAGCGCCGAGAGAAGCTTGTTGATCAGCGCTGCCGGCGACGAATCGAGCTCCACGTCGCTGATCGTATTGTTGAGGGCATCGAGGGAATCGAGCCGCGCCGAATATGTCGCCGTCTGCGAATTCGACCCCAGGATCTTCTTGAAGAGAACCGGGTCTTCGGCGCGCACCACCGCCGAGGTCCGCACGCCGGACCCAGGCATGGTGATGGTTTCGACGGATTTGCGCGTATAGAACGCCTTATCGGCGTTGGCGATATTGCGCGAGACGAGGTTCGTCCGCTCGCTGGATACGAAGAGGGAGGAATTCGCGTTCGACAAGGCTGCCGTGAGGCTCATTGCGCGTCATCCCCCTGGCCCTCAAAGCGCGTTACCGCTTGAGGTTGACGAGGACCTCCATGAGCTCGCCGCCGGTCTGAAACACCTTCGAGTTCGCGGTGAACGCGAACTGCGACTCGATCATCGTCGTGAGCTCGGTGGCCGTGTCGACGGTGGACTTCTCAAGCTGCGACGATCGCAGCTCTCCGAACATCGAGGTTCCCGGAAATCCGATCTGGAGGTTTCCGGAATCCGCGCTCACCGTATAGACGTTGCCGGCCTGCGGCGTAAGGTTGTCGGGGCTGGGCACCGTCGCCAGAGGAATCTGGTAGATACCCACGCGCGCGCCGTTGCCATAGACGGCATAGAGCGTGCCGTCCTTGTTGAACTCCACGCCCGTGACCGAGCTCGGCTCGTTGCCGTTCACCGTCGGCATGAGAACCTGGAAATCGTCCGCAAGCTCGCTCGACTTCGAGATGTCGAGCGTCAGCGTTTGCCCGTTCGGAACCGGGATAGCCAGCACGAGACCCGCGGGATTGGCCGGCGCGACCGAGGCAAGCTGGCCCGTGGACGAATCGAAGGTCAGCGTCGTCGTGGAGAGCGCAGCGGAAGAGTACGGGAACGGTGCCGTCGACGAGGCGGCGTCGGCGGCATTGAAAACCGACACGTCCCAGGTGTTCGCGCCGGTCTTGGTATAGTAGATGTCGAGAGTGACCGTGCGGCCGACGTTGTCGATCGCGGTGACGGACGCCTTAGACGAATACGCGGAAGTCGCGAGGTTGTCGGAAGGCTGGTTGCCTGCGGCAACGGCGGTGGCGGAGACCGGGACGTTGGCGTGATGCGTGCCGAGCGTCGACGGCGTCGCCTCGAGCGACATGGTGGCGATATTGACCTCTTGCAGGCCGGCCGTGCTGTTCGACGCCGCCGGCGCCGAGCCGTTCACGATGGGGTAGCCGAGAAGCTTGAATCCGGCTGCGTTGACGAGATAGCCCTGGTCGTCCTTCACGAATGAGCCCGCGCGCGTGAGGTACGCCGCGTTGCTGCCGTCGCCGACGAGGAGGAAACCGTTGCCGCTGACGGCGAGATCCGTCTTCGAGGTTGTATAGTCGAAGCCGCCCTGCTGGGAGATGCCGTAGCGCACCGTCGTATCGACGCTGCCGGGCACGTAGGAGCCCCTGCCGGACTCGAGCACGATGGTCGAAAACTCGGTGAAGGCGCGCTTGTAGCCGTGGGTCGAGGCATTGGCGATGTTGTCGGAAACGGTGCCGAGGCGCGCCGACTGCGCGGCCATCCCGGACGCACTCGTCCGCATCATGCCGGAAATGCTCATGCCACTGGATCCTTCTCGAAAAGCGCTGACTTTTCGAGTAGACCACCGACATCTTGCGTGAGGCTGGACGGAGCACAAGCCCCGCCCTGCCGCTCCAGCGCCGCATCGACCACCAGCCGATATCCGAGATAGCGCTTGGAATCGATCGGATCGTAGCCGAGCCGGTGGCGAAGCCGCTTCCTGAGCTTGCTGATGTGGCTTTCGACGACGTTCTCGTCGATGTCCTCGCTGAAAAGCCCGTACACCGAGTTGAAGATCTGCGTCTTGTTGATCCGGCAACCGCGATTGGAGACGAGATACTCGAGGATGCGCCGCTCGCGCCGCGGAAGCTGCAGCACCTCACCCTTGACCTCCGGATCGCGCCCATCGAAGAAGACGCGCATCTCGCCGACGTCCGTATAGTCCGGCGCGCCGCTCGCGCGCCGGCGGATGGCTTTCACCCGCGCGATGATCTCGCGCACGTGAATGGGCTTCCTCACCACGTCGTCGACGCCGGCCGCGAACAGATCCAGCGTCTCCTCGAGAGAGCGGTTCTCGTTCATGACGATGATGGCCGTGACGGAAGACCGGCGCCGGATGACCTTGGTGAGCCCGGGGCGATTCTCGCAGTCGCCGAGCAGGAATGCCTCGACGGAGCGGATGTCCGTCTCGGAGACGGCGCTAACCCAGCTCTCGAACTCCGCCGGCGCGAGTCCGCACGCGGAGATTCCCTCCCTGTCGAACCAGGAAGCGTATCCCTCGGTCACGGTCGCGCGCTCATCCACGACGACGATCATGTGATTTTCCCTCGCCCACCGGCACCCCGAATCACACAACGCAACCCCACCTGACCGGGATGCAGTGCGTCGCTCTTTCGATCAACGATTTGTTGAGGATTTTTCGGGAGATCGGGAGATTCGGCCTTGTGGTGTGGCGCAAAGTAATCACTTTGCGACTATGTCCGATGGAGCCTGAAGCACCGTTCGCGAACGCTTGTTTCGGCAGACACGGGCTCAAGCCTGGCACAAGCCGCCCGGGCTCTAATGCACCCACCTCGCCCGCCGCCATGCAACGGGCGGAAAGCCCTTCGAGTGGGATCGGCAATCGACATGAAGCTCCGCGTTCCAACCGGAACGAGATCCCTTGCGCTCGGGTTGGCCGTGCTTGCGGTCCTGTGCGGATGGGAAGGCCCATCGCGAGCCGGAGAGCGCTCCTTCACCATCACCGAGGAGGCGCCGTTCGCGATCACGCTCGTGGGTCCGGGCATGAACCGCACCGAGCTCACGGCGCTGCTCGGCCCGCCGAGCTACATCCAGGTGCGGGGACTGCGCGAAGCCTGGCAATATTGCCCGGGGCGCTCCGTGGTCCGCTTTCTGAAAGATGTGTTTCGCCAGGAAACGCTGGCGCCGCTCTATGTCACCGTTTGGCTCAACGAGGGGCGGGTCGAGCACATGCGCGCCTACCCGAGCCGCGTCATGGGAAGCTGCAACGATTTCCTCGCGGCATTCAGCTGGCAGGACGTGATCGTCGGCGGCGGCTTCGGGATGGGAACCGGAGGCTGGGCCGAGGGCGGCTCCGGCGACGGTCGATACGGCATGAAGTAGGGCGCAGCGTACCCGAGGCCCGGCTCAGGTCATGAACTCATTATGGATGATGCATTGACGCGAGGACTTTCGCGTCGCTGGCAGGAGCGAGACCGCCGCAAACCTCCATGGTTTGCAAGGTCTTGCGACGAACCAGGGGCGCAAAAGGACCGCGCCCGTGCGGGGTGAGCCAAAGCGAGCCAATGGCGGCGTCGTCATGCTGGAAGCATGCCTCCGGGTCATGCTGAAAGCATGCTTCGGGTATAACCCGCTTGGCCGATGCGCGGGCATCGACCTGCGCGCTTTTCCTGGCCCTTGGCTCGCTTTGGCTCATCACTGCGCCATCCATAATGAGGTCATGACCTAGGCCCGCTTCAACCGCGCCAGCGCCCGGTCGATCTCAGCGTTGACGTCCGCCATCGCCGCAACCGCTTCCGCGCGCAACTCCGGCTGGACCCGGTCGGGGTGGTTCTGCGCCGCGAATCGGCGTCGCATGAGCCGCAGATCGGCCGGAGAGAGACCGCCCGCCGCGAGCACGGCCTTGAGCGTGTCGGCCGCCTCTCCCGGACGCCCGAGCGCGCGGCGCTCGCCGGCTTCTCCGTCGCTTCCATATGCGCGCGCGAGCGATGCCGTCCCCACATAGCCGGCCGCCACCGCGACGTCGCCCAGGCTGCCGACCGCAGGCGCCGACATCGGATTGGCGAGCGCCGCATCGACGAAATCCTCGAGCTCGCTTTCCGGCGTCAGGCGCGCCGCATCGAGCGCCTCCTCGAAGGCGTGCCTGCGCGGCCGGTGCCGCATGCGCATGGGCCACACCACAGAAAATCCCTCCCAGGGAATCGCGCCGGGAGACGAGGATGCGGCGGAAGCCTTGTTCGGGCCTTGCCTGAGGCGCGGCGATGAGACCGACGCATGACGCTCCAGACGCATAGGGTCCGAAGCGATCATGATGTGCTAGCGGTCCTCTGTACGGCCGCCGTCTGTACGCTCTGCCGCTGCGGTCTCATGCGCGGGCTGCGGCACGGACCGCACGGCAATGACGGTCGCGTTGTCCTGGTGCGGATCCTTGAGCCCCTCGACAGCGCGGATGAGCGCGTTGGCGACCGCCACCGCCCCGTCCTCCGCGTAGGCCGCGACGATCCGCTCGATCTCGGCCGGCTCGAGCGTCTGCAGCCCGTCGCTCGCGAGGATGATGTAGTCGCCGGGCTCGATCCTGAGCGGGCGCCGCGACAGATCGACGAGATCGATGTCGTCACCGGTCACGGCCGAGCGCAGCATGTGCCGGCGCGGGTCGCGCTTGGCGTCCTCTGGCGAGATCGCCCCCGCCGCCACCAGCCGGTCGAGCTCGGGCGCAAGGGAATGGTCCTCGTTGAGCAGCGCGATCTCGCCGCGCCGGTAGAGCATCAGCGGGCTGTCGCCGACACTGACCCACTCGATGCCCTCCGCCCCGAACGCGACACCGACCAGCGTCGATCCCATGCCCGCGAGCATCGGATCGGCATCCACGGTATCGGCGATCGCCTGGTTGGCGGCCGTGAGCGCTTCGACCAGCCGCTCGCGGTTGCTGCCGTCTTGACCTGCATACGCCTTGACGAAGGTCTCGCACGCCATGCGGCTCGCGAGCGCGCCCCCCGCGTGCCCGCCCATGCCGTCGGCCAGCACGGCAAGGACGGTCGCGCCGTCGCCGTTCGCCGCGCGCTCGGAATGCGCTACCTCGGGGCCGCTCCAGAAGAGAGCGGTATCCTCCTGGTAGCTTCGCGCACCCTTCGTAGCGCGGCTGGCGTGCTCGAAAGCTGACATTCGTCCTTAGGTCTGCTCTTGAAGGGCCGCCCAATCGAAATCCGGACCGCAGAACGGCACGAATACGAGTTGCGTCCGACCCATGGTGATGACGTCCATCTGAGCGAGCTCGACAGCACTCGTCGGCCGCTTCTCGTTGAGGGCGACCACATTGGTCTTAGCAAGGTTCGGCACGAAAAGGAAAGAGCGCTCCGAGGAGTCGTAGCGGATGTAGGCCTGCTCGTCGGTCGAGATGGCATCGTCGCCGAAGTCGACCGGAATCCGGTTGTTGCCTCCTCGGCCAATCGAATTGTTGCCCTCGAAGATCGGCCGGTATTGCCCGATGCCGGGCCCGCCCACGACGACCAGCCACCCCACCACGGGGTCCTGCGCGAACGCGCCGCGCACCACCTGCTGCTTGCCGCGGATCAGCGTCGTGCGCGTCCCCGGAGCCTCCGGCGCGGACGCGCTGCTGGCGGCGGCCGTGACCCGCACCACGCGCGTCGTCGGCGCGTCGGCCTCCAGGTGCCGCGTGGCGACCGTCACGCGCGGCCCGCGCGCTTCGCGCGCAGCCTCCGCCGCCGAAGGGCTCTGCACCTCCGCGCGCGGCGCGGGCAGATGCGGAGCCCCCTCGGAGCCCGGCACGGCGATCGCGCCCTCGCTGGCCGAAGCGGCGGCAACGCGTTCGGCGACGGCCGCTTCCTGTCGAGCCGTATCCTCGCGGCTGGCCGCGACCAGCGCGTCCTTGAGTGAGCCGAGGAATCGTCCTGAACGTTGTCCGTGGGAACTGCCGCCCGCTGTCATACTCTCGTCCTCCTCATCTGTCCCGCTTGGGCGACCCCGCATCCACGCACCGGGCCCACCGCCGATCATCCCACCCCGGAGCCCGGCCCCGGCCCTCCGTGCCGCTCAGCCCGAAGGCGCGGCCGAAAACCTGAGGCGCGCCGTGCCGAGCTCGATCACGTCACCGCTCGTGAGCCGCGCCTCCGCCACTGCGCGACCGTTGACGACCACGCCATTGCCGTCAGCGCTCGAAAGATCCGTGATGACGAACTCGGCGTCTTCCGTTCGATGGATGGCGGCGTGATAGCGGTGCACGGTGATATCCTCGAGGCAAATGTCGTTGTCGGTCTCCCGGCCGATCCGCAGCAACGTGCGCGCGAGGCCATAGCGTCGGCCTTGCGGCTCCGGCGCCGCCTCGCCCGTGGCGACCACCTCGACCCACGCCTCGAGAGGGCGCAGGGGAATATGCCCCGTCCGCACGCCGTCGCGCGGTTCGCCTTTTGCGGCGCGCGGAACGCGGCGGATTTGCGTTCGCGCTTCCGAGATCTCGGTCGGAGCCGCCGAGCGGCGGCTGACCCACAGTCCGAGCAGCGCCAGCGGCGGCACCGCCATCAGCGCCGTGAGCCCGAGAACGAGGGCCGGCGCGCGCGCATAGTTTGCGGCGATCCAATCGGCAAACCCCGTCCACGTCTGGCCGAGAGATTCGGGAACGAACAGGCTTCCGCCCGCCGGCAGCACCTCCGAGCCCGCCCAGACCGGAGAGGCGAGCGCCAGGAGCGCGAGCCCCGGCGCGAGAACACGGCCCTGAGCGAAAATATGGATTCTCGGGCCCGGGACGCGGGACAGCCGGACCGTCTCCAGCGGAAAGGGATGCATGGATATGCTCAAGCTCGACTCGGCCTTACTCTTGTTGGTGTTCTGCGGCAGCAACATGGCCATCGGCTGTGTTCCCCGGTGAATTGCAGCGAAGTTGACCACACCGCGCACGCGGCCGCCACATTCCTGCTTCACAAGGGGCGGCAGAGGTGATTTGCACACAGAGCCCGGAAAACCGTTGAGCGTCCGAGTCGGTCGAGAGCCCTGAGAGCCAGAGCCCTAAGAGCTGATGACGAATCTGATCGCGCTAAAAAGCGGCACTGAGCTGGTGGGCGACTACCGGATCGAGCGCGTGCTCGGCGCCGGCGGCTTCGGCATCACCTACCTCGCCGAGGAGGTCGCGCTCGACCGCAGCGTCACCATCAAGGAGTACTTCCCCTCCGACTTCGCAGCCCGCACGTCGACCTCGGACGCAGCCCCCCGTTCCCAGGACTGCGCCGGCGACTACCGCTGGGGCCTCGATCGGTTCATCGAGGAGGCGCAGACGCTCGCCCGCTTCTCGCACCCCAACATCGTGCGCGTCTATCGCTACTTCAAAGCGAACAACACCGCCTACATGGTGCTCCATTTCGAGGAGGGGCAGAGTCTCAAGTCGTGGCTCAAGAGTCTCGGCCGCGCCCCGCGCCAGAAGGAGCTCGATGCCATCATCGCCCCGCTCCTGGAGGCCCTCGAACTCATTCACAAGCAGGATTTCCTGCATCGCGACATCGCCCCCGACAACATCATCATCCGCAAGGACGGCAGCCCCGTCCTGATCGACTTCGGATCGGCCCGCGGCGAGATCCTCGCCCACTCGAAGACCGTCTCCGCGCTCGTGAAGCCCGGCTATTCGCCGTACGAGCAATATGCCGAGACGAGCCGCCAGCAGGGTCCCTGGACGGACATCTACGCACTTGGCGCCACGCTCTATCACGCCGTCACCGGAAAGCGCCCGGCCGACAGCCCGTCGCGCATGGTCAAGGACGAGCTGGTGCCGGCCCGCGATGCGGCGCTCTCCGCGTATCGCACAGGCTTCCTCAAGGCCATCGACCATGCGCTCACCCTCCAGGTCGAGGCGCGCCCCCAATCCATCGCCGCCTGGCGCGGCGCGCTGCTCGCCCCCGATCCCGCCAAACCCGGCTGGTTCGCGAAATCGCCGCCCCAGAAGCCCACCGACGCTCCGGCCGAAGCGGACCCGCCCCAGGCGAAGGCCGCCGGAAAGCGCGCTGCTCAAGAGGCGAGCCCGCCGCCGCCCGACGCCCCAGGCCCCAAGGGCGGCATGCTCGACTTCCTCGACGGGCTGAAGAAGAAGCCCGCCGCCGAGCCCGCCGCGCCGAGCGAAGCGGCCAACCCCGCACCCGGCGAGGCCGCAAAAGCGCCGGCCGCTCCCGCGCGCCGGCCTGCCGGAACGGAGAAGGTCAGCAAGCCTCCGGCGCCGATCAAGCTGCCGCGCGCCCTTCGCAAGAAGGAGCCCGGCAAGGAGCTGATCGTGGTTCCCGCGAAGGCCGAAGCGAAAGGCAAGGGGAAGCCCACGCCGGCGGCACGGCCGCGCCCGATCCGCCCCAAGCGGGCTATCGGCTGGCGTCCGATCCTCTTCAAGCTTCTGGTCGGCGTCGGCGTCGCCAGTGCGGCCGTCTCCATCCAGGAGCGCTTTCCGCGAATCCAGAGCCACGGCAGCAGCGAAACCTCGGCCGGGACCGCCTCCGCGATCCGCACCGCCTCTCTCCAGGAGGTGCCGGTCATCCGCCCGATGGCCGAGCTCTCGGGCCACGTCGGCCCGGTCACGGCCGCAGCCTTTACGATCGACGGCGCGTCGATCGCCACCGTCGGCGCCGACGCCCGCCTCAAGATCTGGAGCGCGAGCTCGGGCGCGCTCGTGCGCACCATCGAGCTCGACAACGGCCCCGCAACGGCGCTCGCCGTCTTCGGTGCCAACGCGCTCACCGGCCACGCGTCGGGCGACATCGTGCTGTGGGATTGGCAGCGCGCCGAGAAGATCGCCGCCTTCCGGCGCAACGATGCCGGGATCGCGTCGCTGGCCTTCGCCGGGCGCTCTGACCGGATCGCTGCCGCGAGCGACGACTGGAAGGTCACGTTGTGGGACAGCACGGCCCCCTCCGCCCCGCTGCAGGTCATCGACGCGCACGAGAACGCCGCTGAAGCCCTCGCCTACGTCACCACGGCGAAAGGCCCGCGCTTGGCGTCCGGCGGGGCCGACAAGATCGTGAAGCTCTGGAATCTCGATACGCTCGACCGCATCCGCACCTATCGCGGACATCGGGACGCCGTCTCCGCGCTGGCGTTCTCGCCCGACGGGGCACTCCTCGCCTCCGCGAGCCGCGACGGCAACATTCGCATCTGGTCGACGGGCTCGGGCCGCACCCTGCGCCGCCTCTACGGCCATCGCGGACGCGTCGGCGGCCTCTCGTTCTCACCCGACGGCAAGACGCTGGCTTCGAGCGGTGCCGACGGACAGCTCCGCATCTGGGATGTCGCGCGCGGCCGCACGCTGCGCACCATGACCGGCCACGGCGGCCCCGTGAACGCGGTGAGCTTCGCGCCCGACGGCGAGCGTCTCGCCTCCGCGGGCGATGACGGCATCGTGCGCATCTGGGCCAACCCCGCCGCGCACGCGACCCTGAACTGAGCGCACGCGGCTACCAACTGACCCCGAAAAAGAAAATGGCCGGGTCGAAGCCCGGCCAAGACGAGACAAATCGTTTCGCAACCGCCCTCAGCCCTTCGCGCGCGCGGCCTCATAGTCGCCGATGTGGCCCTTGAGATCCACGTAGGCGGGGCACCCGGTGCCGCACCGCTGCGCGATCTCGTCGAGCTCTGCATGCGCCTTGTCGGGCTCACCCTTGGTGAGAAACGCTTCGCCCATGTACGCCCGCGCCACGACGTAGTTGGGGTTCACCGCGAGCGCCTGCCGGTAGAGCGGCAGCGCCTCCTCGACGTGCCCGAGCTTGCGCGTCGCATAGCCGATGTAGGTGAGCACGCGCTCGTCCTTCTTCTGCGCGAGCATCAGATAGCCGAGCGCCGTCTCGTACTGGCCGTTCTTCGCCAGCCAGTAGCCGGCATAGAAGAGCTCCTCGTCCGCCATCCTGGCGCTCGCAGCCCCGACACAGGCCGTCCAGGCCGCGGACGTCTTGTCATGTGCGTCGCAGACTGTGCTCGCCGGGCCCGTATCCTTGGCGATCAGCGCCTCGGCCATCGAAGGCGCGCTCGCAAGGGCCGCCGCCAGTCCCGAAGCAACGAGAAGTCCTGCCGTCCTGGATACGAAGGTCGTCATCAGTGATCCCCTTTGGGGCGGCGCGATGCCGCCGGAATTGGATGCGATTGCACCCATGGATGAGCCATCCTCAGCTTCGCGCCTCGAACGCGACGATCTCGCGCTTGAGGTTCGCGAACGAGACCGAGCCCGCCCCCGCCCGCCGCTCGATCTCGTCGAGCTCGGCGCGCGCACGGACGACATCGCCCTTGGCCAGGAAGGCCTCACCCAGGTATTCGCGGGCCTGAACATAATCGGGTTTGATGGCGAGCGCACGCGCGTAATAGGGAAGCGCGCCGTCGACGTCGCCGAGCTTGCGCGTCGCATAGCCCATCGCGTTGAGGGCGCGCGGATTGTCCTTGTCCTTGACGGTCGCGAGCAGGGCCAGCGCATCGCTATGCTTGCCGGCATGAGCAAGCCAGTAGGCGCCGTTGACGATCTCGTCGTCGGAAACGCCGTGATGCGGCTTGCAGGCCGGCTTGTTCTTGTTCTTGGCCTTGGTGCAATCGATGCGGGGCTTGGCCGGACCGTCATCGTCGGCGAGCGCGGGCGCGGCCCCCGCGAGCAGGGCCGCCGCGGCGAAAGCGGAAACAAGCCGTGATCCGATCTGTGCCATGAAATCCTCCTTGAGGTGCGCCGGGCGCCACATGAGGGGGCAAATCTACGCCCCGACGGCTGCGATGTCCATGCAGCCGGGGCTGGGGATTTTCCGGCTTTTATCCCGCTCGGCCAAAGCCATGCCATCTTTCGAGCACAACGCTCGGCAATGGGCTTCCGGGCGGCGCGGCGCACGGCCGCGACATCGCGGGGACATGCGACGGAGGACACGTGCTCTGGTGGCGCAAACGCAATGAAGGCTTCGAGTGGCGGGACTACGTGCGCACGACGATCCTCGTGCGCCGCGAGCAGCGCCGCCAGCGCCTGAAGGACGTGAAGGAGGCCGCCGCTCACCAGGTCAAGGACGCCGGCCGGCGCGGCCTCGATGCGGGTCTCGCCGGGGCCCGTAGCGCGGGCGCCGGCACCGTCTCCGGCTTCCGACGGCTCGGAAGCGCAGCCTGGAGCGGCGCGGCCGTCCTCGGCGTGTGGGGCAGGAAGGCGGGGCGCGCCCTTGGCATCGGGGCTGCCATCGCCGCAGGCGGCCTCTGGCTTGGCGCATCCGCGCTCGCCCGCCGCATCGGCGCGCCGCTCGGCCCCGTTCTCGACCCCATCCTTGATTGGGCCCGCAGGCCGAGAGCGAGCATCGCCCTCAAGGTCGTCGCGGCGCTCGCGGGCCTCGGCGCGGCCTACCGCACGTGGACGTTCGGCTTCGATGCCGATTCCGCCATCGCGACGGCGATCTTCGCGCTCTCGGGCGGCCTGATCGTCCTCGCCGCTCTCACAGCTGCTCCCGATCCCGACCGGACGCGCCGGCTGGGCGCGCGGGACGGCCTGTTGACCCGCCTTCGCAGCCACTCGTTCGTCCTTCCCGGCGGGAGGCGCCTCTCCGCCGGGGCCGCTCTGGCCCTAATCGCGGTCGTTGCGGCCGGAACGTCGGCGGTCGTCCTCGTCCGCCACGGACCGCCGGCCTCCGTGGCCTCCCTCGCCTCTGCACCGGTCACCACCGGCGCGCTGCCCCAATCCGCCGATCCGTGGAAGCTCGAAGGGCGCGCCGCAGCCGTCACCGGCGACACGCTGCGCATCGCCGGAAAGACCGTCCGGCTCGACGGCATCGAAGCACCGGAGACGACGCAATCGTGCCGGCGCGGAACCCGCTCATGGCCGTGCGGCACGGCCGCCAAGGAGGCACTGGCGGCGCTCCTGCGCGGCCGGCGCATCACGTGCGAGATCCTCGGCGAGGACGCGAACACTGACGCGATGCGCGCCCGCTGTGACACCGCCGGAGACGACATCGCCGAAAGGCTCGTGCGCAAGGGTCACGTCTTTGCCGCGGGCGGCTTCTGGGGCAGCTACGCGGGGGTCGAAGACAAGGCCGAGACTGAGCGGGTCGGGCTCTGGGCGGGCGAGGCGGACCGCCCGCAGGACTTCCGCGACAAGCGGTGGGAGGAAGCCAAGAAGTCGGCCCCCGAAGGATGCCCGATCAAAGGACCGGTCCGCTCGGGGGCCCGCGTCTATGTGCTGCCGTGGGCCCCGAGCTACAACAGCACCCGCGTCAGAACATCGCGCGGCGAGCGCTGGTTCTGCAGCGAGCGCGAAGCCGAGGAGGCCGGTTGGACCCGTGCAGCACGCTCCTGACATTCGGATCGCCGTCCAAAGTCGGATTTGCCGCCTGAAAATGGAAAGCCCGCGACCGGGGGGGCAGGTCGCGGGCTGAAGAACTGTGACGCCCCTAGGGGGGATAGGTGGGACGGCGCCACGTTCGCAACCCATAGAACCCCAAACGACCCGCCATTGCAAGAGTTTCGAGAGGCGAATTGTCGAAGTTGCTTAAGATTTAGGCTCGCAATCAAGAAAAACGGTACGCGAGAGGCTTCGAAAGAATCCCTTAAGAGATACAATATGACAGATACTTTTCGATATTAGGGCAGCATCTTTCCCGGATTGAGGATCCCGAGCGGATCGAGCGCTCCCTTGATGGCCCGCATGGCCTCGAGCGCGGGGCCTCCGAACTCCCGTGCCATATGGCCCGCCTTGCCCTGGCCGACCCCATGCTCGCCGGTAGACGTCCCCCCCATTGCCAGCGCGCGCGCCACGAGCCGGTCCAGGAAGGCCCGCACGCGCTCGACCTCTTCCCGCTCGCCGGCATCGAAGACTACGATCACGTGGAAATTGCCGTCGCCGACGTGTCCGACAATGGGCGCGACGAGACCGCTGGCCGCGATGTCGGCCTCCGTCTCCGCGACGCACGTGGCGAGGGCCGAGATCGGCACCGCGACATCGCTGACCACGAGGGACCGGCCGGGCCACGTCGTCCTGATCGACCAGAATGCGTCGTGCCGCGCCCGCCAAAGCCTGCGCCGCTCGGTTTCATCCGCCGCCCACGCGAATGCGAGCGCACCGTTGGCAAGTGCGATCTCGCGGAAATGGGCGAGTTGCTCCTCGGCCGCCGCCGTCCCGCCCGCGATCTCGACGAAGAGATGCGGCCGCTCGGGCAACGCCAGCTTCGAATGCGCATTGACGGCTGAGACCTGCAGCGCATCGAGCAGCTCGACGCGCGCCAGCTGAAGCCCCGATGCCGTGGCGTCCATGGTCGCCTCGCAGGCGGAAGCAACGGTCTCGAACGGACAGGCCGCCGCGACGATGCGTTCCGGAACGGGATGGAGCTTGAGCGTCAGCTCCGTGATGATGCCGAGCGTGCCCTCCGAGCCGACGAGCAACCGCGTCAGATCGAGCCCCGCGGCAGATTTGCGGGCCCGCCCGCCGGTCGTCATCACGGCGCCGTTCGCCATCACCGCCTTGAGCGAGAGCACGGTGTCGCGCATCGTCCCGTAGCGCATCGCATTCGTCCCGGACGCGCGCGTCGCCCCCATGCCTCCGAGCGTGGCGCCATCGGCGCCGGGATCGACAGCGAAGAAAAGCCCGAGGTCGCGCACGTGCGCGTTGAGGGCCGGCCGCGTGACGCCGGCTTCGACCGTGCAATCGAGATCGCGCGCCGACACGGCGAGAATGCGCGTCATGCGGCTGAGATCGACCGAGATCCCGCCGAGCGGCGCATTCACCTGCCCCTCGAGCGACGTGCCCGCGCCGAAGGCGATCAGCGGCACGCGATGGCGGCCCGCAATTTCGACGATCGCTGCCACCTCGTCCGTCGCCAACGGCCACACCACCGCATCCGGCGGCAAGGCCTCGATCCAGGTGAGTGTATTGGCATGCGCGGCGCGCACCGCCTCCCCGGTCTCGACCCGAGACCCGAGCAACGCCTTGAGCTCGGCAATCGCCTGCGAAACGCCCGGCGCCTCGCGCATCCCTCAGAACCTCCCGCGGCCGGCGGCTTCTTTTTGAGCATGAGTTGACGTAAAACTGGCGCACAGCCGGCTTCGCACATCCGCTCACGGGAGTAAATCATGCTTCGCACCGCGCGATTGGCGCTCTGTGCCCTGATCGCCGCCTGGGCATGGCAGGCCGGCATGGGCGAGGTCCGCGCCGGCGCGGCCGCGGAACCCGACACCGCCACCGAGGCTGCCGGCGACCGCGACGTCATGTTCGGCCACCAGGATATCGGCACGGGGCTCGACCACGCTGTGATCGAGGTCGGCCGCGACATCGGCAAGTTCGACCGCATCCGCCTCAGGGCGATCGGCAACGCCATCCACGTCCACGCGCTGCGCATCCAATTCGATGACGGCACACAGCGCCACATTCCCGTCGCAGCCAACATCGAGGCCAACGCGCACTCGGACTGGTTCGACATCGACGAGGGGCGGTTCATCCGCGCCATAGAGCTCGCTTATCGCCCCGAGCCCCGCGCCCGGGGCGGCACGCGCGTGGAGGTGACCGGGGAGTACGCCAAAGGCTGGCTCGCGGCGGCCGGAGAAGGGCGCACCTATCACCAGGGCTGGATGCTTCTCGGCGCCCAGACGGCAGGCTTCACGGGCTTCGACCGCGACATCATCCGCGTGGGCGCGAACGAAGGCGGTTTCTCGCGCCTGCGCATCGAGGCCGTGGACCGCGCCATCACGCTGAAGGAGATCCGCGTCAAGTTCGCGAGCGGCCCCGACGAGGTTTTCGCCATGCGCGCACGCGTCGATCCCGGCAAGCCCTATGGCCCCCTGGAGTTCAAGGGTGGCAAGGCGCCGATCACGTCGATCGTGGCCACCTACCGGTCACGGTTCGATCTCCGCAAGGGCCTGAAAAGCGCCTTGAACGGCCGCCCCGCCGTTGTCCAGATCTGGGGTCAGCATTGAATTTCCCCTCCCCCTCGCGCCGAAGGCGCGGCTCCGCCACGACGTGGGAAGGGGCCAGGGGTGGAGGGACTCCCAACGCAATGGCAGCGAAATTTCCACTCCTGCTCGCGCTCGTCCTCGCCGCACTCGCACCCCTCGCCCACGCCGGCGCGCAATCTTTGGAAGTGCTCGCGACGGCTCGAACCAACAATCGCACCGAGAGCCTGACCTTCCGCATCCCCACGCACCAGGCGCGCGTGTCCGAGCTGCGCATCCGCTCCGGCAGCCTTGCCGTGACACTCGCCGGCATCGAGATCGAATTCGCGGACGGCACGCAGCATCGCGCTCTTCTGCAGGAGACTTTGCCGCCGGGGCACCAAAGCCAGCCGATCCCGGTCGATTCCCGCCACCCGGTCAGCAAAGTGTTCGTCACCAAACGCCCTGGCCTGCAAGCCGGCGAAACCGCCATCCAGCTCATCGGCAAAGTGGAGCGCTAGGTTTTTCCGTTTCAGATGGATCGTCTCTCCCCCTCACCCGGAAGCGATCGTCCAGGCGAAGCATGGCTTCGCCATGACGCTGCGCGGGTGAGGGGCACTGCACTGTTTCGATCTAAGCCGGAAAGGCAAACCCCCGGAAAACAAGGGGCACAGACGGCTGCCCTTCCCGACCTCCGCCGCGACGGAGTACCCTCCGCCAAAGAGAGATTCGGACCCCGCGCGCACCCATGGCCATCCGCCAGCTCAGCCCAGAAACCGTCAACCGCATCGCTGCCGGCGAGGTGGTCGAGCGTCCCGCGAGCGTCGTCAAGGAGCTGGTCGAAAATGCACTCGACGCGGGCGCGACTGAGATCGAGGTCGTCGCCGTGGCCGGCGGTCTGTCGCTGATCCGCGTCACAGATGACGGCTGCGGCATGGACGCCACCGACCTCGCGCGCTCCGTCGAGCGTCACGCTACCTCGAAGCTCGACGGCGACGACCTGCTCGCCATCCATACGCTGGGCTTTCGCGGCGAGGCGCTGCCTTCCATCGGCGCCATCGCCCATCTCGCCATCGCCTCGCGTCTGCAGGGCGCGCGCGACGCCCTCGAGATCACCGTCAACCGCGGCGCAAGAGAGCCCGCGAAGCCCGCCGCTCTGAACCCCGGCACGCGCGTCGAGGTGCGCGATCTCTTCTCGGCGACGCCGGCGCGCCTCAAGTTCCTCAAGTCCGAGCGCGCGGAGAACCTCGCCGTATCGGAAGCGGTGAAGCGCCTGGCCATGGCGCACCCTGACGTCGGCTTCTCGCTCACCATGGGCGAGCGCACGGGTCTGCGCCTGCCGCGCTGCGCGCCGGACGCGGACGGCATGCTCGAACGGCTGGGCCGCATCATGGGCCGTGAGTTCATGGTCGATGCCGTGCCCGTCAGAGGCGAGCGCGACGGCATCGCCGTCAGGGGTTTTGCGGGCCTACCGACCCTTCACCGCCCCGACGCGGCCTATCAGTTCCTGTTCGTCAACGGCCGCCCGGTGCGCGACAAGCTCGTCGTCGGCGCCGTGCGCGCGGCCTACGGCGACACCGTGCCGAAGGGCCGTCATCCGCTCCTCGCCCTGTTCGTCGAGCTGCCGCCGGCCGAGGTCGACGTCAACGTGCATCCGGCCAAGGTCGAGGTCCGCTTCCGCGACACCGGCGCCGTGCGCGGCCTCTTGATCGGCGCGCTACGCCACGCGCTCGAGAGCGCGGGCTTCCGCGCCACCGCCGAAGGCGCCACCCGCACGCTCGAAATGCTGGCGCGCACCGCCTCGTCCGATCCGGGCGCCCAGCGTCCCGCATTCGGGATCGGCGGGCCCCCCTCCGTGGGCGGCTTTGCGGAAGAACGCCAGGCACCGTTCGCAGCGCTCGATCTCCCGGCCGCCAATACGGCGGCGCACGAGGAGCCTCTCGCCGGGGAGAACGAAAAACGCCCGCTCGGCGCCGCCCGCGCCCAACTGCATGAGACCTACATCGTCGCGCAGACGGACACCTCCGTCGTCATCGTCGATCAGCACGCCGCCCACGAGCGCCTCGTCTACGAGCGCTTGAAGAAGGCCCTCGCCAGTGGCGGCGTCACCCGCCAGGCGCTCCTCATCCCAGCCATCGTCGAGGTCGGCGACGACGAGGCGCTCGTGCTCGACGAGAAGAAGGCGGAACTCGCCGAGCTCGGCCTCGTGCTCGAGCGCTTCGGCCCGGCCGCGGTGGCCGTGCGCGAGACGCCGGCGCTGCTCGGCCACGCCGATGTCGACGGCCTCGTCCGCGATCTCGCTGCCGGGTTGCTGGCAGAGGGGACCGCGGCGCCGCTACGCGACCGTCTCGAAGCGGTGGCTTCGCGCATGGCCTGCCACGGCAGCGTCCGCGCCGGACGCCGCCTGACCGCGCCCGAGATGAACGCGCTGCTACGCGAGATGGAGGCGACACCCTTCTCCGGCCAGTGCACCCACGGCCGCCCGACTTATGTGGAGCTCAAGCTTTCCGACATCGAGCGCCTCTTCGGCCGCAAGTAGGCGCGCTCCAACAGACGTGTCTGGATCCCGGCTGTCCATGCGGAGCATGGCTTCGCCCGTCCATGCGAAGCATGGCTTTGCCATGATGCCGGGATGACGTTTGTAGATGTGGAAACCGCTCGCCCAACTCTCCGTCACACCGGCGGAGGCCGGTGTCCAGACACGTTTCAGCAAAACGCGCACGCCGCGCCTATCTGAGCCGCCCGAACACGGCCTGCGTATCGCCCCAGCTCCGCCGGTCGATCTCCTCGAAGCCGTCCGGCAGCGCCACCTCCGCGCTCGCGCGCTCCTCGAGCACGATCACCGCACCCGGCGCGAGCCACGCGCCGTCACGGAGCTCAATCAGCGCCTTTTCGCCGAGCCTCCGTCCGTAGGGCGGATCGAGGAAGGCGAGGTCGTACGGCCTCATGTTGCCGGCCGGACCGAGATCGGCGGCATCGCGGCGAAAGATGCGCGTGATGCCCGTGAGCCCCATCGCCTCGATGTTGGTGCGGATCAGCGCACGCGCCTCCGGCGCCTCCTCGACGAACAGGCAGTAGCCCGCGCCGCGCGACAGCGCCTCGAGGCCGAGCGCTCCCGTCCCCGCGAAGAGATCGATCGCCCGCGCGCCTTCGAGCGAGAAACCGTCAACCCCGTGCAGCAGGATGTTGAACATCGCCTCGCGCACCCGATCCGACGTCGGCCGCACGCCGTCACGCTGGGGCGCGGCCAGGGCGCGCCCGCGGAACCGTCCCCCGACGATGCGCATCAACCGCCCTCGCGGGTGCGGGCTTTGTTTTTCGCCGAACGGGCGGGCTTTCTCCGGCCGGACGCAGGGTCGCCCGTATCGACGAGCCCGAACCGGGCGGCAAGCTCCGGCCCGAGCTGATCGGCGAGCACGCGCCGCCGGACCACCTCCGCCTCGCCCGGCTTGAGGTCGAGGAGCTGAAACGGGCCGAAGGAAATGCGGATCAGCCGGTTCACGTCGAGGCCGAGGTGCGACAGCACCTTGCGCACCTCGCGGTTCTTACCCTCGCGGATGCCGACCGTGAGCCACATGTTCGCACCTTGCACCGTATCGATCGCGGCCTCCACCGGCCCGTACCGCACGCCGTCGATCTCGACGCCCGCCTTGAGCGTGTCGAGATCGCTCTCACTCACGCGCCCCTTGGCGCGCACGCGATAGCGCCGGAGCCAGCCCGTCGCCGGCAGCTCGAGATGCCGCGCCAGCGCGCCGTCGTTGGTGAGCAGGATGAGGCCCTCGGTGTTGACGTCGAGGCGCCCGACGGAGATCACGCGCGGCAGTCCCGGCGGCAGGTTGTCGAACACGGTCGGCCGCCCCTGGGGATCGTTGTGCGTCGTCACGAGCCCTTTCGGCTTGTTGTAGCGCCAGAGCTGCGACGGCTCCACGACCGGCAGCGGCTGCCCGTCGACGAGCACGCGCGCACCCGGCCCGATCTCGACACCCGGCGTCGTCAGCACCTTTCCGTTGACGCTGACGCGCCCGTCCGCGATCCACCGCTCGGCGTCGCGCCGCGAGCAGAGACCGGCACGCGCCATGGCCCTGGCGATCCGCATCGGCTCGGCGACGGAAGGCGCGTGCCCTGACCCGTGTTTGGCCGCACCGCCCCGTTTTGCTGCACCGGTCCGTTTTCCCCCAGCGGACCAGGGCCGGACACGCATGCCCTCTTTTTTGCTGCCATCACGCCGCCGGCCATCTCCGCCGTCGCGGCTGGGCTTGTCGGCACGGGCGAGCGGCCGCTCGCCTCCACCGGGTCGCCGGCGAAGCCGGCCCGCCCGGGGCGAAGGCTCGTCGCCCCGCGTCGCATCCACCCCCTCCACACGCGCCTTGCGCAGCAGGTAGCGCGTGCGCGAGGGAGATTGATGCTCGCGCGCGTCGCCCGTGCTCTGCGACCGGCCGCCGCCCGGCCGATCGCCGCGCCGATGCGCTTGCGGCTTGCCCCGCGGCGGGCGATGTCGGAAGGATGACTTGCGCATGGGGTTCTGGCTCGCGACGCACGAGAAGACAAGGACGACGCCCTTATGACATCGCCGGCCCGCCTCGGCCACATGGAACTGGCGCTACGGGAAGCACGCGCCGCCGCGGCCCGCGGCGAGGTTCCGGTCGGCGCCGTTCTCGTAAGCCCGGCCGGCGAGGTCATCGCCACGGCCGGCAACCGCACGCGCGAGCTGTCGGACCCCTCCGCGCACGCGGAGATGCTGGTCATCCGCGAGGGCACGGCCAGGCTCGGCAGCGAGCGGCTCACCGACCATGACCTCTACGTCACGCTCGAGCCCTGCCCGATGTGCGCGGCCGTGATCTCCTTCGCCCGCATCCGCCGCCTCTACTACGGCGCCCCCGATGCGAAAGGCGGCGGTGTCGAGCATGGCCCCCGCGTGCTCAGTCACGCCACCTGCCACCATCGCCCGGAGCTCTATCCCGGGCTCGGCGAAACCGAGGCGGCAGCGCTCCTCAAAGCCTTCTTCGCCGCGCGGCGGCCTGATTAACCGGATGGCGCGATGCCGGCCCGGTGCCCGGCCAGCACCCCCTCGAGCGCCGCGCGGAGCTCGGCCTTTGCGGGCTCGGCGGCGGCGAGGATCTCCCGCACCTTCAGGAACTCGAGCGCCTGGTAACGTCCCGTTCCCGCGTCGATGTAGATGTCGGGCCGGCGGACCTTGAGCTTCTCGCGCACGATCGAGCGCTCGAAGAGAAACGACGACTGAAACAGCGCCTCGAGCGCCGTCGGCCGGGGCCGTGACGGCGACGGCACCGTCGTTCCCGACACGTCGATCGCAACCAGGATGTCGGCCTCCTCAGCGATGAGATCGAACGGCAGCGGATTGGTGAAGCCGCCGTCGATAAACGTGCGCCCGTCGATCAGCACCGGCTCGAACACCACCGGCAGCGCTAAGCTCGCCGCGACCGCCGGGCGGACCGGGCCGGCGGCAAACACCGCGGTTTCGAGCGCGTAGAAATCGCTCGCCACGACGCGCAACGGGATCGCAAGCTCCTCGAACGTCTCCGGCACGCCGGACGGCAGCACGAGGTCGAGCAGCGCGCTCGGCGCAAGGAATGCCGACCGCGCCGATAAGAAATCCAGGAACCCGTTTCCCTGCACGCGGGCCGCGAAAAGGTCGCGCACGAGCCCGATGCGCTTGGTCAGCATCTCCTCGGTGTGACTGCGGATCTCGCGGGCCGAAAGCCCCGCCGCATAGGCCACCCCGAAAAGCGCCCCGATCGACGTCCCGGCGATGATTTTCGGTTTGAGTCCAAGCTCGTCGAGCACCTCCAGCATCAGGACGTGCGCGAGCCCCCGCGCACCCCCGCCGCCGAGAACGAGGCCGATTGAAGGCGGGCCGCCCGGCCCGTCTCGGTCGCGTTTTGCCGCACTGCACAAAAACGGCGCGTCTGCCATGATCAAGCCTCGGAGATCCTTTCTCTGCCCACCCCGGGCGGCTCCGGCGGCCGGACCAGCCGGCATGACGGACGACTACCGCCGACGACGCCCGGTGACGCGCACCGGGCGTGGCCCAAAGCACGGCCAGATAACAAACACCTGCTCGCCTGTCATTCAACGACGGAGACGATCATGACACCCCTCAGGGCCATCCGCGCCGCGACCTTGATGCTTGGCCTTTCGCTCGCCGCCTCGGCCGCCTCCGGCGCCACCGGAGAGCAGACATCGGACATGCCGGCATCGATCGGCAACGCCATCGCCGCGCGCATCATCGCGGTGAAATGCAACCGCCCGATGTTGCCGACGGCGCTGACGCAGGCGGAGATCGCCGAGCTCGACACCTTCATCGACGAGCGCCAGACCGCCTTCATGCTGGAGAGCAAGGCGAACCAGCGCCTGAGCGAGATGGTCTTCCCGCAGCTCGCGCGCGACTACAACAAGATCTACAGCAACCCGGACGCCTGCGACGCTGCGGCCCGCGACATGGCCAAGAGCGTGCTCGAGCGTGTGCGCGCAGCGCAAGCCGAGCGGAAGCAGCGCGCCGAGGTAAAACCTTAGGCGCCCCCTCGGAAACAGACAAACGGGGCAGGTCGCGGATCCGCGGCCTGCCCCGTTTCACTATCCGGCCGGCATCGCCTCAGGCGAGCTTGAACGGCATCTCGTGGCCCGCAAAGAACGCATCGATGTTGTCGAGCGCTTCGAAACCCATCTGGTTGCGGGCTTCGACGGCCGCCGAGCCGAGATGCGGGAAAAGGAACGTGTTCGGCAGGTCATAATAACCGTCGTTGATCTTGGGCTCACCCGCGAACACATCAAGGCCGGCATAGGCGAGGCGGCCCGACTTCAGCGCCGCGATCATGTCCGCGTCGTTGACGAGATCGCCGCGCGCCGTGTTGACGACGATGGCGCCCTTGGGCAGCTTCTCGATCACGTCCTTGTTGAAGAAATAGCGCGTCTCCGGCGTCGAGGGCGCATTGATGGAGAAGAACTGCGAGACGGCGAGCAGGCTGTCCAGGCTGTCGTGGTAGGTCGCGTTGTACTTCGCCTCGACCTCGGGCTTGGCCCGGTAGACGTCGAAATAGTGGATCTCCATGTCGAAGCCGCGCGCACGCTGCGCCAACGCCTGGCCGATCTTGCCGAAGCCGTAGATGCCGAGCTTCTTGTTGTCGAGGCGCTGGCCGACGAGCTGCAACGGCTGCCAGCCCGGCCACGAGCGCGTACGGATCATGCGCTCGCCTTCCGGCGCGCGCCGCGCCGCCCCGAGCAGGAGCAGCATGGCGATCTCGGCCGTCGCCACCGTGACACCGTGCGGCGCATTGCCGACCTTGATGCCGCGCGCCCTGCAGGCTTCGAGGTCGAGATGGTCGAAGCCGATCGAGAACGTCGAGATGCACTTGATATTCTCGGGGATGCGGTCGATGACCGCCTTCGGGCACTTTTCGTTGAGCGTCAGCAAAAGGGCATCGACCGACTTCGCCGTCTCGATCATCTCGTCGATGGTGATCTTCGGGTCGTCGCCGTGCGCGATGACGTCGTAGGTCTCCCGCGCCCGCGCCATGACGGCCTCCGGCAGGGGCCACGTGATCAGGATCTTCTTTTTAGCCATGGGTCGCGTTTCCTCCCCTGGATCGGATTTTGATGTGAGGCTGGCCGCGATCCATGCCGCATGAAACGGCCGGTGACAAGTCTCCCGCGGCGTAATTTCGCTCGGCTAACCCTCGCCGCAGTGCGAAAAATTGCCTGTGGCGATCCCTGTTCGGAGCATCCGCAGCCGTCCGCGCGTAACGCTTTGTTCATCATGTCCGCCGCAGCCCGGCAGCCTCTGAGATCAATCGCCGCGGGCGGATTTCGCCCACGCACGCGCAGGCCGGCGCGTGCCCGGTCTTGCGCGGTCCCAGGCTCTACGCCGCCATGAGAGCCATCGGTCTCGTCGTCGCCTATCACACCCGCGCCGCCGACGCCTGAGCCGGCGCATCACGATCCGCCGCGCTCCTACCGGCAGCGGCGGCGGAATGGCGAGGGTTGCGGAGGCGCCCTTGATGGTCGGTGTCCGCGTATTCCGTCCGCGCATGGCAGCTCGCGCACGAGGCCTGGCGCGCACGCCGGCCTTACCTCATCTACATGGCATCCGACCCGGCGCTGCCGGGCACCTACGCCTCCCGGCCGACACAGCCGCCGTCGCAAACTCGCAGACGCGAACGCGGCGGAACATTAGGAGCGCCGCGCCCCGGTTAGCAGGTTTTGGGGTTAGAACCAAGAACCAGGCCATAACGCCGGCGAAGGGAGGAAACGGGTGGGGC